>JAESGO010000080.1_pt1 | contig 56111 bp, 60 predicted proteins | sample 9269701 | NCBI WGS metagenome assembly JAESGO01 (sample SAMN15720690, study PRJNA650881) | algae metagenome | isolation source: Hormoscilla sp. CMT-3BRIN-NPC48 and co-occurring heterotrophs from... | place: USA: Clark Mountains Wilderness, California | collected 2010-04-18 | reverse complement strand
TCATGCACTAAAGATGTTTGCGAGTTAATGAGATTAAAGCCAAATAAAAGCTTAAATTTTTACAGAGGTTTAAAAGCTGCATCCCTTATTCAGTCTTGTCTTTGACGGGGTTGTCACCCCGTCAAGTGGCAAGCATCAACTAATTGCTGATTAGTTGATGCTTGCCAAATTTTCCGGTGTACCTTTGGGTACATTTTTCCGTTGAATCTACTGCTACATCTGTAGTTTTGATGCACTGTAAAATGTTGGTAGCATCTGGCTGGGGAATGGGAATAAATTGTTTTGTTTCTCCGGCACAAATACACCATTCTTTCTGTATGCCTAAACGCACTCGCAGATAACGTAATAAGCTATAGAAAACTGCACCTAATGCAATAGCTATTAGGGGACTAATTAACTGGAGTTTAGACTATCGCACCGCAGGTGCAATAGTCTAAACTCCTATTATTTACGCCCACCTACTTAACGACTTATCCCCTGATGCCATTGACATAAGCGGCAGTTAAGGCTTCTTGAGGACTTTCAAAAATCTGCTGGACTGAACCATACTCAATCAATCGCCCTACCTCATCTTGAACCCAAAATAAGGCAGCTGTGTCGGCAATCCGGCGTGCTTGAGCGAGATTGTGAGTGACGATGAGTATGGTGTAACGTCCGCGCAAACTGGCAATCAGATCCTCAACGACACCACTGGAAAGGGGATCGAGGGCGCTACAAGGCTCATCTAAAAGCAGTGCTTCGGGTTTTAAGACTAAAGCACGGGCAATACACAAGCGCTGTTGTTGTCCGCCGGAGAGGGCAAGAGCAGGGGTATTGAGTCTATCTTTGACTTCGTTCCACAAGCCAACATCGGTGAGAGTGGTTTCGATAATGCGATCGATCTCCTCGCGGTTCTTAATCCCATGTTCCCGTAGCGGCAAAGCTAAATTCTTCCAGATAGAGAGGGGAAAAGGGTTAGGTTTTTGAAAAATCGTCCCAATTCGACGACGCAGGGCGACAGTATATTTCATTCCCGCCGGGCTGAAGGCGTTGATCTTTTTATCTAAGATATCTTTAGAATCGAGCCAAATTTTCCCCGATACCCGACAGCCAGCAATCAAGTCTGTCAGGCGGTTAAGGCAACTGAGAAAGCTAGTTTTTCCACACCCAGAGGGACCGAGTAATGCCGTGATGCAACCTGCATTAATCGGCAGCGTTACCTCCGCAAAAACAGGTTTCTTTCCGTAGTGCAAGCTTAACTGTTCAGCTTTAATGAATGAATGAGGAATTTCTCTAAACGGCTGTTGTTCGTCAATCAAAGGGTCTCCTGGGTTGAGGTATACTCATAAAATTTGAATCCTTCGATGCAAGAAATATTGAGCAATCCAGGCTGCTAAACCATTGATAATCAGCAGCAAAACTAACAAAATTAATGCGGAAGCATAAGCGTTACCATCTCCCCCCGATACATTCATGGAGAGGTCAAAAATATGAATCGAAAGTGCGCGTCCGGAATCGAGCAAAGATTCTGGCATTCGATCAACATAACCGCTGGTAAAAATTAATGCTGCTGTTTCTGAGATCGCTCTCCCTATCCCCAAAACGAACCCCACCATTAACCCAGGTGCTGCTGCTGGGAGCAGTAATTGAAGCAACGTTGTCGTTCGAGATAAACCAAGGGCGGCGGCACTCAGGCGATAATGAGCGGGAACGGCTCGAAAACCTTCTTCTGTAGAGCGAATTAAAATTGGCAACACCATACAGGCTAGCGTTAATCCCCCAGACAAAATAGAAAAGCCTAATCCGAGGGTTTTGCAAAACAAGGCATTACCAAACAATCCAAACACGATTGACGGCACTCCTGCCAAAACGTCCAAACTGCGACGCACCAAACGTCCAAAAGCACTTTCTGTTAAGGTAAATTCAGACAGCAATACCGCAGTTCCTACCCCCAGAGGAAGGGAAACCGCCATACAGACGCTGAGAATCAGAAAAGTTGACAGGAGAATTGAGCTAATTCCTCCAGAACGTCCTGCATTTCTCGGTTCAGTGGTGAGAAAGTCCCAAGACAGTTGCCCTACACCATGCCAAAGAATATCGCTCAAAATCCAGAAAAAAACGGCTGCGACGAAAAGAGCGATTCCCCAAACAATAAGCGTTGGTAGAAGATCAGGAAATAAGCTCAACTCACCTAACCTACGACTTTTGACTGTTTCAGTCATAAATTCGCCCTTGACTAATGACTTCGGCGGCAACTACCAGTACCAAGATAATCAGCATTAGCATCAACCCGCTAACGAAAAGCGCCGCACGATGCTCGGCTGTTGCATACGCCATTTCTAGAGCAATATTGGCGGTTAAGGTGCGAATGGGGTCAAACAAACTTTGAGGAATTTGCACTACATTGCCGCAAACCATCAAAATTGCCATTGTTTCCCCAATAGCGCGTCCGATTTCCAGAATTAAACCCGTAAACAATCCAGATTTAGCCGCAGGAAAGACCACCCCCCAAATGGTTCCCCAACGAGAAAGTCCCAATGCGGCTGCACCCTTGAGGTATTCTGGAGGAACTTTTGCCAAGCTAGCATCTGAGGAAAGGGCAATGGTTGGCAGAATCATAATCGTGAGGATGGCGATTCCCGCACTAAGACTGGTTCCTGGAGGTTGAATGCGTCCAATCAGGGGAACGAGTACGACTAAACCCCAAAAACCGTAAACAACTGAGGGAATTCCCGCTAGTAACTCAATGAGTCGCCGATATAAATTGGCGATCGCGGCGGGAGCATAATAGTGGCAGAACACGGCAGAGAAAATACCCAAAGGCGTTGCAACCAGCACCGAACCAACCATTGCCAATACACTGCCCAAAAGCATCGGGGTAAGGTTGTATAATCCTTCGACGGGATTCCAAGACGCATCGGTAAAGAAGCGGAATAATCCGACTTGCTGCAGAACGGGTAACGCTTCTAGGATGAGGAAGATTAAAATTAAAAGTGCGATCGCTCCAGCTAAAATCGCGCATCCCCGCAACGTCCAAATTAGCAACGTATCACTTAGAGAGAGAGACAAAGTTTTGTTCTTTAACAATGTCTTGTACCTGTTGAGATTGTGCGAAGTCGATGAATGCTTTCTGTAACCCTTGAGGTCGAGTTTTTGTGACAAGATTCAGAGGACGAGAAATGGGAAAAGAACCGTTTTGCACATTTGCCGTAGTCGCTGCCACCCCGCTTACTGGGAGTAATTTAATAGGAACCCCGTTTGCCGCATCATATTCTGCGGTTCCGATAGAAACATATCCGATCGCATTAGGATTTCCTGCTACAGTTTTAATACCTTGTTGGTTATCGCCAATGACAACTTGAGCTTTGATATCGGAATTTTTCAGCTTGAAATAATGGGTAAATAGTTCCAAAGTAGAGCGTCCTTCAGCTTTATTCACAACCGTAATAGGAGCATCTTTACCCTTGAGTTCCTTCCAGTTTTTAATCTTTCCCGTATAGATATCAACCACTTGGCGATCGCTCAAGGACTGCACCAGATTATCCTTATGGAGAATAATACTCACGCCATCGCTCGCAATGGGAAACGCTTGTAGGTCTTTTTCTTGATCCTTGAGAGCGCGAGACACCATACCAACGTCAGCGAGTCCTTGACGAGCATCAGTAATTCCCCGCGAGGAACCTCCCGTCTGTACATCCACCCGTACCCCAGAATGCTCCGCTTCAAAACGCTTACCAATCTCAGCCGCAAGGGGGGCGACTGTACTCGATCCCGTTAAAACCAGTTTTCCCTGTAGTTTATCGCTTGATGGCGTTGCAGTTTTGGGAGAGTTACTACAAGATTGCAGCCAAAAGCAAGCAGCTAAACCAATCGAAAGCGGTGCCAGAGTTCGCAATTTATTCACAAGCAAAATACCAATTAATCAAATGAAAGTAAACAACAACCAAGGCTAATTACTTTCCCAGCATTAACGCCTTGAACGTCGGGAGCCAAACAATAAAGGACAGCTTTACCGTCTCGCGTCGCCGTAACAAAACCTTCCTTTCGCAAGATTTTTAAATGATGGGATAACAAACTTTGCTCTAATCCCAAAACAGCATTGAGTTCTTTAACGTGCTTTGGTTCCTCCATCAGGAGTTGCAAAACAGCTAACCGCGTTGTATCCGCCAACACTTTTAACTTGCGAGCGCAAAAAGTTTGAGATGAGACATCGGTGAGGTTCACTACTCATCCTCCCTCTGAGTTGAACGGCTATTGATATGAAATTATATTCATATCTTGAGCATAAAAAAAGCCGTTTAATCTCATAACTGGACTTTAGACTTCAAGGTTGGCACACCAGAAGAGTGCTCCCAAACGACGAGGAAACTCGCGCCCGCTGGCCTATGGGTAAGTCCCGCCAACGAGAAATTCGCTATCCAGTTGTCAAGAAAGGTTTTTCTCGCTCTCAAAAACAACCAAAACCTGCTGCTTAGTTACAACAAGTTAGCCAACCAGAGGTATTTTTTATTACTCAGCTATCACGCTTGTCAATTTTTCTTAGTCTAAACTCCAGTAATTAACAAGGGGAGAAAAAATGAGGTTCCCAGCTTATCAAAATTAACTTGTGTGCCAATTGCTACTAAACCCGCCCCAACTAGCGCCCCAGTTAAACCGTGAGTTGTAGAAATGGGAAAACCAGTGAGTGTGGCAATCATCACTGTTAAACCAGCACCAAGGGCAACAGCTAGGTGAAATTCTGTGGAATTGGCGATCGCATCTGGAACTAACCCCTTGCCAGAAAAGTTTTTTAACAGCGTCTCTGCTAAAAAAATAGATGCTAATGATCCAGCAAATGTTGCTAATGTAGCTAACCAAACTGCCACTTTATAGTTAACTGTTTGGCTACCAAATAAAGTAGCTACACCTTTAAAGTTATCATTAGCACCGTTAGAGTAAGCTAAAAATAGGGTAGCTAAAAGCAAAGCGAGGATTAACATTTTTTACTTGAATCTAGTATTAATTAGCAACAGCCGCCACCAGTGTAGTGCCAAGTTGAATCTGTAATTAAGATTTCTTCAGGTAGAATTGAGCCTAACTTAGCAGCAGTTTTATCACATACGGCTGCTGGTACACCTTTTTGCAGAATATGACCTGCTGAATCATCAAATATTTCTTGCGAACCTGAATAAATAGCTGTTTTACCTGTAAAAATGCAAGCACCATCTTCTGGAATTGGTACTTTAAAGGATACAGAATCAAGACTTTCTAATAGTAAAGGTTCTGACAAATTATAAGTTTGGCAATCTAGCAACCGATAAGGACGACGCGCCCGAACTTCTATTTGTCCAAAACCAGTATCAACTAAATGCTGAGTATATTCCTGATAAGTTAACGCCCCAGATAAACACATTGCCCGTAAGCGTTGGTCTTGGCGCAAGTGTTGCGGAATTTCACGAGTAGCGATAGGGTCGCTCATTAGTAAACGTCCACCTGGCTTTAAAACACGGTAAGCTTCTTGGAGAGCTTTTTTAAGATCTGCTGGTTCAAAGATATTAAATAGACAATTTTGAGCTACTACATCTACAGAAGCATCTGGAACTGGTAAATTAAAAGCATCACCTTCCCGAATCTCTACAAAACTCGGATCAAACCAGGAATTTTCTTCAGCCGCAATAACTAAGTTACGTGCTGCGGCTTCACGCATCGCTGGAACCGGATCAACAGCAATTACAGCACCAGGTTTACGGGAAAAATAAGCAAATTGTAGTGCTTCTAAACCACCACCGACACCCACATACAAGACTGTTGGCTGATTCACCAATTCTGCTGCATGAACTGTAGTCCCGCATCCATAGTTCATTTCCTGCATTTGAGGAGAAATTTTCAGCCCTGGTAGTTGCAAAGGGCTACTTTGTACGCAGCACAAACCAACTTGCGGTGTTTCTGCTACTTCACTGTAAAATTGGGCTGCTGCTTCTAAATAAGTCACGCTCGTTTTTCCTAGTATCGAGATTAGTCTTTATATATTTAAGACCTTATGTAAGGTTAGCGAATACATTTTCCTAAAATCTAGACTGATAAATCACCAAAAATCACGTGGGCAAGATGCCCGCATTAAGCTAAGACGCATTTAAATTAATGATTGCGCTGTATTTTTACAAAAAATTACAGACTTTTTAAAGCTCGGCATTGGTAAAAACAGGTATTATATTATTAGTAATAAATCTTCATAAACAGCAAGCGTGGAAACTGGTTTAGAAGAAAATTCGCCAAATCTAAAACAGCGCTGTGTGCTAGTTTGTCAATACCGCTCTTGTCTAGCAAATAATTCAGCAGAGGTGCTGGCTGCTTTTCAGGAAGTTGTTGTTCCAGGGGTGACAGTGACAAGTGCTGGGTGTCAGGGACAATGTAGTATTGGCCCAACTGTGCGGATTTTACCTGAAGAAACGTGGTATTACCGAGTAAAACCTAATGATGTGTCAGTGATAGTTGAACAACATCTCAAAAACGGTCAACCAGTAGAGAAGATGCTCAACCCCAGGATTCATTTGCGTTTTAGTTTTTAACAAGAATTCAGGAGTCAGAAGGCAAAGTTCGGGGTAATAGCTGATTTTACCCTTAAAATGCGTCAGGTATGGTAGCTGTAAAAATACTCCTTTGACTAGATGCGATCGCATCCTCTGCCTGTCAGATAATTACACAATAGTCTTACTTGAATAGAACTAGCTGACAATCTACGGCTGTAGCAATAAAAATCAGTCGCTTTCAAGCTTTGCTTCATAAAAAGAATATCTATACTACCCATTTAAGGAATGCAAAATCCGATTGTTGCTGCCTCAGCGCCTAACTTAGAAGTATCTACCAAAGATATTTTAAATGCTGCTCCCCTGCCAGTTAATGAAGCGCAACGCCTAGAGGCACTACGGCGCTACAATATCCTCGATACACCGCCTGAAGACAGCTTTGATCGGATTACGACTTTAGCTGCGCGGTTGTTTGAAGTACCAATTGTCATAGTATCGCTGGTTGATGAATATCGGGCTTGGTTTAAATCTTGCTACGGCTTTGATGCTCGTGAAATCAGTCGGGAATCAACTATATGTAGCTTCGCTCTGTTATCTGACGATATTTTAATCGTTCCCGATACAAGATCCGATCCTCGCTTTGCTTGTATGCCCTTCGCTACTAGCGAACCAGGGCTGCGCTTTTATGCTGGCGCACCTCTTGTTACTCAGGATGGGTTTAATCTTGGTACTTTGTGTCTGCTTGACAACAAACCACGCCCAAGATTAACTGCATCTTCGCAAGCCACGCTCAAAGATTTAGCAGCGATTGTGGTTGATGAGTTAGAGCTAAGATTAGCTGCTCAGAAAATTGCTCAGATGGATGCTGCTTTAATTGAAGTTACACAGGGAGTTTCAGCAGCAATTGGACAGGAGTTTTTCTCGTCACTGGCGCAACATCTAACTAAAGCATTGGATGTGAATTTTGCTTTTATTGGGGAACTAATTGATTCGGATACAATTAAAACTATTGCTGTATCTGCCCAAAGTCAAATTGTTGCAAATATCGAATACACAGTAATTAATACCCCCTGTCATACTGTAATAAACCAACGGAAGACTTGCTGTTACCCATCGAATATTCAGGCAACTTTTCCTTTGGATCATTTTTTAGTAGAGATGGGAGTTGAAAGTTATCTTGGCACTCCTTTATTAGACTCGACAGGTGCAGTGCTGGGTATACTGGGAGTGCTGGATACAAAACCTTTAGAAAATGTTCAGTTAGCAGAATCTTTATTGACAATTTTTGCGACTCGTGCAGCGACGGAACTAGAACGATCGCGTGCAGAGGAAGAACGCAACGAATTGTTAGTGCGTGAACAAGCCGCACGTCAGCAAGCCGAGTCAGCTAACCGGATGAAAGATGAGTTTTTAGCGGTAGTTTCCCATGAATTGCGATCGCCCCTCAATCCAATTCTCGGTTGGTCACGAATGCTGCTGAGTCGCAAGCTTAACCCAATTACTACTACAAAAGCACTTGAAGCAATTGAGCGTAATGCTAAATTACAAGCAGAATTAATCGAAGATCTGTTAGATGTCTCTCGAATGATGCGAGGTAAGCTGTCTTTGCAAGTTTGTGCAGTTAACCTCAGACAACCAATTGAGGCAGCTATTGAAACTGTGCAATTAGCAGCAGAAGCTAAAAACATTAAAGTAGAAAAGTTTCTTGATTCTTCAACTAAGTTAATTTCAGGTGATGCTAACCGCTTGCAACAGATTTTTTGGAATTTACTATCCAATGCAATTAAATTCACACCTGAAGGCGGACAAGTCAAAATTAGTTTAGAGTGCAGCGCAAATGCCACTCAGGAAAATATTAATAATGGCAGTTATCCTGGTTCACAGAAAAAATCACCCATAGTAAATTCTTATGCTCAAATTACTGTGAGTGATACAGGCAAAGGAATTAGTGCGGAATTTTTACCTTATGTATTTGAGCGATTTCGTCAAGCTGATGGTGCAACTACGCGATCGCAAAGTGGACTTGGTTTAGGTTTAGCAATTGTGCGTCACTTGGTAGAATTACACGGGGGAACTGTTAATGTTGACAGTGCTGGAGAAGGATTTGGATCAACATTTACAGTTAAACTACCACTGATGCAGGTTCAGCCACAGGCAAATAATTCTGAGTTGATCCTTGAGGCTAATGGAAATAAAGTAATCATGGATAATCTACCGACTCTTAATGGCATAAGAGTGTTAATTGTGGATGACGAGGAAGATACCCGTTTTCTACTCACCATAGCCTTAGAAAATTATGGTGCTAAAGTCACAGCAGTTGGTTCAGCTACAGAAGCATTAGAAGCAGTGCAACAATTAATGCCGGATGTTTTGGTAAGTGACATTGGTATGCCCAATGAAGATGGCTACACACTTATCCGTAAAATCAGAGAATTAGATCCAGAAAAAGGTGGTAAAATTCCTGCTGCTGCGCTGACAGCTTACGCTAGGAGTGAAGATTCTCAAAAGGCGATCGCATTTGGCTTTCAGAAGCATATAGCCAAACCAGTTGAGCCAGCCGAGTTAGTTGCTGTAATTGCTAGTTTAGCTAATGCTAATTAATAAGTATTTAGAAATTTGCACATTCATATAGATAATGGGTATGTAGCGGAATCTGTACACAGATATCTGCCCATCGATTGATGAAAAGTCAAAAATTGCGCTGTAGTGATAAGACTAAGGTCATGCTAAGTAAGTTAACTTGTCCGGTATGCGATCGCAAAGATGTGGAGGGTAACACTTGCCCTAGCTGTGATGCAGACCTTACCCTGATGCGTATACTTGCAGAACTTCCACCCTCATCGCCTAGTTATGTCCCATCATCATTAACTACTGAGCAGCCACGAAATGCAACATGGTTGCCTTATGCGATCGCTGGTGTCATGCTCATACTAGGAATTATTTTAGGTGCTATTGCTAATAACTGGTTTTCTCAATCTTCATCAATCGCTAGAAATTCTAATCCTGCTAACCAAGTATCTCCACAGCCTGAACCCAGTAGCGAACCTACCCCAACAGTTAGCAGTTCCCCTCTACCTAATCAATCAATTAGCAACAACGAAGCTCAGAATTATGTGATAAAAGATGGAGGCTTCCAGCACACAGTAAAAGCTGGAGATACAATATCACTACTTGCCAAACGTTTTTATGGTGATAAAGATTTGTGGCCTTTAATAATAAAAGCTAATCCCAGCTTTCAAGATCACGTAGATTTAATTGAAGTTGGCGATTTGCTAATCATCCCAAATATTGAAAAAATTTCTTCTAATTAATATTGTAAAATTTAATCTTAAAAAAATATGTTTAATAGCTCTATTGCATAAATAGATAAAATTTGTATTTTATCTGCGTGCATCTGCGTTTAATTTATAAAAAATAATTTTTGTAAAAAGTCTAATAATTATTTTATAATTTTGATATTAATTATGTATGCTGATTAATCAAAATATTTATTTTATTGCATAAATAGTATGCCTAATCAACCTTTAGAATTTAGATTGAGCAATGAAAAGCGCGACCACCTCTTTATAGAGATTGGCAAAATGCTTAAACAAAAAGTTGTGCTGCAACAAACTTTGCGTGAACAGAAAGAACAGGCAAGCAGCTTCAGCGAAGACATTTTTTTAGAACTATTAGAAGTCGTCGATGCTTTACAATTCTTACTCGACTACTTGGTAGAAAATCCCAATCCTAGTCCTGAGTTGATCGGCAATATGCCAAACTCACTAGCTGCTGTGCAGAAAAAGTTCCTCAGTGTACTAGCTAAACGACAATTACACCAACTAGAAATTACAGGAACAAAACCGGATTTTAGTATTTGTAAAGTTATAGATTGTGAAGTAAGAAATGATTTAGAAGAATCAACAATTACTAAAGTTGTTCGTAGAGGTTTTAGGTTTGGGGATAAAGTAATCAGACCGATAGAAGTTATTACTTCTAAAAAAAATTTATCCACAGAAGTTCTATTAGCAGTACCTACTGAAGGGATTATTCAAAACACTTCAGAAATAGCTAATCAAAATGTATTAGTGGTATCTCCTGAAGAAGTTATTCCCAACACTCCCGAAATAGCTAACCAAGATTTATTAGTAGTATCTCCTGCGGAAGTTATTCAAGATAACACATACATTAGTAACGAAGATTTACCAGAATTATCTTCTGAAGAAGTTATTCCCCAAACTCCAGAAATAGCTAATCAAAATTTATTAGTAGTATCTCCTGCGGAAGTTATTCAAGATAACACATACATCAATAACGAAGATTTACCAGAATTATCTTCTGAAGAAGTTATTCCCCAAACTCCAGAAATAGCTAACCAAAATTTATTAGTAGTATCTCCTGCGGAAGTTATTCAAGATAACACATACATCAGTAACGAAGATTTATCAGAATTATCTCCTGAAGAAATTATTCAAGAAATCCAAGAAATAGCTAATCAAGATTTATCAGTAGTATCTGATGAGGAAGTTATTCAAGATAACACAGATATCAACACCGAGAATTTAGCAGAAGTATCTAATCAGGAAATTATTCAAGAAATCACAGAAATAGAGGAAATTGCTCAAGCAATGCCAGAGACAGGAGAAAATTTTCCAGCTAATGATGCGTAAGGATCAAGTTGGCATTTTTTCCTTAACTGAATATATATTTCCGATTGAAATAAATAATCCTTAATTGATATCAATTTAACTTCTGAGACTACCATCCAAATCTTTCAGTACAATCCTAGCAGCGTTCCGTCCTGATGCACCCATAATTCCACCGCCTGGATGTGTACTAGCACCAGTTAAATACAATCCTTTGAGGTGTGTTTTATAATCAGACATACCTAAGAATGGACGCAGCATAAACATTTGATCCATACTCATTTCTAAGTGCATAACATTACCACGATATAATCCTAGTTCACGCTCTAACCATAACGGGTCTTGAAATAATTGCCCAACTATCTTGTCGCGTGTTCCAGGTGCATACTTTTCAAAATTATCTAAAAGTCGATTAACAACTGCATCTCCTTGTTCATCCCAATTACCATTAGCAAGCTGATAAGGGAAATACTGCGACCACAACCATAGTACCTCACCACCAGGAGGTGCTAAAGTATCATCTACAGCACTAAAACTCATAGCAAAAATTGGTGGGTCTTGGGTAGGTTCGCCACGTTTAAAATCATTAAATGCTGTGTTAATTTGTTGGCGATCGCGACATAATAATTGCAAAGCTACCCGTGCATCTTTCCCTGGATATGCCGTATAACTAATTGGAGAATCTAACGCCAGACGCAGCATAATACCAAAACCGTTGCCTGTACGCATTCTCTTCGCGCCTAGCGGTCGGTGTTCTTCAGGTAAAAGCTTACCAAAAGTCTCAATCGCGTGTGTACCTGCAACTACTACCTTGGCGGTATAGATTTGTCCATCTACTTGAATACCAACCGCACGGCGATTTTCAACTAAAATCTTTTCTACAGGCGAATTTAGGTGTATTTCGCCACCATGAGCGATGATATGTTTTGCGATCGCTTGCGTCAACATCCCCGAACCACCTTTTGGTCGCGCCACCCCGCCATCATGATAAAGTGGTTGCCAAAGCACATAAGGGCCACTTAAAGGTTCTGTAGGTGCTGGCCCTGACTGCGCCCCCATCCACACTAAAGCTGCCTTAATTTTTTCTTCGCTAAAATAATCATCTACAACTTCGCCATAAGGTTTAAATAAAGTTTTAAAAGTAGAAAACCAACTAACATCCGGTGACTTACCACCAATCATTTGCTTACCCAGTTCAAACGGACTAGGCGTACTTAAGAAAAATTCCTTGATATTTCGCATCAAAGGTCGCCAGTCATTTAAAAAACGGGCATAAGCTTCTCCCTCACCAGGAAATTTATCTTCTAAATGATTAATAGTTTTTTCTTCATCTCGATAGAAAAATAGCGAATCTCCATCAGGAAAGGGTGCAAAAAACAACGGGTCGAGTTCTATATACTCCAATCCATAATTTTCTAACTTTAATTCCTGCACAATCGGAGTTAAGCGAATTAAAATGTGGGCGCTACCACCCAAATCAAATCTGTATCCCGGCACAATCTCCTTAGTAGAGACTGCACCACCAATAATATCTCGCCTCTCAAAGACACCTACCTTATAACCCGCTTGAGCAAGGTAAGCACTGGTAATTAGTGCATTGTGTCCACCACCAACAGTGATCACATCGTAGTCATAAGCTTGTGTAGCCATCGTGCTTTTATCCTTAGTTATTAGATTTATGAGCAAAAATAAGTTATTCCATCTGTGTAAATCTCGTGGTTAATTATCTAAAATCTGATTTATGCTCATTGGTCTTTCAACCATCGCTGCTTATGGTCGGTTTTCCTCCCATAAATTTACCATCCATCTCGCTGTTGATTTAGCGAGAATTTATTTATAGTGATTATTGGGTTGTAGGTGTATGTTTCCTTTCTGGGATAGCGCTTGCTATAGTTCTGAACCCGTGTCTCGTAAAAGCCGTTTGGAACGCAAGTTGAAGTTTCTCCAATTGATGCGAGATGATCTGGAAACGAGATTAGCTGGTATCAATGCGGCTATTGGCAAGATTCAAGAGCAATTAACTCAAGATGAAGCTGCGTAAGTATTTATATCTAAACAGCTATTACTTAGCAAAGCAAATCTTTTAGAGATTTTCTGTTGCTAATTGAGGAGTTACTGTAAATCGCTGATTTACCCAGAGTAGAAAGGTGATTTACAGTAGCTTCTATATATTTACATTGTGTATTAGAATAACCAAGTTAATTTATTTGCTTTTGTAGTAATTAATGATTTTTTTACTATCAATGCAATATCTGTATTAAGATATAAGCGCAATACATTACTAAGATGTAATCTAAAAAATAGTATTACTCCTAGAGCGTCAGCCTAAATAAATTCGCAAATATTTACTGTAATAAATAAATGGTCTTTCAAAATTTTTCGCTTCTAGAAGTTGAGATAGCATCATCAATTATCAAATTGGTAATGTTATTAAGTTTAACAAGTGCGATCGCCTTTTTTGTAGCAGCGGAACTTTCTTTAGTATCTGCCTCACATTCTCAAATTTACAAGCTTACCCAGGAAAGCGATTCTACTAGCAAGTCAAAAGCAGCTAATCTTGTCCTTGACGCTCAAAATCATTTACAAAAGTACCTTTCTGTTACACAAACAGGAACTACAGCTTTTAGCTTACTCTTGGGTTGGTTGGGTGAAGGTGCAACTGTACATTGGATAGAACCGTTAATCCAGCGTTTACCTATAGGCAAATTACCTGCAATCTTAACAAGCCATACTATTTCTGTAGCTGTGGCATTTTTGTTAGTAACTTATGTAGAAATTGTTTTAGGTGAACTAATTCCTAAAGTACTAGCATCGCAAGCACCGGAAAAGACGGCACTACTATTAATTCGTCCACTCTATATATGTTCAATTATTTTTTGGCCTTTATTAGTAATTTTTAATGGTACTGTACATTTGCTCATCGGTCGTGTTCCCAATCGCCAGTATGAGTCGGAAGTGTCTTCAAAGGTGACTTTTGTTCACACCGATCCACACTCTGTGCTAGTTTCTGGAGTTGTAGAGTTAAATACAGTTAATGAAATATTCGGATTAAATATACCTACTAACACTGCTTATCGAACTTTAGCTGGTTTTATAATTCATCATTTAGGTCATGCGCCACAAACGGGAGAAATTCTTTTGTGGGGTGAGTTGGAATTGGAAGCAACAAGTGTAGTAAATGAAAGTTTAGAAACAGTATTACTGCGCCAAGTTACTCGTCCTTTGATAAATCATCAACCCGAAGTTGTTAAAGATAAAGATATAGAATATGCTGCCATATAAATGTAGTGCGGGCATCTTGCCCGCGTGAGGTTTTGCGTAAACCATTATTAGCAATTTTTGATATTATTTGATAAAAGTATTCTAATTAATAAGTAATTTGTTTTGGTATAAGGGCAAGTTAATTCAAGGCAACATTTTAGAACTGGAAATTGATGATCCAGGGTTGCTTTATGGTGCAACAGTATTCACCACTGTGCGAGTTTATCAGCAATCTTTAGATAGTCGGCTAACAAATTGGCAAGCCCACTGCGATCGCCTACACTCCAGCATACAAAATTTTGGCTGGCAACAACCAGATTGGGAACGCTTGCGTGATGGTGCAAAAAAATTACTACTATCCTTTCCCGTGTTGAGAATTACCATCTTCCCAGATGGGCGAGAGTGGATTACTGGGCGTTTGTTACCTACTGATTTAAAGCAACGTCAGCAAAATGGCATTATAGCTTGGTTGGCAGATGCGCCACAATTTGAGCGATCGCTACCAACTCATAAAACAGGTAATTACTTAACTGCTTGGATGGCGTTAAACCAAGCAAAGTTAGCTGGAATGCAAGAAGCTATTTTAGTTGATGCAGCCGGAAATTGGATAGAAACCAGTACAGGTAATTTGTGGGGTTGGCGAGATGGACATTGGTGGACACCTCCACTAGCAGCAGGAATTTTGCCAGGAGTAATGCGATTGCAAATAATTGATTGGCAACGGCGTTACTATCAACCTGTAGGGGAAGTAATTTGGGATAGAGATTGGGTGCAGGAACTTGAAGCGATAGCTTATAGCAATAGTGTAGTTGAAGTAGTACCAATCCATACAGTAATTAGCCAAAACTGCACCTTAGCTTTTGACCCACTACACAAAAGCTTGGAACAATTAACAACTAGCAAATAGCGATTAGCAATTAACAATTAGCAATGACTAGCAAATTAGACCAACTCTCTATTATTTTCCAAGAAAATCTTTATGAGCAAGATTTTTACTTGTGGATACTTTTAACAGCTAACCAAATTCGAGAGGGTAAATTTGATGCTGTTGACTGGGAAAATGTGTTAGAGGAGTTAGAGAGTTTGGGGAGATCCGATAAACGCGAGTTAAGAAATCGCTTAATTGTTTTATTGGAACATCTGCTGAAACTCGCTTATTGGAAATCTGAAAAAGAAGCTAATGCTAAAGGTTGGCTGTTGACAATTACAGAACAGCGACGGCAAATTAAGGTGATACTCAAGGATAGCCCTAGCTTGAAACCTTTTGTACAAGAAATATTTGTTGAGTGTTACCAAGATGCGGTGAAAAATGTGGCGATCTCATCTGGACTCAATCTATTCCCCACCGAGTCGCCATTTACCCAAGAAGACACCTTTAACCCTGACTGGATACCTGAGTAAGTGCGATCGCAATTATATTGCCTCGCCTACTGCCTACTCCCAATTTAGTTACTATCAAAGAGAGTATGCAGCTTTTTTTCAGCTAACCCTGTCAACAAATTCTGAGAAAGGTTAACATAAATTAATATTAGGACTCATAGAATAGCGTCTTTACATCCTAACCATAGGGAGAAATCAGAGTGAATAATAAGCGGTGGAGAAACGCAGGGCTATACGCACTGTTAGCAATAGTTGTGATCGCCTTAGCAACCACATTTTTAGAAAAACCTACCCAAAGCCAAAAGGTATGGAAGTATAGCGAGTTTATTCAGGAAGTTGAAGGCGGCAGAATCGAGCGAGTCGGTTTAAGTTCCGATCGCACCAAAGCTTTAGTCACAGCCCAAGACGGCAATAAAGTCATTGTTAATCTGCCCAACGATCCAGACTTGGTAAATATCCTCACCAGTAAAGGTGTAGATATTGCAGTTCTACCTCAAAGCGATGATAGCTTCTGGTTCCGCGCCTTGAGTAGCCTATTCTTCCCAGTGCTGCTATTAGTCGGGTTGTTCTTCTTACTGCGTCGCGCTCAAGGTGGCCCAGGTTCTCAAGCAATGAACTTTGGCAAGTCTAAAGCCAGAGTACAAATGGAGCCACAAACCCAAGTAACCTTTGGTGATGTTGCAGGGATTGACCAAGCCAAGCTAGAACTCAACGAAGTTGTAGACTTCCTGAAGAACGCAGACCGATTCACCGCGATTGGTGCAAAAATTCCTAAAGGTGTGTTGTTAGTTGGCCCTCCAGGGACAGGTAAAACGCTGTTAGCTCGTGCAGTTGCAGGGGAAGCAGGTGTTCCTTTCTTCTCCATCTCTGGTTCAGAGTTTGTAGAAATGTTCGTTGGTGTCGGTGCTTCTCGTGTCCGCGACTTGTTTGAACAAGCTAAGTCTCAAGCACCTTGTATTGTATTTATTGATGAAATTGATGCCGTTGGTCGTCAACGGGGCGCTGGTTTAGGTGGTGGTAATGACGAACGCGAACAAACCCTTAACCAGTTGTTGACCGAAATGGACGGCTTTGAAGGCAACACTGGCATCATTATTATTGCTGCTACCAACCGCCCAGACGTATTAGATTCCGCCTTACTGCGTCCAGGTCGTTTCGACCGCCAGGTAGTTGTAGACAGACCTGATTATGCTGGTCGCTCAGAAATTTTGAAAGTTCACGCGCGGGGTAAAACTCTAGCTAAGGACGTAGATTTAGACAAAATTGCCCGTCGTACACCTGGTTTTACTGGTGCTGACCTTTCTAACTTATTGAACGAAGCAGCAATTTTAGCTGCACGTCGTAGCCTCACTGAAATCTCGATGGATGAAGTGAATGATGCGATCGACCGTGTATTAGCAGGGCCGGAGAAGAAAGACCGTGTGATGAGCGAGAAGCGCAAGACTTTAGTTGCTTATCACGAAGCTGGTCACGCCTTGGTTGGTGCGTTAATGCCAGATTATGATCCAGTACAAAAGATCAGTATTATTCCTCGTGGTCGTGCTGGTGGTTTAACTTGGTTTACACCCAGTGAAGACCGCTTAGATTCTGGTCTTTACAGCCGTTCTTACCTGCAAAATCAAATGGCAGTAGCTTTGGGTGGTCGCATTGCCGAAGAAATTATCTTTGGTGATGAAGAAGTAACCACTGGTGCTTCCAATGACTTGCAGCAAGTAGCGCGAGTAGCACGTCAAATGGTGATGCGGTTTGGTATGAGCGATCGCTTAGGCCCTGTTGCACTTGGTCGTCAACAAGGCAATATGTTCTTAGGTCGTGATATTAATGCTGAACGCGATTTCTCTGAAGAAACTGCTGCCACCATTGATGATGAAGTCCACAATTTAGTAGAACAAGCATACAACCGTGCTAAAGAAGTGCTGGTTAATAACAAGCACGTCTTAGATAAATTAGCAGGAATGTTAATTGAAAAAGAAACTGTAGACTCGGAAGAATTGCAAGAATTGCTGGCAAATAATGATGTCAAAATGGCTGCGATAGCGTAGCGGTAGTAGAAAACACACAGAAGCTCGCAGGCTAAAGCCTGGAGCTATATTAACTAAGCCTGCCTACGCAGGCTTAGTCTGTTTAAGAACATCTGTACGAGACTTTAATTGACTATAGACAATGACTATGGTCAACATATTCCTATGGAAAAAGTACAAATTTCGGAATTTAAAGCTCTTTGCCTTCGTTTGTTGGAACAAGTTAACCAAACGGGAGAACCTTTAATGATTACCAAGAAGGGTCAACCACTGGCGGTAGTTTATCCGGCTCCAAAGCAACGAACAAGAGTTCCCTTTGGTGTAGCCCAAGGAACAGCCAAAATTAAAGGAAATATTGTTGAACCTGCTTGTGATCCTAGCGAGTGGGAGGCGTTGCAATGAAACTCCTATTAGATACCCACATTTGGATTTGGTTTCTATTGGGGGATGAAAAGCTCAATAGCGCGTAGGCGTAGCCCGTCGTAGACATCGCAACTGCCATAGCCGACGAGTCGAATGAACTATGGTTGAGTCCTATCAGTGTTTGGGAAACCCTCTTATTGGGGCAGAAAGGAAAGATCGAATTCCAACCAGATCCGCACCGATGGGTGAAAAGAGGACTGGAACTGCTTGATGTGAGGGAAGCCAGCCTGAACAATGAAATCGCCTTTTTGAGTCGGCAACTAGAAATGAAACATGAAGATCCAGCCGATCGTTTTCTAGCAGCGACGGCAGTACATTGGAATCTAACTTTAGTGACTGTAGATAAAAGACTGGTAGACCTAGAATGGTTGACAACTTTAAGTTGAAACTGAGATCTAATCTAATCATCAAGAAGCTTTCTATACCAGCCCCAGAAACTCTTGAGTTGTTGTAATACTAAATTTTTTAGCTTGGCTCAAGTCAAAGTATGTCTAGGAGGAATGCTAATTTGTTTGAGTTGTAATGTTACTATGAATTCAACTACTCCTAACAATCATAAAATCCATAAAAACTATTGTTCACTCTATGATAAATTCTTTTTCCATTTGAAAACACAGATAATGAACTCCAAGGCTTGATGGCATATCCTCCAGAAGTTGCCATTTGATAAGTTAAATTACCATTTTTAGCTTTGTATACAAAAAAGTTACTATTGTTACTTTTTTGCTCAACAGCAGGTAAAAGAATAGATGCACCAGTTTTTTGCTCGCGTCCAATATAAAAATATTGGGTGGGGATATAGCATCCAGAACTATTGCTATAACCCCTATAACAAATTGCTGCATCATAGCTTTCCGTCGTAATTTTTAACCATGTCTCATATTTACGATTTGTACAAAGAAGAGATTCATCATCTGAAGCTGAGGCAGAAAGTTGAGTAAAAAAAGTAGTTAGCACTGACCAAAAAATTGCTATAGATAAACCTAAAAATGCTCTAGATTTGTTCATTTCATTAACCTCGTTTTTAGGGAATAAACAATGCTATAACCTACTTTGGATAAGGGGGCGATCGCACTTATAGCAGACTTAATTAATATTGGCGCTGCTATAAGATTTAACTGGTAATAAAACATAATTTGTCATACGTTTTGCTGTACTTGCAACATGGTCACATTTAGATTTGGTTTCAATTGAGGATGAAAAGCTCAAGAGTGCGTAGGCGTAGCCCGTCGTAGACATCGCTACTGTCAATGAGATACTCTCCAGACTGATGTTCTGGTAAAAAAGCTTTGTTAATCTTAAAACTAAAGTAAGAATGACAGAAGCAATGAGCCTTGTAAGCAACGTACCTAAACTGGGGTTAGTGTGTATCACCGCATCGGATCAAGTGCGTTATCGTACAGTAACGCGCAAACGTTTGTTACAACTAAGTTCTGAAGACCAACAGCAAGTTTTGCGTCAGTTGTATCAAGATAATTTGCAGCGTTTCAATAAGGCGCTAGATTTTTGTGAAGCTAATAATATCAAGCTGTATAGAATTACTTCTTCCTTATTTCCTTTTGCAGATACACCAGAGGGGGAGAGTGTATTAAATGAGTTTGATCATGAATTAAAAGCAACAGGCGATCGCTCTCAATCTCTCGGTATTCGTATAGTAGTACACCCAGATCAATTTGTAGTTCTGAGTTCCGATACACCTTCTGTAATTGAGAACAGTATTAAGATACTGCAAATGCAGGCGATGATTTTTGATAAACTCGGATTACCGCGATCGCCTTGGGCAATGATGGAAGTACATGGAGGAAAAAGCGATCGCGCTGAACGTTTAATTAATGTTATTCGCAATCTACCAGAAGGTATTCGCTCTCGACTAGCATTAGAAAATGATGAATACGCCTACAGCGCCTCAGAAATTTTAGAAGTATGTCGCGCTGCTAATATACCAATGGTATTTGATGCTCATCACCATGTTATTCACGAAAAATTAGATACTTACGAAGATCCTAGCGTTCCCGAAATCTTAGCAGCAGCGCGTAGCACTTGGCCATTACCTGAATGGCAACTTGTTCACATTTCTAACGGGCGCGAAGCATTTGGCGATCCGCATCACAGTGATTTTATTACAATTATGCCTACTTCATACCGTAACGCACCCTGGATTGAAGTAGAAGCTAAGTTGAAAGAACAGGCAATTGAAAAGTTACGAACAGAATGGCTATCACCGTTATTAGCTGTTAGTTAAGTGAGTTATAACTAAAAATAATTTAATTAATGTAGATAGTAATTATGAGTAATGGGGGTGAATATGGAAACTAAATCAGAATCTCACTCGCTTTCTCCAACTATAGAAGGAATTGCCACAACTTTTCGTATTACAGGTTGGATTGACTTTTGGCTACAGTTAGCACTCGTTGTAGTTTGCAGTTTTACTTTATTATTTGCCATCTCTGGTCGTAACTTTAGCACCGAAACTACTTCCGGGATAGGAATTGGGATTTTTTGGGCTGTCTGTGGGCTTTTATCACTGTGCTTTAGTGCTTTTTTAGCTTTCCGTTATACTCGCATAGCCAAAGGTTTACACAATCCTAATACTGATTTGCGTCCTAAGAAAGCAGATACAATTCAACTATTGCGGCTAGGAGTGATTGTGGGTTTAGTAGGAATATTATTATTTTTACTAGGCGCTGGAGCAACTTTGGGAGTGTTAGTAGCAAAATCTGTCTCCCAACCTCCAGGGGTAGCTATTACTGATCCTAACAGGATTGTTCGAGCTTTGGATGTATTTGTGGCAGTAGCAAATGTTAACGGTATCGCTGCTCACTTTGTAGGTACTGTTTCGGCAATTTTTTTGTTAGAAAGAATACATCGTTAAGTAGGTCGATGAAATTAAACGTTAAAGAGCGATGACTGGGACTAGGGACTGGTGACTGGGAATACCCTTAAACGTTTATTTATGTCCACCTACTTAATAAAAAAGTACCAATGATTAGTAGTTGGGTAAGTTGATTACTGAATTCTTACTTGTGAATTATTTAATTTTGATTAGTTGATTCTGATGGTAAGTCTTGTGGCAACGCCCATACACTTATAATTGCTGCTGCGATCGCCCCAATGCTGTCCATAATTAAGTCATTTATTGTGTCATCAAGGCTTTCAATAACTTGCATAGATACAAATATATCTGCTGTCCACTCCATTACTTCCCAAATAGCACCAATAGCAATACCAAAACTGCTAATTGTGAGGACATAAAGAATCCGGTGGCTACGAAAAATAGTCAGCATTGGGCTATAAACTAAAAAGCTTAATGCTAGGGAAATTGCAAAGGGTGTATACATATGGGTAATTTCATCATAAGGCCCGACTGTATTAAATAAATCCCATACCCAACCAGCCGCATTCAGCAGTGCTGCAATCACAAATAGAAAATCGAATAGAGTTGGTAAGCGATCATCTTTAATTACAAAAATCACAGAAGCGATCAGAAATCCAGCTAATGCGATCGCACCTTTCCAATTACCTTGAGTTGCTTCTATAATCACAGCGATTGTCAACAAAAACTGTCCAATCCAAGCAGCCACTCGATAACCGCGCCAATTAGTATTGTGCAACCATTTGTGTGTACTTGTCATCTTGATATTTTAGTTAGGGGTGAGCAGTGAAAAGCCAAAGTGCGATGGGTCGATTTTGTGGTGAGTGATTTCTCATCTAAAAATGCAAAAAATTTTGTTTATTCTTCTGGCAGACGATGCAACATCGCTTGAATATCCGCTCGTAATCCACTAACTTCTTCCTGCAATGCTGCAATTGACTTAGCACCCGCTAACTCTGCATTGTCGTTTTCAGCATCATTACCAATAAAAAATGTGGCAAGTGTTGCTGTTACATAGCCAAATACAGCAAAAGCATATAATGCCAAGATGAAACAAAGCACTCGACCTTCTGGAGTTTGCGGCCAATATTCTGACCCCATAGTGGTCATCATCATAGCTGTCCACCAAAGGGCAGCACCATAATCATTTAACCCCCGTCCATCAGGAGTATTACTTTCAAAGGCATACATTCCAGCCGAGCCAATCAGCGTTATTACTAAAGTGAGTGCAATCACGTAGCCGAACCCACGACGACCCATTGTCGTTCTGAGCGATCGCATCCCACTATTAAGTGAACTGATCACCCGTAACAACCGTAGCCCACCTGTAGTCCGTGCTAAACGTAAGACTTTAAGAAAACGGAAAATTTTTAAGGTACGTAATCCTGGTACAACTAGAGAAACTACTGTTAACCAGTTATTTTTGAGATATGCAAGCTTACGCGGAGCAATTGTAAATTCAAGCGTAAAATTTAAAATAAACAAAATCCAAATTAATGTACCAATAGCTTCCATTAAGGGAGTTAAATTGCCAATCAATTCAATAACTAACAACGCCAACCATGCAAAGCTAAGTATCAGCATGGGCGTGTCTAGCCAATCTTCTAACTGTTGTAGAATCTCGTGCCTTTGGGTTTCTAATGCTTGTTTTTCTTGATAATTCGCCTTATTCATAATAACAATTATCTCAATTTTTATTGAGTTTATTTATGATATAATTATTAATTATAAATTACAAACCCGCAGGTATGATATGAGAGATGAGCGGATAAACCCTTAAATTTATACTTTATTAACCAGCCGTATATTTTTATTGCTAATGTTATGGAAAAAGCTTTTTTACACTCAGTTTTTATTAGTTAGAATTACAGTTGAGTATTATCACGAAAAAAATTAAGTTTAGAAAATGTTATATTCTTTTTTCTTGAAAAGATTAACTTACTTCCTCAATTTTTAATTTGTCGAGGTACAGAAAGTGTAGAGACTGGTTTAGGCAATTATTCTTATCTTTTAGTCAACAAATTATTTATCAAACCAGCCTCTACAATAGTTGTATTGCACGCGCTTGCAAACTGCTATAATTTCTATTTCGCACTCTGTTTAGCTGAAAGCTGACAACTGAATGCCTAAAAATTATTTACCAGTAACTTGCTCTACCAATTCTTTTGCTTCTTCAATTAAACCTTTATCTGGCTGTACTTCTTTGTATTCTTTTACATTTTCTGCATAAGCCTTATCCATCTTACTAGGATTTTGAGCTTCTTGTACTGCTTCTTCATAACTTTCTGCTTCAGTAACATAAGCAGGCTCAGTTTGTTGAGTTTGATTCGCCTTGCTAGCTGCATAAGCAGGGTGTTGAGAAAAAATCAACACATTAGACAAAAGCAAACTTACTAAGCTTAGAACTAAAAAGCTTTTGCGAAATACTTGTCCAATAGTAGATAAAATGTTTTTCACGTTAATATCCTCCTAATTTAAATGGGTTAGAAAACTTACATAAAGTATGTTTTTTCTGTAAGAGATTTTACGGTTATAACTCTAACAAAACCTTCTGCCCAAAGATACATTAAATCTGTTGAAAGAATTAAAACTTTGTTAAGACCGCATTTCCAAGCCTAATTGCTGATATTGTGCTGTAGTGCAAAAACATTCAGCAATTCTTTAGGCATAGCTTTTGGGCGCATAACTTTCGTGTCTACCCATACCCATAAAGCTTCTGCTGTAACCAAGAGTTGTTGATCTCCTTGTTTGTGGATCTCATAGTGTCGGATAGAACGAGATCCGCGCATTTCTTGTATCCAAGTGGTAACTTCTAAGGTATCGCCAGCAAATGCTGGACGAATATAATCTATCTTGATACGTCGCAGTACAAACACTCCGCCTAACTGTTGATAGCGATCTAAACTAAACTCCAAATATTCCATGTGTTCGATCGCAGCTTGTTCTAAATAATTTTGGTAGACAGCATTGTTAACGTGTCCTAAAGTGTCTAATTCGTAATGGCGTACTTTAATTTGTGTAATAAATTTTTCCATGCGATCGCACCCAAATCCGATACTATGTTCATTTCACCGGACATAATATTACTTCTTAGTACTAATACCCCTCTCCTCTCATGGGCGGATGAATCTTTCCTAAACCTCAAAGCATAATAATTGTGTAATATAATTAACTCTTAAATTTGCAATGCAGCGCGAGATAGCTAATACCGATGGAGTAACCTGGACTTGCGTTCAGGCATATACAGGTCTGACAGAGGGGACTGAAAACAAAGATGCTGCGAGTGTCAAAGGTGAACAGGATAATTACTGGGTAGTATGCACGCCTAGTGGGGGTGCAAAATCAGTACGCTTGAAATTAGAAGGTGATTGGGAAAACACCTACTCTGATGAAGATTTATTGAACGAAATTACGACGCAACAGCAGGCAGAATAATCCTCTGTTAATTTGTCAGCATTTGTTTATTTGTGTGCCTATACTAACGACATTTAGGATAGAACCATTGCAAACCGTAAGCTTTAATGGGTGGCAACGAGTAAACGTCATAGGTATATTGAGTACGTTTGTTTGTCAGTTGCTTCCTTGTTACTGCATCAAAAGCTGAATAATAATATTTAATTCGTTCTGGCGGAGCTTGGTTACAGTAAAAGGTTAAGAGTTCCCAAACCATACGATTTGGTGCAATGCTTTTTGTTGTATCACTCTTAACTCCAGCATAATCTGACCAGGGTATTAAACGCGCTGAACCTCTAATATAGCTAGGATCAAGACCTAGAGGTATTTGATATTGAGTAATAAACTTGTCCTTTGGTAAGTGGCTGTTGCCAGGTAAGTCATACTTGGGTTGACTGGCTATAGATATACTGCCAAAACCTAAACTAAATAGAATTAATATTGCAGGTAGGAAACGGTTGAGCATAATTATTGAAAAGTTCAGGAAAATAATTTACCTACTTGTGCCAAATCGACATTACCACCACTAATAATTACCCCGATTTTGGCATCAGGCATACTAATCACACATTCTAATAAAGCCGCAGCAGCTAAAGCGCCTGTGGGTTCCACCACAATTTTTAAACGTTCCCATAAATAAAACATTGTCCGCAGAATTGCTTCTTCAGATACAGTTACCATGTCATCAACATAATGTAGTACTAAAGGAAAAGTAATATTTCCTAAGTATGGTGTTCTAGCACCATCAGCAATAGTATTCGGATTATTAATAGTTTGTAGGGTTTGAGTATAAAACGATCGCGTTGCATCATCTGCTTGTTGTGGTTCTACACCAATAACGCGACAATTTGGTGATAATGCCTTAGCTGCGATCGCACTACCAGATAATAACCCACCGCCACCACAGCAAACTAATAGTAAATCTAAATTCCCAACTTCTTCGATTAATTCTTTTGCTGCTGTACCTTGTCCAGCTACTATATGGGGATGATCGTAGGGAGGAATTATTGTCAAATTGCGATCGCGTGCCAATTTTTCAGCCAATTCTTCCCGATTAGTTTCCAACCGATTATACAAAATTACTTCTGCCCCATAACCACGAGTAGCATTTTGCTTGACTACTGGGGCATCATCTGGCATGAAAATTGTAGTTGGAATATCTAGGAGTTTACCTGCAAGTGCGATCGCTTGTGCATGATTCCCCGATGAAAAAGTTACCACACCTTGCTGATGAGATGCTGTTGATAGCTGCGCTAAAGCATTATAAGCACCCCGAAATTTAAATGAACCTGTACGCTGAAAATTTTCACTCTTAAAAAATACCCTACTGTTTGTGCGTTCATTAATATTACTAGAAGTAATAACTGGTGTTCGGTGTACTTGATTTTCTAGACGTAATGCTGCTGCTTCTACATCGGCATAACAAACGGGTAATTTTGCCTGAGCAACAACATTATATCTATGGCTATATTTTCTATCTACATTCATTTGGGAATATTTTTTGTAACGTAATTTTTGAATTAAACTTAAGCATTTGATTTTTCATCATTTAGTATTATCCTCTTAATGTGAATATTTTTATTCTGAGCAACCATTTTTGTAAAAAATTGTAAAAAAGTCTTCCTGTAGTTCGGTTTTAAAATAAAAATTGTTATAAAACATTGTTGAATTTCGTTTTAGATGTATTAAAAGCTCAGACAAATGAACGATATTTTAGAATCCAATTTTAAGTCTTCATCTAATCAGCCAACTGTAATGACAGTTTACGCTCATGCTGATGATGAAGTACTGCCTGCTGCTGGTACACTGCGAATGATGTCAGAGGCTGGATGGCAAATCCATTGTTTATTTTTAACCAATGGTAATTATTCTAGCTCTGAAATTAAAGGCAAACGTCTACAAGAAGCTGAAGAAGCTAGACAGGTTATTGGTGCAATTAATGAATACTATGAATTTGAAGAAGGTAACTTACCAAAGCAAGGGATAATTAAAACTGTAGAAAAAGCTATTCAACGCCTACAACCAACCCTCATTATTACTCATGCGCCACAACCAGAAAAATATGGACATGGAGATCATGAGGTGTGCTCGATTGCTGTCGCCAATGTAGCTACGCGCAAAAATATTCCTATCTGGTATTCAGCGCCACCCGTATTTATGCGGGGTTTTGAACCCAACTTTTTTGTAGATATTAGTGAAGTAATAGAAGAAAAGATTGCAGCTATTAATCGTTATGAGTCAGAACAAGAAAAAACTTTCATGCAATTAGACGCAATTTTAGTATTAGCTAGATTTTGGGCGAGAGAGTTAGGTCAAAAAGATGGATATTTTGAAGCATTTCAAATTGAGCGTCATTGTGTTGATGGCAACTTTTTCCGAGCTTTAAGCCGTGAAAATAGTTTAAGTATTACCAAAACAAAAATTAATTTTAGTTAATTTATAGTTATAGTACCATAAAGTTCAATTTTTCTGTCGTCCGTAACTTCAAATTATTAATATGTTTCAGCCTAACCTTAAGGGAGACAGAATATACACGGCTGTATTACAAGGGTCTCCCTATCAAAGAGGATGGCAACTGGGATTAAAATATGGACATGAAATTGTCCAGCAATTAAGAGATTTCTTTTGGCGGATGCGTTTCATATTAAGGAAAAAAGGAAGTTTAGAAAAACGTCTTTTGTCTACAGTGGAACGTTGCCTGCCTTATCTGCCTAATGAGTTGCATGAAGAAATTCGAGGAATAGTCAAAGCTTGTCATGCACAAGGATATACATGGTTGAGTGAATTAGATTTGCAAAAACTGATCGCAGGTGTTGACTTATTAGAAGCTGGATGTTCATTTTTTGCAGCCTCCAACCAAGCAACGACAAATGGGCAAACAATTCAGATGCGAATACTAGACTATAATTTACGCCTTGGAGTACAGAATTATCCTCTTGTCAAAATATGTTTACCGCCTCGGCGTAGTCGTGACAGCATTCCGTTTGTATCCATTGGTTTCCTTGGGCTTGTAGGCTCACTAGCGGGTATGAATGCTGCGGGAGTTTCTATTAGTCAAATTCGCGGTAGTCTAAGCGATACGGCAACTGGCGAAGGTACACCTATGCCTGTACTAATGACTAAAATTCTTTCCAGTTGTAGAACAGCTACTCAAGCCAAGGAAATGATTCAATCTGCTGTTCGCACAAATGCAATGACATACGCTATTTCAGACTGTTCTCATCAGCCTGGATGGGGCTATATATGCTTTACAGCACCCCAAAAATTTTTGGAATTTGAACAGGGAGATAATATTGCTTCGGAATTAATCTTAAATCAATCACAATTTTATCAAAAAATACCAGATGTAATTTACTGGGGCAACCGTGATGGCTCTGCTAATCCCAAACTTTTTTCTTTAATCACATCAAACTATGGCTTTCTTGATGAAGAAACAGCAATTGAGATTGCAGCACAAGTCTGCGCTCATAATACAATTATGAGCGTTCTCTACTTTCCAGAACGTCACGCCTTACGTGTGGCATTTTCCCCAGGAAAAGGCAAAACTGCAGATATTCGACATGGGCTTAATTTTGATCTTGTTTCACTAACTGGTAGCGCCTGGTTAAATTATCTTAATTAGATTTTACTTCAATTGTCTGTCGAAGATACTCATCTATCTGCTGAACAAGCTCAAAAGTTTCTGGCACTAAATTACTTAATTCTTGAACTAACTTTTCTTTGAGTTCCAGAGATAATTTTTGATTTAACTGTACTTGTTTCAAGCTATCGCGATAGTTAGTTAGGTAGGAATCAAGATCATTAAAGAAAACATCGACTCGTTGATGAAAATCTTCATCAAGATATTGATTGATTTCTTGTTTAATTTTTTTAATGCTTTGCTCAATCAATTGATTGACTTCCGTGACAATTTCTGATAAAGAAACACTATAATATGCTTCACGGTGTTCAGGTGTTTTTATTTGAATTGTTTCTTTACGGGGAATTAATCCAAACCAGTACCACCAAGTTCTCTTGGTTACTACTTGTTCTTCAAAACCACGATTTAAGACTCGTGTATGACGCTTGACACGAGGTTTATCAAAATTAATTTCCGTAGATTCCAATCTGGGTGTAGGCAATGATAAATTAACATTAAATGTTTCATTTAAGCGATCGCGCGCCCGTTCAATAATTGCCTGCGTTTCTTGCTCTAGTACAGCAGTAAGCTGTGTCCGAGCTTGTTCTATCTGTTGACTAATTTGATCTCTTACACTTTCTAATAAACTATCGGCTCTACCTTTGGGATAAGATATTGCTATATCTGCAAATTCTTCAGCTTCTCTTAATGTTTTAAATTCAATTACACCTTTTACTTCTACTGGAGACTTGACATATTTGTGAATCCAATCAAGAAAATTACTAGCTTCCATGCCAGTTTTTTTCATTGCTTCAGTACGTTGATATTCTTCTTCATTAAAATAAGTTTCAATCGTAACTTTAGCTACTTTCTTGATAGATTCAAGAATGTTATTTAGCTCTATATCGAGTTGTTCTTTAATTTGATACACTGCTTGTAAACGATTTCGGCATGATTCCAATGTCTGTAAATCTGCTTCTAAAGCTTCAACTTCTAACTTAAGTTTTCCCTCATCTTGGTTAATCGCATGACTGCGAAGTTGCACATCTTCCTGTAGTTCTATAATCCGACCACGAGCAGTATTAAGTGCAGATAAAATAGAACGAGGTGCTGCTTCGGCAATTAGGGCGCTAATAGCATTTTCTAAAAATGGTACAAAGCCTGATTTTTGCCAAAGTTTTTGAGCTTTTTTTTCTAATTTTTCTAAAGTTGCTTCTTCAAGTTCTTCTTCCCAATCAATCCCAAAAACTTCTTGTGCTAGTGATTGTGCTGTTTGTGATTTGCGTACATCATCTAGCGGTTGCTCAAGTTCTTGGATAAAGTTAGCTGCACAAAAGGCACGTCTGGCAGCAATTTCAAATACACGATTAGTATTACCATCAACAGCTAGTCCTAATTCAGCCGCAACAAATTGTTGTACTTGTTCCGGTGTCATATCGCCTTTACGTCGTTGATCGACTTTGTTAATCAATACATAAAGATTATCTTTGCCGCGAAATTCAATTACTCTTTGAACATCTCTTTTAACTTTTTCTGCTGCTTCTGTTCTTAACTGAGTAAAGTCTAAGACAATTAATACTAAGGAACATTTCTCAAGTTGATCTGCAACTACGTTAACTAATCTAAGATTTTCTCCAGCTTCGTTAGGGCCAGGAGTGTCAATTATTACCAGTTTGCCTAGTAGTTTAGAATTTTCTGCTGTTGAAGATTCTAGTTGAGAAATAGTTTGCGATCGCCAAAACGGAGTATAAATCTTTGGTACATCTGTCAGCAACTCTAGGGGGTCAACCATTGGGTCGAGAATGCTGCACAGGCGTACAATATCGTTTAATGCGCTTAAGTTACCAATAATCCGTTGACGACCTAAAACTTCGCCGTCAATTGCACCACTGGTTTTAGTTGCAATTCTTTCTGCGAGTTTAACTAGATGGGGATACTGACCAAGTTTTGCATGGACGACATCTATCCCTAACTCTTGAATTTTACGCTGTAAGCTAAAAAAACCTGATTCAAAAACTTCTCGAACTTTCGGACTAAGATTCAGTAGAGGTTCTTTTCTTTTCGCGTCAAAAATAATCTCAGTGGGGATAGTAGTCATGGCAGAATTGCGACTTGGCAACAAATCCTGCCCAATAATGGCGTTGATGATGGTAGACTTACCAGCTTTCATCGGTGCAACGATCGCCATTCTTAATTCAAAGTCTTCTACATTGGCAGTTACATTTTTGATTTCCTGCTCAAATTTGGCAAAGCGATCGCTACCACTATCAGAACTCAAAACCGCACTGGCGCGGTGCATCAGGTAACTGACTTGGCGCAGCAACTCAACAACTTTTGTTTGCAAGTCTTGAATATTCGGCTTCAGCGCTTCAGTTGCCATAACAGTGCAATTATTCAAAAAGTATACAGAATTCAGAATACAGAATTCAGCATGAAATTAGTGGAGTATTTCAACCCGCCGCAACAGTTAACCAGCAAACTTCCTAGCTTAGAAGAAAAAACGTCAATTTTATATCAGCCCCCAGTAGTATTTTAGATTCCTTTTATTGATAAAATTAAGAGTTTGCAATCTTAAGCGAAAAGCACTTAGCACTCAGCCCTCAGACACAAGAATTGTTGCCTACAAAAAGCGAGGCAATTCCGATAGCTGAAAGTTGATGCGCGATGTGCTGATAGCTTAGTAAATTACGACGCTCTCACACTCAAGGAGTTGGCACATGGCCCGGATGTATTACGACGCGGATGCGAATTTAGATTTGTTAGCCGGAAAAACGGTAGCGATTATCGGTTACGGTTCTCAAGGTCACGCTCACGCGCTCAATCTCAAAGATAGTGGCATGAATGTCATTGTCGGGCTGTATCCGGGCAGTAAGTCTGCTGAAAAAGCAAAGCAAGCTGGTCTGGAAGTCCACAATGTAGCTGATGCCGCTAAAGCAGCCGATTTCATTATGATTTTGCTGCCAGATGAAGTGCAAAGAACAGTTTATAAGGACGAAATTGAGCCAAATTTGACAGAAGGAAAAGTTTTAGCTTTTGCTCACGGCTTCAATATTCACTTTGGTCAAGTTGTTCCGCCACAAAACGTGGATGTAGTTATGGTTGCCCCCAAGGGGCCTGGACATTTAGTGCGACGCACTTATGAACAAGGCGAAGGTGTACCCGCTTTGTTTGCAGTGTATCAAGATGCTTCTGGTCAAGCACGCGATCGCGCAATGGCTTACGCTAAAGGTATTGGTGGCACTCGCGCTGGTGTTTTAGAAACCACTTTCCGCGAAGAAACAGAAACCGACTTATTCGGTGAGCAAGCAGTATTATGCGGTGGCTTGAGTGCGCTGATTAAAGCTGGTTTTGAAACCTTGGTCAATGCTGGTTATCAACCAGAATTAGCTTATTTTGAATGTCTGCACGAGGTTAAATTAATTGTTGACTTAGTTGTAGAAGGCGGTTTAGCTAAGATGCGTGATAGCATCTCCAATACTGCTGAGTATGGTGATTATACCCGTGGCCCTCGGATTGTGAATGACCAAACTCGCGCTGAAATGCGGAAAGTTCTCCAAGAAATTCAAAGCGGTCAATTTGCGCGGGAATTTGTGTTAGAAAACCAATCTGGTAAAGCTGGGTTTACTGCTATGCGCCGTCAAGAAGCTGAACACCCAATTGAGGAAGTAGGCAAAGATTTACGGGCGATGTTTAGCTGGTTGAAGAAAAGTTCATAGGCGAAAAGGCATAGCACGTTTATTGCTAGTTACTGGTATTGCGGGCATCTTGCCCGCTACCACAATTAAAAAAGCAAGATGCTCATTGGTAGGGCGGGCATTTTACCTACTACCACAATTAGGGAGCAAGATGCTCCCACTACAGATGTTTTGTATGGGATAACTCCTATGATTGTGAGCGCCCGACAGCTTGAAAATCTTATCTATAGCAACCGCCATAACCGTTAAGGCATGAGATTTATTACTTGGGATCACAATTTGAGTTTTTGATCGCAGATGTGAGCAGATATTCATGTCGGGTATTCGCCCGAAACGCAGATTACGCAGATGTTAACCAATATTTGTCCTAACTGGCTTGGTGGTTGCTATACCTTACTTTTTCTCCTCTTGCGGGTTTTTCTCTAGTTTGTCGAGGGCTTTCTGTGTACGTTCATGAGGCTTAGTTTTGGGCTTCCAAGCTGGAAATAAACCGATCATAAAATTGTTTAATGAGGTTCTGGTTTGGACACTTGCTGTATTTAAGGGTTTGGGAAGGAAGCGATCGCCAACAAAAACAAACAGCAAAGCTAAGATGATGACAATTGTAGTAATACTCTTAGTACCCATAAGTTATTAGATTTGAGTTGTATTAAATGGCTTACTATTATTTTCCCCACTTATCGCCATACAACACTCACCAATTTTTCCTACAAAAGCCAGAGTTGCTTACATACAGGAGATTTTAAGTTAGTAAAATAAAAAATTACCCCATCCGCTCTCCCCTTAGTAAGGGCAGGGTTAGGGATGGGTATACTTCATTTAGATGCAAAGTGCTGTATATATAATTTCGCCTAATTTAAAATGCAACATCGTCTTGGGCTTAAATTAGCTATTTATCTAGAGATCGGATTAGGGCTAATATTACTCAAAATCACATCTACACAAGCAGCCCATGCTCAACTTCCTGCCTTAATTCCGTTAAAAATTGCCCAAATATCCCTACAGCCATTTTTTGATCAGGTAAATAATCCTGAGTTTCATAGCTTTCCATCTGGAAACCCAGCAGACATTACACCACTACCACCGCAACTCAATGCTTTTGACCAAGCTGTGCTAAGAACTTGTGGAACAATTGGTAGCAAAGTCAAAGCCAGTGATGTTAAACAATTGATGTTAAATAACCCATCTGTATTGCAAAGACTTCAGCAAGCTGTCGGGGGTGAATTACGACCCAATCGCCGTACACAGGCAGACTTTTTAGATGATTTAACCGCTATTTGGTCTAACAAGCGAGGTTTCCAACATATTTTCTGCGGTGAGATTAAGAGCAAAAAAGATATTGGTGGACTACACTTTTTTGGTAGATATCTACAACTACAAAATCAGGGGATTGCGGGAAGATTACCTAATAACCAAGCGAAAGAAGAGGTAATTCCAGGGGTGGTTTATACTCTGGGAGTAGTAATTAAACAAGGAAATAAAACGGTGAGCGATCGCATCAAGGGTTATGCTCTTGTCAGTGATGCCGCAGAAATACTTATAGAGGCTACTAAAGCATTCAAATCTCAGGAAAATAAACAAGCAGCCTGCCTTTATCCTGTGCGCGATCAAAATTCCGGAAAATCTTATCAAGCAGTCTTTGTCAAAGATAGAAATGCCATTGTAACTTTTTACCCTGATGCAACTCCTAAAGGTAAAGTTTGTGCAGTTAAATAGGTCAACCTAAATAAACATAACTCTTTACACCCAATCGAGGCTGATTCATCATCAACTAAAATTTGATGTTAACAAATATTAAAAATGTGCCAAAAGCATGATGTGCAGGGAACCAAAGAAGAACGAAAATTGTTTATATAAAATATATTTATTAGGTTCTTCTGTGATGTTAGCCCTGGAGAGTATTCATAAAAATAATAAATTTAATCAAAATATTTGGACTCAAGCGAACTTTGATTGTGTTAAACGGAGAATTGAGCAAATTACTGCAAAAATCGAATTAGTAATAGAAAAACCTTTTGATAGCTCCGATGATGAAAACAGTCGCGAGTAGCTACAAAATTTTTAATTAAAATTAATCGACTTATTTGTCAAAAAAACTTTAACAAATTTCTGATTACAAATAAAATTTTTAAGGTTTTTTTTTAGCTTGACGCGGGCAAGATGCCCGCACTGCATAGCGATCGCATTCAGGTTCAACGTTCTACTATTTCCCTGAAGGCTACATATTCTGCAATCTGTAGAGACGTAGTATGCTACGTCTCTGCATCAAATATTTGCAGCACTAAACAAAGGTGGGCGATTTTGACTCCAAGGTTTTGCTGCTTCAATTTGGGCAGCTAAAGAAATTAAAGTAGCTTCTGTTGCGGGACGACCAACTAACTGTACACCTATAGGTAAATTTGTAGTAGAGTCAAAACCTGTAGGAATTGCGATCGCAGGTTGTCCAGTAGCATTAAATGGTGGACACGCCCCGATCCAAGCAGTCATTTTTTGAAAAGTTTCTTCAGGACTAAGATTAGCCCATTGATTAATTTTGATCGGTGGGTGCATAAATACAGGTAGCACCAACACATCAAAGTTATCAAAGAACGCTACAATTTGCCGTGACGTTACCTGCATCTGAGTAACTGCCTGTAAATACTCACCAGCAGAACCAGCATTAAGTACTAACCAACGATTTAAGGGACTCAGTACTTCAATAGGAATTCCCGCCGCCGCAACTCCCGCCTGCCAAACTCTAGGAAAAGATGTTAGTAAACCACTAAAATCAGGGCAAGCTGATTCGATACTGTGACCCATACTTTCTAATAGTTTGGCAACATCTAATACGCCCTGCTGACAAACTGAATCAGCATCCCCAAAGGGGGGAATGCTGGTTGAAAAAGCAACCCGTAACTTAGATAGAGTTTGTTGAGTTGCTGATAAAAATGAATTTTCCGGATCGGGTAGCCAATAAGGATCGCCTGTAATGTAGCCAGACATTACATCAAGCATTGCCGCAGCATCAGCAACAGTACGCGCGATCGCACCATTAGTAACAAGACCACTAATGCGATCGCCTACTGGTGCATGAGACACCCTACCACGCGCAGGTTTAATTCCTACCAAACCACAGCAAGCAGATGGTGTACGAATTGAACCACCCCCATCTGAACCATGCGCCACCGGACACAACCCAGCCGCAACTGCCGCCGCAGCACCACCACTAGACCCCCCTGGCGTATAATCTAAATTCCAAGGATTGCGAGCAGGTGGAAAACCAAGCGGTTCGGTATAAGGAAAAGATCCTAATTCAGAAGTAGCCGTTTTACCAAGAATAATAAAGCCAGCCTGCTTCATACGCATCACCACCCCATCATCATAAGTGGCGATATTATCCATCAATGCCAGAGTACCGTAGGTACAGCGAACACCAGCCACAGGGTTGAGGTCTTTAACTGAAGTTGGTACACCAAAAAAAGGTGGTAATTCTGAAACATTGGTAGAGTGAGCTAATATTTCTGTTTTAGCTTTGGCTGATGCTAAAGCTTGTTCTGACATCACAGTAAAATAGCTACCCAGTTGCGGATCTAAACTGGCGATGCGATCCAAATAAAGTTCAGTTAACTCTAATATTGATACTTCTTTACTACGAATCAGCCGTGCTTGTTCTAGTGCTGAAGTAAAAGCTAAATCAGTTTTATTCATGAGTAAAATTGAGCGATCGCTATTTAATGAAACCCATTCAGGGTTAGCTTAAATCTTAAAAGACGATCGGCGACCTAATTTGAAAACTGAAGAGAAAAAACGGGGGTGGAAAAAAGCATTAGGGGTTTTGAGCATATGAACCACTTCTATAAATACCTTGTAAAGCTCAGGACTACTGCTGAAGGTGAGCAATACTTTATCCAAATAGCTATGCAATAGGCGGGTCATTAAGTTGGGTTTTCCACCTTCCGTTGTAGACCAACGGAAATCGTCGTTAGTAGCCATTAACCAAGGAACACTATTAACTTTCGCTAACTTAGTTTGAAAGCGCTGCGCCAAACCTGTCAGATCCTTGCTACTTCCAATTGGGTGTTGCTGAAGGCATTCGTCTAAAGTTAATGCGCTTAAAGCTGCCACCGTCATGCCTTGACCATAGACAGGGTTAAACGCACAAACAGCATCTCCCAAAGCAATAAAATTTTCTGGTCGCCGCGACATCCGCTCATAATGATGCCAGCAATTTTCTGTACGTTGGTAACTGTAAATTGGGCTTAGGGGTTGGGCGGATTTAATCGCCTCATAAACTTCGGATGTACGCAAACTGCGGGCAAATTCTCTAAAGCCTGCTTCATCCGTCGGTGGGTAGTCTCGACCGACACCGATCAGACTGACTAGCCAGCGATCGCCTTCGGCGGGATAAATCACGCCACCACGCGGATAATCTGGGGCTTTGGGCATCACGTACAATACTTTGTAATCTAAATCAGTGCTAAGGTTTTGATACCAGCGAGTCGCATACCCCAAAAAAGCATTGACCACTGTTTTCTGGGGTGGCTGATAACCAAGCTGTTGCAACCACTTAAGAGATTTAGAATTGCGACCGCTAGCATCAACAATTAACTGAGCCAGAACATCAACTTGTTGAGCGTTGTCGTCCCGCAGCCGCACCCCAGTGATAACAGTATGATCTGAGTTAGCAAGCAAACCTGTAACTTGGCTACCCTGGCAAAACTTCACCCTGCCATCATCTAACAACCTTTCCCGCAGCCGAAATTCCAGCAAATTTCGAGTACAGGCGTGGGTAGTAATCTCAGAAACAAAGCGAGGCGACCAACCTCCTGGAGTCAACCAACGGAAGTCTGCTGCCCAGTCAATCTTTTGAGCTTCTGCATTAGCAAGATCTTGAGAAAAGCCTGGAAAGAGTTTTTCTAAAATCTGATTACCCTTACTTAGCAGTACATGAAGTTGGTAAGATTGGGGTACACCTGGGCGGGGTATAGGTTGTGCAGGTAAGCGATCGCGCTCAACAATTGTTACTTGATCGAAGTAGTCAACCAAAACCCTCGCTGCTAACAATCCGGCAATACTACCTCCAATCACTAAGGCATGATTGTTGCCATTTATATGAATAGGGATATCATTCATCTTAAAGATATTAAAATTTATAAAAATATCTAAATTTTAAAATAGAAAAATTTAACACAGACAAACACAATTATAATAATTTTATCTGTGTTTATCTGTGTGCATTTGTCGTTAATAAAACGACTTTAAAACAACATTAACGCGCTTATCTAAACCTGGGAACGGTCAGTCAAAATCTCATAACCATCCTCTGTTACCAACACAGTATGCTCAAACTGAGCCGACAGACAATTATCAACCGTTACCGCAGTCCAACGATCTGATAAAATGCGTGTGCGCTTGGAACCAGCATTTAAAATTGGCTCAATAGCCAACGTCATACCAGCACGTAATTTAACATTGGGCATCTCACGGGTGCGGAAATTAAACACAGAAGGTTCTTCGTGCAAATTACGACCAACCCCGTGACCTGTAAATTCTTCTACAACGCTAAAACCGTTAGCTTCTACGCAATCTTGAATTGCCCCAGCAATATCCATTAAATAATTGCCAGCTTTTACTTGCTCAATTCCTTTATATAGAGATTCTTCAGCTACTTGAATTAACTTAGCTGCTTCCGGCTTGACTTCCCCAACAGCAATAGTAATGCAAGAGTCGCCATGAAATCCCTGGTAATAAGCACCAGTATCTACTTTCAAGACATCGCCAGTCCTAATTACCTTTTTAGGACTAGGAATGCCGTGTACCACTTCACTATTGATACTGGAGCAAATAGAAGCTGGAAAGCCATGATAGCCCTTAAAGCTAGGCGTTGCGCCCATTTCACGAATGCGTTTTTCGGCGTGGGCATCTATATCGGCTGTTGTCATCCCAGGTTCTACCATCTGAGAAACTTCTTTCAGCACAGTTGCCACAATTTTAGCCGCCTGTCGCATGATTTCAATTTCACGCTGCGACTTAATCTCAATACCTCGGCGTTGTTTTTTTTCACTAGGCGGTTGACTTGGTTGGAAAAGCAGATTGTTCAAAATGTTCATTGGGGATAGACAGGTGGCTAAGGTTAGGAAATCAACAGTTTTGGATTAAGTAGGTGGGTAAAAATCAACTTAAATATCACGCGGGTCTTAACAATTAACAATGACCAATGACCGACTTGAATTTTAAGTTGAATAATGCCCATCTAATACCAAAGGTAAAGCCTTTTTTAAGGTTGAGCTACTTGATTAGATGGTCGAGAGGCTGACAGAGGTGGCCCTGCTGACACTACTACCAAGTTATCAGGATGGAGCAACTCTTTAGCTGCCTGATTGACTTGCTCTGGAGTAACTGCTTGGATTTTATTGATAAAGTCGCGCATTTCGTCTGGGTTTAATCCATAAACTTCGTTCATCAAAATTTGTGAAGCTAAAGAATCTAAACTAGCTAGAGAGACGGCGTAACTACTATTAATCGAAGATTTGGCAGCAGCTACCTCAGCAGCAGTTAAGCCTCGATCGCGTATTTGATCTAATAAAGCTATGGTGCTAGAAATTGCGCGATTTGTATCTTCAGGGGCAGTTTGCATGGAAATTACAAACGGGCCTGCATATTTTCCAGCTTGGAAGTAACTGTAAATACCATAAGTAAGCCCTTGGCGATCGCGAATTTCCGTTCCCAACCGACTTGATAAGGTATTTCCACCAACAATGTCATTAAGTACCGATGCCGCGTAGAAACGTGGATCTTGGCGGTCAATTCCCTTATATCCTATATAGGTAATCGACTGAGTTTTACCCGGAATCACTGGATTTAGTTGGACTACCTTGGTTGGTAAATTTACTTCTGGATACTTGATGGTTGGTGCTGTACCCGCAGCTTTCCAAGTACCTAATTGTTTTTCCAGCAGCGATCGCGTTTTGTTAACGTCAAAGTTACCCACAAGCGTTAGTACTGTAGTATCAGGGCGATAATGCTGTTTGTAAAACTGCATCACATCAGCACGACTAATACTCTTTAAACTCGCTTCCGTCGAAAAAACATGGAAGGGATGATTCTTCGGGTAAATTGTTTCTTGAAATTTCCGTCTTGCCAATCGAGATGGATTATCTAAATCCAATTTCAAAGTAGTTAAAGCTTGTTGGCGGCTGATTTCTAACTCTTTTGTAGGAAATGAGGCGTTTTGCATCACTTCAGACAAAACCTGAATCAGTGTTGGTAACTCTCCCGTTAACGCATTACCAGCAATTGCTACGCCTTCGCGATTAGCACTAAATGATAACTCAGCACCGACATCTGCTAATGTATTAGCGATCGCCAAAGCATTTTTATTTTTAGTGCCATTCATCAGGTTGTCTGCCGTCATTCCAGCAATACCTGCCTTAGATAAAGCATCAAACTCTGTACCAGCTTGAATATAGCCACTGAGTGTCACTGTGGGAGTGCTGCTATCTGGTAATAACAAAACTTTGAGATTATTCGCCAGCTTTAATTCCACAGGCAATGATTGAGTTGTGGAAGTACTAGCTGCATCTACAGATGGCAGGTATTTTTCCACCTCTTCTGGCGCGACTGGTGCGCCAAGATTAAAACTTTCAGAAGTTTGTGCTGTATTCTTAGCACCAGCAGGAGCTTTACTTACTTGTTGTGTAGGTTCAAAATAGCCTACTGTACGCTTGGTTTGTTTTAGGTATGTTTGAGCAACTCTCTGCACATCAGCAACAGTAACTTTTTGGATTGCTGCCAAATAGCGATCTGTATAGCGATAATCATCAGCAGTAGTTTGATCGTTACCTAACTGTTGCGCTTGGCTATTAATATCGCGGTTGTACAAAATTACAGCAGATTGTAGTTGCGCTTTCGCTCGTTTGAGTTCTTCTTTTGTAACTCCTTTTTTGCTAAAGTTGGCGATCTCAGTTTTTAGTACCCGATCAATCTCTGATAACTTCTTACCAGGCGCAGCCGTAGCTGATAGTTGATACCATCCACCAGCGATCAAGTTAGCGCTTCCACCACTAACGTCGCTAACTAACCCTGATTCCACTAAAGCTTGATAAAGCCTTGAACTCCGCCCTTCTGCCAGAATATAATCCATCACATCTATCGCTGGCACATCTGGGTGCTTGAGATTAGGTAAGGGATACACCGCCTGGAATAGCGCCGCACTACCAGGCTCACGTAATACAATGGGCTTTGAATTTTGGGATTTGGAGTTTGGGACTGCTAACGGCTTTTCGCTGATAGCTGATGAATCATCGTTAACTACTTGCTGGTTGGGTACCTTCGCAAAAATCTCTTTTACCGCCGTCATTGTTGACTTTGTATCAAAATCCCCCACAATTACCAGCGTGGCATTCTTAGGGCTGTAGTAATGGCGGTAGTATGAAAGTACCTGCTCAGGTGTAAACTTCTCCACATCTGCCTTAGTACCACCTACCGTCAAACCATAAGGGTGATTAGGAAAAGCAGCCCGCTTAACAGCACGGTTCAGTCGATAGTTAGGGCTATTTTCATACCCCTGCAATTCAGAAATAACAACTCGTTTCTCACTTTCCAATTGCTCACTATTAATTAGTGAATTCTGCATTCGATCAGCTTCTAACTCTAGTAGCGCCCGTAGTTTATTGCGCTCTGCTGTCCCAAAGTAAGCCGTTTGATCGTAGCTAGTAAAAGCATTAGAGTCACTTCCTAAAGCACTAAACAACCGACCAAATTGCATTGGACGGCTTTTAGTACCTTTAAACATCATGTGTTCTAGTTGGTGTGCAATCCCATTAACTCCTGGTGCTTCATTGCGGGAGCCGATTTTATACCACACCTGTACGCTTACCACTGGCGAACTATGTACTTCCTTTGTCAGAACAGTAAGCCCATTTTCCAAAACAGTTTTCTGCACATTTTGGGTAAGCGATAAGGGCGCGGCTGGCGTTGTTATAGTAGGTGACTTACTATTAGTACCCTGACTGACAGTGGTTGAGGATGATGAACTAGCATCCGCAGCTTGGCTGGAAGTCGTGACACCTCCTACCACTAGCACAGCACTTAAGCATAAGCAAAAGAGTAAAAAAGAAAAGTGATATCGTCGCCCAGTATTCCAAAGAAACATGAATTTTGCCATAGAAATTGGACAGGTAGTCAATCTGAATTGAGTTTGGAGTAATTTCGCAGATGAAGTACAGGGAGATCAAAATGTTCTTAACTGAACATTTCACGCTTATTCCCAAAGACCAAAAAATTTTTATATGGCTCAATAGAGGCACTCACTATTCCAACCATATCCCTATCAGTCCCAATAGGCTTCTTTAAAGGCATGACAGCTTATTTCAGGTCGGTACGGGAATTGATCAAGAGAAACTGAATAAAATGCACAATCAATCATTTGGGATACCAAGCCAGTAAGGATAATATTTTCCAGCAAATTAAATAGTTAATCACTAATCTAAAAACAATCTAAAAATACCATCCAAATCCCCTGACGGGGCATTGCGTGTTGAACGTAGTACAAGCTCTAATTTTATCTAGTTGTAATAAAACTACTGGGAAATATTGGATGAGGAAGCTTTCTGTATTAGTTTTGATAATCAGCGTGTTGATAGTAGCTTGCGGCACTGGAAATAATACCACAGCGCCTTCCAACCCTTCTGCAACCAGTACAGCAACCCAAAGTGGCGATCGCAAATCTCAAGATAAACCTTTAGTTGTCACAACAGTAGCTCCTATTACTAATATAGTCAGTAACATTGCAGGCGATCGCATCTCTGTTGTCGGTGTTGTCCCAGAAGGTACTGATTCTCACACCTTTGAGCCTCGCCCTTCTGATGCCGATCTCCTCGCTCAAGCCGATCTGATCTTAGTTAATGGTTTAAGCTTAGAAACCCCTACACAAAAACTAGCACAAACCTCTAAGCCAAAAGATACAAAAATCTACCAATTGGGAGATGAAACAATTACAAAACAAGAGTGGATTTTTGACTTTAGCTTTCCTAAAGATAAAGGAGATCCTAACCCGCACCTCTGGGTAAATCCCAAATACGCTGAAGCTTATGCCAAACTAGCTGCAAAACATTTAACAGAATTAGATCCGGCAGGCAAAGATTACTACGCCACTAATTTAAAAAACTACCTCCAACGTCTTGATGAACTAGATAAAGTAACCCGTGCGGTAGTTGCTAGTATTCCTCCCGAAAAGCGTAAACTGCTCACATACCACGACTCTTGGGCATATTGGGCGCGAGAGTATGGCTTTGAAGTTATTGGTGCTATTCAGCCTTCAGATTTTAACGAACCTTCAGCCCAAGATATTGCCAAACTGGTTGATCAAGTTCGTGAAACAAAAGTTCCTGCTATCTTTGGTTCCGAAGTATTTCCCAGCAAAGTATCCGAACAAATTGCCCGCGAAGCCAATGTCAAAACAGCTAACACGAGCGATGACGATTTACCAGGCGAAGGTTCAGCTAATGCCATAGAAAATACGAATCCTGAGCATACATACATTGGCATGATGGCAGAAAATTTACGTATCCTGGCACTCAATCTTGGCGGTAATCCGAAGCTTGTTGACAGCCTCGATACTGCTAATATAGTAGGTTCAAAAGCCAGTGCAAATAAATAAAGTTTGAATTATTGAAGTATGAATCAAGAATTTATACTTCAAATTTTCTTGAACTAAATGTTTTTTCAAAAAATCCTAGCTTGGCTCAGAAAGTATCAGGAAAATAATTAAAGTTGACAAAACATCTGCATTTATCTATGGTATAAAGTTCACCAAATCGACTTTAGGATAAAATTTTAAGACCTCAACATTAATGTTCAAGCCTTGATAGCTCCGCAATCAACTTTGACCTTTTATCCTGTTCAACGTGGAACCAATACTTGAAATTAAAAACCTCACCTGTGGCTATCAACAAGAGCCAGTATTTACAAAAGTCAATCTCAAGCTCTATCCTGGTCAACTTTCTGGGTTAGTTGGGCCATCAGGTAGTGGTAAAAGCACTTTGATGAAAGCAATTCTAGGCTTAATTCATCCTTGGGGCGGCGAAATTTGGTTCCGTGGTAAAAAATTAGCTCCAGGCGTTGCACCACTTAAAGTCGGTTATGTACCGCAGGTGGAAACAGTCGATTGGAGTTTTCCTGTTACTGCTGAAGAAGTAGTAATGATGGGGCGTTACCAGAAAAAACAACTTTTGCCTTGGGCTTCGTCAAGCGATCGCGCCGCCGCAAAAAGACTCCTGAGTCGCCTTGGAGTCGCTAATGTAGCCCATCAACCCATTGGCGAACTCTCTGGCGGACAACAGCAACGAGTTTTTCTAGCGCGGGCGCTTGTAGGGCAACCAGATATGGTTATTCTTGATGAGCCTACCAGTAGTTCAGATCTTCATGTTCAACATGAACTATTACACCTATTAGCAGATTTAAACCAGGAAGGATTAACAATTCTCCTTTCTACCCATGACCTAAATTCAGTAGCAACTCATCTACCCTGGGTAGTATGTTTCAATCACGGAATCATCTCTCAAGGTCAACCAATTGATGTTTTCACTCCTGCTACTTTGGAGCAGACATTTGGAGCAGAGATGGTAGTTTTTCATCAAGAAGACCGTATTTTGATTGCTAGTGGAATGACTACACTCCGGCATCAAATGAAACGTAATTTACCTCATATATTGCACAAATCTCAAGCAGTTAGCGATTAGCCGTCAATAGTTAACTGGTAACATGGAAAAAATGAATACAAGGTTGCTTTATGTCAAATCCTGAATTATTGGCGCAACTTAGTCAGTTATCCCGTAATGAAAAGGTTGAAATGATGCAGTTTTTAACTGCTGAATTGGCGAAAGAAGAAGATTTAAAATCATTGCATACTGGTGTGGTTTATCGTGCTTGGTTGCCTTATGATTATGCTGATGCTGCTCAGAAATTAATGTGCTTACTAGAACAGTTTAGGGATAGTTGAGATTATCAAGCTTCCAAAATCAAAATAGTGCGTTTCTACATGAGCAACAATTTATTAGGGAAGTAAGCACTATGGATATTTTATTAAAACCGTTCCAATATGAATTTTTTACTCGCGCCATACTTGTTGGAATGATGGCAGGGTTATTGTGTGGCGTGATGGGAGTTTATATAGTAAATCGACGCATGAGTTATATCGCGCACGGTCTTTCTCACGCAATTTTGGGCGGTGCTGTGTTGAGTTATGTGTTAGGTATTAACTTCTATATTGGCTCTGGAGTTTGGGGTTTTGGAGCAGCATTGTTAATCCAGTATTTAACAGGTCGTAAAGTTTATTCAGATGCCGCAATTGGAATTGTAACTACCGCAAGTTTTGCTTTGGGTGTGGCAGTGATCAGTACTTATCGGAAATTTAGTCAAAACTTTGAAGCAGCTTTATTTGGAAATGTTTTAGGGGTTGCTCCTAGTGATTTGTGGATTGTAACTACTGTAACTATCGTCTTACTTAGCATAGTTTTTATCTTTTATCGTCCCTTGTTATTTTGGTGCTTTGATCGCGAAGTGGCACAGGTTCATGGTGTACCTGTATTAGCGATGGATACCTTATTTGCTTTAATGCTGGCAACTTTATTAGTAGCAACACTACAAGTTTTAGGAGTTACATTGATTATTTCAGCAGTTGTAATACCAGCTTCAATTGCACGGTTATTAAATAATCGCTTTGGCTACATCATGCTGATTTCAGGGTTTTTAGGTGCTGCGATCGCATTTGTAGGTATCTACCTAAGTTACTACTTCGATATTGCTTCTGGAGCAAGTGTGGTATTGCTATCAACGCTAATCTTTGGATGTGTGTTGTTGTGGACTCAAATTCGACAAAGGCAGAAACGAAATCTTCCCTCTCTACACCCCAAGCCTTTTTCCTAGCATTGCATTAACCTTCACCCTTACCTAAAACTCTAATAAATTCTAGGGGTAATCCATCGGTGTCAGCAATAAAAGTTACCTCATAAACGCGATCGCCAATCATTTGTTGAGTTGGTTCTAATAAAATATTTAAAGGTTGAAATTGCTCTCCATCCTGCTGTGATGCTTCTGTAAATTGGTTTTGGAGATTACTTAACCAAGTAGGAAGATCATCTGAGACCTCAGTGAGATCAAAAGATAGATGATAGTAACCAACATAATGTTCATCCCCAAAAGCATCGGCGGCTGGACGCGGTTGAGGAATTTGAATTAATTCTATGCGTCCCCCTAGCCCCTCCATCCAGCAGGCGAGGGTAATTCCGGCGGTAAAACGTTCACAAACTGTAAATCCTAGCTGTTCATAAAACGCGATCGCTCGATGAATATTAGCTGTACGGATGGAAGCGTGGTGCATCTAATTTGTGATTTAAAATTAATGATTTGTAAAACGAGAGCGCAACACCAAATTCCTACTCAAACAATCGAAAATAAGGGTATCTTACTGGTACACCAGGTTCTTTTTCTAAATCAAAATTTATTACTTCCCAGCAAGGATCTTCTTGAGGATCGGGACTAAACTCCACTGGTAACCCATAAAGCTTAGGTTTTGGTTGGTCTGGCTGACTTCGCCAAGGTGTACTGCGTTCCAAATAAGAACTAATCAGTTCTCGGTAGCGACTAGCAATAATCACTCGCGTCGCTCGATATCCCTGGGTATAGAGTCGGTCTAACGCTTCGTGAATCTCAAACCTAATCCCATCGGGATGGGTATGCTGTCGATACCATTCATTATTCCACCGTCGCCAGTGCCGCCCTGATTGCAGATGAACCAGTTCACCTGTTTTGGGATCTGCTTCAAAAGCACCATGACGCTGACACAGATATGTATCAGTTAGCGTCAATGCCGGAATAGTTTGACGACAGTGGGGACACTGAATTTCTGCGCCAAATATAGGATATTGCAAGCCTGGATTCATCATCTAGTGCGTAATTGCATTTTCTCTGCGCCACGTAGCAGTGGCTTTATTATATCTAGTAATGAACTACCCCACCGTAAGACGGATGGGGTTTCCAACTTCACAGGGAATTGCATCTAGCAAAACCGAAGTTTTACCAGGTTGCCTTACATTCCCTCCATTGGCTGTAGACCTAGTTCCTAAGTCCAATATCCGCAAGGCTTCATTTCTAATGTTGATTGCCGCATTGACATCTCGATCGTGATGGGCTTGGCATTGGTTGCAAGTCCAAGACCTGATATCTAATGACAAACTATTTATTTTGTTGAGACAGACGCTACAAGTTTTTGAAGAAGCAAAAAATCTATCCACTTCCAGATAAGTTTTTCCGTCCCACTCTGTCTTGTATTTGAGCATGGTGCTAGTGAACAATAAAGACGAACAAATGTTTAAGGACTTACGCAGAAAGCCTCAGTGACTAAGATGGTCAAACTACATATATGGTAAATTAACTGCCCTGATCGCATAAGTAGTGCGGGCATCTTGCCCGCGTGTTTCTTTGCATAAATCCTATGTTTTCAACTTCATCATATTGGTCTAGTGTCGATCTATCTCAAGCGGCTTTTGTTGCCCCTAATGCTGTTGTGATGGGCAAAGTCAAGATAGCTGCTGGGGCGAGTATTTGGTATGGCGCTGTTGTCCGAGGGGATATTGAGTGGATTGAAATTGGAGAACGAACCAATATCCAAGATGGCGCAATTTTACATGGCGACCCTGGTCAACCCACAATTTTAGAAGACCATGTAACAGTTGGTCATCGCGCTGTAGTGCATTCAGCTTATATTGAACGGGGGAGTTTAATCGGTATTGGCGCAGTAGTGCTAGACGGCGTTAGAGTTGGCACTGGCAGCATCATTGGTGCTGGTTGTGTAGTAACTAAAGATGTGCCGCCAAAATCGTTGATGGTTGGTGTACCTGCCAAGCGACTACGTGATGTTTCTGAGACGGAAGCAGCAGAACTTATAGAACACGCACGGCGTTATGAACAGTTAGCTTTAGTTCACGCAGGTTCGGGAACAGACTTAGGCTTTACAGCACCACATTAATTACGTTGGTCATGGGTCATGAGTTATTTAACTCGTAAGTAATACTGAAAAATGTATAAAACTGCCCCACTTCAGTTAAAAATAAAAATGAGAAGTGTTCAAAAATCTTTAAGTATTAACAGAGGAGACGAAGGTATGGAGTTGGATTTGCGTCTTTTAATTGTTCTGCTACCAGTTCTAGCCGCAGCCGGATGGGCTCTTTACAATATTGCGCCCATTGCGATTAAACAAGTACAAGCTTTTTTTAACAAACCTTAAAAAAATTGCTGATTACAACGAGGACAGCCGACTGCTATCTGAAATGGGTAGCAGTCGGCTGTTGTTACTGTACTTAAAGATGGTGTTGGAGACGTAGTTGTATAGACTGGCGTAAACGATCGCTCGTTAAAGCATGACTAAAATTATGGAGGATGTGCGATCGCTACTGCTTCAAGCACCAAATCCACCTCAACAACAACGTTACTTAACGCTTTCTAGCTGATCCATACGTAACCATATATTCGGTGTTGGTACTTGACCGAACTTAACCAGAGCGTAGTCACCACGCAAATCTACTACTTCACCCTTAGTTTCAAACAAATAGGGGGGAAAGCGTGTATCACTAGCTTTAGCTTCTAAACTATTTTCCAACTTTTCGCGGATAGCACGAACTAAATCACCTTTTTTAACTGCCATACTCTTAACAATTATCAATTAACAATTAACAATTATCAATTAACAATTATCAATTAGCAATGACCAAGCCTATATATCCGCGTGAATACTGCTTTGCCCTACATACTGCCCTTCTGCATTACTTCTTGAAGGTGATGCCGCAATTCTTGTATATGTTTGATATCTTCTTGATGCAACTTTTGAAACAACTCTACACACGGTTGAGAATTAAGTTCTTGTGCATCTTGAATGTAAGTTTCATATGCCTTAATCGCTTCTGACTTATTTTGTAAAGCAGTAAGCAAATCATACTCAAGATTGCTAATTTCACCAGACATAATTTTCACTCCTTGAAAATTCTTTAATTAACCTTGACTTATCCCAGGAGTGCAATTCATCCGTCTAAAAGGGTACTAATTTAGTTAGATAATCTGTAGCAAATTTTACATCATCGCAATATATATCTAATTCTGACACTGTGGGCAAAAGTGAGCCGAACGTCCTACTAATTTTAGTCGTAATATTGGTGTATTACAGACGCGACAAGGTTGCGAAGTGCGGTTATAGACCCAAGCGATACCGCCATAGTTACCATTAACCCCCTGCACATTTAGAAAGTTACTAAAAGTAGTTCCCCCTGCTGCAATTGAGTTTTCCAGAACTTGAATAATTGCTGTTCTTAATCGCTCAATTTGCTCCTTAGTCAGGCTACTAGCAACTGTTGTCGGTCTAATACCGCTCATAAATAATGCTTCATCAGCATAGATATTTCCTAGCCCAGCTACAATTGCTTGATCCAGTAGAACCGTTTTAATCGAACGCTTACGCTGGTGCAGTTGCTTTGCTAGATACTCAACTGAAAATTCATCTGAAAAAGGGTCTAGCCCCAATTTCTGTAACCCTGTAATTACCTGTTCAGGCGGCGTTCCTGGTGGCACCCACCACATCTGCCCAAAGGTACGTTGGTCAACAAAACGCAACTCCTGTCCGCCCTCAAAAAACAGGCGGACTCGCGTATGCTTCTCTAATGGCTGTTGCTGGTTAACCCATAACAATTGACCTGTCATCCGCAAGTGAACGCCTAACCAACCAGCATCCTTAGCTAATTGACCATTTAGGACAGATGCCAGCAAATATTTACCGCGCCGATGCCACTCAGTAATCGCTTTACCTTTTAGACCATCAAGAAAATTTTCAGCAGAAAAAGGGTGGGCAATGGTGCGTGGAAGCAACACATCTCCACCCAGAATTTTGTGATCCAGGGTGACATGATTTAGACCCTGGCGTACTGTTTCAACTTCAGGCAGTTCAGGCACAACTTAACGAGAATCAGTTCCTTGGTTAGGAGCACCTTGAACGCGAGTCTTGGCTTCTCCAGACTCTGGTGCAGCACTGGCTTTGCCGCTAGGCTTGGATACACCCTGACCTGTTGTGCGTGTGCGTTCATCAATAGTGGTTTGCATACCACCAGGTTTAGCACTTGAAGCTTTAGACTTAGCCGTGGGTGGTGCAATTTCTACCACTTCATCCTGGCTAAAGTTATTGGTGTTAACGCCTGCGTAATTTACATTCTCGAAGCGGACAATTATTGGATATTTGATTCCGCTTTGATCGACGGTAGCAACCGTGCCGACATCCTGAAACCAGAATGATTCTTTGCGGAGAATGCGTACTTTGGAACCACGCTGTACCATAAGTGTTTTTCCTTAAAGTGTTAATAAGCTTCAGAGTACTACTGGATTAGGACTCGCTGTAGCCCTAATTCTTTAAGTTTTATTGCAATTTTCTCTACTTTCCTTTAACAAAATATCCTGAAAGTCCCGCCAATTCAGGGATTAGAGTAATTTTTTTTAATCAAAAAGATAGGCTTTGTTAAGTACTCGCAAATCCAGATTATGGGTTAGGTGGCTTAGGTGAAACTGGTGCTTGAGTTGGCTGCTGAGGGGTAGGTAAGGATTGTTCTATATTAGAACCGCGATCGTAAATTTCAATATCCCACTGTCCTGAGCGGTTAGACTCAAATGCTACAAATCGACCGTTGCCACTAATTGTGGGATGACGGACTTCAGCTAGTAAATTTTCAGTAATTACTTCTGACTCAAAACTTTGACGATCATAAACAAAGACATCTGGCTTGCCACGTTGCTCAGAAATGTAAACTATGTAGCGACCATCAGCACTAATATCTGGTTGATCTTGGATACTATTTGGCGGGTTTAATCCAGGTAAATCAATAAGACGTTTGTTGGGAACGTCATAGAGAAACACACGGCGTTGACTAAGCCTATCTGAAGCAAATACTAGGTAGCGACCATCGTAGGAATAGCGGGGTTGTTGATCTGCAACTACACTGTTGAGAGTAGATCCAAAGTTTTGAGTCGGTGGGGTGAGAAAGCCTTGTTCACGACAACCGCCCAACCCTACTAATATCAAGACTAAAAATGTTAGGTTGCTAATTGTGACAAGGTAGTTAAGAAACCACTTCATCGTTTTCTGTTGGCAGGGGACAACAGTTGACATTATCTATACAAACTTTGCCCCACTGTAAAGCCCAACGTACAAGTGCTACTCGGTTCTCTGTTGCTGTTTTTGTCAGGATATTACTGATGTGATTGTCAACTGTACGTTTACTAATTTCCAATTTTTCAGCAATATCGTGGTTAGTTAAACCAGCAGTGACTAATTCAATAATTTGTAGTTCTCTCTCTGAGAGGGAAGCTGGGGTTCTTGGCTTAGTATTAGCCATGATGTATTTTTCCTTAGTATATCTACTTACATATCTATCTCAATTCTAAACGCAAGGCTAACGCTCTGGTAGGCTGAGATCAAGTGTAAGCATTCAGCTATCAGCTATCAGCCGTCAGCTTATGATAGTAATGCTTTGTTTATAAGCGGATGACTCGTCCAGATGCGAGAACACGCACTTTCTGAATGCGAGACTAGCAGCCAAGCTTTCTCTGATGAAGCTTATAGCTGACGGCTGACGGCTGAATGCTTACGATCAAGTTACACAAAGATGCTGTTATGTCTAACTCTCGTGTTTTGTGTCTCGGTGAGATTTTATTTGATTGTCTAGCGGATCAAGTAGGTCTCCCTCTAGATCAAGTGGAATCATGGACTCCTTACCCAGGAGGAGCGCCTGCAAATGTTGCTTGTGCTTTAGTAAAGTTAGGTACTAATGCTGGGTTTATTGGCTGCGTAGGGGCTGATCAACCAGGTGATTCGTTAGTACAAGTGTTGCAAGAGGTAGGTGTTGATACTACTGGGGTACAACGTCATCAGACTGCACCAACTCGACAAGTTTATGTGTTGAGATCCCAAACAGGCGATCGCGAATTTGCAGGTTTTGGTGACAAAGACACTACAGAATTTGCTGATGCTTTTTTGCAAGCTAATCATCTACCAAAAGACATATTTGAAACTGCTGATTTTTTAGTCTTGGGAACTCTGGAGTTAGCTTACCCAGAAACAAGATCCGCGATCGCCACAGCCCTGAAATTAGCAGAACAATATGATGTCAAAATTTTGCTAGATGTCAATTGGCGACCGATGTTTTGGACTAACCCTGATGAAGCAAAACCATTAATACAAGAATTATTTAAGCGAGTTGATTTTTTAAAGCTTTCTGAAGAAGAAGCTGAGTGGTTGTTTGATACAACTGATGCAGGCGCTATTACTTATCGTCTTAATTCATTAGAAGGTGTTTTAGTTACTGCTGGTGAAAAAGGTTGCGGTTACTGTCTCTCAGAAAATGAAGGTCATGTATCTTCATTTGATGTAGATGTAGTTGATACAACTGGCGCTGGCGATGCTTTTGTTGCTGGTTTTTTACATCAATTATGCCAACAAGGTATTAAGAGTTTAACTGATGGGGAAACTGCCAAAAATATTGTTACATACGCGAATGCAGTAGGAGCTTTGACAACAATGAAACCAGGTGCGATCGCATCTCAGCCTACATCAGCAGAAGTAGAAACTTTTCTATCTCAGCAACAAAATGTTACTAAATAGCAATTCTGTTCTGTGTAAATTAATTACCGATCAAATTGCACAAGCACCAAATGATCAAATTAATTTTGCAGAATACATGGATTTGGTGCTGTATCATCCCCAGCACGGTTATTATGCTGCTAATGCTAATAACATTGGGGCGCAAGGTGATTTTGTTACCTCTCCCCATCTTGGTAATGATTTTGGTGAGTTATTAGCAGAACAATTTGTCGAAATGTGGGAGATTTTAGGAAATCCTACGCAGTTTAAGTTAGTAGAAATGGGCGCAGGACAAGGTTTGATAGCCACTGATATCTTGCGCTATCTCCATCGACATCATCCCAATTTTTTTAACTCTCTAGAATACATCATTGTTGAAAAAGCAGCAGCAATGATTACTCAACAACAGCAGTTTTTGCAAAGAGTATTACCTGATTTAGAGTTACCTGTAAAGTGGTCTGGTTTTGAAGAAATCTCAGATAATTCGATAGTTGGCTGCTGTTTTTCTAATGAGTTAGTAGATGCTTTACCCGTACATCAAATTACGCTAAAAAAAGGTCAGCTAAAGGAAATTTATGTAACCACCCCCTCCCTTGATAAAATTGGGGAAGCGAGAGAGGGCAGTGAATTGGTAGAGGTAACTGATGAACTTTCTACACCGCAACTATCTGAGTATTTTGAGTTAGTTGGAATTGATTTATCTAGCAGTAATTATCAGGATGGATACCGTACTGAGGTTAACTTAGAAGCGTTAGACTGGCTAAAAACAATATCAAATAAGCTACAGCAGGGTTATCTACTAACAATTGACTATGGTTACACAGCAACTCGCTATTATAACCCTCAACGCTATCAGGGAACTTTGCAGTGTTACTATCAGCACGCCCATCATAATGACCCCTATATCAATATTGGATGTCAAGATATTACTGCCCATGTAGACTTTACCGCCTTGGAACGTCAGGGGGAATTGTGTGGTTTACAAAAAGTAGGATTTACTCAGCAGGGGTTATTTTTGATGGCGTTAGGATTAGGCGATCGCATTTCCGCTATATCTACTAGCAGCGTTACTGATACTCAAGGTATCCAACAAGTTTTACAGCGCCGTGATGCTTTACACCAACTAATTAATCCTATGGGGTTGGGAAAGTTTGGCGTTTTAATTCAAAGTAAGGGGTTAAGTGAAGATCAGCAGCAACAACTAAAAGGTTTGAGTATGCCTAGTATGTGATGAAAGTGCAATACTTCTGTTGTTGACAAGTCAGCGCTTGCGCTATCGCATCATAAAAAATATCCTTTTTTAACCTTCTTTCTCCTCCTCCCTGTCAACAGGTAGGGGGTAGAGTTAACCTCAAGTTAATATAGTTACAAATAAATCGGTTGGCTGCACTTTCAGATAATTAGGAGAAAAAACTTACAGTGGAAACAGCAACTATAGACTGTGCCGTAGCTTGCGTTAATGGCTGCGTTTTAGGCGATCAATGTCCTAAGCTAGAATATGTCAGCGAAGCATCCAAGTTTATGCAAGAAACTTCCTTAGACAAAATGCACGAAATTGCTGAGGAAGCTAGAAGGAAGAAACTTATGGAACCGCCTAAGTGGGTTATTCCTGATTTTCCTTAATTGCCAGAAAAATTTGCAAATTTAAATCCCCTCCCAGATTTAGGAAGGGGATGAAAAACATTTAATTTTGCTTACCTAATGCGGATGAAAGGACTTGAACCTTCACTCCTCTCGGAACTAGAACCTAAATCTAGCGCGTCTGCCAATTCCGCCACATCCGCAAATATTCCTTAGCTATCATAGCAAACCTTTTACGAAAATAGCAAGTACTATTGGCTTAATTTTCTAAATTCATTTTTTAGCGCAGTTTAACCAACCAATAGCGATTGCCCCTCATGTTTCCCTACTCGTCACTGGAGCAATGTTTGCGTTATGGTGGCTATTGCTGGGTTTTTTTGAGTTTTATGGCTGCACCTGTAAGTGTTACCCAAGTATTGTTAGCAGCCTTATTAGGTTAACTAATAGCAACGATAGTTGAAGCAATATCGCCTCACTACACGGATAATTTAAGTATGCCATTAAGTAACATCAGCAGTAGTTTGGGAATAATTTGGTTAGCGCAAGAAAAGCGAAAGTAACCTTGTATTCCCTCTAAAGTAACCCTTGCAGGTGGTCGCCAACGGTTTGTTGCATTGAATGTGGCATTTAATTTAATCTAGAGACAATTATGAAAGACCTCACTCGTTATCGAAATATTGGCATCTTCGCTCACGTAGATGCTGGCAAGACCACCACAACAGAAAGAATCCTCAAACTGACAGGAAAAATCCACAAAATCGGTGAGGTACATGAAGGCGCGGCAACAACCGACTTCATGGAACAAGAGCAAGAGCGTGGTATTACGATTCAGTCGGCTGCGACTACCTGTTTCTGGAATGACCACCAACTGAACCTGATTGATACCCCAGGTCACGTCGATTTCACCATTGAAGTATACCGTTCCCTTAAAGTGCTAGATGGTGGAATTGGTGTTTTCTGTGGTTCCGGTGGAGTTGAACCGCAATCTGAAACCAACTGGCGCTACGCTAACGACTCTAAAGTTGCTCGTATTGTCTACATCAATAAGCTTGATCGCACAGGTGCAGATTTTTACCGAGTTGTCAAGCAAGTTGATCAAGTGCTTGCTGCCAAGCCGCTAGTAATGGTACTGCCGATTGGCATTGAAGAAAAATTTTGCGGCGTTGTCGATTTGCTGACTCGTAAGGCATGGATATGGGATGACTCCGGCGATCCCATGAACTATACGATCAAAGACGTTCCTGCCGATATGGTCGATGATGTCGAGAAATACCGCGAACAGTTGATTGAACTGGCGGTTGAACAAGACGATGAGGTGATGGAACAGTATTTGGAAGGGAATGAGCCAGATATTGAGTCAATTAAGCGCTGCATCCGCAAGGGTACTCGCGATATGGCGTTTTTCCCTACATACTGTGGCTCCTCGTTTAAAAATAAGGGCGTACAGTTAGTGCTGGATGCCGTAGTTGACTACTTGCCTAACCCAATGGAAGTCAATCCACAGCAAGAGGTTGATCTTGAAGGGAATGAAACAGGCGGCTTTGCGATCGTTGATCCAGAGAAACCTTTGCGGGCGCTGGCATTTAAGATCATGGATGATCGCTACGGTGCTTTAACGTTCACCCGCCTGTACTCTGGTACGTTGTCAAAGGGCGATACCGTACTCAACACCGCGACAGGCAAGACGGAACGCGTCAGCCGTTTGGTGGAGATGCACGCGAATTCTCGCGAAGAAATTGACTCGGCTCAGGCTGGAGATATTATTGCGATCGTCGGCATGAAGAATGTCCGCACCGGACATACAATCTGCGATCCTAAATATCCCGCGACGCTAGAGCCAATGGTCTTCCCAGAACCCGTAATTTCCATTGCGGTCAAACCAAAGGCAAAAGGTGGCGAAGAAAAGATGGTCGCTGCGCTCACTAAAATGGTGCAGGAAGACCCATCCTTCCACATGATGACAGATGAAGAAAGCGGCGAAACCATTCTCAAGGGGATGGGTGAGCTACATCTTGACATCAAGGTGGACATTCTCAGACGCACACACGGGGTAGACGTAGAAGTAGGTAAACCACAGGTAGCCTACCGCGAGTCGATTACCAAGCGCCTAGAAGACGAATACGTTCACAAAAAGCAATCTGGTGGTTCTGGTCAATTTGCCAAAATCGGCTATGTGATTGAGCCAGGTGAACCAGGCAGTGGCTTCCAGTTTGAATCAAAGGTGACTGGTGGCAGCGTACCCAGAGAATACTGGCCAGCAGTGCAAAAAGGCTTTGAGAGCAGCATTGAGCGAGGCGTATTGGCTGGGTTCCCCTGCATGGACTTTAAGTTCACCCTGCTTGATGGAGGTTTCCACCCTGTTGACTCGTCAGCAATGGCATTTGAAATTGCAGCAAGAGCCGCCTATCGCCAGTCGGTTCCTAAAGCTGGGCCTCAATTGCTCGAACCAATCATGAATGTCGATGTCTTCACACCAGATGATTACATGGGTGATGTCATCGGTGACCTTAACCGCCGTCGCGGGATGATGAAATCTCAGGAAACAGGTCAGACTGGCGCACGCATCAAGGCAGATGTGCCTTTGAGCGAAATGTTTGGCTACATTGGTGACCTGCGTACCATGACATCTGGACGTGGACAGTTCTCAATGTCGTTCTCGCACTACGCTCCTTGTCCAAGTAACATCGCTGAAGAAGTGATTAAGGAAGTGAAAGAGCGTCAGGCTGTAAGCTAGGAACGGGCATTGGCTCCAGTGATAGTGATTGTTGGAGCCAATCACCTATAGCAATCCTTAATTAGTGGTGATTTGCTGAGTGTATAGTTCACAAAAATCTTGGCATTCAGTATTAGGTAGATGCCTACACTACGGATAATCATAAAATTAACTACCCCTGGCTACTAAGTAGAGCCAGGGGTTTTTATTTGACGGGGTGACAACCCCGTCGAAACTCGCTCTGCGCTTCGCGCAGAGCATTGTATGGTAAAAAATATCGGTCTCGATTAGTGACCAAGACCGAAAAAGACATTATGTTACCTGAATTTTAT
>JAESGO010000079.1_pt1 | contig 60115 bp, 46 predicted proteins | sample 9269701 | NCBI WGS metagenome assembly JAESGO01 (sample SAMN15720690, study PRJNA650881) | algae metagenome | isolation source: Hormoscilla sp. CMT-3BRIN-NPC48 and co-occurring heterotrophs from... | place: USA: Clark Mountains Wilderness, California | collected 2010-04-18 | reverse complement strand
TGGCATAGGAGGCGATCTCCGCCCGCTCCTTGCCAGTGCCGTCATGCCGCCACCGGTCGCCCGAGCGAACCTCAAACCGCATCCCAGACCCAAAAACAGAATGGCTCCACCCATACCCGCCATCCTGCATCTCGAAACCAGCATTCCAGAGTTCAGGCATTGCACCATCCGCAATCGATGTAGGGGGGTTCAAGCGCGGGGCATTCAGCCATCCGAGCCAATGGGCGGTGTTAAGCTTAACGAGGGCGCTTGATGGAAACGCAATGGGGCGAGAGTGTGTTCGTGAGCCGGCAAGGAGCCAAACGGGTCACGAAGCTATGTAGATGCAAGTCGATCCGGCAGATCTATTTCGCTTGGACCCGCAACATGACAACAGAGAACAAACGAACAACGCCGGCATGCGTCAGAAGACGCAACACCGGCGCAAAACTCTACGTAATGCTTTCTACGGAAACGATCTATGCGAGCGGCATCGCGCTCCCGTTCCGGACCCCAGCCCGCGGCATCCGAAGGGCACGTTCGCGCGCGACCTAGTGACTCGTGGCGCCCACCTTCGATCGCACCTGAAGGAAGCGCATGGTGCGCTCGGCCACCTCGCCTGGGAGGGTCGTATAGGTCTGAGCGTCCTGCTCGACCTGCCGGCCGCTCTGGTTGAGTCGCGCGGCGCGCAGCTGCAGAACGGACCGGAAGGCGGCCGGCGTGAGGCCGATCGAGCGGCAGGCGACCGCGATGCCGCTCACATCGGGCTCCAGCAGCACCTTCAGGCACTGCACGTTCGGAATGCCGGCAAACACGCTGACGACCTGGGCAAGGTCGAAGGCCCGGTCGTCATTGGCGAGAAGCTCGATCACGTCGGACACGGTCTTGAGACCCCGCTGCACGTCGGCGATGAGGAGCTTCACCTCGAGCCGGCGCTCCTGAGCCTGCCGGCGCTCCATGGTGAAAGGCTTGGCGCCCGCAAGACCGTCGGCGGGCGGGGCGGATCCGACCTGGTCGGCGATGCGCTGCAGGCGAATGGCCTGATCCGGCGTGAGCTGGTGGGAGCGCCGGACGAGATTCTCCACGATGGTCTCGTCGCCTTCCGAGCGGTCGAGAAGACCCGTCATGCCCCGTTGCGAGAAGCGTGCGCCGTCGTTGCCGCTGACGGTGCGAAGAACCGCGCGGTCGCCGCGCTGGACCAGCACATCCGTGACGGTCTCCGACAGGCTCGTGCGCTGGGCGATGGCGAGAAGATGCTGGGCCGAATGGGTCACGGCCACCGCCGCGAGATCCGCATCGGTGAGGACGGGCGAGAGCCGGAGCACGACGCTTGCCACCGCGGCGGCGGGATCGGCGGCCAGGGTCGTGGCGATGGTGCGGGGCAGGGTCTTTTCGGCGGCAACGCGCGTGGCGTAATCGGCGCGGTCCCGCTCGGTCACCTGGTTGAGCGCCTGGACCGCGATGTCGGAGTAGTGCTCCTTCACGATCTCCGTCGGCGCCGGCTCGACGAGAAAGAGGTCGGTGACCGCGTTCAGCAGCTCGCGGCGGCCGGTGGCCGAGGAATCCTTCGACAACCCAATCAGGCGGTCCAGCATGTTAGCCCCGTTCTGGTGCGAGGCTTGAGACAACCACAAGAAGGGTTCCGATTGCGTTAAGCGGATGCCCCAATCGGCGACTTCCCCGGATCCTGGCTCCCCGCCCTCGGCCCGTCGCCGGGAAGCTGGCCCCCGATAGAGCGGGTCTCTCAGCCGCCCGCGCCGCCCTTGCCGACCGGAGCCCCGGCAAAGGAAAAATGCTTGTGCCCGAAATAGCTTGTGACCACCGGGCTCAGAACGCCGACGAGATGGGCAATGGTATCCGCATGCCAGGTGAAGCCCATGGCCGGGAACAGGAGGCGGGCAAGGCCCACGCTCACGAGCCAGACCTGAACGAAGGCGACCGCGTTCACCAGGGCAAAGCGCAGGTACTGGTCCCGCGGGGCGCGAGGGGAATCCTCGAACACGTAGCGGCGGGCGAGCACGAAGGCCGTGGTCATTCCGGCCAGGTAGGCGACCGCCACCGCGATCTGGAACGGCATGACGAAATCGAGCAGCCAGCGAGTCCCCACATTCACCGCGGCCGCGAGGCCGCCGGTCATGAGGAAGCGGATGAAGGGCTGATCAAGCAACGGCCCGCTCCCTTTCGACAGCCGGTTGGGCCTCGACGGCCCGGGCCATCTCGTCCCCGAGACGCACGCTCTCGGCGATGCCCCGGTCCTCGGGATAATAGAAGCAGGTATCGGCCACCTGAAGCCCCCGGATCGGCGTCTGGACCGGCGGGATCATGGATCCGAAACCAGGCGTGCAGACGGGCTGCGCATAGCGCAGGCGCCCCACCTGGGAGGCCACGAGATCGCCCTCCCCGATCGCCGGGTTGATGCGCCGGATGCAGGCGAGCGCCTCGCGGACGAACACGGCGTCGGGGCGGGTCCAGAGCGGGTTCGAGACCGGCATGTAATAGGGCACGTAGACCACCGCCTCGCCGCTCCCGGTCGGGCGCAGGTTGGAGAACTCGATGATTCCGGGGATCGGCATGTCGGGGTCGATCACGTTGACCCAGAAATGCGGCGTCACGGAGCGCTTGAGCTTCATCACCACGCAGGTGACGCCGATATTGGCGATGGCGTCGTAGGCCGCCCGGCTCTCCGCCGGCAGGTCGGGAACGAGGCCGCTCACGAAGGGCGTCGGCACGGTCGAGATCACCGCATCGGCCGGGTAGCGGCGCTCGGCCGTCTCCACCTCCGTGACACGGCCATCCGCCGTGTGGACGCGGGTCGCGGGCTCGCCGAGGCGGATGCCGCCGCCGGCCCGCTCGATCGATGCGGTGAGGGCCTTCACCAGGGTCTCCGAGCCGCCCTCGATATAGCCGAGCTCCTCCTGCATGAGGGAGCGCCGCGAGCGGCCGATGCGGCGGATGCGGGTCCAGATCCAGGAGGCCGAGACGTTGTCGGCATATTCGTAGAATTTCAGGTCGAAGAGCGGCTTCCAGAGCTTGGCGTAGACGCTTCTACCGCACCAGCGCTCGATCCAGGTCTTGGCCGATTGATGCTCCAGGGCCGGCCAGGCGTTGAGCCGCGTCGACACGAACATCAGGAGCCCGTAGCGGATCTTCTCCACGAGCGACAGGTGCGGGTAGCGCAGGAGCGAGACCGGGTCGCCCCAGGGATGCAGGCCGCCCTTGGTGTAGTAGCCCATGGAGGTGGGCCGCCAGCGCATCAGATCGCCGATGCCGAGCTCCTTCATCAGGTCGAAGGTGGGCTGATCGGACTTGCAGATGAAGTGGTAGTAGCGCTCGATCGACAGGCCCGCGAGGTCGAGATGCGCGGCCATGCCGCCAGCCTCGGGGGCGGCCTCGAGCACGGTGACCTGGTGGCCCAGGGTAAGGGCCCGGTGCGCGGCCGCAAGGCCCATCGCGCCGGCGCCGAGAACGACGATACGGGCCATGGTCAGAACTCCGGGTTCAGGATGGCGCCACGCGGGCCGATGGAGATACGGACCATGGTCAGAACTCCAGGACGACGTGTGAATAGCGCGGGTCGCGGAACGTCTCGTGCATGGCGTCCTTGAGGGGCGTCGAGCGCACGCCGAAGATGCCGGGCCAGTCGATCACCTCGAACACGTCGGGGGTGACGAGCGCCTCGAGCTGCTTGACCGTGAAGGGCGGGTTCCGGTCGACGAGCGCGTAAGCCGTGAGCATCAGACGGAAGGCCCCGTAGGGCACTTTGACGATGGGGGCCTTGGCCCCGCTCGCCTCGCGCACGAGGCGGATGAGATCGATGTAGTCGATCCGTTCCTGGCCGCTGATGTTGTACTGGGCGCCGCTGAGACGGCGGTCGATGCAGGCGGCGATGATCTCGCAGAAATCGCCCACATAGAGGGGCTGGCGCAGATAGCGCCCATGGCCCGGCACGGGAAAGACGGGCGCTTTGTGCATGAAGCGCGCGAGCCAGCCCAGATGCTTGCGATCGAACCAGCCGAACATGAGGGTCGGACGCAGCACCACATGCGGGTTGGAGGTGGCGCGCACCATCGCCTCCTGGGCCTTCTTGCTCTCCGTGTACCAGTCGACGGCCGCGGAATTCACCACGGACGAGCTGATATGGACGAGGTGTCGGTCGCCGCCCCGGGCGAGCGCTTCCAGCAGGCGCTCGGTGGCGACGAGGTTGTTGCGGGTGAACTCGTCCTCCACCAGGCCGCCGATCTGCGCATGACCGACCACCACGGACTCAGCGCCGTCGAGGGCCTGCATCCAGGATCCGCGCTCCGCGAGGTCGGCCTCGACCACCGTGATATCCGGGTGCAGGTCGCGCAGAACGCGCAGGTTGTTCGCGTTCTTGTCGAGGGCGACGATGTCGTAGCCGCCCTTGCGCTTGAGGCGCGCGATCAGGTTCTGACCGACGAGCCCGGCAGCGCCCGTAATGGCAATGCGCGTCGAGGACATGGCTATGTGTTCCGACCGACGAGCCCGGCTGCGCCGGTGATGGCAATGCGCGTGGAGGACATGGCTTCGTTACAGAGAGGTGCGGTGGAAGATGCGAGCCGGGACGCTGCGGATAATCAGCATCACGAAGCGCCAGAACCACGGGGTGTAGAGAACGGTCCGGCCCTTGTCGACGGCGCCCATGATGTCGGCTGCCACCTGCTCCGGGGTCGCCCAGAGCGGCCCCTTCTGGGGCAGGTGCGCGGTCATTTTCGTGGAGACGAAGCCCGGGCGGATGTCGAGCACGGCAACCCCGGCCTTCGACAGGCGGTGGCGCAGACCTTCGAGGTAGCGCTGGAGGCCGCCCTTGGCGCTGCCGTAGATGTAGTTGCTCTGGCGGCCGCGGTCGCCGGCGACCGAGGAGATCACCGCGATGGTGCCGCTGCGCTGCGTCTCGAAGGCGCGGGCGAGCGCGTCGCACAGGATCGCGGGGCTCACGAAGTTGAGCCGCAGGGCCGCTTCCGCAGCCGCGGCGCTCCCTTGCGCCTCCGCCTGGTCCGGCAGGGAGCCATAGGCCACGAGGGCGATATCGATGCCGCCGAGCGCGCTCCAGGCGGCCTCCGCGACGGGGGTCAGGGCTGCCGTGTCGGCGAAGTCCGCGCGCTGGGTCACCACCTCGGCGGCGCCCCGCACCTTGAGATCCGCGGCCTCGCCCGCGAGGGCCTCCTCGTCGCGCGCCACGAGGACGAGCCGGGCGCCGGTCTCGGCAAAGCGCCGGGCCAAAGCCACGGCGATGCCGGACGTGGCTCCGAAAATCGCCACGCGGCGGGGAGCGGACGGGGCGGCGCTCACGAGCGGGCCTCCCGGCGGGCGAACGCGGAGGAGGGTCGGGGAGCGGACGGGGCGGCGCTCACGAGCGGGCCTCCCCGGCGGGCAGAAGGCCGACGCGGCGGGCGAAAGCGGAGGAGAAACGTGGGTCGATCATGGTGCGGAAGCGCTCGAATTCGGGATAGCCGCGCCGGAAGGCATCGGGCTGCATCAGGCTGTCCTTGGCGGGATAGAGCCGGCCATAGGCCTGAACGGCCATGAGTTCAAGCTTGGCGAGGAGATCCCGGGTGCCGGGACCCCGGTTCGGGAAGTCGAGGGCGAGCGTCACGCCGGGCAGCGGAAAGGACAGGAGCCCCGGCGAGGGCAGGTCCCCGAGGGTCTTCAGGACCACGAGCATGGAGCCCTGCCCTGAGCGCGCGATCAGATCGAGCATCGCCCGGACGGTCTCCCGCGCGGCGGCGTGCGGGATCGCGCATTGAAACTGGAAGAAGCCCTTGGGGCCATAGATCCGGTTCCAACGGCCGATGGCATCGAGGGGATAGAGCACGGGCTCGTAGGCGCCGACCCGGTGGGATCGCCCCGTCCGGCCGAGCTTGCGCCAGTAGAGCGCGTTGAAGGCGCGCACCGACAGGCCGTTCGCCAGGGACAGGGGCGGCGTGAGCGGCATCTGCAGCCGGGGCTCGCGGGCGGCGGGATCGGCCGCGACGCCGGGGGCGTGGCGGGCCCGCGAGTAAAGGCCGCGCCCGAGTTGCCGGCCGGAGGCGAGGCAGTCGATCCAGGCGGCGGTGTACTCCCAGGCGCCGGCCGATTCCGCCTCGAGGGTGAAGTAATCGTCGAGCCCGCCGAAGCGGATGTCCTCCATCTCCATGGCGATCCCCGGGACGCGCCGGAGCTGGATCGTCGCCGTGAGGATGAGCCCCGTGAGGCCAAGACCGCCGATGGTGGCGGCAAAAAGATCCGCGTTCTCCTCCCGGGAGCAGACGAGGCGCGAGCCGTCGCTGCGGGCGATCTCGACGGCGGCCACATGGCGGCCGAAGGTGCCGAACCGGTGATGGTTCTTGCCGTGCACGTCGTTGGCGATGGCGCCGCCCACGGTGACGAAGCGGGTGCCGGGCGTCACGGGCAGGAACCAGCCGCCGCCATCCGCCTCCGGGCGGCAGAGATGGGCGAGAATATCGGCAAGACGCACCCCGGCCTCGCAGGTGAGGAGCCCTGTCGCCGGGTCGAAGCCGATGAACCGGTCGAGAGCCCGCATGTCCACGAGGGCGCCGCCCGGATTGAGCCCCACATCCCCATAGGACCGCCCGCAGCCATAGGCGAGGATCGCGGAATGGTCCCCCGCATTCGCCACCAGCCGGGCCGCGGCCGCGACGCTGTCGGGGCGCATCACATGATGCCGCGCCGCCTCGACGCGGCCCCAGGACTGATAATCGTCGCGCAACAGCGCCGTCATTCTTAGTCCCCGGTTGAGAGGGCGGGACCGAGCCGCAGGGGACGACCGGCCAAGCTTCGCCCTGGAGGTGCAGGGCGAGCAGCGCCCGCACCCAGGGGCCGCCCTATGCCAGCCCAGCCCCACGCCGTAAAGCCGCCTCGCCCCAGCCGGGAGGGGCGGATCGGCGCAGTGGAGGCGCGAGGGCGCTTGCGCGGCGAGACCTGAGCGCTCCTCGCTTTTTTGCAGCCCGCGGGGTCACGCCCGCCGCGAAATGGTTTATGGCGGCCCGCAACACAGTTGTGCAGAACGGATCATGGCGTTTTCCAAGTATTTGGCTTCCCCGGCCCACTGGGCCGGGAGCGTGACGCGCCTCCTCGAGGACGAGGATCGCCGCGTTGCGGTGCTGAAGGCCCTGTTGGCGGCCTGCCTCGTCCAGGCGGCGTATTTTGCCGTGATCGGGCTCGACCAGATCGTTTTCGTGATCTGGGGCAACCGGCAGGCCCAGACGGCGATCTCGGCTGCCGCGATCGCGGCGGGAGGGCCCTGGCTCGCCTACGAAACGCCGATCCTGGGGGCGCCCTGGTCCCTCCCGTTCGAGTTTCCAACCTACCAGCTCATCGTCGCCGGGGTTCATCGGCTGGGGGTTCCCTTGGAGGCGGCCGGGCGGGCGGTGTCGTTCGTCTTCCACCTCGCGACCCTGGCTCCGCTCCTCTGGCTGGTTCGGACGCTGGCGCTCGGCCGGGAGACCGCGCTCATGGTGGCGATCCTGTTCCTGGCCTCGCCGCTCTACCTCTACTGGGGGCGCGCGGTGATGATCGAATCGACCGCCCTGTTCTTCAGCGTATCCTGGCTTGCCCTGCTCGCGGCCTTTCTCCGCGAGCCGCGCGCGCTGCTCCTCGCGGGCGCCGTCGCAGCCGGGTGCCTTGCGACCCTCACGAAGGCGACGACCTGGCCGCCCTTCGCCCTGCTCGGCTTCGGCCTCGCCGCCATGCGCGCTTGGCAGTGGTTCCGAGCCGGGGAGATCCGCTCGCGGCTATGGGTTCTGGCCGGCTGCGCGGCGCTCGCCCTCCTCCCGCTCGCGGCAGCCTACGAGTGGACCGCGTTCACCGACCGCGTGAAAGCGCTCAACCCCTTCGCGGCCCGTCTCACGTCAGATGCCCTAACCCGCTGGAACTTCGGCACCCTGGAGCAGCGGACGAGCCTCACCTTCTGGCGGGATATCATCGGCGGACGGGCGCTGTTCGATCTCTTCGGGTACGCCCTTCCGCTGGCCGGCCTTGCCCTGCTCGGCGCCCTGGCCCGGCGCCGGTATGCGGCGCTCACCGGCGCATGCCTTGTGGCGTACATCTCCGCGCCGCTCGTGTTCACCAACCTCCACGTCATTCACTCCTACTATCAGGCGGCGAACGGGGTTCTCGGGCTCGCCGCCGTCGGCCTCGCCCTGGCGGCTCTCGCGGAAGCGGGGCGGGCGCGGACGGCGCTTGGCCTGCTCGTGGCGATCGTCATCGGCCAGGCCGCCTACTTTCAGGTTCATTACGCGAGGGAGATCCAGCTCGATGCGCGCTTCGGCGCGGTCTACCGGGCGGCGCAGGCGGCCCGGGCCCACACGCAGCCCAGCGACGCCATCCTCGTGCTTGGGCAGGACTGGTCGTCGGAGGCCTTGTATTATGCGGGCCGGCGGGGACTGACCCTCATTGCCTGGACGCCTCGCGCTTTGATGCGCCAATCCCTGGCCGCGAATGCTCCCGCCTTCGGGGGAGCGCGCCTCGGCGGCGTCATTCAATGCAACGCCTTCGCCTACGGCCGGCTGCAGCCGCTTGTGGATGCCTTCGTGGCCCGGCTGCCCGTGATCGCCGATTTCGGCGATTGCCGCTTTCTCGGTCCGCCACCGTCCGGCGCCGCCCCAACCGCGCCTTGAGGCGGGATCGCCATCGAGCTTGGGCGTGTCAGCCGCTCCGGCGGCGCAGGTCCATGACGGGTCGGACGGCGCCTACCACCAGGCCGCGAAAAGCAGCGCCCCCGCCAGGGCTCCCAAGGCGAGGGAGAGCCTATCCTTTAAGGCGAACACCACCGGATCCTCGTCCATCTTGCCGTGGACCGTGAGGTGCCAGACCCGCAGGGTCCAGATCAGGATGATCGGCATCATGCCCCAGAGCAGGGCCGGGTTGGTGTAGATCCCCAGCGGGTAATGCTCGTTGATGAGGTAGATCGTGAAGATCACGATGGCCGCGAAGCTGGCGCCGATGCCCGCCGCGAGAAGCAGGGGCAGGTCCTTGGCCGTGTAGCCCCGCGACACGACGCCGGTGCCGCCGGTGTTCAGCACCCGGTCGAGCTCCGCGTAGCGCTTCACCATGGCAAGGCCGAGGAAGAACATCATGGAGAACGAGAACAGCCAGGGCGAGGGCGCCACCGGCATGACCGTGCTGCCGGCCCAGACCCTCAAGGTGAAGAGGCCGGCCAGCACGAAGACGTCGACGATGGGCTGGCGCTTGAGCACGAAGCTGTAGGCCAGGGTGACGACCAGATAGGTGAGAAGAGCGGCCGTGGAGGCCGCGGGCAGGAGAAGGCTCGCGGCGAACGCCCCCGTGAGCAGGGCAGCCGCCGCGATGCAGCCATCCCGCACCGGGATGGCGCCCGAGGCGAAGGGGCGGAAGCGCTTGCGCGGATGCTGCCGGTCGGCGGGCAGGTCCATCATGTCGTTGATGAGGTAGGTGGCCGAGGCCACCACACCCATGAGCACGAAGAGCAGCAGCGCCTCTGCGGCGACGAGCGGGGAGCCCATCTGAAAGCCGAGGATCGGCGCGACGAAGATGAGCGCATTCTTGACCCAATGGGAGACCCGCAGGGCCTTCAGCCAGACCCGCAGATCCGCCTGTCCTTGCGGGAAGACGGCCTCCACGGCGTCGGGGCGGGCAAGTCCCTTGCGCAGGCGCTCCACGGGGCCGACGAGCACGGCCTTCTCGGCCTCGGCGAAGATCGGCTGGTCCACATCCGCATTGCCCGCATAGGCGAACCGATCCCCGAAGACCTCGCGGATCGCGACGGTCTTGGCCTCGCCGCTCAGGTTGGTGACGCCATCCGAGCCGCGCGCCACGTCGAAAAGCCCCACATGCTCCGCCACCGCATCGGCGATGGATTGATCCGCGGCCGTGAAGAGCCCGATCCGCCGGCCCGCCTGCTTTTCCTCACGCAGGTAAGCGAGCACCTCGTCGTTGTAGGGCAGCAGCGACGGATCGAAGGGCACCCGCCCTGCCACCTCCCGCTTGAAGGCGGCCTTCCCCTTCCTGAGCGCGTGGCGCAGCCGAAGCACATCCCTCGGGGCCGCCCGGAAGCATCCGATGAAGCCCTCGTGGAGGGTATCGGCCTTGGTGAGCGTGCCGTCGAGATCGACGGCGAGGGGTGGGAGTTCACCGGTAAGGTTCGTCGCCTTGTCCGGGCGCTGCATCTCCTTCTGCATCACGGAACCGCCCTCCCCAAGGACAGGGTATAGAGCACGAAACCTCCAATTCTCGTCACCTCACGGGCTGAACCCTTCAGGTACGCATCCATGGCCAATTCATAGGGTGTCGTGGGCTTTTGAGGATGTATGACATGGGTCGCAGCCATGCGCTGAATAAGTCGGCCAGCCTGATCGGCGGTCTGCAACGTGGCGATCTCGTTCGCAAATTGCGTGTTGTACCAGTTGGACGGCAGGGCGAGCCCCTGGAGCAGGGCCCCGTAGGATCGCTGCGTGTAAAGGACGCGAGCGGACCGTCCCGCCAGCACATTGACGATAGCGTTCAGGTGGCGCTCCGGAACCGTGTTCCGCTCCAGGGCCAGGCGGGCCTTCTCGTTGAACACCGCCTGGAAATCTGGGTTGCGCAGGATCCATCCTGCGGTCGGCATCAGGAAGACGTTCATGGCTACTGTCGCAGCGGCGACGGAAAGAACGAGAGCCGAACCTGCGGAGCTTTTCATGGCGGCATGCATCGCCAATCCGACGGCGACCATAACCAGCGGAATGCCAGGATAGAAATACCGCAGGTATTGGGTCTGCGTGGCGATGACGACGATGAAACCCAGCCCCATGAACAGAGCGAGCCGCATGCGGCTATCTTGCCCGAGACCGGCAGCGAGTACGGCCATCGGGAGGAAGATCAGCAGGGTGAGCCCCAGCGCTCCGTCCCATGCCTCCAAATATTTGGTGGATGAGAATGTGGCGTCCCAGAGCAGCGTCCACGACGAACGGATGCCGAACGCGTCCGCAAAGGCGACCGGTGGCCAAAGCGGCGATTGAAAGATGTTGTTGAAGAACGGAAAGATCGGATTTCCCGTCGCAAGCCAAGCATGCGCGTAGGGAAGAGATCCCACGACCGCGGCCAAAACGCTCGCCAACACGAAGCGCCCCCAGGCCGCCGGATTTGGCCGCGTTCCTGCGAAGGCGGCAATAAGGGTGGGGCCGAGGAAGGCCGTGGCCACGACTCCGTGCAGCTTCGAGAGAACGATGGCGCAGAGCGGCAGCAGCACCATGCAGGCCGACCTGAGGGGGATGCGAGGCCACCCCATGATCAGGAGAGCACCGGCACACAGGATCCAGAACGTCAGCGTGTTCTCGACGAAGAGCGATGCGGTCTCGATGAGCGTCAAGGGCATGCTGGCAAAGAGCACCACCGTCCAGAGCGCGGCCCTGCCTCCCGCATACCGTTTGACGACGTCGTAGAGGAGAGAGCAGATCAGAACGAGGATAGAGAAATTGAAAAGCTTGACGGCCTTCTCGCCGCCTAAAGCGAACAGATGGGCGTAGATGAAATCAATGGTCAGCGGCATGTGCGCGTACACGGCCGTCGAGACGTCAAAAGACCACCGCCCTTGGCTCAACATGAACGACGCGATGTACAGGTGCACCGCCATGGCGTCGTGGTAACGCTCGGGCAGGAGGCTATGAAGCAACTGCACGGCCAGCACAACGAGCAGGGCATAGGTGCCCAACAGGTAGACGACATCCTTTGGCTGCTGGTGCGACAGCGTACGTTGCACGGCTTGAATTTGACGAAGGCAGCCGCTTCTGACCTTTTGCAGGGCAAGCGCGGCCACAGGCGACAGAGTCAGCAGCGTGTAGAATGTTGGATTGTTGATGGGGAACCGTGCCGCGATGGTCAGCACGACTGCGATCAAGGCCAGCCCAAGCCCAATTATCAGGGAAGCGGGCGGGCTTTCATCGCTCGCCTCACCCATCCAAACGCTCATTCCGACGAGAAACGCACCCGCCAGAAAGGCCGTGACCGACACGAAGGCCGACAGACCGGACAAACTCGCGACCACGGGTACGATGGCGATCGCCAGGATGACACCGGGATTCCGCCCCAACCTCCATCCGGCCAAGGATGAGGCGATGAGCAGAAGGGCACTCGCTCCCAACACGTAGAGGATTTGAACGTTCGTTGGTGCCAACCAATGGGATGTCGTAAGAGCACCCTGGGCAATTTTGTACCCAGCGGCGACAGTCGTGAGAAGCAGCAAGATCGGGAGGATCGAGGAGATCGCTGTCCTGTGTCCACCAACTGGATTGCTCATCCCTGCCCTACCTCGATGATACCGATTGAACGTGTCGTTCGATCGTCGCGACCGATCGATCTACGCTCACGCGCTGAGCGCAATTCGTGCACTGCTCGCAATGAAACGAGGCCTATATACTGATGAGGGAGTTCAAGCTAGTTCCCGTCACACCTCCGGTGACTTAGCCCAACGTCAACGTTGAACCCCTCCGGACCCCGGAGCTTCCATCAGGCGATCCCCGCACCAGTTCCGGCGACCGCGAATGAGCAAGCCTCCTCCATTTGAGGTGCCCGCACAGCGACTCCGCCCTTCAATGAATCGGCTCGCCTTGCCGCCCTGCTGCTTCCTACCAGGTTCCGCAGCAGGCCAGCCGAATGACCCAAGCTCCTTGAAGGGCTCCGCGTCGACGACGCCAACCAGCGCAGACCGGTAGGATCCAGCATCACCGTCCGACCGACTCACCTACGCTGGTGGCCTACTGGATCGAAAAACAACTTTCTTCGACAACACGAACGACACAAGAACGAGGGCAACATCTGAGACGAACTTCGCAAGATTTACATGGAGCCCAAATGACAAGAGCAATGACAGGAGCAGCGTCGCAAGCAATGTATTCAGAGCCATCAGAAGAAAATATATCGCCGCCTGACGAGCAAGTGGCTGATCAGTCGCCTTAAACGTAATATATCTATGGGCTATGACTGCGCAGAATCCGGCATTTATCTTTGAGACAACATTCGCCAATAGGGCATCAAGGCCAATCCAGTGGTGCAGAACGGCAAAGATACTAAACTCAATCCCGTAGACGACGCACTGAACGACGATATAAACGAGCGGCGCGAGTAGGAACTCAAACCGCTTCATGTCGCCTCGGAAGTGGGAAGGCCGGCTGCGAGGTACATCTGGGTGGACACCTTTAGCGCAGTGCGGTGCGGATCGATGCGGAGGGTCAACTGGAGGAATGCATCTGTTACCGGCCCAACGACCGATGTTTGCCGGCGACAACGCCACGGACAGGGGGCGCCGAATAAGCTGGTCGTCTTGTTGTTATCCTAGACCTGACTGCCCGGGAGGCGTTTCTCGTTGACGATGGCCAATGCTCGCCTCCTCTGATCGACGTCCCTCGCTGAGGACTCGGTCCGGAGCGGCTGCGGATCCACCTGCAGGGTGGAGATAGTCTGCAGCGGTTCCTTAGGGGTATTGCTGATGTCGAAGTTGAGCGCGGCGAGCAGGAACTGCACTCCGAGGATTGCGGGAAGCGTAACCAGCATGATCGTGCCGGTTGGCGTCGCTTCGCCGGTCAGGCCCGCCTGCACCCAATGATAGATGCCGGTGGTCAGGCTGAAGACCACCAGCACTGTGCCCAGAACCGTTTCGATGCTGGCCGGGTTCAGGTCCCGCAGGAGATAATTGTAGAAGAACCGCTTGAAGAAGTTAGCTGCATAGCGCCTCGGGAAGTCCAAGAGCACCCGGGAGATCTTCAGGTTGCTCTTCTCGTCGCCGTAAACAGCAGGCGTGGGTATGTCACGGACAACGGCGCGGATGATGCTGAGGCGGAACAGCATGTCCGACTCGAAGAAGTAGCGCCTAGCGACCTTGTCCAAGTCGATGCGCTTCAGTGCCGTGGCGTGAATGGCGGTATAGCCGTTCGTCGGGTCCATGACGTTCCAGTAGCCCGACGAGACCTTGTTGACGAAGGAGAGAGCCGAGTTGCCGAAAATTCGCAGGGGCGGCATCGATTGCAGGTATTCGAGAGCGTGAAACCGGTTGCCCTTGGTATAATCCGCTCTCTCCTGAACGATCGGAGCAATGATGGCCTGCAGGTAGCCGGGATCCATCTGGCCGTCGCCGTCGAGCTTGACCATGATGTCGTAGCCCTGCTTCAGAGCCACCCGGTACCCAGTCGCCACCGCGCCGCCGACCCCCTGATTGACCTCGTGGTGCAAGACCGTGACGGCCGGCTCACCCGCGAAGGCAGCTTCAACCAACTGGCCGCTCCGCTCGGGGCAGCAATCGTCGACCACGAAGATCGCGTCGACCCGTCCGATCAATTCGCGCACCACGCCGACGATATGAGCGCTGACCTTGTAGCAGGGGATGATAGCTGCGGTTCGCATCGTCATGACGGGCAGGGTCCTAAGAATCGCCTGCGCCCCTTCAGTTATGGGAAAAGTTGCGATCAGCCGTAGCGCGCTGAATACACGCGCCCTACGGATTCTTCAACTCCCGCAAGGCTCCGGCGGGCCCAGGCTCACGCTCTCATGCGAGGCGTTTTGCCTCAAGCCTGCAGCAGATCGCGGGCGATCGAGACGATCCGCCCGCTGGCCAAGCCGTCGCCGTAGGGGGACACGCCTTTCGCTACGGAAGCATAATAGGCGTCGTCCGTGAGCAGGCGGGACGTCTCGGTGGCGATCAAGTCAGGGTCGGTTCCAACGAGCTTGACCACGCCTGCGTCGACGGCTTCCGGCCGCTCCGTCGCATCCCGGAGCACGAGCACGGGCTTTGCGAGGGCCGGCGCCTCCTCCTGCAGACCGCCGCTGTCGGTCAGAATGAGATCGGCCGCCTTGAGCAGCCCTACCATCTCCCGGTAACCCACAGGCGGGGACAGAACGACCCGGTCGAGCCCCGCAAGTTCTGAGCGGACCACGTCGTTGATGTTCGGGTTCGGATGCACCGGATAGACGATCGTGACGTCGGGGAACTGCTCGTGCAGGCGTCGCAGAGCCGCGCAAATGCGCCGGATCGGCTCCCCGAAATTCTCGCGGCGATGCGCGGTGACGAGGACGAGGCGGCGCGTTCCCTCAAGGAGCATAGGGGCCGGCTCCACCCGTCCGGCGGTATCCAAAAGAGCATCGATGACCGTATTTCCAGTCACATGGACCGTTCCGGCCGCAATGCCCTCTGCCAGCAGGTTGTCACGGGCTTTTGCGGTGGGCGCGAAGTGGACGGCGGCAATCCGCCCGGTCACAACGCGGTTGAACTCCTCCGGGAACGGGTTCTCCAGATCGAAGGTCCGCAAGCCCGCTTCCACATGGCCGAACAGGATCCGCCGGTAGAAGGACAGGACCGAGGCGACCATCACGGTCGTCGTGTCACCCTGCGCAAGAACGAGGTCGGCGGCGGTCTCGCCGAGCACCGGATCGAGATGCTCGAAGATCCGCGCCGTCAGGGCTCCAAGGGATTGATTTTGCTGCATGAGCTGCAAATCGATGTCGACGCTCAGGCCGAAATCTCCGAGGGTCTGATGCAGGATCTCCCGGTGCTGGCCGGTGGACAGCACAACCGTTTCGGCCCAGTCAGCTTGCCGGAAAGCGCGGATGACGGGAGCCATTTTGATGGCCTCTGGCCGTGTGCCGACGATGCACAGGATTTTCTTGGGCAACGATCATGCTCCGAGTCTTGGAGAAGCGCTTCTGGCCTGCCGCAGGCTTCCACGGCAGCGGGCAGAGGCGGCGCGGTACTAGCCCAGGGTGCAGCCGAGAGGCAACCAGTGTACGGAACGTGGCGCCACCCCGAGACCCGGGGTGGCCTCGTAGCACCCCGGCCGATCCACCGCCAAGCCTCCATGGCAATACCGTAACTTGCAGCGCCGCACGAAGGTGTGGCAGAAACCGCCCATTGAACCTTGGCTGGCATGCCGTAAGGCGGGTGCCGTTCCGTCAAAGACGGAGGTCTTTGCTGCCGGCATTCCGCCGAACATTTTTGCAGGACCGATCCTGCATCGTTGCGAAGCGAAAGACTAGACCTGATGATCTTTCAGAAAAAGCTTCCGGCTACCCTGGTGGAGACTGCCAAATCGATCCAACCGGTTCGGGGGGAATTCTCTAAACGGTACGAGTTCTATGAATTTTACGAGCCTTATTTCTCCCCGTTACGTCAAACTCCTGTACGATTCCTGGAGGTTGGGGTCCACGAGGGCGAGAGCACGAAAGTGTTCGCACGCTACTTTTCCAAAGGCACTGTGATTGGCATCGACCTGAGCACCCGCGACATCGATTTCCGCGAATACCACAACATCCATTACGTGAAGGCCAACCAAACCGATGGGAACGCGCTCAAGGCGATTGCGGATACCCATGCTCCAGACGGTTACGACATCATCCTCGATGACGCGTCTCATGTAGGATATTTTTCTCTACTGACGTTCCAGCACACGTTTGCCCAGTTGAAGCCTGGCGGATTTTATGTGGTCGAGGATTGGGGGACGGGGTACTGGGACACTTGGCCAGATGGGGGGAGCTACCAACGCTTTCCAGTCGAATCCTACCAAGGCGAGATCCCGAAACGCCTGCCGAGCCACGACCACGGCATGGTCGGCTTCGTCAAGCAACTCGTGGACGTCGCCGCCGGCGACATGGTGAAAGGTGAGGGCGCCATGCCTTCGCTTGGCCCCGCCCCTTTCGAATTCATGCACATCTATCACGGAACTGTGGTGATCAAGAAGCGAATGGGGCCGGTCTGAGGCCTTGGGCCCAAAGGACGTAAGCCGGGCGACCCCCGCGAACCGGTACGGATCCCGCTGGTGGCTCCACAGGTCATCCACTTCAAGACCTGCGGATAGGCAAAGGATGCGTCCTAGGGCGCTGACCAGCTTGCCCAAGTTGTCCGTGGGGGCGATCCGCAGCGTAGCAAGATGCTCGACCTTGCAAGGCGGAGAGCGAGCGTGTATCGCGCCCGACTTAGTGACTGATGCTCCATTTGCCGGAGAAGGGCTTTGAAAACGCTGCCGAACAGCCAATCCTCCTTGGCGGAGGGCGCACCGCTCGCTGTGAACAGCGAGGCCTATTGGTCGCAGCGGTTTGCGAGCGACTGGCAAGCCCTCGGTGGAGGCGAGCAAAGTCGGTTCTTTTACCAGATTGCCCTCGACAATCTGCCGGAGTGGTTCATCCGCTACGTGCGCGCCGAGCGCGCCAGCATCTGCGATTGGGGCTGCGCCTCCGGCGAGGGCACCGATCTCCTGGCTCAGGCTCTTGGAACGCCGGTAACCGGGATCGATTTCGCTCCCAATGCCATTGCGGACGCCCGCTCGCGCTTCAAGAAACCCTCGTTCTTGGCCGTCGACCTCCTGAAGACCCCGATCGAGGACCGTTTCGATGTCCTATTCTGCTCGAACACCCTAGAGCATTTCGCGGACCCCTGGGGAACCCTGGAGACCGTGGCGGCCTATGCCCGCAACGCTCTCGTCGTGCTGGTTCCCTTCCGCGAGGTCGACCGTCACCACGAGCATGAGTCCACCTTCACCGAAGGCAATATTCCGGTCGTTATCGGCGGTAAGTTCCACCTCGCCTTCTCGTGCGCCGTGGATACAGGTCGCATGTCGCCGAGCTACTGGCATGGCGAACAGATCATGCTGGTCTACGCCACCCGGGATCGTCTCGATCAATCAATTCTGCGGCTGGAAGACCTCGCCGTCGGGCGTGCGGCCGAAACCCTTGAGGGTCAGAAGCGGATCGCCGCCTTGATCCAGGAAATCGGAGCGAGCCGGGCAGCAGAGAAGGCCGCCCAGGAGCAAGCCCGCGCCGCGGAGGAAGCTCTTCTCGAAACGTCAGCGCAATTCGACCAGCTCTGGAGCGACGAGAAGCGGCTGCAGGCGCGCATCAAGCAATTGATGCAGACGAGCACGACCCTTTCGACCTCGCTGCAGGCCAGCGAACGAAAGGTCGAGGAACTCGCACGATACGTACAGAACCGCGAGCGCCTCGTTCAGGCCAAGGATCGGCAGATCCAGGACCTGAGCGCGCAGATCGAGGCCCTGCGTGCGAGCGAGTCCTGGCGCGTTACCGCCCCCCTGCGAATGGGGACGACCCTCATGCGGTCGAGCATTCGAACCTCGCGAAGCTTGGCCGCTCGGACGGCGCGCATGGTCTACTGGGCCCTTCCCCTGTCCGATGCAACGCGTGCGAAGGTGCGGGCTCGCCTGAGAAGGGCTCAATCGACGGCGGTTGCTTCCGGTGCGTCGACTATGGCCCAGCAGAGTGCGGCGGCTGCGACCCAGAAGGCAACCGCGCCCGTATTCTCGCCGCCCCTGACGCGAGCCACCGAGCTGCCTGACGTGTTCGTCTGGGGAATTATCGACTGGCACTTCCGCATCCAGCGCCCTCAGCACATCGCCCGCGGCTTTGCCCAGCGCGGCCACCGGGTATTTTACTTCTCCAATGCCTTCGTGAACAGCGATACGCCGGGGTACCGGCTGGAGCCGCTGTCGGACGATGGCCTGCTGAACGTGGTGTACTTGAACGTCAAGGGCACCCCGTCGATCTACGCCCGGGCCCCCAGCGCCGATGTTCAACGAACCATCCTGGCGAGCCTCGCGGTGTTCATCCAGGAGGCTATGCCCCACGCGGTCGTGTCCCTGGTCCAGCACCCGTTCTGGATGCCCTTTGCTGACAAGATGCCGAACCGGCGTCTCGTTTATGACATGATGGACCATCACGAGGGTTTCGGCGACAACGCGCCCGGCATGCTGGAGCTGGAACACAAGCTCCTCGCCGAGGCGGACCACGTGGTTGTCACCTCGACCTTCCTCGAGGAGATCGCGTCGCGCAAGAACAGCTCGGTCTCGCTCGTTCGCAATGCCGGCGAATACAGCCACTTCTGCAATCGTCCCGATGCCGTGTTCACGCCGCCCCAAGGGCGCCGGGTGATCGGCTATTACGGAGCGATCGCCGATTGGTTCGATGCGGACCTTGTCGAGAAGCTGGCCCAGCGGTTCCCGAATGATCTCATCCTCCTCGTCGGCGCGGACTCGGCGGGCGTGCAGGATCGGCTGCGATCCTACGGCAACGTGATGTTCACGGGCGAGGTGAAGTACGACAAGCTGCCGTACTACCTCTATGCCTTCGACGTTTGCCTCCTGCCCTTCAAGGTCATCCCGCTCACGCTCGCGACCAACCCCGTGAAGGTCTACGAGTACCTGAGCGCCGGCAAGCCCGTGGTCTGTGTCGACCTGCCGGAGATCACGCAGTTCGAGGGACTCGTGACGACCGCCGGCACCCACGAGACTTTCCTGGACGGCGTTGCCGCCGCGCTGGAGAACCCCGGCGACGGCGAAGCGGTCGAAAAGCGGCGCCAGTTCGCAGCCGAGCAAACCTGGACCCACCGGGTCGAGAAACTCGCTCGGCATCTCGAGTCCATGCCTCGCCCGAAGGCGAGCGTGGTCATCGTGACCTACAACAAGCTCAACCTCACTCATGCGTGCCTGCACAGCCTGGAAGCCAACACGCATTATGAGAATGTCGAGATCATCGTCGTCGACAACGGCTCGGCGGATGGAACACCCGATTACCTGAAGGTCTGGGCGTCGCGCGGTCGCAACCGGCAGATCATCCTCAACCAGGACAACAAAGGCTTCGCCGCCGCCAACAATCAGGGCATGCGGATGGCGACAGGCGACTATCTGGTCCTGCTGAACAACGACACCTATGTGACCCCGGGCTGGCTCGGCACGCTCCTGGCGCATCTCAAGCGGCACGATGATCTCGCCATGATCGGACCGGTCACGAACAGCATCGGCAACGAGGCCAAGATCGACATCTCCTATTCCGGCATGGAGGAGATGTCGAAGCGGGCCCTGCAATACACGTCCGGGCACCTCGGGCACACCTATCCGCTCCAGACCGTGGCCTTCTTCTGCGTCGCCCTGCCCCGCCGGGTGCTGGAGAATGTGGGCGAACTCGACGAGGCGTTCGGGGTCGGCATGTTCGAGGACGACGATTACTGCCGCCGCGTCGAACTTGCCGGGATGCGTGTGGCCTGCGCCGAGGACGTGTTCGTCCATCACGAGCACTCCGCATCCTTCAATGAGATTGCGGCCGGGCCGCGCCGGGCCTTGTTCCAGGCGAACCGGGACATCTACGAGAAGAAGTGGGGCCCCTGGCTGCCGCATACCTATCGGCGCGACAAGCCTGATCAGCGCAAAGCTGGCCGCGGCTGATGTCGTTCGGCGGTGCCGGTTCTCTCAGCGCATCCCTGGGGGGCGCCCCATGATGCGTCGGGTCCGCGCCGCCCTGTCCCGCTGGAATCGGGCCGAATTGCTGGACGAAAAGGCGTCATGCCCTCTCTTTGACGCAGTCTGGTACGCGCAGACCTATCCCGAGGGGCGGGACGATCCTTGGGCGCACTACCGTGCGGGCTCCCTGACCACGGGCCGGCGCCCCAATCCTTATTTCGCCCCTGCCTGGTACCTTGCCCATTATCCGGATGTCGCCGCGCTTCGGATCGACCCGCTGGAGCACTACTGGACCCACGGCTTTCGCGAGGGACGTGATCCGGGCCCGGCCTTTTCGACCGCATGGTACCGGGACATGGCTCCCGTCGGCGGAGCGAACCCGCTGGAGCACTACATCGCCGCGGGACGCGGAAACGGCCTGCCGCCGCACCCGCGCCTCGCGGCGCTCGATCTGTCGCGGCCGCTGGTGGGCATCGTCATCCTGCCCGGGTCCCGCGCCGCTATCGAGCGGTCGCTGGCGGGTCTCGCTGGCGGGTCCGGGACCTCCGCGATCTCAGTCCTGGTGCTGGACGACGGTCGCCACGACGGCGCGGCTTGGGACAGCGCCACGGTCTTGCCGGTGCAGCCCTCGAACGCCCGCCTTGCGGATGCGGTCAGCGAAGCCGTCGCAGCCGTGCTGCGAACGTCCGCCAGTCATGTGCTTCTCCTGACGGCCGGGGCCGTCCTCTCGAAGGGGGCTATCGACCGCCTGCTCGATACCTGCGAACCCGTCGTTGCGCCCGTGACCGTCGGTGCAGGAACAGCCCAGGCCCTTCCGACAGGATCTGTGGCGGGCCATGCCGCACGACCGCATGTTCTGCGGCCGGTTCCGGTCGCTGCCGGCGAGATCGAGTTTTGCGGCGCCCTCATTCGGCGGGAGGCATTCGCCGCGGCCGGAGGCTTTCAGGACCTCTCGCACGGGCTGGCCGATCCGGCCTTCTGCCGCAGGCTCAAGGATGCAGGTTTTAGCCCGACGATCGCCCGGCATGTGATCATGGAGCAGTCGAGCGATCCGAAGGCTGGCCCGCCATCGGCTTCCATCCGGATCGAGTCGCTCCTGCAGGATGTCGAGAGCCTATCGGGTGGCGCCGATGCCGCGAGCCTGGCGCTGGTTCTTGCATCGCATGCTCCCGGCCTTCGTAAGGAGGCCGAGCGGCTGCATGAGCGGGAGAGGCAGACCCGGCTCCTTGTCGAGCGCCTTGCCGGCGCCGAACGCTCAGCCTTCGAGGAGAAGCTCGGATCGGGGAAGCCTTTTGTCGTTCTCTCCGGCTTCGATCCCGTCACGGGCGACGAACGGGACGGATACGTGCAACGGGTCAAGGCCGTCGATGCGGCCCTCGATCCTAGCACGCGGGTCTATGTCACCGTGCGGGAGGAGGCCGCCGGCGCGCCCGAGATGAGGCAGCTGGGCGAGCGCATCTGGTCTTACCATGTGGCTGCGGACGATCTGGCGGCAGAGCCGGGCCTGCGGGCGCTCATGCAGATGAGCTGCGGGGTCTATGCGCACAGCATCTTCACGCTCCAGGCTCCTTCGGTCCTCACCAGCCTTGCGGGACGCGGGGGCCCTCTCATCCTCGACCTTCACGGCGCCGTACCGGAAGAATACGCCATGCGGGGAAGCCAGAGGAGCGCGGCCCTCTTCGAAGCTGTCGAAGCGCGGGCCATCGCCCTGTCCGATCGCTTGGTCTGCGTATCCGAGGCCATGGCGCAGCATTACGCAGCCAAGCACGACGTCTCTCGCGCCGCCCAGATCGTGTGCCCCATCGTCTCCGTCGGCGAGGCGGTCGATCCCTATGGGCGGCCCTACCACGATCGGCCCCGGGCGATCTATGCGGGGGGCACGCAGCCCTGGCAGCAGGTGCCGAAGATCGTCGCGGCGATCGCCGCGACGCAGGATGAGGTCGATGCAATCCTGATGACGCCAGACGTCGACGGCTTCGCCCGGGCGCTCGCCGAGCGGGGTCTCGCCCCGGACGGAGACCGTCTGACGCTTCGGTCGGCCTCCCATCAGGAGGTGCTGGCGGCCTGCGCGACAGCAGATTTCGGCTTCCTCTTGCGCCAGGATACGGTGGTCAACCGGGTCGCCTGCCCGACGAAGCTCATCGAGTACTTGGCCGCCGGTGTGATCCCCGTTCTGGATTCGCCAGCAGTGGGTGATTTCGTGGAGCTCGGGATGGCGTATGTTCCCCTCGACGATTTTATCCGAAACGACCTTCCTTCACCGGTGAGGCGGCGGGAGATGGCAAGGACTAATTTGACTGTCTGCCGCAGGCTCCAGGCGCAATCGGCGGAGGCGCTGCAAAGCCTCAAGCGCGTCCTCGTGGCCGACTGAGGCGGACAGGCTTGAACGGGGCCGGCGAGGGATTTCATTGACACAGGATCGGCACGAGAACGGCAGCCAAGGGGGCGCTGCACCCAGCCCGTCCGATCCGGAGAACCCGGAGCGGGCGGCGCTCCTGGCCGAATGTGCCCAGTACCGGACCGAGCTGGCGGACCTCGTCGCGGAGCTGCGACGGGCGGAGAATGCGGTGGGCGACTGGAAGCGCGAGGCCGATACGATCCGCGATCTTCTGCACCAGAGCTACGCCAGCCAACAGCGCCTGGCGGAGGGATACGAGGCGCGGCTCGCCGCCATCTACCAATCCGCATCCTGGAGGTTCGCTCGTCCTGTCCGGCTCGTCGCCCGCCTGCGCGATAGGCTGCGCGGCGCCGGCCGGCCGCCGGTCTCCACGGCGCTGGACGCCCTCGAGCAACCGGCCGCACCCGTGCCGGAGGCTCCTCACAAGCCAATGCCGAAGCCCGCGCCTGAGGACGTCACGACAGTTTATCGCCGCTGGATCACCGAGGTCGAAGCGGCGAGGCGTTCTCCGCAGGCTGCATCGTCTTCGACCGAGGGACCTCTGATCTCCCTCATCGTTCCCGTCTACCGGGTGCCCGCCTCGGTGCTGGTGGAACTCGTGCAATCGGTGCTGCGGCAGAGCTATGGTCGATGGGAGCTGTGCATCGCCCATGCGGAGCCGGAGGACGCGCTCGCCCGGGCCTATCTCGCCGATCTCGCCCGCCGTGACGCGCGCATCCGGGTCCGTCTCCTGTCGGAAAACAAGGGAATTTCGGCCAACTCAAACCGCGCCCTCGAACTCGCGCAGGGCGAGTTCCTGGCCCTCCTCGACCATGACGACACCCTCGCCCCCACGGCGCTTCAAGAGGTGGTGGAGGTGCTCCGGGCGGAGCCAGAGATCGACTTCGTCTATTCGGACCGGGACCAGCTCAGCGTATCGGGTGACAGGGATCGCCCGCTCTTCAAGCCTGACTGGTCGCCGGATCTGATGCTGAGCGCCAACTACCTGACCCATTTCAACGTGATCCGGACGGATCTCGTGCGCGCCGTGGGCGGCTGGCGCAGCGAGACGGACGGCGCGCAGGATTGGGATCTGTTCTTGCGGGTGATCCATCGGATCAACGGCCGCATTCGCCACATTCCTCGCATTCTCTACCACTGGCGGCGCCTGCCGACCTCGGCGGCCGCGCGTGGCCTCGCGGCCAAACCCTATGCCCTCGAGGCCCAGCGGCGGGCGGTGCAGGACGACCTCGCCGCACGAGGCCTGCCCTGGACCGTGGAGACGCGCTCCGACCGCCGTCTGCAGATCCGGTGGGATGCGGCTTTCCAACCGACCGTGTCCGTCGTCCTTGCCTCCAGCGAACCCCAGGAGGCATGCATGGCGGCCGCCGAGGCTCTGGCAGCAATGACGGCCGACGGGCCCTTCGAGATCCTTGTTCCAGGCGAGGCGGCGGACCGCCAAGGAAGGCGGCTGCGGGTCGTCGCGTTGCCCTCGGGGCTCACGCCCCTCGAGCAAATGGATCATCTGGTGGCGCAGTGCCCTGAGGGTGTGATCGTCCTGGTCGATGCGGCCTTGCGGCCCGCCGACTCGTCTTGGCTTCGCGAGATGGTCGGACCCTTACAGGATCCCGACATCGGGATTGTGGGTGCCTGCCTCTTGGACGCGGAAACGGGCCTGCTGCGGCATGCCGGCTTGGTGCAGACACCGGACGGACGTGTCGAGGCGCCGTACCAGGGCAAGCCCGAGTTCCACGATGGACTTCTGGGACGCGCCGACTGGTACCGCAACTGGTCCGCCGTGAGCGGCGCCTGTTTGAGCATCCGGTCGGGTTCATGGCGCCGCTGCGGCGGTCTCACGCGAGCAGCCGGGCAAGGTCGACCGGATGTCGATCTTTGCAGCCGTGTTCGCGCGGCCGAGAATCGACGTGTGCTCTACAACCCGTTCGCACGCTTGGTGCAGCATCGCCCGGCCGTGCTGGAGCGCGCGCCCAAAGGATCCTGTGGCGCGGCCGGCGGCACCAGGGCTAGGCCAGCATTCCACGATCCTTACCTCAACCCGCATCTCGACGTCGTGGACGGGGTCGTTCGGCTCGCGGGGCTCCCGTCCTCATGACATTCACCCGGGCATCGTCGTTTCGCTCGACCGATCCCCAGCAGACGCCTGTTCAGGCGTGCGTCAGTGCTTCCACGTGGTGTTGGCGGCGCGCAGTTTCGGGGGACCGGACCAGCCCCGTATAGATCTGGCTGTACAGGAAGCCCTCCTCCTCCACCCTGAAGGGGAGCGGGATCTGGGCCTGCCACTCAGCCAGCACATGCTCGCCCCTGGCGGCTGCATGGAGGGCCTCGGCCCAGGCCGTTACATCACCAGACGGAGCGACCATGCCGCAACCATGCTCGCGAATCACCTGAGCCGGATGCCCGAGATCGGAGACGATGCAGGGTAGGTTCGCCGCAAAGGCCTCGTGGACCGCAAGCGAGAAGGTCTCGGGCACCCGGGAGGGCAGGCACAGGATATCGAAGGTGGCCAGCATCGCCGGAACCTCGGCGGCCGGGATCGCCGGATGGATCGAGATCCGCTCGTCGGCGCTTGCGAATTGTTCGAGCGTGCGGGCGAGATCGTCGTCGAAGGTCGGCCCCACGAGCTTCAGGCGCGCCTGGGGAAGATCCGTCTTGGCGAAGGCTTCGACCAGCACATCGACCCCCTTCATGGCGGACAGGGTGCCCACATAGCCGAACACGATCGCGTCCCCGGCGGAGGGCCGTGCGGGCGCGAAATCGAGCAGGTTGATCCCATGGGGGATGATGCGGATCGGCAGGTCCGGATACTCCGCCTGGAAAGATTGCGCTACATAGGGCGAGCAGGCCACGATGGCGTCGGCGTCGGCCAGGATCTGCCCCATGCGCTCCCACCGCTCGAGCAGCATGCGGTCGTTGAGGCGCAGGGTCGAGCAATGCCTCACGCAAGCCGCGCCTCCCGCAGGGCCGGAGCAGAGCTCGCCCGACAACCGGACGAGGTTGTTCTGCCAGCACATGAGGTAGAAATCGGTGAGTGTGAGCACATAAGGCAGACCGCGATCGCGCACGGCCTCGACCACCTCCAGCATCCGCATGGGATGCGTGAAATGCACCACGTCGTAAGGCTCGCGGCCCTTCAGGAACCGCTCCACCACGTGCCGCCGCCCCACATCAGTCTCAAGGCCGAGCTGCTGCAGGGGCGTCACTCCGGCGCCTCTCAGACCGAAGACCTGAACGCCATCGACCCGAGCGCAGCGCCATTCGCCGGCCTCTTCCCAGGGAACCTCGTCGCGCATCGAGCAGGTGAGCACGTCCGCGTGATGGCCGTCACGCTGGGCGGATTGGGCGAGATTGAGCGTCACGCGCTCGGTGCCGGCCGCGAATTCCGGCATGAACTGGTGAACGACGAACAGGATGCGCATCAAATTCCAGCCAGCAGCATGGGCTTCAGGTGGGCGATCGCGGCGCGGTGCTCCGTCACGAGACCGGCTTCCGTGTTGAGATGGATGAAGGCCAATTGCGCGCCCAAGGTCATCGACAAGGTTTTCTCGACCGCCTGCTCGATCTCGTCCGAAACCCTAGCGTCGAGGGCCGGATCCACCGCCGTGACGTAATCCCGCAGGTGCGAGAGCCGGTCGATGAGCATCGAGCGCATGCGCTCCGCATCGCGCAGCTCGGCGGCGGTGAGGGGCGTCCCCTCGCGGCTCGCGTCCCTTGCGAGATTGGAGATCCACTCCCCGAGCGGAGGATGCCCGAAATCGCCTTGTCCCACGAGATCGGGCACGAGCGCGGGCGGCGCCACCCGGTCGAGGCTCCCTATGAGGCTATCGAGCCGCTGGCCTGCCGACCCGCCCGCGGGCCAGCGGAACCGGCGCAGATGATCCTGCAAGGTGTAGGCAGCCGCGAAGGTGCCGATGATCGACACGGAGTCCGGCACCTGGAAATCCGGGAAGACATCGGTGAGGAACGCGACGTCGACGAAAATGCGCCGCACATAATAGCCCTTCGGCCGGTTGTGCGAGTGGATCACCTTCACCGAGGAGAGCATACCGATCCGCTGCCCGTCCCGGATGAGCCGCACCCCGAGCGTCAGATCCTCCGCATAGCGGCCATGGTAGAAGTAGCGCTCGAACGTCGAGCGCTCGATCATGCAGGCCACGTCGCTGAGCTGCCCCTGGCTGCGCAGGGCCTCATTGCTCTCACCCGTGAAGGCACCGACCCGGTCCCGGTCGCGGCAGCCCAGGAAGCGGTAATGCGTGTCGATGAGCGCATTGTACAGGAGCTCGGAATCCGTGCGCGGGAACTCCGCGCATGACACCGCCGCGAGCTGCGTCTGCGCATCCGGGTTCCGGAGGCACCGGGCCAGGGTGTGGAGCCAGTAATCCCCAATCGGGTAGGCGTCCTGCACCGTGAAGAGCAGAAGATCGCCGCTCGCGTGCTGCGCTCCGAGATTCCGGGCATAGCTGTGCGAGAACTGGCTCTTGTCGATCTGGACCACACGGCAGCCGGCTTTGCGCGCCTGCTCCACCGTGCCGTCGCTCGAGCCCGAATCCACGACGACGATCTCGACCGAACCAAGGCCGCGCTGCGCCCGCAGCTTGCGCAGGAGCCAATAGAATTCCGCACCCGCGTTGTAGGTCGGGATCACGACGGACACGGTGAGGTCGAGGGTCTCGGGACGGGTGCCGGCGATCTCGGGCAGGGCCGCGATCATGCCCGGCAGCGGGAAGGCCAGAGGCTGGCGCTCGCGCGGGGCTGGCACCGGGGGCGGAGCAGCCTGCACCTTCCCGCGGCTCCGATAAGCCCGGTACAGGCGCAGGCCATGAAGGATCCGCTCGCGGATGCGGCGGCGCACCCGATCGGACAATGGCAGCGCCCGGTACACCAGACGGGTGCCGAGGAGCACGGTGCCCCTGAGGCTCGCCTCTCCGCGAATGAGGCGCATCACCGCACGGCCGGGCCGGCTCGCGTTCCAAAGAAGGGAGGAACGCACGATCTGCAGCTGGGCATCCCGGTCGCGGATAGCCGCCCGGGCGGCCTTGAGCTCACGCGCGAGGGCATCTGCGCGGGCCCGCTCGCCCTGGAGTTCGGTCAGCGCCGCGATCTTGTCATGAAGCAGGGTCTCGGCTGCCCGGTTGTGCTCGAAAGCCCCATCGCTGAGCCAAGCCCGAGCCTCCTGCAGGCGTGCCCTCACGAAAGCCGCTTCGGCCGCTCCGTCGAGCCGCCGATCGAGATCGGCGAGCAGAGCCTGCAGGGCGACGTCGGACATCGGCCCCGAGAAGGCAGGTCCCGTCGGGGGAGGAGGGCTGGCGGTCAGGGGTTCGGCCGAGCGGTCGGCCGGACTGCGCGGGACGGCGCCGTCGCGAGCTGAGCTTCTCTGACCTGCAACGTCCGGCACCTGCGCCCTCTGCGTGCGTCACCCCTTTTGGGTGAGGGGAAATTCATGAGTCCGATGAGGCAAGCAGACCCTAGACCGCAGGGGGAGGGGCATCACCGGAAAATGTTGCGATGTTTCTATTCGCTCGCCGGGTCACTAGCTGTTTCGATGCTGCAGCGCAAGCCGGAGAAGCGCTGATTGACGGGCCAGGATCCTGCCCGTCCAACTGAATTTCGTGTGATACCTGCGACATTGCTGCGGAACCCGCCGCCCCGCCCGTCGCCGGGTCGGCAAGGCCGCCGGGGGTCCTCGCTGGACGCATCGAAGGGTTGAGTTCCGCTACGGCGCCTTGGGGCTGCCAGGTGGACGACGAAGCGGTTCAGGGTTGAACCCCGCCCGCGCCCGTGTTTCTAAGCCCCATCACCCCCTTGGGACCCGCCCCGCCTGATGGAAGCACCGCCCCGCCGCACCGGCACCCCTGACGACGCCGGCGCCTCCCAGGCCTGGGGGGCATCCGGGCCGACGGAGCCGTCCCTTGCGGCCGCCATCGTCGTGTTCGAACCCGATACCGACATCCTGCGCGGCCTGATCGCGGCCGTGGCACCGGCGGTCGGAACAACCTTCGTCTTCATCAATGCCCTCTCGGACGCGGCCCTTCGCAGCGAACTTGCGGCAAGGCCAGGCCTCGTCCTCGTCGACGCGCCACGGAATTTCGGCATCGGCGAAGCCCTGAACATCCTCGCCCTTCACGCCATCTGGGCGGGCTACGGGCAGTTGATCCTGTTTGACCAGGATTCCCGGCCCAGTGCCGGCCTCGTTCCGGGGCTTGTGGCGCTGGCCGCCGCCCTTCGGTCCCGCGGCGAGACGCCGGCCGTGGTCGGCCCCCGCCTCGTGGCGCCACCCGGTCACAAGGCCCCGCGCTACGTCCCACGGCCTACGGGCCGGGGCGACGGGGATGCCGAGGCCGTGCACTTCTTGCCGACCTCGGGATCGCTCGTCGATCTCGACGCCTTTCGCCGGGTGGGGACGTTCCGAGGCGATTACTTCATCGACGCGATCGACCTCGAATGGTGCTTCCGGGCCTGGGCGCGGGGTTATTCCTGCTGGTGCGCCAGGCACATCGCCATGCCGCACACGGTCGGCGAGGGAGTGATTGCGGCGCGCCGGCTTGGGCTTGCCACACCCCGGCAGAAGGATTTTCGCTTCGAGACCTATGTGCGCAACACGGTCTATGGCTTTCGCCTCGGGCACATCCCGCTCTCCTGGAAGATCCGGCAGGGGCTCTACCTCCTGGCGCAATTCGGGCTGCTGATGACCTCGCCAGGGCCTCGCATCCCTCTGGCGAAGCGGTTCGCCCGCGGCTTCCTCCACGGCGTGCTCGGCCGCCTCGGCCCGCCCCAGGGAGCGCCTTTCACATGAGCGCTTCCCCAGCGATCGACGTGGTGATCACCAACTGGAATTCGGGCGATCTGCTGCGAGGCTGCATCGAGGCCCTGCAGGCCAGCACGGCCGCGGCGGCGCTGCGGGTCATCGTGGTCGACAACGCGTCCTCGGACGATTCCCTCTCCGGGCTGAGCGATGGACTGCGCCTGGAGGTCCTGCGCAACCCGGTCAATCTCGGCTTCGGAGCCGCCTGCAATCAGGGGGCTGCCCGGGGCGAGGCGCCGCTCATCCTCTTCCTGAACCCCGACACGCGGGTCGCGCCGGAGACCTTGGAGCGGGCGATCGCTCGGATGAGCGATCCCGCCTCCTCCGGCATCGGCGTCCTTGGGGTGCGCCTCACGGACGAGAGGGGCGAGACCCAACGCACCTGCGCGAGGGCGCCGAGCCTCGGCCGCCTCATCGGGCAGAATGTCGGCCTCGAACGGATCGCGCCGGGGCTCGTGGCACCGCATTTCATGGTCGAATGGGACCATTGCGACACGCGTCCCGTCGATCAGGTCATGGGCGCGTTCCTCCTTATCCGGCGCCCCCTTTTCCAGGCGATCGGCGGGTTCGACGAGCGCTACTTCGTCTATTACGAGGACGTGGACCTGTGCCTCAGCGCCCGCCGCGCCGGCGCCGATGTGGTGCATTTCGCCGAGGCCTCCGCCTGGCATAAGGGAGGCGGCACCACCGACCAGGTGAAGGACCGGCGCCTGTTCTACATCCTGCAGAGCCAGGTGCTCTACGCGGACAAATGGTTCGGCCGCGCCGCTGCTCTTCTTGTGCTCGCGAGTGCTCTTGGACTCCACGTGCCCCTGAGGGCGCTGCGGTCGCTCGCCGCCCTGTCGCCCCGCGGGGCTCGCGAGGCCCTGGGCGGCGGAACCTTGCTGTTGCGCGCCGTGCCACATCTCCTGCGCCGCCTCGGCGCGCGAGCGGCCCCCATTGCCGTGAAAGGCAAAGTCCGATGACGGAGGCGGCGGTCCGGCCGGGCTCCATCGGCGCGAATGCCCGCCATGGAGGGCTCCTTCTGCATCCGGGCGGCGCCCGGGCGAGCCATCGCCTCGCGCCGCCGGCAGGAGGTCCATGGATCGTCCTCGACGCGGATTTCGGGGCGGAGGGCCTCGTGGATGCACGGGTCGAATTCGTCTTCCGCAGCGGCGGGCGCGCCCTATTCCGTCCCTCGGTCGCCGCCCGCAACCGCTTTCGACTCACGGTCCGGGCACGCGAGACGATCGAGGCGGTCGTGCTGCACGCCGAAGGGTCGGGGCGCGTCGATCCGGTGGCCCTCTCCCTCGAGGGCCGCTCGACCGCCGGTCAGGTGCTGTCCCTCGGCCGGGTTGCCCTGGCGCGTCTGCGGCAGGATCCGGCGCGCTTCGTTCGCAGCGCCCTGTGGTTCCTGGAGCGAATGGCGGCCGGCCGGCCGGTGGCCCTCCCCGGCGGTCGATCCGATGAGGGGTCCGACCCCTATGAGCGGTGGATCGCCCTCTTCGACGACCGGCCTCGGGAGGACGCCGCTCTGTACGCAATGCAGTGCGCAGCACTGCACCGGCGTCGACGCATTTCCGTGCTGGCGGTGCCTGAACCCGGACAATCGGTGGCGGCGCTCGCGCCCATGATGCAGGCGCAGATCTATCCCGAATGGGAGCTCGTCGCGGCCGCCGAGCGGGAAGCCGCCGACGACTCCCGCATCCGTTTCGTGCCCCCAGGCGCGGAACGCGTCAGCGGCCTCAATGCCGCCATGGCGGCCGCGTCGGGCGAGATCGTTCTGCCTCTTCCCGCAGGAGCGGTGCTCCGGCCCCACGCGCTCCTCATGGCCGCGCTCGCTTTCGACGCGGATCCGGGGCTCGCGCTCCTTTCCGCCGACGAGGACGAGCTCGACCGGGAGGGCCGGCGCCGTGAGCCGCTCTTCAAGGCCGGCTGGTCTCCCCTCGTCCCTCCGGAGGCGGATCCCTTCGGCGATCCGGTCTTCCTCGATGCGGCCCTCGTCCGCGGTTGCGGGGGATGGCGTCCGGACGAGGGCGCTGCAGCGGAACGGAGCCTGCGGCACAGGATCGCGCAAGCGGCGGGACCGGCGCGGGTGAGCCACTGCGCCAAGGTCCTGCTGCACCGGACCTCTCCGCCCACGGCCGCGGATCCGGCGTCCATGGAAGCGCCCCGCCTTCCGAATCCCGCCCCTCTCGTCTCCCTCATCGTCCCGACCCGGGACCGGAGCGAGATCCTGGGCATTTGCATCCGCTCGATCCTCGAACGCACGCTCTATTCCTCGTTCGAGATCATCATCGTCGACAACGGTTCGCAGGAGCCCGCCACCTTCGCGCTGTTTGAGGCGCTGTCGGCTGATCCGCGTATTCGCATCCTCCGTCAGCCCGGCCCGTTCAACTATGCGGCGCTCAACAACGCGGCGGCCCGCGAGGCTAGGGGCTGGCTCCTCGCCCTCGTCAACAACGACATCGAGGTGGTGGCGGAGGATTGGCTCGGCGAGATGGTCGGCTATGCCCTGCGCCCGGAGGTGGGCTGCGTGGGCGCAAAGCTCCTTTACCCGGACGGCACGGTGCAGCATGCGGGCATCGTGACGGGGCTGTTGGGCGGCGCCGGGCATGGGCACAAGCACGCGCCGGGCACGGATCGTGGCTATGGCGATGCGCTCGTGACGACCCGCGCGGTCTCCGCCGTCACGGCCGCGTGCCTCGTGCTGCGCAAGGACCTCTACGAGGCAGTGGGCGGCTTCGACGAGGAGCGTTTCGCGGTGGCGTTCAACGATGTGGACCTGTGTCTCAAGGTCGAGGCAGCGGGCTGCACCAATCTATGGACGCCCCGCGCGCTGCTCATCCACCACGAATCGGTGAGTCGCGGAGCGGACCTGCGCGACCGGTCGAAGGCCAAGCGCTTCGCGGCGGAGCTTGCGGCGCTCGAAGAGCGCTGGGGCGAGCGGTTGCTCGACGATCCCTTCGTCTCGCCTCACCTCTCAGGCCGCCACGAGATCCCGCAGCCGCGCACGGACTGAGCGCGATCGGTCAGGACGCGGCGCGCACCCGCGCCGTCTCGCCGCCCCGCTCCTGAAGCAGCCGCTCGATGGTGGCCAGCATGGTCCGGGCGCGATCATCGAAGCTGTGGCGGGCGCGGATGAGGGCGGCGAGAGCCTCCCGCTCCGCGCGCCGGGCGTCGTCCTCTCCACGGGCCGTCTCGACGGCGGCCTTGAGGCTCGCCGCATCCGTGAAGGTGAGAAGGCAGCGCTCGATCTCGGGCGGCAGGCCGGCGATCGGGTCGGAGACGAGCGGCACGCCGCAGGCCATCACGTCGAAGATGCGGTTCGACACGAAGCCCTTCTCGCGCATGTCGGGCCAGTGGTCGTTCAGCACCACGGCCGCCGCGCCGTAATGGGCGCCGAGCTCGGCATTGGGGATGTTCTCACCGCTGATCCGCTCCGGCGGAATGAAGCCCTGCCAGCGGGTGCCGACGATGGTGACATCGATCCCAGCCGCGAGCGCGTCCTTCACCACGGGGCGGAACACGTTGCGCGAATTGCCGACGAAGAGCGCCTCGTAGCGGCGCGGCGTTCCGGGACGGGGGTGGAAGAGATCAGGATCCGTGCATTGCAGCAGCGCGGAGACACGGTCGCCCATGACCGCGCTCAGATCCCCCGCATGGCTTTGCGACGCCACGAAGACATGGTCGTATCGGGCGAGCTCCGCCGTCCCGACCCGGTCCGGATGGCTGATCATCCACATGACGTTCACATGCGCTTCCGGCGGCGCGAAGGCCGAGAGGCCGCGCAGGACGAGGTTGACGTCGTCATCCCCCTCCACGATCTCCCAATCGTTGAGAAAATCGATGCGGCAGCGGCAGCCGAGGCGCTCGAAGGCGGCCGCGAGCGAGGCCGCGAAATGGTAGTCGCCCCATTCCTCCTTCTGCTCCGCCGAGGGGCAGCCGATCTTGATCGCAAGGCGAAGCGCCTCGCCGGGCGCGCGGGTGCGAGCCTTGCCCCTCGGCACGAGCCTTGGGCGAAAGCTCTCGAGCCCCTCGTCGCGAAGCGCCTTGTTGTCGATGTCCCACCGCACGACGCTGAATCCATCGGCCTCGTAGACGGCCGTGTCGTCCGCTACGATCCGCTCGGACCAGAGATCGCGGAAGAGGCGGCGATTGTCGCGGATGTGAAGACCTCGGCCCGGCGTCTTGCTCTCCTGGTGGATCACCCGGCTCTCCGCCTCATACCAGCAGCCAAGGCCGCGCTCGCCTTTCAGGCGTAGGCAGAAATCGAGATCTTCCTGGCCGTTCATGAAGCGCGGATCGAAGCCGCGCAGGGCTGCGAAATCGCCAGCCCGGACGGCGACGCAGGCCGCCGTCACAGCCTGCCGCGGCGCGCTGCGGCTCACGTGGGGGGCATCCTCGGGCTCATGGGCGTAGATGGGGTAACCGATGGCGCTGTGCCGCGAAAAGGCGACGCCGATGCACTGAATCGTCCGGTCCGGATAGACGAGCTTGGGCTGCACGGCACCGATGCCGGGGCGGCGCAGCGCCTCGACCAGGGGCGCGAGCCAGTTCGCCGTCACGATCGTGTCGTTGTTCAGAAACACCACGGTGCCGCCGCGGCTTGCCGCAAAGCCCGTATTGCAGCCCAGCGCGAAGTTGAGGTTGTCCGGGTGCCGCACGAGCCGCACGCCCGGATGCTGCGCCCAGGCATCGAGGCGCCCCGCGGTCTCCTCGTCGCTGCCGTTGTCCACCAGCACCACCTCGAAGGGAGCGCCGGCAGGCTCCGCGAAGAGCGATCGCAAGCATTCCTCCGTGAGGTCGCCCTGGCCGTAGACCGGGATCACCACCGAGACGAGGCTCGGGTCGCGGCCGGCCAGAGCGGCGTCCACCGCCGCCCAGGGCATCACGTGCTTGCTGAGGATCACGTATTTCCAGAAGAGTCCCTCGACCCGCGTGATGCGGTCGGAGCGCTCGCTGTCGTCGTAAAGCGCGCCGATGAACGGGATAAAGGCGATCTTGCGCCCCTTGGTGTAGCGGATGATGAGGTCCCAATCGACCATGCGCCGCAGGGCCTCGTCGAAGCCGCCCTCGGCCTCATAGAGGCTGCGATGATGGAGGATGACGTTGAGGTCGATGAAGTTGCGCTTGATCAAGCGCTCGAAATCGAACTCCACGAAGCGGAAGTAGGACACGTCCGGATCGACGATGCACTTGATGCCCGCATAGGTGAAGTCGGCCCCGCTCTCCACGATCGTAGCAAGGCTCACCGCCAGGAAATCGGGGGTCCAGACATTGTCGCTGTCGATATAGGCGATGTACGCGCCGGTCGCCGCCGCAAGCCCCCGGTTGCGGGCTTTGGACACGCCCGACGGCTCGGCGCGAATGATGCGGATGCGCGGGTCGTCGAAGCGAGCCTCCAGGGCTTCCACGGTTCCATCCGTGCTGCCGTCGTCGACGACAAGAAGTTCCCAATGAGGGTAGGATTGCACCCGCACGCTCTCGATGGCGTTCACCACCTCATCGCGACGGTTGCGCGTGGCGAGCACCACGGACACGCGGGGCGCATCGGCGAGGATGCGGCGGTACGTCTCGGAGGCGAGCGTCCGGGCGACGAGGGCGCGGATGCGCCGCTCGTCCACCTCGGCCGGCGACCGGCCTTCGGCGAGGCCGCGGCGCAGGTAGTGCAGCAGCGGGTTGAGACCTTTGGCCGCGACATCCGGATAGGCCGCGAGATACCAGTCGCTGTCGAAGCCGGGGCTTGGATCGCGCCCCTCGAAGCCGCCGATGTAGAGGTAGTGGTCGAGCGGGTCCGCGCCGGCCGCCGCCACGTCGGGATTGCGGCGCAGGTACCAGGCACCGTCGAAGAGATCCGATCGCTCAAGGGTGGAGCGCAGGCGCCGGCGCCGGGCAGCGCTCCATCGCGCTCGAGCGGAGGCCAGGACGCGAACCCCCAGCACGGCTGCGGACCGAAGGCCGGGAACTTGCTTTAAAAGGCTCTTCATGGCGTTCGCTCGGTCCGGTCTGTGCGCAATCCTGCCGTGCGCGTCACTGGGCGGCACCGCTCCTCTGCGATCGGGCCGGGGTTGTAACGAAAGTTCGCCGCCGGGCAAACACTGTCTTGGCGCGCCCCTCCCCTGACCCAACGGCAATCGGCTCGCCTGTCCAGGGCCGCCTCCACCCCGGACTCCACCTTGCTTGCGGCGGATCAAGGCTTTTGCTACGTGGGAACGCTCATCGCGTGTTTAAGAAAATCCGCCTAGCGGGGCTTGCTTCCATGAAGAAATTTCTCGTCACCGGCGGGGCCGGTTTCATTGGCTCGGCCGTCGTGCGCAAGCTCATCCGCGACACCGGGCACCATGTTCTCGTGGTGGACAAGCTCACCTATGCGGGCAACCTCGATTCCCTGAAGCCGGTGGTCGCGAGCGACCGCTACCGTTTCGAGCAGGCCGACATCGCCGACGGGGAGCGGATGCGGGCGATCATCAAGGCCTATGAGCCCGATGTTGTCATGCATCTTGCCGCGGAAAGCCACGTGGACCGCTCCATCGACGGCCCGGGCGAGTTCGTGCAGACGAACGTGGTGGGCACCTTTGCCCTCCTCCAGGCCGCGCTCGCCTATTGGCGCGGCCTCACGGGGGAGCGCCGCGACGCGTTCCGCTTCCACCACATCTCCACGGACGAGGTGTTCGGGTCCCTCGGGGACGAGGGCTTCTTCCATGAGGAATATCCCTACCAGCCGAACTCGCCCTACTCGGCCTCCAAGGCGGCGTCCGACCATTTCGTGCGCGCCTGGCATCACACCTACGGCCTGCCGACCCTGATCACCAACTGCTCCAACAATTACGGGCCCTACCACTTCCCCGAGAAGCTCATCCCGCTCGTCACCCTCAACGCTCTCGAGGGCAAGCCGCTGCCGGTCTACGGGCGCGGCGAGAACGTGCGCGACTGGCTCTACGTGGACGACCATGCGGATGCGCTGATCCTGGTCGCCGAGAAGGGGAAGGTGGGCGAGAACTACAATATCGGCGGCTGGAACGAGCGCACCAACATCGACGTGGTGCGCGCCATCTGCGCCCTCGTCGACGAGATGGCGCCGGATGCCGCCATCGGCCCGCGCCAGAACCTCATCACCTACGTCAGCGACCGTCCGGGCCACGACCTGCGCTACGCCATCGATGCGAGCAAGATCGAGCGCGACCTCGGCTGGCGCCCGGCCGAGACCTTCGAGACCGGCCTGCGCAAGACGGTGGAATGGTACCTCCAGAACCGCGCCTGGTGGGAGCGCGTGCGCTCCGGAATCTACCGGGGCGAGCGCCTCGGCGTCGCGGTCTAGTCCTGGGGACCCGCGACCGTGCTGACAATCGAGCCGACGGCCATTCCGGACGTGAAGATCGTGACGACCCGACGCTTCGGGGACGATCGCGGCTTCTTCTCCGAGATCTACAACCAGCAGCGCTTCCATGAGGCGGGGATCACGATCCCCTTCGTCCAGGACAACCATTCCTGGTCGGCCAAGCCCGGCACGGTACGCGGGCTGCATTTCCAGAGCCCACCCTTCGCCCAGGACAAGCTCGTCCGCGTGGTGCGCGGGCGCATCCTGGACGTGGCCGTGGACCTGAGGCGCTCCTCGCCGACCTATGGCCGCCATGTGGCCGTGGAACTCTCCGCCGAGAATTGGCGCCAGCTCCTGGTGCCGGTCGGCTTCGCGCATGGGTTCTGCACGCTGGAGCCCGACACGGAAGTCCTCTACAAGGTCTCGGGTTACTACTCGGCCCAGCACGATCACGGCCTTGCCTGGAACGACCCCGCGCTCGGCATCGAGTGGCCCGTCGCGGCGTCCGGGGCGGTGCTCTCCGACAAGGACCAGCGCCACCCGACGCTCGCGGAACTCCCCGCCTATTTCTCCTGATCGGCCCCTGCGACCCATGCGCATCCTCGTGACCGGAACCGAAGGCCAGGTGGCGCGCTCGCTCGCCGAGCGCGGCCCCGCGCATGGAGCGACCGTGGCTCTCGTGGGGCGCCCGGACCTCGACCTCGCCGACCCGGCCCGCGTGGAGGCCGCGATCCGCGCCCGCGGCGGGGACGTGGTGGTGAACGCCGCCGCCTACACGGCCGTCGACCAGGCGGAATCCGAGCCCGCCCTCGCCGAGGCCATCAACGGGGCTGGCGCCGGCGCGGTCGCGGCCGCCGCCGCGGCCCTCGGCATCCCGGTCGTCCACCTCTCCACCGATTACGTGTTCGACGGCTCCCTCGACCGGGCCTACCGGGAGACCGACCCGGTGCAACCGCTCGGGGCCTATGGCCGCTCGAAGCTCGAGGGCGAGCGGGCCGTGGCGGCCCACGCGGATCATGCGATCCTGCGCACCGCCTGGGTCTACAGCCCCTTCGGCAAGAACTTCGTGCGGACCATGCTCCGGCTTGCGGGCGACCGGGACGAGGTTTCGGTGGTCGCGGACCAGCAGGGCTCGCCGACCGCGGCCCTCGACATCGCGGACGCCGTGATCGCGGTCGCCCGCAACCTCGCGGAGCGGCGCGATCCCGCCCTGCGCGGCCTCTTCCACATGACGGGCTCGGGCGACACCACCTGGGCTGGATTCGCGACGGCGATCTTCGCCGAATCCGCCGCCCGCGGCGGCCCGAGCGCCCGGGTGAGGCCGATCGCCACGGCCGAATACCCGACGCCCGCCCGGCGCCCGGCCAATTCCCGCCTCGACTGCGCGAAGCTTGCCGCGGTCCACGGCGTCACCCTGCCGGATTGGCGCCTCTCGACCGCCGATTGCGTCCGGCGCCTTCTCGACGACACCTCACCGAAAGAGACCCGCGCATGAACCGCACTCGGCTCAAGCGCATCCTCGACGATAGCTCACCGAAAGAGACCCGCCCATGAAAGGCATCATCCTCGCCGGCGGCAGCGGCACGCGCCTGCATCCGATGACCTATGTCACGTCGAAGCAGCTGCTGCCGATCTACGACAAGCCGATGATCTACTACCCGCTCACCACGCTCATGCTGGCGGGCGTGCAGGACATCCTGATCATCTCGACCCCCGATGACCTGCCGCGCTTCCGCCAGCTCCTGGGCACCGGCGAGCAATGGGGCATCCGCCTCGCTTACGCGGAGCAGCCGAAGCCCGAGGGTCTCGCCCAGGCCTACGTGATCGGCGCCGAGTTCGTGGCGGGCGGTCCCTCCGTGCTGATTCTCGGCGACAACGTCTATTACGGCCACGGCCTCACGGACCTCCTGCAATCGGCGGCGAGCCGCCAGCAGGGCGCGTCGGTCTTCGCCTATCACGTGACCGATCCCGAGCGGTACGGCGTGGTGGAGTTCGATAAGGGGGGACGCGCGATCTCGATCGAGGAGAAGCCCAAGGTCCCGCGCTCGAACTGGGCCGTCACCGGCCTCTACTTCTACGACGAGCAGGTGGTCGACATCGCCGCCAACCTGAAGCCCTCGCCCCGCGGAGAATTCGAGATCACCGACGTGAACCGGATCTATCTGGAGCGCGGGCAGCTCCAGGTGGAGCTCATGGGCCGCGGCTTCGCCTGGCTCGACACCGGCACGCCGGACAGCCTGGTGGAGGCATCCGAATTCGTTCGCGCGCTCGAGAAGCGCCAGGGCTTCCGCATCGCCTGCCCCGAGGAGATCGCATTCCACTCGGGCTGGATCAGCCAGGACGAGCTGGTGGCGCTCGGGGCGAAACTCTCCAAGAGCACCTATGGGCAATACCTGCTGCGGGTGGCTGAGGGATTGTAAACCCCCGGCCGATAAAGTCGCCGAAGGTCGTGTCGCTGAGGGCCCTCCGCGCGCCGGTGCCGCCTAGACAATGCCACGGGGAGGCTTTAGCCGATCCCGCGGGAGGGCGCCGCTTCGCCTGCCCGACGCCGGCAAACAAGGCTCGAGAATGACGCCCACCGCTCCGACAGCCGCTCCTGCCGATCTTGGCGACACCGCCGCCGAAGAGGCGATCCTGCGCCGCGAGCAGCAGCTCGATGCCCTGGGCGACCTGCGCCGGGGACTGGAGCAATGGCCCCTGTGGTTCACCATTGCCTGGATGGACGTGCGCCAGCGCTACCGGCGCTCGCTGCTCGGGCCGTTCTGGATCACCTTGAGCCTCGGCATCTTCGTGGCGGGCCTCGGCATCGTCTACGGGGCCCTGTTCCGGCAGGACCTTGCCAGCTACCTGCCCTATCTCGGCACCGGCGTGATCATCTGGACGATGATCTCGACCCTCATCAACGAGGGCTGCGCCACCTTCATCGCGGCCGAGCGGGCGATCAAGCAGATGCCCGTCCCGATCAGCGTCCATCTCTACCGGATGGTGTGGCGCAACGTGATCATCTTCCTGCACAACGTGCTCATCTACGTGGTGCTGGTTCTGCTGTTCGGCATCCCGATCGGGCCGGTGACGCTGCTCGCGATCCCGGGCTTTCTCATCCTGATGCTGAACGGGCTTGGCTTCGGGCTCACCCTCGGCATCCTGAGCGCGCGGTTCCGGGACATTCCGCTCATCATCACCAATCTCGTGCAGCTCGTCTTCTTCGCCACTCCGATCCTGTGGCGCATGGAGACCCTGCCGCCCGACCGGATGTGGGTGGCCCTCTGGAACCCGTTCCACTACCTCATCGAGAACCTGCGCGAGCCCATGCTCGGGATGGCGCCGTCGCTCACCTCCTGGGGCATCGCGCTCGGGATCACCGCCGCGAATCTCGGCCTCGGCGTCGCCCTCTATGCCCGCTTCCGGGCCCGCATCGCGTACTGGCTCTAAGGGACGCGCCATGGCTCATATCAGCCTGAACGAGGTGAGCGTCGGCTTTCCCATCTATGATGGGGTGAGCCGCTCCCTGAAGAACCGCATCGTGACCGCCAGCACCGGGGGGCGGATCAGCGCCATCGCGGGCCAGCCCACGGTGGTCACCGCCCTCGACCGGGTGAGCTTCACCATCGAGCATGGGGACCGTGTCGGCCTCATCGGGCATAACGGCGCCGGCAAGACGACCCTGCTGCGGGTGCTCGCGGGCATCTACATTCCGGCCCGTGGCCGCGTCCGCCGGGTCGGACAGGTGGCGCCGCTCTTCGATACGGGCTTCGGCATGGACCCGGACGCGACGGGCTACGAGAACATCCGCCTGCGCGGCATGTATCTCGGCCTCACCAAGAAGCAGATCGCCGACCGGATCGAGGAGATCGCCGAATTCGCGGAGCTCGGCTCCTTCCTGACCATGCCCCTGCGCACCTATTCGGCCGGCATGCAGACGCGTCTCGCCTTCGCGGTCTCCACCAGCATCGACCCCGAGATCCTGCTCCTCGACGAGCAGATCGGCGCGGGCGACGCGGCCTTCATGGAAAAGGCGTCGGTGCGCCTCGAACAGCTCGTGGAGCGGTCCGGCATTCTCGTCCTCGCCTCGCACTCGAACGACGCCATCCGCCGGTTCTGCACCAAGGCGCTCGTTCTGGAGCATGGGCGGGTCGTGCATTTCGGCGATATCGAGGAAGCGCTCGACCGCTACGCGGCGCCGAAGGACCGCTGACGAGGCAGCGGAGAATGCCCTGGGGCCGATTGACGAACGAGCGCCTCAGCCGCGTCTCGTCGGCGTCTGGGCCGGTGGCGCGACCGGCGGAGCGGGACATTCGAACGTGAACTCCGAATGGAGCGGCTCCAGCTCGTCCCCGGCTGTGATCCGGCACTGGGCCCGGTTCGCCTCAGCGAGGTACTGCGTCGCCACATGCTCGTAGCGGAGCCCGGTCGCGCCGGGCTCCGTCGTCGCGCAAACGCCGTGATAGAGCTCGCTCGCCGCATAGGCGCTGACGAGAAGACGCCCGCTCCGCTCCGTGACCCGATACTTGCCCCCGCAGCGGGTCTCCACGACCTTGCTGCCCGCGCTGCTGTATTCGTACAGGATGTAGGGCCCGGCACAGGCCGCGAGGAGCAGCGGCGTCGCAAGGCCGAGTAGGCGCAGGCCGCCCCGAATGCCAGTCATGGTCGATCCCCGATGAGGCATCTGCTGTGCCCCGTCGGCGACCGTTTGACAAGCATCGGAGGCGGAACGCCCCCGCTTCGCTCCCTGATGCCGGCGTCAGCCTTCGGCGCCCGTATCCTTGCGGGCCGAATCCTGGAGGAACGCGGCGGCCTTCGCCTCTTCCTCCTCGAGGGAGCCGGGTTTGGGCGAGGTCCGTTCCGTAGCGCGCAAGCCCTGGTCGTCGGGCTTCTTCGATCCGGCCTCAGCGGCGGCTTCGAGGGACGCGAGCGGATCGGGCTGCTGCCCGCCCGGATCCGGGTTCGTTTTCGACGCGGTCATGGCGCTCTCCCTTGGATGCGCTTCATCGGACAGGACGCGGAGGCCCTGCCCCGTGATCAAGCGCCGCGGCTCCAGCAGGTTCCAGGGCCCGCGCCCGGCCCTAGCTTGACGATGCCGGGCGCCGCGGCACCGGCGGGTTCCGGAACCCGCGCCGGGCCGTATCTCGGCCAGGCGAGACCAGGGAGTGAGGCATGCACCTGCGCGCGGTAATCGGCGCCGTCCTCGGATGGCTGGTCCTGGCGGGCTCCGGCCTTGCCGCGGAGCCTGCCTGGCAGGCCCTGCGCGAGGGCGGCACGGTGGCCCTCCTGCGCCACGCGCGGGCGCCCGGCACGGGCGACCCGGCGGGCTTCGTCCTCGAGGATTGCCGAACGCAGCGCAATCTCTCCGAAGAGGGGCGGGCGCAGGCCCGGCGCATCGGCGAAGCGTTCCGCGCCGAGCGGGTGCCGGTGGGGCGCGTGCTCTCGAGCCGCTGGTGCCGGGGCCTCGACACGGCGCGGCTCGCCTTCGGGGACCGGACGGAGCCCTTCCCGCCTCTCGATTCCTTCTTTGGCGGGCGCAGCGCGGAGCCGGCGCAGACCCAGGCCGTACGGGAGCTCATCGCCGGATGGCGGGGTCAGCCGGGCGTGCTCGTCCTCGTCACGCATCAGGTGAACATCACCGCGCTGACGGGCATCTTCCCGGCCGAGGGCGAGGTCATCGTCCTGCGGCCCGGCGGCGCCGACGGCTTTTCAGCCGTTGGAACGATCAAGCCTTGAAGGGCCATGCGCCGAGGGGATCCAGCCCTGGCGGCAGGGGAGCCCCGCTCTAGCTTCACGCTTGGTCCATCGACCGCCCTCTGCCCAGGATCCCCATGACCGGACTGCCCCGCGACCTCCCGGATGCCGCCCGCGCCTATCTGGACGCGCTGCCGAAGGGGCGGCTCGTCGCGTTCCCCCTTGCGGGCCTCGACCGCACGGGGGTCTGCGCCTGGAAGGCCGCGCTCTTCCTCGACGAGGCGCATGGCCTGCCCGGCGCCATGCCCTCGGGCTACGGCTACGGCACCACGGACGGCGAGGCGATCATCGGGGCGCTCGCCGAGATCGCGGAGATGATCGGCCCGACCCTGCGGCTGACGCCCATGGAGAAGCCCCGCGGATCCTACAACGACCTGCGACGCGCCGTCGGCGAGCGCGCCATCGTCAATCCGCTGACCCTTTGCCTGCCGGCGGGCTCGCCCGTGGACGAGGACACGCCGCTTGCCTGGATCGAGACCGCCCGGGCGGGCACCGGCGACACGGTGCTCGTGCCCATCGACGTGGTCGCCCTCGACCGGTTCGAGCTGCCGCCCGGCTACCGGCCCTTCACCACCCTCATCACCAATGGCCTCGGCGCCGGTCCCGATCTCGATTGGGCGGTGGGCCACGGTCTCTTCGAGCTGCTGCAACGGGACGGCAACGGATTGCTCTTTCGCGCCCTCGACCAAGGCGTTGTGCTCGACCTCGACGAGGTGCGGGACCCGGAGACGCGGGCGCTGCTCGACCGGCTCGATGCGCTGGGAATCGAGGTCCTGCCGAAATTCGCCACCGACGCGTTCGGCTTCGCCAATCTCTACGTGGTGGGCTACGACCGGGAGGGTCACCTCCCTGCGGCGCCCATCATGCTCTCGGGCGCGGGCGAGGCCTGCGATCCGGACCGGGAGCGGGCCTTGCGCAAGGCGCTGCTCGAATTCTGCTCCGCGCGGGTGCGCAAGGCCTATTCCCACGGTCCTCTGGACCTTGCCCGGCGCGTGGCGCCTCCCGGCTACGTGGAGCAGTTTCTCGGCGCCGCCATGGCGACCCTGCAGGACGAGGAGAGCCGAGCCCTGCGCACCATGATGGAGTGGTCGCGCTTCGACGCGGCCGGCATGCGCGAGGCGCTGGCCGTGGTGTTTTCGGAGCGCGCCCGAAAGCCCTTCTCGTCCCTGCCCATGACGCCCCTCGCCGATACGCGGGCGCGGGGTCGCTTCGCGCGGGAGCGGCTGGAGGCCGAGGGCTTCGACGTGCTCGTGGCCGATTGCTCGCCGCCGGGCGAGCCGGTCGGCATCGCCAAGGTCGTGGTGCCGGGGCTCGAGGTGGAGACCATGAGCTATTACCGGATCGGCGAGCGCAACGCGCGAAAGCTCCTGGAGCGCGACAGCCCCCTCATCCGCTTCGGCGAGCCGAGCGACAGCTTGCGGCCCGTGCGGCTGACCGAGGAGGCGCTCGCCCGTTTCGGCGGGCGCCAGCCCCTTCTCGACATCGCGGCCGTCGACCGCGCGGTCGGCGATCTCTACCCGCTCTACCGGGAGCCGGAGGCGCATCACGCCGCCTTCCGGCTGGAGCAGGAGCGGCGCACGCTGTCGGCCTGATCAGGCCCGTTCGCGGCGGAACCCAGGGGCGTGGCGCGGCTCTCGCCCTCAGCCCTTCAATGCGCCCGTGAACAGGCTGCGCACATAGTGCCGCTGCAGGGCGAGATAGAGCCCGATCACGGGCAGCACGGAGACGGCGAGCGCGGCCTGCTGGAGCGATTGATTGCGCTCGTCCGCGAACTCGCTGCGCAGGAGATGGATGCCCACCGTGACGGTCTGCAGATCCGGCGCGGCGCGCGTCACCGTCATGGTCCAGATGACCTCGTTCCAGTGATAGATCCACACGAGAAGACCGAGCGTCACGAGGCCCGGGCGCACGAGAGGAAGCGCGATGCGGGTGAAGAGCGCGAACTCGCCCGCCCCGTCGAGCCGCGCCGCGTCGAGAAGTTCGTCCGGCACGCTCATCATGAACTGGCGCATCAGGAAGACCCCGTACCAGGAAACGGCGAAGGGCAGAATGAGCGCCGCATAGCTGTCGAGAAGGCCCGTGCCGCCCTGCCCGAGGAGGTCGTTCCCGCCCGCGAGCGGCCAGGACCGCAGCAGGAAGAACATCGGAATGATAAAGAGGAAGAAGGGAAAGATCTGCGCCACGAGCACGAAGCGCAGGATCGCGTCGCGGCCGCGGAAGCGGTACTTCGCCAACGCGAAGCCCGCGAGCGCGCTCGTGGCGAGCTGCAATGCCGTGATGGCGCTCGTGACGAGAAGGCTGTTGCCGATCCAGGCGAGCATGGGCAGCTCGGTGAAGGCGCGCGAAAAATTCTCCCATTGCGGATCCTGCGGCCAGTAGACCGGAGGCCGCGCGAGACGCTCGGCCGGGGTGCGCAGGGCGCCGATCAGCATGTCGGCGAACGGCACGAGCATGACGATGGCGCCAAGGGTCAGCAGGACATGGCGCGTCACCGCGCCCGCAAGCCCGCCGCCCGGCCGCAGGGGCGCGGAGAGGTTCGTGGCGCCGGCAAGATCGTCGGGGCGGACGGCGCGCATCAGTCCGCCTCCACGCCGCCGTCCCATCGCCGCTCGGGCCCGGGCCGAGCCTCGCCCATGGCACCGGTCACGCGGCGGGGGCGCGGAGTTCTCATCAATAGGCCTCCACGCCGCCGCGGCGCATGACGCGCAACTGCAGGAGCGAGACCGCGAACACCACCACGAGGAGCACGTAGGCCGCGGCGGAGGCGCGGCCGAGGCGCAGGTCCGCGAAGGCCATGCTGTAGATATAGAGCGCGCTCACATTGGTGCTGTTCGCCGGCCCTCCGTCGGTGAGCACGAGCATCAGGGCGAAGTAGCTGATCGCCGTGATCATGTTGGTGATGAGGACGAACAGAATGGTGGGCTTGAGGAGCGGCAGCGTCACATGGCGGAACACCTGCCATTCGCTGGCCCCGTCGAGCCGCGCCGCCTCGCGGTAGGTCTCGTCGAGACCGCCGAGGCCGGCCGAGAAGAGCAGCATGTTCTGCCCCAGATGCATCCACACGAAGACCATGATCACGGCCGTCATGGCGGTGGAGGGATCGTTGATCCAGGAGGGGCCGGCGATGCCGGCGAGCGCGAGCAGGCGGTTCAGCACGCCCCAGGGATCCGCGAGGACGAACCACCAGATGAAGCCCACCGCCACCACGTTCGTGACCATGGGCAGCCCGTAGATCGACCGCCACAGGGTCTGGGCGCGGCTGCGCGTGAATGCCTGCGCGAGGCCGAGCGCGATCGGCACGCCGACGAAGACCGCGCCCGCCGCGAACACGACGGTGTTGAGGAGGGTTCTCAGAAAGAGCGGATCGCGGGTGAAGAGGTGCTCGTAATTGGCAAGGCCGATCCAGCGCGGGGGCGCGAGCGAATTCCAGCTCGTGAAGCTCAAGGCCAGCGATGCGACGAGCGGCACCCCGAAGAACAGGACGCCGAACAGGAGAGCCGGCGCCAGGAACAGGTAGGGCGCCGTCTCCTTCGTCAGGATTGCGGGGCGCCGCATCGTGGGCGCCGTCCGGTCACTGGCTTTCCTTCAAGATGCCCTCGATCTGCGCGTTCGCCCTGGCGAGCGCATCCTTGGGCGCGGAGCGGCCGAGCCACGCCTCCTCGATGGCCGTGCGGACGATCACCTCGATTTCCGCCGCCTGCGGCACGTTCTTCTCCGACACGGCGCGGCCGGACGAGAGAAGGTCCACGTAGGGACGGGTGAAGGGATCCGCGAGTTCGGCCGTCGAGGCCGCCACATCCGCCTTGTTGGCCGTGAGCCCGCCCATGGCGGCGAGCATGTCGCCGACGCAGGAGCGCTGGCCGGCCGCCCGAGGGGTGTTGAGCCAGCGCACGAGGCGCCAGGCATCCTCCTTCTGGCGGCTGCGGGAATCGACGCCGTAATAGAAGGAGTACTGGTAGCTCTTCCAGTCGGCTCCGGCCGGGATCGGCGCCACGCCGACGACGCGCTCGAACCGCTCGCCCAGACCCTGGCGCAGGGTGTCCTTGAACCAGTTCGCGGTGATCATCATGCCCACGGACCCGCTCGGGAAATCGCGCACCTGGATCGAGGGCGCGGTGACGCCCTTCTGGAAGAGCTCCGCCTGCCGGGTCACGATCTCGACGGCCTCGGGCGATGCGAGATTGGTGGAGCGCATGTCCTCGGTGAACAGGCCCATGCCGCGGGAGAACAGCAGCGTGCGGAAGGGATGCACCGCGTTGGCGGGGGTCGGGCCGAAGGCGTAGCCGGCCACCGTGATCTTCCCCTGCGCGTCCTTCTGGGTGATCTTGGCGGCGATCTCCGCAAGCTCGTCCCAGGTCTTGGGCGGGGCCGTGTAGCCGGCCTTCGCCAGAAGCTCCTTGTTGTAGACCAGAAGATAGGTGCTCACCTCCGCGGGCACGCCCCAGATCCTGCCCTGCACGGTGGCGGCATCGACCGTCTGCGGCTCGTATTCCTTGCGGACGAAATCGAGGATTGCGGCGGGCGGCTGGTCGAGCACGCCGTTGCCCACGAGCTGCGCGCCCCAGATGCTGTAGACGTTGTAGATGTCCGGCGAGCGGCCGCTGATGCGCGCGGTCAGGATCGTTTGCAGGAAGTCGCGGATCGTCGATTGCTGATGGACGATCCTGACCCCGGGATTCTGCTCCTCATAGGCCCGGAAGCAGGCCGTGAGGGGCTTGAGCTGCTCATCCGTGTAATGGGTCGCGATGGTGAGCGTCTTCTGCTGGGCCGCCGCACCGCCCGCCATCGGGCCGCCCAAGGCAAGGGCCGATGCCAGGGAGAGCAGGCCGAGACGGAAGCGGGCGTTGCGACAGGCGATCATGGGGAGCTCCTGGACGGGGTCGGGCGAACGCAGGGCACAGGACGTGGGGAAGGGGGCCGGGACACGGGCGCAAGCGCCCCTTCCCTTAGGGAAGATACGTAGAGCAACCCCCTTTGGATGGGGAGGGCTCCGACCGAAAGTTGGAGATGCGACGCCCTTTCGCAGGGATGCGGTCCGCCGTGGAACCGGGCCGCGCGGCTCCCGGTTGCTCCCTCGCAAAGCGGAGCCGTGCGCTGTCCTCATCAGCAGGGATCACCGATCCAGAGGCGCGCGGCAGCAGGCCGGAGCTCGCCGATGCCGATGACGGGACGCAATTCCATGGAAACGGTGGCCCGGTGGGGCTACGGCGCGCGCGGCATCGTCTACGGGCTCGTGGGCGGGCTGGCGCTCCTCGCGGCGGCCGGGAATTCGGGCGGACAGACGGGCGGCAGCCGCAGCGCGCTCGAGACCCTGCTCGAGCAGCCCTTCGGCAAGGTCTGGCTCGGGCTCATCGCCATCGGTCTTGCGGGCTTCGCGGTCTGGCGCATCGTGGAGCCGATCACCGACGCGGACCGCCTCGGCTCGTCCTGGAAGGCGCTCGGCAGACGGGCCGTGCATCTCGTCGGAGGCGGCATCTACGGCAGCCTCGCCTTTTTCGCCCTCGGCCTCGCCCTCGGCTGGGGATCCGGCCGCGGGGGCGGCGAGGATCGGGCCGCGCAGGACTGGACCGCGTGGCTCCTGAGCCAACCCTTCGGGCAATGGCTCGTCGGCGCCATCGGCCTCGGGATCATCGGCGCGGGCCTTGCCTTCATCTGGAAGGCGTGGCGGGGGAACGTGACGGAGCACCTGGCCCTGCCCGGCGACACGCGCCGCTGGGCCGTGCCCCTGGGCCGCCTGGGCTTCGCGGCCCGCGGGGTCGTCTTCGCCCTGGTCGGCTGGTTCCTGATCGGAGCAGCCCTGCGCAGCCGTTCGTCGGAAGTGAAGGGGCTCGGCGGCGCGCTCGATGCGCTCTCCGCCCAGCCCTATGGCTGGGTGCTGCTGGGCCTCACGGCCGCCGGCCTTTTCGCCTTTGGGATGTTCGGCCTCGTGCAGGCCCATTACCGCCAGATCGACGCGCCGGATCTCGACGATGCCGGGAACCAGGCGGCGCGGGAACTGCGCAAGCTGCGCCCCAGCTAAGCGCTTGCGGTCCCCGAGAAGACAGGGCACGACCCGGCGGCCGGCCTCGTCCCGCAGGGGACGAGGCGAGACCGGCCTAGCGCTTCTCGTCCTTGAGGAGCCCCGCGGAGCGCAGCGCGTTGCGGATCACCGCGTTGACGTCGATCCCGCCCGCAGAGGACGGCCCGTCGCGGGCTTCCGGCTCGTCGTCCCCGAGCGGCGGCAGGATCTCGCCATGCAGCCCCCCTGGCAGGGTGCCCTCGGACCGCGGCGCCGCCGTGGGTTTGCGGGCGGGCGCAGCGTTGCGGGCCGGATCGGCCGCTTCGGGCCGCGCGGATGCCCCCGCGGGCTCGCGGGCGGGCTCAGCCTTGGCAGGCGCGGCCTTGCGGAGATCGGCCGCGTCCGCGAGGCCGAAGAAGGCCGCGATGCGCTCGCTCGAGGAAATGCCCACATCGAGGAGGTAGGGCCCCGCGGCTCCCACCGCCTCCGTGCCCTCCGTGAAGCCGAGCGGTGTCCCGTGAGCCATGCCCGTGATGGTGTAGGATTCGAGGACCGTCTCTCCGTCCCGCACCCACGCCGCGCGGGGGAAGCCGTCGACCTTGTCGCGCAGGGTCGGCTTGGCATCGAGGCCATGGACGTTCGCCCATTGCTTCACGGTCTCGTCCGCGTTCATCGGCTTCACCGTGGCATCGGCCGAGCCGTGCCAGACGGAGACCCGCGGCCAGGGGCCCTGGTGGGACGAGGCGCCGCGCACCCGGTCGCCCCATTCGGAGGCGGAGCGCTCCCGGCCCTGGAACATGCTGTCGAGGGCCTCCTGGACGTTGCCGGCGCAGCCATAGGGAAGCCCGGCGATGATGGCGCCGGCGGCAAAGACATCCGGATAGGTGGCCAGCATCGCGGCCGTCATGGCGGCGCCCGCGGACAGGCCCGTCACGAAGATGCGGCTGCGGTCGATCCCGTGGCGCTCCACCATGGTCTCCACCATCTGGCGGATCGACAGAGCCTCTCCGCGACCGCGGCGGATATTGCCCGGCTGGAACCAGTTGAAGCAGGTATTCGGGTTGTTGGCGGCCTGCTGCTGGGGATAGAGCACCGCGAAGCCGTGGCGGTCGGCGAGGGTGGACCAGCCGGACCCGGCATCGTAGCCGGCGGCGTCCTGCGTGCAGCCGTGGAGCACCACCACCAGGGGGGCGCCCGCCGGCAGGTTCTCCGGCGCGTAGGCGAAGGCGAGCAGGTTGCCGGGATTCTTGCCGAACGCGTCCAGGGGCTTCAGGCGGCTCGGCCCCGTCGCGTGGCGGGACTGGGTCGCGCCGTGCGACGCGGATTGGGCCGCCTTCGCCATGGTCTCCCAGCGCCGACGGAACTGGGACAGTTGGGCCGTCGTGGGCCCAAGGCCGCGAAGGGTCTGGTTGCGCAGGAAAGAGCGGGGCATCGGCGTCTCCAAACCCAAGAGGTGGGTCCTGTGAACGCAGCCGCAAGGCGTTTGTTGCTGCATTGCACAATTTTTTGCTGCATAGCAGCATTGCCGCAGGCCCATGCTCTCACGCCACGCGGAAAGAACGCCTATCTGAGACGTCCTGGCCAAGGGCCAACGGTTTTGGCCGGGGGCCCTGTTCCCTCGCCCGTGAAATAGTCTAAGCACCCTGAGCAGCTACCAGAAGACGAGACCATGCCCTTTCCGGACACCAATCCCAGCCTTGCCCGCGCCCTGGCCGACCGAGGCTATGCGGAACCGACCCCCGTTCAGGCCGCCGTGATGGCGCCGGAGGCCCACGAGCGGGACCTCCTGGTCTCCGCCCAGACGGGCTCGGGCAAGACGGTCGCCTACGGCCTCGCCTTCGCCTCCACGCTTCTGGGCGACGCGGAGCGGTTCGGGCCGGCGGGCGAGCCCCTGGCGCTGATGATCGCCCCGACCCGGGAACTGGCGCTGCAGGTGCAGCGGGAGCTGATCTGGCTCTATGGCCCGGCCGGGGCGCGCATCGCCTCCTGCGTCGGCGGCATGGATGTGCGGCGCGAGGCGCGGGCCCTGGCCGATGGCTGCCACATGGTGGTGGCGACGCCGGGCCGCCTGCGCGACCATCTGGAGCGCGGAAGGCTCGATCCGTCGAAGCTCAAGGTGGTGGTGCTCGACGAGGCCGACGAGATGCTCGATCTCGGCTTCCGCGAGGATCTGGAGTTCATCCTCGACGCGACGCCGGCGGAGCGGCGCACGCTTCTCTTCTCCGCCACCCTGCCCCGGGGCATCGTGGCGCTCGCCCGGCGCTACCAGCGCGATGCGGTGCGGATCGACACGATCGACCAGAGCCAGCCGCACGGGGATATCGAGTACCGGGCCGTGCGCATCGCGCCGAACGAGATCGAGCACGCGGTGGTCAACGTGCTGCGCTATTTCGAGATGCGCGGCGCCATGGTGTTCTGCCATACCCGCGAGGCGGTGCGGCATCTGCATGCGAGCCTGCAGGAGCGCGGCTTCTCGGTGGTGGCGCTCTCGGGCGAGCTCACGCAGAACGAGCGCAGCCACGCCCTCCAGGCCCTGCGCGACGGACGCGCGCGCGTCTGCGTCGCGACCGACGTCGCGGCGCGCGGCATCGACCTGCCGGATCTCGGCCTCGTGATCCATGCGGACCTGCCCAACGATCCCGAGACGCTGCTCCACCGCAGCGGCCGCACGGGGCGCGCGGGCCGCAAGGGCGTGTGCGTGCTGCTCGTGCCCTATACGCGCCGGCGCAAGGCGGAGCGGCTGGTCATGGACGCCAAGATCGACGCCGCCTGGGGCCCGCCGCCCACCGCCGACGAGATCCGCGCGGGCGACCAGCAGCGGCTCATCGACGATCCCGCCTTCTCCGAGGAGACCACGGAGGAAGACCTCGCCATGGCGCGCGCCCTCATAGCGGGACGCTCGGCGGAGGAGATCGCGGCGGCCCTGGTGCGCCTCTATCGCGCCCGCCTGCCCGCCCCGGAGGATCTGGTCGATGCCGGGCCGCCGCCGCGGCAGGACCGCCGTGCGGAGCGCGACACGCGCGATGCCCGCGACGCGCGGGGCCCCCGCGAACGCCGGGAGCGCGACGGCGATCCGAGCGAGCCGGCGCCCGGGATGGTGTGGTTCCGCATGAATGTGGGCCGCCGCAACAACGCGGATCCGCGCTGGCTCCTGCCGATCATCTGCCGCCTCGGCCACGTGACCAAGAAGGATGTGGGCACGATCCGCATCTTCGATCAGGACACCCGTTTCGAGATCGCGGAGGGCATCGCCCAACGCTTCGCGGCGGCCGTGCGCAAGGCGCCGGACAACGAGGACATCCGCATCGAGCCCGCCACCGCCGCCTTCGAGGGCGGCGCGCGCAAGCCCAAGGGCACCTTCAAGGGCGGCCCCAAGGAGGGCTTCAAGGGCAAGCACAGGGGCGCCGACGGTCCCTACAAGGCGGGTCCCCGCAAGGACGGGCCGGGCAAGGGCGGTCCCGGCAAGGGCGGTCCCGGCAAGGCGGGACCGCGCAAGAAGCCGAAGGGCTGACGGCGGCCTGCCCTATCGGCCGTGCACCCGATCGTGGATGAAGCGCAGCTTCTCCAGCACAGGCGGGGAGAGCACGAAGGGATAGAGGTCCGGCTGGCCCATGCTGCGGTTCAGGGCGTTCGCCGCGAAGGCGATGGGCCCCCAGGCCGCGGCGAGGCGGGCGAAATCCGCGTCCCCATAGGGATCGAAATCCACGCGGCTCTCGAGGGCGGCGGCGCCGCCATTCGGGGGGGCCACCCGCACCCCGAAGGCACCCGCCGTCTCCAGGGTGTCCACCATGTGCAGGTAATGGGCGAAGGTCTCCGCGAAATCCTCCCACGGATGCGAGGCCGCGTAGGCGCTCACGAAATGCTCCTGCCAGTCGGGCTTCGGCCCGTTCGCGTAATGCGCCTTGAGGGCCTCCCCGTAATCCGCGCGCTCGTCGCCGAAGAGCGCGCGGAACGCGTCGATCGAGGGATCGTCGCGGATGAGCCGGTCCCAATAGTAATGGCCGACCTCGTGCCGGAAATGGCCGAGCAGGGTGCGGTAGGGCTCGCCCATGGCGCGGCGGCGGCGCTCGCGCTCCGCATCGTCCGCCTCCGCGATGACGAGGGTGATGAGACCCTCGTCATGGCCCGTGAGAACGCTCGGCCCCTCCCCGGTGCCCTCGGCCGGATCGGCGAGGAAATCGAAGGCGAGGCCCGCCGGATCCTCCGCGCGGGTGACGAGCGGGAGGCTTAAGGCCAGGAGGCTGTAGAAGAGCCGGTGCTTGGCGGCTTCGAGACGGCGCCAGCGGATCGCGTGCTCCAGGTCGCCGAGGTTCGGAATGGTGCGATTGTGGCGGCAGGCGCGGCAGAAGGAGCCGGATTCCGCCTCCCCCAACAGCCAGTTGCAGGCCTCGTGGGCGGCGTTGGCGCAGAAGCGGTAGCGGCGCGCGGGCTCATCGGCGGCAGAGAACGAGCCCTCCCGCGGGTCGAGGGCGACGAGCACGCCGCGCCCCGGATCGAAGCCCAGGCGTCGCTTGCAGCGCTCGCAATGGGTGTTCTCGAAGTCGAGGGGCTGGCCGCAGGCCTGGCAGGCGAAAAGCTTCATGGGGCGATCCGGCGGCGCCGCGCCGCTCAGGCCATGCAAGCCACGAGGGAGCCGTGCGGTTCCAGTCCGCTCGACGATTCCCCGCGCCTAGCCCGGGCTGACGGTGCCGCCTGCAAGCGACGAGGGAGCCGTGCGGTTCCAGTCCGCTCGACCATTCCCCGCGTCTAGCCTGGGATGATGGTGACGCCCCGAGTCCCGAGGGTGATCCAGACCGGGGTGCCGGGGGACAGCGGGTCCTTGCGCACGTGATCGACCACGAACAGGGCGCCGGCCGGGCTCTCCACCTCGTATTCCACATGGGTGCCGAGATAGGACGCCTTGTGGACCCGGGCGCTGAGCGAGGCGCCCCCGGGCGCGGCCTCGTCGAGGCGGATCGCATCCGGGCGCACGGCGATCTTCACGGGGCCCTTCTCGACGCCCCGGCGCGGGAGGGTGAGGCGCAGGGTGCCGATGCCCACGATGGCGGCGTTGTCGGCCACGTCCTCGACGCGACCCTCCACGATGTTGGCGTCCCCGATGAAGTCGGCGACGAAGAGATCCGCCGGCTCCTCATAGAGTTCCCGCGGGGTGCCGGCCTGGGCGATGCGGGCATTCGACATCACGATGATCCGGTCGGAGACGGCAAGCGCCTCCTCCTGATCGTGGGTCACGTAGGCGACGGTGAGGTTGAGGCTCTGCTGCAATTCGCGAATGTCCTCGCGCACGCGCCGGCGCAGCTTGGCGTCGAGGTTGGAGAGGGGCTCGTCGAAGAGGAGCACCTGGGGCTCCAGCACCAGGGCGCGGGCCACCGCCACGCGCTGCTGCTGGCCGCCCGAGAGCTCGGAGGGCGCGCGGCGCTCGAGGCCCGAGAGCCCGACGAGGGTGAGCTTCTCGGCGGCCATCGCCTCCGCCTCGCGCTTCGAGACGCCCTGCACGCTCGGCCCGTAGGCCACGTTCTCCAGCACCGACATATGCGGGAAGAGCGCGTAGGACTGGAACACCATGCTCACGTCCCGGTCGGCGGCGGAGAGCCGCGTCACGTCGCGGCCGCCGATGAGGATCTGGCCCCCGCTCGCCATTTCGAGCCCGGCGATGAGGCGCAGCGTCGTGGTCTTGCCGCAGCCCGAGGGGCCGAGCAGGGTCACGAGCCGGCCCGGCTCGATGGTGAAGGATACGGAATCCACCGCGGTGACGGTGCCGTAGCGCTTCGAGACGCCGCGGAACTCGACGGAGGCGGCCTCCTTGCCGGGACGGGCGCGCTGCGCGGTGGCGGGCGAGAGGGGCTTCATGCGGGAACTCCAACGAGACCGTTGCGGATGGCAGGCCTGTCACCTGGCGCGGCTTTGGCCAGCGAGAGGGGCTTCATGCGGGAACGCCCACGGGCACCGCGGCGGCCGTGCGGCGGCCGAGACGGCGTTCGCCGACCACCGCCTGGATGGCGAGGATGGCGAGCAGCATGATGACGATGAGCACCGTCGAGTAGGCGATGGCGAGGCCGAACTCGCCTGCCTCCACGCGGCCGACGATGTAGGTGGTCGCCATGTTGTACTCGGCCGTGACGAGGAAGATCACCGCGCTCACCGCCGTCATGGCGCGCACGAAGCTGTAGACGAGCGACGCGATGATGGCGGGGCGCAGGAGCGGCAGCACCACGCGCCGGAGCGTGGTGAAGGAGCGGGCGCCGAGGGTCAGCGAGGCCTCGTCCAGGCTCTTGTCGATCTGACTCAAGGTGGCGATGCCCGCGCGCACGCCCACGGGCATGTTGCGGAACACGAAGCACATGACGAGCACGAAGGCCGTGCCCGTGATCTCGATGGGCGGCACGTTGAAGGCAAGGATGTAGGACACGCCCACCACGGTGCCGGGGATCGCGAAGGAGAGAAGCGTGCCGAACTCGAAGGCGCGCCGGCCCGAGAAGGTCTGCCGCGTGAGAAGATAGGCCGTGAGAAGGCCGATCACCGCCGTGAGGGGCGCCGCCGCCCCCGCGATCTTCAAGGTGGCGAAGAGCGAATCCCACGCCGAGCCCGCGAAGTAGAACCCGCGATCCGTCCACTCGATGCGGAAGCCCGTGAGGAGATGCTGGAAGGTCGGGGTGTAGTCGCGGCCCATGGAGCGCACGAAGCCGCCGATGGCGATCACCACGTAGACCACGAGGGTGAAGAGCGCCCAGGGAAGGGCGCTGGCGTAGCACATGAAGGCGACGCGGCGCGGCAGGGGCAGGCTGAGCCCCGAATCCCCCTTGCCGGTGACCGTCGTGTAGACCTTCTTGCCGAGCCAGGCGTGCTGGAGCCAGAAGGCGCCGAGGGTGAAGCCGAGGAGCACCAGGGAGAGCACGGCGGCGCGGCCCTGATCCTGCGCGGCGCCGACGACCGCAAAGAAGATCTTGGTGGAGAGCACCTCGTAATTGCCGCCGAGCACCAGCGGGTTGCCGAAATCGGCGAGGCTTTCCACGAAGCCGAGGAGAAAGGCGTTGGCGAGGCCCGGCCGCATGAGCGGCAGCGTCACGGTGCGGAACGTGGTCCAGCCCTTGGCGCGCAGGGTCTGCGAGGCCTCCTCGAGGGTGGGGCTGATGCCCTGCACCACCCCGATGAGGACGAGGAAGGCGATGGGCGTGAAGGCGAGAAGCTGCGCGATGAGAATGCCCGGCAGCCCGTAGATCCAGCGCGAGCGCGGAACGTCGAACCACTCGAACAGGAGGTTCGAGATCGCGCCCGAGCGGCCGAAGAGCAGGATGAGGGCAAGCCCGATCACGAATGGCGGCGTGATGATGGGCAGCACGCTCATTACCCGCAGCGTTCCCTTGAGGGGAAAGCCCGTGCGGGTGGCGATGAGCGCGAAGGCCAGGCCCAGAGCCGTGGTGCCGAAGCCCACGAGCACGCCCAGGAACAGCGTGTTCCAGGCGACCCCGCAGCTCAGATCAGAGGTGAGGCAGTCGAGGCCCCAGATCGAGCGGTCGAAGAACTTCTGGGCAAAGAGCACGGGCGCGAAGGCGCCGTTATTGTCCTGCACCGCGCTGATGAGGATCGTGCCGACGGGAAAGAACACGAAGGTGGCGATCAGCGCCACGATGAGCCCGATGGACGACACCACGAAGGCATCGCCGCGACACCAGCCGCGGGCGGCGAGCCCGAAGCAGAGCAGCATGAGACAGGCGACCGCCGTGAGCGCCGCCCCGAGGCCGAAGCCGGCCTGCCGGGGGCCCGACCCCGGCAGGATTGCGTCGAAGCCCACCCGCCAGCCATTGAGGCCGATGGCGAAGCCCTGGAGCGCCAGGAAGGCGAGGCCGAGAACCCCGGCTCCGACGAGCCAGGAGCCCGCCTCGCCCTCGTCCGCCCCGAAGACGGGCCGCAGCGCCATGAGGAGCGGCGCCGCGATCGGCAGGAGCCACCAGGACCCGGAGAGGCCCTGCCCCAGGCCGGAGCCCGAGACGAGGCTGCCGGTTACGCCCTCGAACCCGTACCAGGGCAGAAGGGCATAGCCCACCCAGGCGAGGGCGATCCAAGCGAGGGCGGCGCGGGGGAGAGCGAAGCGGGTCATGGCGGGCGCCGAAGGATCGAGACTACTTCGGCAGGTTCTTCACCTCGGCATCCCATTTCGCGAGCAGGCGCCGGCGCTCCTCCGTGGAACCGTACTTGGCGAAATCATAGGCGATGAGCTTGATGTCGGAGAGCTTCGGGGCCTGCGGGGGCACCGGCGCGTTCTTGTTGGAGGGCACCTGATAGGACTTCGACTCTCCGCCGAGCTTCTGGGCCGCGGGCGACAGCGCCCAGTCGTAGAACTTCTTCGCGCTGTCGAGGTTCTTGGCGCCCTTGACGATGGACATGGAGCCGATCTCGTAGCCCGTGCCCTCGCAGGGGGCGACGGGCTTCACGGGCGAGCCGTCCGCCGCGAAGGTCACCATGTCGTGCAGGAAGGTGATGCCGACCGTGGTCTCGCCGATGGAGGTGGCCTTGGCGGGCGCGGCGCCCGACTTGGTGTACTGGTTGATGTTCTTGTGCAGGCTCTTGAGGTACTCGAACGCCTTCTCCTCGCCCATGATCTGCACGACCGTGGCGAGCAGCGTGTAGGCGGTGCCCGACGAGTTCGGATCCGCCACCTGCACCTCGTCCTTCAGCTTCGTGTTCAGGAGGTCCGCCCAGCACTTGGGCTCGGGCAGGCCCTTCTGCTTCACGAGGTCGGTGTTGTAGCCAAAGCCCAGGGCGCCCGAATAGATGCCGATGGAACGGCCCTTCGACTGATCCCACTGGCGCACGGCCCAATCCTGGAGGTCGGCCATGCCGGGCGACTTGTACTCCTCGGTGAGGCCTTCCTGCGCGGCCTGCAGATGCGGGTCGCCGGTGCCGCCCCACCAGATGTCGGCGCGCGGGTTGGCGCTCTCGGCCTTCAGCTGCGCGTAGATCTCGCCGGCGCTCTTGCGGGTCATGGCGACCTTGATGCCGGTCTCGCGCTCGAAGTTGTTCACCATGGCGCGGCACCATTCCTCCTGGACGCCGCAATACATGGTGAGGGCGCCCTGCGCTTGCGCGGGCGCGGCGCTCGTGACGGCGAGGCCGCCGAGCATGGTGGCAAGCGCCAAGTATTTCGTCGGCTTCATGTTTCTCTCCCTCAGGTCTGTCGTCCGGTCGAATAAAGTCACGTTCCTCACGATGGTGGGTCAACCCTTATCGTGGGGCAGAGTCAAGGCCATCCTCACCCTTTCCCCAGATGCGGATGGAAGTGGGATTGAGGGAGCATATCCTTCATGTCGAACAGACCGAAAGCCTGGATGACACGCCCTCTCGGAATATGGAGGCCACGGGCGCGCCCCGCGCCTTTCAGCACGCCGCCCCGCGCATCGGGATCCGGATCGCGATGGCATCCGCCGCCTTCGAGCCGGCAGGCGCGGGCGTCGATGGCGCCCAGGATCTGCGCGCCGTCGCCAATGGCGGAGGTTTCGGAAAGAGAGCCGCCCCCAGACAGCCGCGCTCCGGCGCCGACAGTGATGACGACGCCGCCCGAGGCTCGCACCGTGAAGCCGCCGTCCGCGCCGATCTCGCAATCGGGGCCGATGGCGATCCGGCCGCCCGCGTCCTGGCGCAGCGATACGCCTGGATACAGGATCGTGCCTGCGCCGATGGCGACGCCCGGCGCGATCAGCGTCGAGAAGGGGTCGACGATCGCGACGCCGGCCTCATGGTAGGCGAGCATCGCCTCGAGCGACAGGCAGCCGAGCCGGCGCCGCGCCTCGTCGGCGGCGGCGGCAAGAAGGGCGGTGAGTTGCGGTGCGTCCATGCGCGCTCAGCCCTGAATGCCGATGAGCGCCGACAATTCGCGCGCGAGTTCCGGCGTGCATCCGAGCACCGGATTGCCCTCAACCAGACCCTCGCCCGCGAGAAAGTCGTTCACGTATCCGCCTGCCTCCTCGATGAGGAGGAGGCCTGCGAGCGCATCCCAGGAATTGATGTGCAACTCGCAATAGGCATCGATCCGCCCATCGGCCACATAGGCGAGCCCGAGCGTGCCCGATCCTCCGCGCCGCACGTTGCAGCCGCCGTGCTTCAGGCGCTGCACGAGCGCCGCATAGGTGTCGAGGGGCAGGCGCGTCGACCAGCCGGCCTCCACGGTGGCATGGTGCATGTCCGCGATGCCGCTCACCCGGATGGGCTGGCCGTCGATGGTGGCGCCCCGGCCGCGGGCGGCGGCGTAGAGTTCGTCCTGCATCACGTCGTAGACCACGCCGACCTCGACCCGGCGGTCGCGCACGAAGGCGATGGAGATCGCGAAATGCGGGATGCCGCGGGCGAAGTTCGCGGTGCCGTCGATGGGATCCACCACCCAGACCTCGTCGCCGAAGCTGCCGCCGGTCTCCTCGCCGAAGAACTGGTCGCCCGGGCACAGGGCCTCGAGCCGCGAGCGGATCAGCGCCTCCACCTGCGCGTCCGTCGCGGTGACGAAATCCTGCGGGCCCTTAAAGTCGGGACGCTGGGAGCGCGGCCGCGTCGTGAAGCTGCGCCGGGCCAGAACGCCCGCCTCTCGCGCGATGGCGCAAGCCGCCGTGAAGCGCGCCTCGATTCCGTCCGTCGTCATCCGTATGCCCCCGTCTTCTCGCGCGATGCCGCGAGCGGATACCTTGCCCTTCGTCCCGTCACGCCCTCCATTTCGGGAGCATCGCGACCTGTCCGCAGGCGTTGTCCGATCGATCCCTTCAAGTCGGGACCGTCGTACCCCGTCCGCGGGCGCCGTATGATCGACCCGTCCGGTCCGGCAGCACCGCAACCTTGCCGCACGCGTCGTAAGTTCGATCCTAAGATCGACCCGTCCGGTCCGGGAGCATCGCAACCTCGCCGCACGCGTCGTAAGATCGGTCCTATGCTCGACCTGTCCGGCTCGGGAGCATCGCAACTTCGCCGCACGCGTCGTAAGATCAAATGACAGGTGTTGACGGCGCAGCTTTGACTGGTTCCGAAAGTTGCCGCCCCCATGTTTATTGAGAAAAGTATCGGATCCTGTTAGCCGGCTTGCAATCCCTCTTTCGGGCGGGACCCACCTCATTGAAAGGTGCTATCGTTTTCTGATGGCCTCCGACCGCTCCGACCAGCGCCAAGTCGCCGCCCTGCCCTTTCGGGTCGGCGCGGATGGCCGCGTCGAGATCCTGCTCGTCACCTCCCGCGAGACGGGACGATGGATCGTGCCCAAGGGCTGGCCGATGAAGGGCAAGACCGCCTTCGAATCCGCCGCCCAGGAGGCCTACGAGGAGGCGGGCGTGAAGGGCCTCATCGGCGATGTGCCGCTCGGGCAGTACACCTACTGGAAGCGGAAGGCGGACCATTTCCTCTTCTGCACCGTCGACGTCTTCGCGCTCCACGTCACCGCCCAGCTCGACACCTGGCGCGAGAAGGGGCAGCGCCAGTCCGGCTGGTTCTCCGTGGAGGACGCCGCCAGCCGCGTGCTCGAGCCGGCGCTCGGCTCCATCATCCAGGAACTGCCGCAGCACCTGTGAGGACGCGGCGCGGGACGGACCTCAGACATCAGCATTCGTTCCTTCTTTGTTCTTGACTATCCTCCTAACCTGTGCTGTTGTGGATGTACTCCTCTCCATCTGAGGGAGCCGCCGTGATCACCGGATCTGTGGGGCGGAGGGGAGGCGGTCCTGTGGGAGGAGCC
>JAESGO010000076.1_pt1 | contig 64128 bp, 46 predicted proteins | sample 9269701 | NCBI WGS metagenome assembly JAESGO01 (sample SAMN15720690, study PRJNA650881) | algae metagenome | isolation source: Hormoscilla sp. CMT-3BRIN-NPC48 and co-occurring heterotrophs from... | place: USA: Clark Mountains Wilderness, California | collected 2010-04-18 | reverse complement strand
TGCCAGAACTTATTCTGACTTAGTTAAAGCTCTTCAATTTGCTTTTGCTCAAATCTCTCAAGATGAGATTAAAAACTGGTTTACCCATTGCTGTTACTGTACCTCACTAGACTAGGAAATGCTATATGAGTTGCTACACTTATTTATACGTCTATATATGAAATACTAAATTATTTAATTTCATCTATATAGCCCCATCTCAACCACCCAAAAACCGATGAACGCAGCTTTAAACCAAGCCCCTGAACAAACTCAAACCACACTACAACGTCCAGAATTACTTGCACCAGCAGGTAATTGGGAATGTGCTAAAGCTGCTGTGGAAAATGGGGCAGATGCAATTTATTTCGGCTTGGATAGGTTTAATGCGCGGATGCGGGCGGAAAATTTTACTGAGGCGGACTTACCTGAATTGATGGAATATTTGCATCGTCGGGGTGTAAAAGGTTATGTCACGCTTAATACATTAATATTCCCTCAAGAATTAAGAGAGGCGGAAAAGTATCTCCGTACTATTATCTCAGCAGGCGTTGATGCAGTAATTGTGCAAGATATCGGAATTTGTCGTTTAATTAGACATTTATCTCCAGATTTTCCGATTCATGCTTCTACTCAAATGACTATTACCAGTGCTGTTGGAGTAGAGTTTGCTAAATCACTTGGTTGTGATTTGGTTGTTTTGGCGCGTGAATGTTCTCTCAATCAAATTGATAGAATTCAATATCAAATTGCGAGAAGTGATGCTTCTTTACCGCTAGAAGTTTTTGTTCATGGTGCTTTGTGTGTTGCTTATTCTGGTCAGTGTTTAACGAGTGAGGCGTTGGGTGGACGTTCTGCAAATCGTGGTGAATGCGCTCAAGCTTGTAGGATGACTTATGAGTTAATTGCTGATGGGAATGAGGTAGAACTTGGGGATAGAAAATATTTATTAAGTCCTCAAGATTTGGCAGGGTTAGAAGTTTTGCCAGAGTTGGTTAAAGCGGGGGTTAGTAGCTTAAAAATTGAAGGTCGCCTGAAAACTGCTGAGTATGTGGCTAATGTTACTCGCGTTTATCGCCAAGCCTTAGATAGAGCGATCGCAACTTTAGCACCTGAAGCACCCGCAGATACCACCTTACCAAAAGCTGATGAAACCCAACCCAACCAATATCAGGTAACAAACGAAGAACAGTACAACCTGGAAATGGCATTTTCACGGGGAATATCTACAGGTTGGTTTAAAGGTATTAATAATCAAGAATTAGTTCACGCCCGTTTTGGTAAAAAGCGGGGTGTGTACTTAGGAGAAGTTACTCGCATTCGTAACGAACAAATTACTTTGCAACTGCAAGTACCTGTAAAACCTGGAGATGGAGTGGTATTTGACTGCGGACACCCAGAAACAAAAGAAGAAGGTGGTCGCATTTATGCAGTGGAATATCGGGGAGAAGACGCAATTCTTAGTTTTGGACGCGGAAATTTAAACCTACGGCGAATTCATGTAGGAGATAAGATTTGGAAAACTTCCGATCCCGAACTAGATAAGCAATTGCGTCAGAGTTTTAGTGGGGAAAATCCTCAATTTCAGCGTGGGATTGATATAGAGGTTTATGGAGAAGTTGGTCAGGGGTTAAATGCAATTGCACGGGATGAACTTGGTCATGTTATCCAAATACAATCAGAACTGCCGTTAGTTGAAGCGCACAGCAAACCCCTCACTACAGAACGTTTGCGATCGCAATTTAGTCGTCTCGGTAATACGCCATTTTATTTGGATTCTTTCACTAATCACATTAGCGGTAATGTCATGTTACCCGTTAGTGAGTTAAACCGTTTGCGCCGAGATATAGTAGAAAATTTAGAAAAGTTGCGTTCTAAACCGAAACGTTGGCAACTTAATTCAAAGGCTTCCTATAAAGATTTGCTCCCAATATCTTTAAATTCTTCTATCCCCTCATCTCCTCATTTAATTGTATTAGTGCGTAATCTTAAACAATTAGAAGCTGCACTACTAGAGGAAATTGAAACAGTTTATTGTGAATTTGAAGATCCTCGTACTTATCGAGAAGCTGTAAAAATAGTACGTCATTATAATTTAAACACAAAGGCAAAAAAAGGTCAAGATATAAAAACAGCTATTTGGGTTACACCACCCCGAATTACTAAGCCAGGGGAAAACTATATTTTGCAGCAAGTACGTTCTTGTGATGCGGATGGTTATATTGTGCGGAATTATGACCAACTAAAGTTTTTTAGTGCAGATAAATGTATTGGGGATTTCTCTCTCAATGTTGCTAATCCTTTAACAGCAGATTACTTTAAACAGCAGTTGGGATTAGAACGAATTACAGCATCTTATGACTTAAATATTAATCAGCTAGAAGATTTAGTTAAAAGTTGTCCGCCCCAATGGTTTGAAGTTACAATTCATCAACATATGCCGATGTTTCACATGGAGCATTGTGTATTTTGTGCTTTTCTATCTAATGGGACAGATTATACTAATTGCGGACGACCTTGTGATAAGCATGAGGTGAAGTTGCGTGACAGAGTTGGTACAGAACACATTTTGCAAGCAGATGCAGGTTGTCGCAATACAGTATTTAATGGTACTGCTCAAACTGGGGCGGAGTATGTGCAACGTTTAATGGCAATAGGTGTGTCTGATTTCCGTATTGAATTTGTTAATGAAACTCCTAAGCAAGTGACGCAAACAATTCAGAGATACCGTCAATTATTGCAAGGAGAAATTACAGGTTCACAACTTTGGCGAGATTTAAAATTGCAAAGTCAACTTGGGGTGACACGGGGTTCTTTAGAAAAGAATTCTTTGAGTTAAGGTGGGATTGCAGTGTTAAGTAGGTCAACCTAATTAAACTCATTACCCCACCCCCAGCCCCTCCTCTTATTAAGGGGAGGGGAGCTTTTCGGCTTTCTATTTTTTAAGGGTAATGTTTTGCCTAAGTTTTGTTGAAGAGGTTTTAACCGCAGATAAACGCAAATGTTTCTTACGGATTAATTATTTTTAGGATAGGCTTTTTACTGTTGACTGTTGTCGCCAATTCCTAGCTGTTTTTTAGAAGATTTAAGTTGCTCCCAGAGAACTTTAATCTGCTGGTAAGCTTCTTCAGTACTAAGCTTTCCAGCAGTTTCTAAGTTAACAATTACGCTAACTCGCTGGGTAAACTCCTGAAGATTAGCATTGAATACTAAGTTTTCTGGATGAACATCACCATAGTAACGGCTACGGGGATTTAGAAAGTCATTGCGGTTAGTCACGACTTTTCCTTAAAAATATATAAATATTAATTGATAGACATGATTATTAATATTTTAACACAATTCCATACTGGGGGAGAGAATTGTAGGATTTGCCAGTTTTAATCATTCGTCCATTGTTCACAAGCTAAGAGATCGCCAATGCGATCGCGCAGTAAATAACCATTTTCTTCTAACTCACTTTCAACAACATTCCAGTCACGGGCGGGGAAATGTTCTAATAAAATGTATATTCGTTGTTGGCGATAAATTACTCCTTGATTTAATAGATAATTTACCTCTTCTTTAATTACATCTAAAGAGTAACGAACACAAGTTATAGTATTGGCAATCATTGTGGTATTTCTCAAAAAATTCAAGTTTTGGAGATTATGTAACAAGGTAATATTTTTATATAGGATGGTTACTGCTATTTGCTAAATAGTTAAAGACTAAACAAATTTAGCTGATAGCTGATAACTAACTTTTGAATGCTTACTTACTGACTGCACCCCAAACTATTGCGGGATGACCCATTGAGCGTTGTGTAATTGCCCATAGGTAAGCATTAGGATGATTTTCTTGTAACCATCCGATTACTTTTTTGTCTTCTTGTTCAGTAAAATGTTGAGGAGTATTGGGGATGCAACCGCTAATTTGAGCAATCTGACGCAGTGCAGTACTAGCTTGAGATGAATCTAAGGCTCGACCCCATTGCTTGACAAGTTGATAAATTTGTTCGGTGATATCCACAGTTAGTTACAAACAATACAGAACCACAAATAAGTATCGTTTGATACGCAATTTAGGAATACTCCCAATTGGATAGTTCGAGAGTTGCAGCGCGATAGTATCCACTGGACATCAAAATTATCCACTTGGCTATCCACATAGCGGTGGTCGCTTCAAACTACAAGCACGATGATCAATTAGGCAACATATTTCTACATTGATGGCATCTAAATGGGCGAGTATTATCAATCCATAGATTCGCTGCTAGGGAATCGAGTCATGATCATAGGTCAGAACGTTGCAACGGTACAGCGTGTAAGCCGTTACTACCTCGATCAAGGTGCAGAGGTTTTTCCCTACTATGGAACTCCTTTAGATGAGGAAGTGACTCTGTTCGATCCTGAAGTTTTAGTACTTTGTTTGCCTTTACCCGAAGGTTTTATCAAAGAGCTCGATCGCCCCTACATTTTATGGTCAGAGGAACAATTAATTGTTGATCTGTCGTTAGTATCCGATCAGAAAGCAGTAAAGAGCAGTTTGCAGAATATTCTGCAATTAAATTAAGCCTTCGCGGACTGCTTTAGCGGCTGCTTGTACGCGATCGTCTACACTGAGTTTATTCAAGATCATCCGCACGTAAGATTTAACTGTCCCTAGAGAGAGGAAAAGCTTTTCAGCAATTACCTGATTTGAGCATCCCTCAGCAATTAGTTTTAAAATTTCTCGCTCACGACCACTAAGTAAAGGTTTTGGGATTTCTTCAGGTTGAGGAGTTGAGGTAGAAACAGTAGGTTTGAGCATCCGCGCAACTTTACGAGCAACCGCAGGATCTAGGTAAGCTCCGCCTCCTTGAATTAAATTAATTACAGAGATTAGTTGTTCCCATTCAATACTTTTGAGACAATAACCGTCTGCACCTGCTGCTAACATTCCTATTACTTGGGTATCGTTATCAAAAGCACTTAAAGCGAGGATGCGAGTGGTAATGCGATCGCTTTTTATCTGTTGTGTAGCACTGATACCATCCATGACAGGAAGATCGATGTCCATTAAAACTACATCTGGTTGTAGTTGATTAGCTAATTCAATTGCTTGGGAACCATCAACTGCTTCCCCAATTACCATAAATCCTGGTTCTAAGGCGAATTGACCTTTCATCCCCCGACGCATTAAAGCGTGATCCTCAACTAATAAAATTTTGATTGGAAGTTCGCTACTCATTAGACTTATTGCAAAAATCAGTTATTACATCTGTGTTTATCTGTGTGCATCTGTGTGTCATCTGTGGTTAATTATCTTAAATTTGCCCAACGCTATGAGGTTTAGTACTCTTTTTCCTATTCGCTACTTTCTTCTTGAGCTATTGGAAGCGTAAACCAAAAGGTACTACCTTCACCTAATTTACTTTCAACATCAATCATGCCACCATGCGCTGCAATAATTTGACGAGACAAGTAAAGACCTAATCCTGCACCCCCACGTCTACCTCTTCCCTGGATAAAGCGATGGAAAAGTTTTTCCTTTTCTTGGGGTGAAATTCCACAACCGCGATCGCATACTTCTACTTTTACTGCTTTTGACAATAAGGAAACCTCAAGTGTAATTGGTTGATGTGGTTCGCTTACCCGCACTGCATTATCTAGTAAATTTTGAATTACTCTTTGAATTTCTATTGCATCCCCATAAATAATGGGTAACGATGGCGCAATTTTAAACGTTAAAGGGCATGGGCGCTGATGATTGGGATCTATTTGGTTAATTGCTTGGGTAAATATTTTTTCCCAATCTAAAGGTTCCCAGTTTAAGTTTTTGCTACCGCCTGCTTCATAGCGGGAAACATCCAAAAGTGTGTTTACAAGTTTCAGGAGATTGTCATTTGACTGGTCAAATTCTTCTAATATTTCTTTCCAAATATCACTAACTTCACCAAAAGCGCCGTTAATCATGGGGCGTAATGTTTTTTTAGTGGCTAATAAGGGAGTCCGCAGATCGTGAGACAGTGCAGAGATCATGTCTTCAAGCTGTTGCGATCGCATTTGGTTAGCTACTTGGCGATCGCGAATTTCCCGCGCCATTCCATCTAAAACTTCAGCTAACCGTCCTATTTCGTCAGGAGAAGAATAATCTAAACGTACTTCTAGATTACCTTTTCGCCAAGAAGCACCAACTTTAGTTAACCGCCATAAAGGTAGCTCAACTGTCCGCCGTAACAGCCAAAGATTCCAACCTATACCAGCTATGATAATTACTAAATTGCTAATATTTAAAACTGTTTTTAGTTGGTTAAGTTCGGACAACTGCTGCTGACGTTGACTCAGAATTTTTTCTTCATATTCCAGCAATTTTGCAGCTTGCAAACGCATGGGATCGAACAAAATTTTTCCTGGCAAAGTTGTCCTGCTAGCAGTTCCATTTAACACTTTATGAACAAACAGATTTTGCCAATTGTTATAAATTATTTGAACTTTTAATAATTTTTGAAGTTGAAGGGGATTTTCTTGAACTAATTTAAATAGATGTTTTTGGCTACTATAAAAGCTTCTTCTCGCCTTTGTACGGTAAGGTTCTAAGAATGTTATATCTTGGGTCAGCAAGTAACCTCGCACACTGGTTTGCTCTTCAATTACGGCACTGAGTAAGCGTTCTGTTTCTTGTTCTACTGATAAAGAACGGGTAACTTGATCGGCAGTTTGTTGATAGTATCGTTCTAGTAATATGTTAAGGTATGTTTGTGCGATCGCCAACAACACCAAAAATATAAAGCTGGTATATAATGGCGCTAATAAGCGGTTTTTTAAGGGCGATCGCTTCAGCAAAGGTAACAAATTAATAGCTCTTGTAGCCTTAGTCAAATTTTGGATAATTAACCGCAGATAAACGCAGCAAATTTTTTTAGAACGCAGATTAACCGCAGATAAACGCAGATAAACGCAGATGAGATACTAGATTTACTCGACTTGTGACAACAGACAACATAATACTCACTCTCTTCCCCTCTCTCCTCCCTCCTCCCTCTCCTCAACCTACTTGCGCTAAAGCTTGTTGTACTATTTCAACGCCCGCACCAGGAATGACAGAATTTTCTGTTAAATAACGTTTCCATGCTCTACTTCCTGGTTGTCCATTAAATAGTTGCAGCATATGGCGGGTGATTTTATTTAATTTCAATCCTTTTTTTGCCCAATAATCAATGTAAGGTAACATTGCTTCAACAACTTGATGGCGAGTTGGGGTTGTATATGAGCCATATATTTCACAATCTGCGATCGCAAACATATAAGGATTATCATAAGCTGCACGTCCAATCATTACAGCATCCACAAATTGCAACTGTTCTTTTACTTGTTGCAAATTAGTAAATCCCCCGTTAATTTCAATAAATAAGTGTGGAAATTCTTGCTTTAATTTATGTACATCACCATATCTTAAGGGAGGAATATCGCGGTTTTCTTTAGGGCTTAATCCTTGCAACCAAGCTTTACGTGCATGAACAGTAAAACGTTGACAACCTGCATCTGAGACTATTCGCACAAAGTTTGTCATGTCTTCGTAGCTATCTAAGTCGTCAATTCCGATGCGATGTTTAACTGTTACTGGTAAGTTTGTTGTCTGAATCATCGCGGAAATACAATCTGCAACTTTTTGTGGTTGCGCCATTAGACAAGCACCAAAGTTGCCATTTTGGACGCGATCGCTCGGACAACCTACATTTAAGTTAATCTCGTTATAGCCCATATCCTCTGCAATACGGGCGCATTCTGCTAAATCTTTAGGCTTATCACCACCTACTTGCAATGATAGTGGTTTTTCTTCTGGAGAGAAACCTAGTAAGCGTTCTTTATCACCATGCAAGATAGCTGCACTTGTAACCATTTCTGTATATAACAGTGTGCAGCGCGTTATTTGTCGCATAAAATAACGGAAATGGCGATCGGTCCGATCCATCATCGGTGCGACGCTTAAGGGGTTGGTTTGTGTGGTATGGGATTGATGGTTAAGTTTTAGGTTATTTGTAAGTATCATAATTTTATTTTTTTAACGCCAAGGGCGCAAAGGTTAGCAGAGAATAGTCGCAAGGTATTAAATTTGTTGGTTTTAATCAGTTACTTTATCTATGTAATCACACACTAACTGTGCATACATCTGTGTTCATCTGTGTCCATCTGTGGATATATGTGGTTAATTCAAACGAAGATTTTGCTAAAATTACTCCTCAAAATAAGCTGCTTGTTCAAATTCAGTTGCAGCTTGATTTGTTGCGGTAACATTAAAAAATGCTTGTGCGATCGCAGGTGAAAAGGTAAAGGTATCTAGTCCCTGAGTTGTCAGAAAAGCTATATCCTCGATATTACGAATACTAGCAACTAATATTCTGGTTTTACTACCAACCCCGATCAACCCTTGCTGCATGGATACTAAATCATTAATTCCATTACGCCCCAAGTCGTTAATTCTTCCCAAATAAGGTGCTGCATACTCAGCGCCTAAAGCTGCTGCAATCAAGATTTGATGCACGGCGTATACTGCTGTCAGGGTAATTTTAATTCCTTCGGCAATTAGTTGGGAAGCTGCTTGAGTCCCTAGTTGAGTAATTGGTACTTTAACGACAATGCGATCGTCAATTGCAGCTAAAATTTTTCCTGTGTTAACTAACGCATCTACTGTATTTCCCCAAGTTTGAAGTTGCACTTCTTGACAGCCTAACTCAAATGCTTGATTAGCTATCTCCTTTAATTGTTCTACAGAACAAGTAACATTAGCACGCTTTAGCAATAATGGATTAGTTGTAACTCCGTAAAACATACCAGTTGGGAGCCATGTTTGCCATTGTGTAGTGTCAGCCGTATCTAAAAACAGGCGGATTCCTGATGTATTTGCTTTTTTGAGAGAAGTGCGATAGCTGTGCATCATTTAAACAATTAACACTAACCAATGACCAAAAAAATTCTAATACATTACTCCAAACGACCTACCCTTATATATATTGGCCAAGAAATCACTTTGGTACTTTCAGAATTGCCCCAAGCTGTTTTTATCTGATTTGCCAAAACTGCAACTTCTTCAAAAGAGTTTTGCTCGATAAATTGTTGGGTCGCAGACCAAGTAAACAGATATCCAATCAAGTTTTCTACAGTCCATTCAGTCGTCATGGAAAAAGAGGGTGTAATTTCTTCGTTGAATGGAAAAGAAATTGACTGATATTTTTGTTCAACTAGCTTTCTTTCTGGTGGCCAGAATGGTTCAATTAACGAGTAAAATTCGGCTAACACCTGAATTAAAGATGCTTCTTCAGTGGGAATTTCAAAGAAGCCATAAGCCCAAATTGCGATCGCGCCCTGCGGTTTAACAACACGCCGCACTTCTTGATAAAATCCCTCCAAATTAAACCAATGTAGTGCTTGTCCGACTGTAACTAAATCTACCGAGCGATCTGCTAAATTAGTTTGTTCTGCCCTTGCTACTTGATATTGAATCTTTTCATGGGGGAAAGCTTGAGCAATTTGGCTTTCACTTGCGTCTGTTGCATAAACTTGCTGAAAATAAGAAGTTAGACTTAGCGCAACTTGACCATTACCCGTCCCACAGTCCCAAACGGCTTGATGTTCAGGAGTAATTTCTGCCAAATACTTAAATAGATCCTCTGGATAGCGAGGTCTATATTTGGCATAATCTTGGGCATGTTTGGAAAAATAATCTTTAAACGATGCAGCCAATTCAACCTCCACGCGGATCTTCAATTGTTGCCCATTGTCAGTTTATTACTCGGAATACATTTATTTAACTTTTGTGGAAAACTACCTAAAATCTGTGGAAAATCTGCTACTTTTGTGGAAAACTTTGAGATGATGTGGTTACTTTTGCTTCCTCAAAGCATACCTTAAGCTGTTCAGCCAATACCTTAACATGAGGTTTTTTCAACATACTGAGATGATTACCACTACCTTGATGCACTTCAACTCCTCCCATCGCTAATTCACTCCAACCCATCGTGGGATCTCGATTAGTTTTTCCCCCTTCTTCAATGCTGGTAAACAAATGAATCTTTTTAGGGTAAATCTTGGATTTATAGCTTAAAACCGCTTGGCTGTTAGCCTGGAATATCCGCAACATCGGGCGAATAGTTAGTTCCCTTAAGATTAAGCTTCTCGATTCATCAGGTATAAGATTAGTTAAAGCATACTGTTGTAGAGCATGATGCCAGGAAAATTTAGTTTTCAGCAATGTTAAAAACTGATTAAGCTTAGAATAACTTTTGCTACTAGGGAGATCTTTAAAATATCTGCTACTTTTGTCCCCTGGTGTACCCTTACTTAATTTTGGATTAGGAGTAGTTAATATATAAAGGTAATCTGCAAAAAAAGACCAGATAGATCGGATAACTGTAGTAAAAATAAATTTAAAACTATCTTTTAATGAAGGTTTATTGCTAGAAACTGGTGCTTGAGTATCAAATATAGCTACTAAAGCAACTTCATGTCCTGCTGCTTGCAATTGTTGAGCCATCTCATAAGCGACTAAACCACCAAAAGACCAACCACCGATAAAATAAGGACTTTGTGGCTGCACTGACTGTAACGCTTTAATGTAGTAAGCAGCCATATCCTCAATTGTCGTTAATGGGGTATTTTTTCCATCAATTCCCAGGGGTTGTAGTCCATAAAAAGGTTGATTTTTCCCTAGATGATGTGCCAATTCGTAATATGGTAAAACTACACCAAAAATAGGATGGACACAGAAGAAAGGGGGATTTGAACCATGTGACTGAATGGCAACTAAAGGCGACCATTTGAAATAATTGGTGTTTGAAGATAAATTAGCGGCTATTTCTGCTATTGTGGGATTTAAGAATAAGGTAGGAAGTGGCAATTCACGCTGAAATTGTGCTTGTATTTGATTTAATAGGCGGATAGCTAGTAGAGAGTTTCCTCCTAAATCAAAGAAGTTATCGTGAATGCTGACACGCTCAAGGTTAAGAATTTCAGTCCAGATTTTTGCAAGTGTTACTTCTGTAGCAGTACGAGGTAAAACAAAATTCTTATCGTTGAAGCTGTGATTAAAATTCTGGGGTGTAGGTAGTTTACGGCGATCTAATTTGCCATTAGGTGTGAGTGGTAGCGTATCCAGCATGATAAATGCTGAAGGGATCATGTATTCGGGTAATTTTTCTTTAAGAAATTGGCGTAATTCCTTTGATATATAACCCCACAGCTTCTCTTGATCGCTGTTTAGGGGTTTTGAAAGTTTGGTAAATGAGGATTGTAGGATCTGAGTATTAGGAATAATATAAGCTACTATGCGCTTGTTGGTAGTATCTTCTGTTGCGATCGCAACCACCTCTCCAACCTCTGGATGCTGACGCAGTAACGTTTCAATCTCTCCTAATTCAATCCGAAAACCTCTAATTTTAACTTGATGATCTATTCGACCTAAATATTCAATATTACCATCTTGTAAATAACGCGCTAAATCACCTGTTTTATAAATACGCGCACCTTGTTTATTACTAAAAGGATGAGGTATAAATTTTTCAGCAGTTAAATCAGGGCGGTTGAGATATCCTCGCGCTATTCCTTCCCCACCAAGATATAATTCTCCAGAAATACCAATAGGTACAGGTTGTAAATAAGTATCTAATATATAGGTTTCATTATTAAGAATTGATTGCCCAATAGTTAGCTTTTCGCTATCGTTTTTAATTTCTGCAACAGTTGACCAAACAGTGGCTTCTGTGACTCCATAGGCGTTAAAAAATCTTCTTCCAGTAGCCCAATATTTAATAATATCTTGTGAACACGCTTCACCTGCACAGATAATTGTTTGTAATGTTGGTAATTCTGCTTGTGGTAAGACTGATAATACAGCAGGGGGAAGGGTGGCGTGAGTGATTTTGCGATCGCGTAATAATTTAATTAATTCTTTTCCTGGTAAAAGTACTTCTTTCTTTGCTAAATAAAGTGTCGCGCCATTCCGCAACGCCATGACAATTTCAAATATTGACGCATCAAAATTTAAGGATGCAAATTGCAAAATGCGGTTACTAGGTTGTAGTTTAAAAATTTCAATTTGTGCTTCGATTAAATTACATAACCCTTGATGCTGAATTAAAACACCTTTCGGTTTTCCTGTTGAACCCGAAGTATAAATAACATAAGCTAAGTTTTCAGGAAAAATAGTGTTATTTGGGTTGTTTTGACTGTATTTAGTAAAAAGATTTTGTTTTTTATCTAGACATACTATAGATATTTGTTGTCGATCCCCCCAACCCCCCTTTTTAAGGGGGGTTAGTGATGAATGAGTTATTAAAAAAGATAGATTTGCGTCTTCGATCATAAACTTAAGACGCTCGTGAGGATAATTAGGATCTAAAGGCAAATATGCTCCTCCTGCTTTGAGTATGCCCAATAATCCTATAATCATTTCTAGAGAACGTTCTAAACAAATGCCAACGATAACTTCTGGAACTACTCCTAATTTTTGTAAGTAGTGTGCAATTTGGTTAGCTTGGTTATTTAGTTCACGATAAGTTAACTGCTGATTTTCAAATACTAACGCTATCGCATTAGGTGTCTTTTCTACCTGTTGCTCAAATAACTGAGGAAAACATTGTGTATTTATTTCTCTAAATCCCCCCCTTGACAAGGGGGGGCTGGGGGGGGTAAGGCACGATTGATTATGATTAAATTCAACCACTATTCGATGCCGTTCTACTTCAGTTAAAATAGGTAGTTCACAAATATGCTGTTTGGGATTAGTAACAATTCCTTCTAATAAAGTTTGAAAATGCCCTAAAATTCGGGTAATAGTAGCGCGATTAAATAAATCTGTACTATAAACAACTTCTCCGCGAATGTTTTCTACATCCTCCCAAAGGTTGAACTCTAAATCTAATTTGGCAGTGCCAATGTCAAACTCTACTAAACTTAAGCTGATTTCAGGTAACTCTAGAGTTTGTATTGGCGTATTTTGCAAAGAAAAACTTACTTGAAATAGTGGGTTACGACTCAAATCACGTTCAGGATGTAATTCTTCTACCAGCTTTTCAAAAGGTAAATCTTGATGAGCATAAGCACCTAATGCAACTTGTTTTACTGTTTGAAGCAATTCTAGAAAAGTTGGGTTACCGCCAAAGTTAGTACGCAATACTAAAGTATTAACGAAAAAACCAATTAATCCTTCTATTTCACTGCGGTTGCGGTTAGCAATTGGTGAACCGACGGCAATATCTTCTTGTTGTGTATAGCGATACAGTAAAATTTTGAATGCGGCTAGTAATGTAATAAATAAAGTAACGCCTTGTTGCTGGCTAAGTTCTTTTAAAGCTTTACTTAATGAGTGTGGTAGTTCTAGAAATTGTTTTGCACCTTGGTAGGATGGAATTGGTGGTCTGATGGAATTATCTTTATTTGAAGGGATGCGATGTCTCCGATGGGCTACGCCTACGCTTAATAAATCTAATACTGATATACCTTGCAACTGTTGTCGCCAGTAAGCTAACTGAGTCTCTAGCACTTCTCCTTGCAACCATTGACGCTGCCATTCTGCAAAGTCAGCGTATTGAATGGGTAATTCAGGGAGAATCCCACCCTCAACAAGAGTTTGATCTCCTCTTTTTAAGGGAGGAATAGAGAGGTCTTTATATACTGTATATAGTGTCCCTAATTCTCGAATTAACACGCCAATAGACCAACCATCGGCAACAATGTGATGTAGATTTAGCAGCAACACATATTCATCATCATCAAGCTGTAGCAGCTTAACTCGCAATAATTGATCAGTTGCGAGATTGAAAGGTCGCCTAGCTTCTTCAATAGCCAGTTTTATCGCTGCTTGTTCTTTTTGATCTGCGGATAGATGGCAATTGATTACTGCTATAGATACAGTTAAGCAAGATGCTATAGCTTGCATGGGTTCGCCTTCTACCATCACAAAATTAGTGCGTAAGGTTTCGTGGCGACGCACAATTTCGTTAAATGCTTGCTGTAGCGCGGTTAAATTGAGCGAACCTTTGAGGCGAAGTGCTGTAGATACGTTGTAGAAAGGGTTATCTGGTGCTAATTGATTGAGAAACCACAATCTTTGTTGGGCAAAGGATGTAGGAAACAAAAAGACATCTACTTCTTCAGAAAGATTCTGTTTTTCTTCAACAACGGTAAAGGAATTATCTTCAGTATCCAGTGTCATAGGAAAAGCGATCGCCTTAAATGATTGAATAGCAGTTCAATCTATTTATTTTAAGTTTGGGCTAACACAAAACCAATTAGTTAGCTAACATTAGCATTTTTTGGTAACAAGATTGTTTGTTTTAGACATAATTTATATCTGAAAGCAGACGTATAACTACAGACTGATTAATTGTTTATTCATCTCCTTCTAACGAAGGTGTAAGTTCAAGGGTGTGTTTGCTAAGTTGAATACGTGCAGCAAACAACAATAAAGTTTTACTGCCGCACTCTGTATATCCCTGAAAAAGGGATTGCACATAAAGGCGATAGTGTCAGGGAAAATTGACTTCGGATGGCGATAAATTATTGATGCTTCCTTGTAATCTTCCTTATGAAGAGAGGCACAACCTTATATTTAGGGTGTTTTTAAATATTTAGCGTCTGAAGTCAATAACATAAGCCGTTTTGAAAACCAAGATAAAAGCTTGCAAAAGCTAACCAATAAATCTAAAAAGGAAACAATTTTTATGAATGAGAACAAATCACCATTAGATAACACTAAAGAAACTTCACCTAGTTTTATCATTGAAAGTGAAGCTCGTCCAGTTGATGTAATCGTTGAAAAGCAGCCTGCTGGTGAAATTCAACAAAACGCTGAAGAAATTGCTGAACAAGCAGCTAGTCATCCAGTAGGTACTGCAATTGGTGCTGCTGCTGGTGGCGTAGCAGGAGCTGCGATCGGTAACTTTGTTGGTGGTAAACTAGGAGCAGCGATCGGTGCTGTAGCTGGTGCTGTAGCTGGTGGAATCACTGGTAATGAAGCTGCTGAAAGCATAACTGAAACAGTAGACAAAGTAGTAGATGCTGTTACCCACACTGTAGAAGAAGTAGGCGAATCTGCTAAAGGTACAATTGAAGATGTTAGACCTTCTGTAAAACAAATTGCTGAATCAGTTAAAACTACTGTTGATGACGCTCGACCAGCAGTTAAAGATATTGCCGAATCAGTTAAGACTACAATTGATGAAGCTCGTCCAGCAGTTAATGATATCGCTCAATCAGTTAAGACTACAATTGATGAAGCTAGACCATCTGTAGTTAATGCCGCGCAATCACTTGGCAATGCTGTAGAAGATGTTAGACCTTCTTTAAAAGATGCCGCGCAATCAGTTAGCAATGCTGTTCAAGAAGTTAAGCCTTCTGTTGTAAATACAGTCAAAGATAGTGCTGAAAGTATCAAGTCATCTGTACGCGGTGTAAGTGATACTGTTAAAAATACTGCTGAAGAAGTTAAACCTTCTGTGGTTGACACCGTTAAGAGTGGCGCTGAAAACATCAAATCATCTGTACGCGGTGTAAGCGATACTGTTAAAAATACCGCCGAAGAAGTTAAACCTTCTGTGGTTGACACTGTTAAGAGTGGTGCTGAAAACATCAAGTCATCTGTACGGGGTGTAAGTGATTCAGTTAAGAATACCGCCGAAGAAGTTAAACCTTCAGTTGTGGACTCTGTTAAGAGTAGTGCTGAAAACATCAAGTCATCTGCACAAAATGTAGGTAATGCTGCTAAAAATGCTTCCGAAAAAGCTAGCACACCAAAAATAGATAGTAATCCCTTTGCTTCTAGAACTCCTGATGTAATTACTCCTATAAATAGCAGTTCTTTAGGTACTGATCTTACAGGTTTTGATGCAGGAGTTCCCTCCAATACCAGTGGAAAAGCAGGTTACAACCCAACTCCAACTACTGGGATTAATTCACCGAGCATTTCTAAGTCAGTAGCAGATGATTCTGTTGTGGAAGATGAGTTACCAGGACAAGGATCTTATATTGATCCTCAAGGAAAGGTTCACAAACGTGGTGGTAAATAATTGTTAGAATTTTAGCCAGTTTTTGAATAAAATTCTGTAGTTAGAAAGTTCGTAGGGGTGGGTAAGAGATTACCTGCCCTATTTTATTGTTTGTGACAACTTGCTCAACAACAATTATAATGGATAAAAATTACTGCAAAAATTGTGATGAATGAAATTATTAAATATTATCGTGCATGGTTGTTTCGGTAGTTTTAGTTTCTATCAATGTCACCTTAATATTATTACGCTTCAACCATGACCAGTTTTTGAGTCAATTTTTTTTATTCAGGTAAATTGTTAATTATAGCTGGAATCTTATCTGATATTGATAGCCAGGTTTTAGTTTTAGCTTTCCAAACCACTATAAATTGATCGCTATTAAGGCTTAATAGAGCTAAAGTTTCACCATCAGTATTAGTAAACTCTACCTCATAACTATTATCTGGGTAACAATCTACGATCGCACCCTGAACTCCTGCACTTAGATGATGTTCAGGTAAGTCTACTAGCAACTCAATTACATCAAAAATTTCTGCCTGATTCATTTATCTTACTTATTTTCTTTATTCAAAAATGATAACTTCATCCGCCGACTTTCACGGGAAATAGGTACTAATGCTGGCGTTTGCGTTTTAGGCTTGTTTTCTTTCAAGGTTGCAATTAGTTTGGAGAGTTGTGCGATCGCAGGCGCTTCAAATATACTACGCAAAGGCAATTCCACACCAAAAACATCTCGCACCCTAGAAACAAGTTGAGTTGCTAATAAAGAATGTCCGCCTAATTCAAAGAAGTTATCCTCTATACCTACTCGCTTAACTCCTAAAACCTCACACCAAATTTTTACTAATATTTCCTCAATTTGATTGCGGGGCGCAACATAATTACTTGCTATTTCTGGTTTAATTAAATCAGGTGCAGGTAAAGCGCGACGGTCAATTTTGCCATTAGGTGTAAGCGGTAAAGATTCCAGCACTACAAAAGCTGAAGGTATCATGTAATCAGGTAGCTTTTGTGTAAGATAAGTTTGCAAATATGGTATTAACTGACGTGCTGTTTTAGCTTGCAATGGATTATTGGCATAATCACGCCATGAAGATGAATAAGTAGGTTGTGAAGCAATATTTATGTTATTTGTTACGCCTTGTCTGGCAAAGATAACATTATATGTTTTATTGTTGCTAGAATCTGACCATCTAATATCAACGTTATAGCCTAGATGTTCACCCAAACTCCAAAATTCTTCTGGATCAATTCCTAAATTATCAAGTTTTTGTAAAGCTTCACGGATTTGGCTAACAGTTTTAAATTCTGCTGTGCTAAATAACCATTCGGCTGTTTTAACTGCGGCTATTACCCGTGCATTAGGGATATGGGTAATAGCTGTTATTTCTGGTTTGGTTTCAACTAATAGTTGATGTACTTTGGCTACTGTTAAATTATTTTCAGACCAATTTAACAGTTTTGATCCCCCCTGCCCCCCTTGATAAGGGGGGTTGTTAAATCCTTGATAACCTCTGTTGGGGGGATCTATTTCACTTCCAATATGTAGAATTGCATTGTAACGAAACTGAGTTAATTCATTGTGATGATGACCCCGCAATAGTTGAATTTGGACTTTACTAATTTGCGGAAATCTCTGCTGTAATGCACTAAATAAAGCAGGATCAATAACTAACTCTGTTTCTTGGAATATTTGCATTTGTACCCGTTGTTGCAACTGTACGCGGGTAACATTAGGTTCAACTTGATACAGTTGCACAGAGGCGTGGAAAGCTTGCAGTAATTGGAGATTACGCACATCCCCGATAAATATAGCACCACCAGGGGCAACGAGTGCGATCGCTCTCTCAATCACCTCAATGAGATAATCAATATTAGGGAAATATTGCACAACTGAGTTAATAATTACCGTATCAAAAGATTTAACGGGTATTCCTTCAACATCAGTCGCTAACTTTTGCAGTAGTTTTACCTGCGGCATTTCTATGTTTGTTAACTGCTGCTGAATGTAATTAATTGATTGTGCTGAAAAATCTGTTGCCCAGTATTCAGTGCAATGAGGTGCAATTTTAAACAGTAATAAACCTGTACCGCATCCAATTTCTAATACTCGCTTTGGTTGTAACGCTAAAATTTGCCCTACTTGATTATCTACCCATTCACGCATTTGCTCTGCGGGAATTGGTTGATTTGTATAACTGCTATTCCAACCAATAATATTAAATGTGGCATCATCATTATTGGCAGATTGCTGATAATTTTCTTCATAAAGCATTTGCCATTGCTTTACCTGTTCATCTTGCAATTGTTGCTGCTGAATTTCTTGTGGAGAATTACTGTAGTTAGCATCCAATACAACATAGGCAATTAAACGTTTTTCCCCATTTGCATCTTCACTGGTATTTACTACAGTTTGCAATACGCCTGGATGTTGACTTAATACTACTTCTATTTCGCCTAATTCAATCCGATAACCCCGAATTTTTACTTGTTCATCAATCCGACCTAAAAATTCGATATTACCATCAGCACGATATCTTACTAAATCTCCAGTTTTGTAAATTCTATCAAAATTATGTAATGTAAAAAGCTCTTTTCCCCCCTCCCCGCCCGCAGGGAGTGGGCTAGGGGGTGGGGTTTCCTTATTCCTAAAAGGATTAGAAATAAATTTTTCTGTTGTTAAATCAGGGCGATTAAAATAACCTCGCGCTAATCCATTTCCAGCAATATATAATTCCCCTGCAACACCAATAGGTACAGGTTGTAAATAACTGTCTAATATATAAAGTTGAGTATTGGCAATTGGACGACCAATAGTAGGAGAAAAATCACTCGTTTGATCTACAGGTAAATAACCCGAAGTTGTGATGACTGTGTTTTCAGTTGGGCCATAATTATTTACTACTTTAAATGGATGCGATCGCCCTTTATAAGACTTCAACTTATCTCCACCCGTCAGCAATAATCTTAAAGCTACATTTCGCTGCCAATCTAATAACAAAACTTTTTCTGCTAAAGGCGTTGGGAGGAAACTAATAGTAATATTATTGTCAACTATCCATGCTTGGAGTTTTTCAGGCGATCGCCTAATTTCATCATCGGGAAAATAGATACTAGCACCCGCAGTAATATAAGGAAATATTTCCCAGACACAAGCATCAAAAGCTACCCCAGCGACTTGTGTTGTTCGATCATTTGAGGTAACTTCAAATTCTTGTTGATGCCAATAGATTAAGTTTAATAAATTACGGTGTTCAATTTCAACACCTTTCGGCTTTCCAGTTGAACCAGATGTATAAATAACATAAGCAAGATTATCTATTTTAACATCATTATTAAGATTATTTTCGTTCTCTTGACTAATTAGTTCCCAATCTTTATCAATACAAACAACCTGCGAGTTGAGTTGATCTAATCGTTCAATACAACGTTTTTGTGTTAATAATATAGGTACTTGAGCATCATCCAGCATAAAGCTTAGACGTTCTGACGGATAGTTTGGATCTAAAGGAAGATAAGCACCACCCGCTTTAAGGACGGCTAAAATTCCTACTACCATATCTATAGAACGTTCTACACATATCCCAACTAATACTTCTGAAGATACCCCTAGTTTTTTGAGATAATTGGCTAGTTGGTTACTGCGTATATTTAATTCTTGGTAAGTTATTTTTTGTTGCTCATAAATTAACGCTATAGCATTAGGAGTTTGCTTAACCTGTTTTTCAAATAACTCATGTACACACAACTCATGGGAATAATCTTTATGTGTATTATTCCATTCAAATAATAATTTCTCTTGCTCTGCTTCAGTTAAAATATCTAATTCTGCAATATTTTTATCTAAATTAGTAACAATATTTTTTAGTAAGGTTTGATAATGCCCAATCATCCGACTAATAGTTGCCTCATCAAATAAATCAATGTTGTAAACTATTAAACCGCTAATACCTTCAGAACTATTTACCCAGAAACCATTACCCGAAGAACGTTCCCATAAGTGAAACTCTAAATCAAAGCGTGTTGTTCTAATATCAATATGCTGAGGGCGTAGGATTAAATCTTGTAACTCTAACGCTTCTACTGGGGCATTTTGGACTGCGAATACTACTTGAAACAAGGGATTTTGGTTTAAATGCCTTTCGGGATGTAGTTCTTCTACCAATTTTTCAAAAGGTAAATCTTGATGTGCATAAGCTGCTAATGCAACTTCTCGCACTTGCTGTAATACTTCTCTAAAAGTAGGATTACCTGATAAATCAGTCCGTAATACTAAACTATTGACAAAAAAACCAATTAATCCTTCAATTTCACTACGGTTACGATTAGCAATTGGTGAACCGATTGTAATATCTTCTTGTTGCGTGTAGCGATAAAGTAATATTTTGAATGCTGCCAGCAAAGTCATAAATAAACTTATGCCTTCCTGCTGACTTAATCTTTCTAGTGCTTCACTTAAACTTTTTGATAGTTGCAAACGTTGGTTTGCACCTTGGTATGATTGTACTGCTGGTCTGGGTCGATCAGTTGGTAAGTTGAGTAGGGAAATATTATCTAATTGTTGTCGCCAGTAAGCTAATTGATTTTCTAATATTTCTCCTTGCAACCACTCACGCTGCCAATAAGCAAAGTCTGCATATTGGATGGGGAGTTTGGGGAGAACCCCACCCCCTGCGGGGTTCCCGTTAACAGGGAGGGGGTTCTGAGGATAAGTTGGTTGCACGTAAGCTGTATAGAGTGCGCCTATTTCTCTGATTAATACCCCGATAGACCAACCATCGGAGATAATATGGTGCATATTAATTAGCAAGATATGTTCTGCATCATCAAGTTGCAATAATGTGACGCGCAGTAAGAAATCAGTGGATAAATTGAAAGGTTGTAATGCTGCTTGTGCGATTACATTTTGTGCTTCTGTCCCTCGCGTTGCGCTTGGTAAGTCCCGCAAATCTATAACTGGTATAGATATAGATATAGTTAAACTTGGCGCAATAGACTGTACTGGTTCCCCGTCCACTACAATAAGATTTGTTCGCAAAACTTCATGGCGGCGTACTATTTCATTAAAAGTTTGCTCTAATGCAACTAAATTAAGCGCACCTGTTAATCGTAACGCTGCTGGAACATTATAAAAAGGATTATTTGGTACTAATTGATCTAAAAACCACAACCTTTGTTGTGCAAAGGAAAGAGGAAGTTTATTATTTCGGGAGATGGGTACAAGAGATGGAATATTTTGATTAGCGGTAGAATTAACTGTGTTAAGAAATGAGATAATTTCTGCTTTGCGTTGGGATATTTCTTGATGTAATTCTGGTGTTAAAGTGCCTTCTGGTGCATTACAGCGTAATTTATTGCCATCAGCAATAAGCTGAATATCTAAGCTACGCAGTTTAGATAAAAATTCTACTAAGTTGAATCCTGAATTATTGTTATTTTCCATATTTGCTCACTTATGATTTAGCCCGCGCAGGTGGGAAGAGTTTGTATAGCACCAGTTTTTAATCTGTGGGTTAATTTTTAGGAATTATTAACCACAGATGAACACAGATGAACACAGATAGTAGATGATGGTTAATTGTAGGAGTATAAGTTTTAAGGGATGATGTATATCAGATTAAACACTTTCTAAAAATCCTTGCCATTGAGTGCGATAAGCAGCTTTTTCTTGTTCACTTAAGAAAGTTGCTTCTAATGTATTAATATTTAATTTCCAAAGTTCTTCCCAAGAAAAACCTTGCTCTGCGAGGGTAATATATTCGTTATTTAGGTTTGTACTAAACATTGGCGGATCATCAGAATTTAATGTGCAGTAAAGTCCAGCATCAAACATTTGGCGAATGGGATGCGGTTGATCTCGCTTAACAATACCAATACAATAGTTACTTTGTGGTGAAACTTCTAAGGGTATTTGACTGATCCGCAGTTCTTCAACTAATAAGGGATCTTCTAAACAACGTACACCATGTCCAATACGTTCTGTATTTAAACTTCTTATTGCCCCCCAAATGCTATCCGCGCCTTCAGTTTCACCCGCATGGGCAACAATTCTTAACCCTTGTTGTCTAGCTTTTGTAAAAACTTGGATGTAATTTTCTGGTGGATAACCAGTTTCTAAACCACCGATACCCAAACCTATAAAAAGACCCTTTTCTTTACCCTGCAAGGCAAATTCTAAAGTATGCCATTGTAAATGGGAAATCTGGCGGGAAATATCAGCCATAAACTTAACTTTGCTGCCATATTTAGCTTTACCTGCTGCTACTCCAGCCGCTAAGGCATCCATTATTTCTTCATCAGGTAATTTATTATAGTGTAATGAAGGACTAAAATAAGCTTCACTATAATAAATATTTTGCTCTGCTTGATTCTTTAAAAATTGCTCTGCTATGAAAGCATAATCTTCGGGAGTTTGCATACATTTACAGGCAGTTCCGTAAACTTCGGCAAAATGAGGAAAGTCCCGAAAGTTATAAAAAGACTTCCATTCTTCCAGTGATGAAGCGGGTAAATTTACTTGATTTTTTTTAGCCATTTGATATACCGTTTCGGCATCAGTTGCACCTTCCAGATGCACATGAATTTCTACTTTAGGCATCGCTTGCAAGCGACTAACTAATTCTGGATTAACTTTATTTGACGTATAACTAAGCATTGAGATAATTTACCTTTAAAATTCAATATCTTCTCGCTGATTTATATTTATTGTTTCATTTAATCCTTTCGCCCAAGAAATAGTTTCAATATATTTAGCTAAACTAGCAACCGTTGGGGTTTCAAATAATTGACGGACGGCTAACTCTACTTGCAAGCGATCGCGTATTCTAGAACTAAGCTGGGTCGCCAGCAAAGAATGACCACCCAACTCAAAAAAATTATCATGGATACCTACCTGCTGTTTTCCCAAAACCTTAGCCCAAATTTCTACTAACACCTCCTCAACCGATGTGCGCGGTGCTATATAATCTTCATGCAGATTGAAATTATAGCAATCTGGCTGAGGTAGTGCCTTACGGTCTACTTTGCCATTCGGTGTCAGTGGTAAAGCATCCAACACTACAAAATCTGATGGGATCATATACCCAGGTAATTTTTGTTTGATAAATTCGCGCAACTCTCCTAATTTCCCCCCCCTTAACAAGGGGGGGATAGGGGGGGTAGATTTTGCATAATGTAGAGACGTTTTATACAAAATCTCTACATTAAGGACAACATAAGCAACTAAACGTTTTTCCCCAGGTATATCTTCAATTGCAACAACCACCGCTTCCCGTACTTCTGGATGTTGACATAACACAGATTCAATCTCACCCAACTCAATCCGAAAACCACGAATCTTAATTTGATTATCTATCCGCCCAATAAATTCAATATTTCCATCAGGTAAATAACGCCCCAAATCACCCGTTTTATATAAACGTAAAGGGAAAGGAGGGAGGAGGGAGGAGAGAGGAGAATTTTTATTAAAAGGATTAGAAATAAACTTTTCAGCAGTTAACTCAGCGCGATTAAGATACCCCCGCGCCAACCCATCACCACCTATATATAATTCCCCAACAACCCCAATAGGTACAGGTTGTAAATACTCATCTAATATATATATCTGCGTATTACTAATCGGACGACCAATAGGAATTACCGCTTTTCCCTCAGTATCCAATTCCTCTACTAAATAATAAGAAGAAAACGTAGTATTTTCTGTAGGGCCATAAACATGAAGTAAGTGCTGTGGCGATCCATATTTTAGAATCTTTTCTACCCACCTCACATCAACTGCTTCACCACCAAATAATAGATATTTTAGAGTTTTAAAAGCTGTAGGAATATTTCTAGATATTTGTTGAAATAATGCAGTAGTTAAAAATAAAATACTAATTGCTTTTTCTTGAAGTGCTAAGGCTAACTCTTCTGGTGAAAAAACTATATTTCTATTGATTAACACCAGTTGAGCGCCATTAAGTAATGCTCCCCAGATTTCAAATGTGGCAGCATCAAAAGAAATATTAGCAACTTGAGCAATTTTATCATAAGGTTCTATATTGATATAGTTAGTATTACAAACTAAGCGAGTTGCAGCTTTGTGAGGCACAGCAACACCTTTGGGCGCTCCTGTAGAACCAGAAGTATAAATAACGTAAGCTAAATTATCTCCTGTAGCGTTGTTAGTTAAATTTTCATTGCTTTCTAATTCAATTACCTTCCAATCTTGATCTATATCAACCACAATAGGGGTATTAATAGCTGATAGCTGACTGCTGATAGCTGACTGCTTTAATAACACTGATACTTGTGCATCTTGTAACATGAAATCAATGCGATCGCACGGATAACTCGGATCTAAAGGTAAGTATGCTCCCCCCGCCTTCAAAATTCCCAATATTCCTACTATCATCTCTATAGAAGGTTCCATACAGATACCAACAATAACTTCTGCACTTACACCTAACTTCTGTAAATAATATGCTACTTGATTACTGCGAATATTTAATTCTCTATAGGTTAGCTGTTGATTATTAAATAATACAGCTATAGCATCTGGAGTTTGGCTAACTTGCTTTTCAAATAACTGATGAATACAACAATTTTGTTGATGATTTACTTGCCGATCAATAATATTATTCTCCGATCCCCTCTCTCCGTGAACGGGGAGGGGGCTAAGGGGTGGGGTTCTTTTAGTATTATTCCACTCCACCAAAACCTGATTTAATTCAGCTTTGCTCAAAAGAGGTAAATCACTAATTTCTGCTGATGGATTAGCAACAATTCCTTCTAATAATATTTGAAAATGCTCTGACATTCGAACAATAGTAGCTTGTTCAAATAAATCCTTATTGTAAACGACTACGCCTCTAATCCCTTCAGCATAATTCCAGCGATCGCCCCCAAGCAAATTTCTATAACCATCTCCACATTCCCATAAATTAAACTCTAAATCAAAGCGTGTTGTTTTAATATCAATATTGATAAAACTTGTCTCTAAATCTAGCAAATCCAATCCTGTCATTGGAGAATTTTGAAAACTAAACATAACTTGAAATAGCGGATGACGGCTAATATTCCGTTCTGGTTGCAATTCCTCTACCAACTTTTCAAAAGGCAAATCCTGATGAGCATAAGCACCTAAAGTTACCTCGCGTACCCTAGCTAAAACTTCCTGAAAACTTGGATTACCAGACAAATCAGTTCGTAACACTAAACTATTGACAAAAAAACCAATTAATCCTTCAATTTCGCTACGATTGCGGTTAGCAATAGGTACTCCAACTGCAATATCTTCTTGATGAGAATAACGATAAAGTAATACCTGAAATGCTGCCAGCAAAGTCATAAACAAAGTTACACCTTCTTGCTGGGATATACTTTCTAATTTTGTAGTTAGATTTTTGGGTATTTCTATAAATTCAGTTGCCCCTCGATAACTTTGTCTTCTTGGTGGCAATTTATTACTAGGTAGATTTAAAGTTGATATTCCTTCTAACTGTTTTCTCCAATAACTCAATTGATTGTGCAACACTTCACCCTGTAACCATTCCCGTTGCCATTCTGCAAAGTCAGCGTATTGGAGAGGTAATTCTGGCAAAATTGTAGAAATATCGCATTTAATATCTCTACATAAAGCTGTATATATTAAACTTAATTCTTTACTAAGTACACCAATTGACCAATCATCGCAGACAATATGGTGTAAATTTAGTACTAAAATATGCTCATTTTCTTGTATACAAATAAGAAGCGATCGCACCAACGCCTCAGATGATAAATTAAAAGGACGCTCTGACTCTGCAAAAATTATTTTTTTTGCTTCTGCTTGCCTTTTATCAAGAGACAAATCCTGTAAGTCTACTACCGTTAGAGCTATATTTAAGCTAGGATAAATTACTTGTACTGGTTGCTCATCAACTATCTTAAATCTGGTGCGTAAACTTTCATGACGACTTACAATTTTGTTTAATGTTTGCTCAAGTGCTAATAAATTTAGTGAACCTTTTAGCCTTAGTGCTGTTGGTACATTATAAAAATAATTTCCAGGTACTAACTGGTCAATAAACCATAATCTTTGTTGGGCGAATGAAGTAGGAAAAATATATACTTCTTCAGATATATTGACTTGATGCTCATTCATAACAAACTTATAATATAATTGTTTTTTTGAGTTGGCGATCGCCACATGAGCTAGTTAAGATTGTGCGATCGCGCTTCTAATAAATTTATAATTTATAGAATAAGTAAACCGACATTTATTTGAATATCCAGTATAAATGCGATGAGCGAATTTGAGCAACTAATTAAAGTTGTAGGGAGAGGAAGAATGATCAAACTCCTCCAAGAAGTAGCTAAAGAAGCCATTGATAGCGGCGACTGGCTTAAAGTCCGGCAAGTTACTGATATAGTTGCTCAAATTAATGGGCATCCTGTCAATGTAACTGAAGAAAATCAGCCTAATGTAGACAATTCCCAAGTAGAACTTGTCACTATCAACATTTCCCAGCGATGCCTTGAGTTATTAAATAAAGCTGGAATTTTTACTGTAAATGACCTACAAAGCTATAGTTTGGATAGTTTACTCGAAATTAATGGCATTGGTGAAATGGCAGCAAAGCAGATAGACAGCGCTTTGCAAACACTGGGAATTACTTTGCACAGTTTTGAGTTACGCTCAAAATGGCAAAATGACCAATAATCAATTAACAATTATCAATTATCAATGACCAAAATTGATTACCGCGTCACACCTTGAATAACAGGGCGAACATCTGAGGAAAATGGCTCTGGATTACCTACCCAATTGAAGCTATTAACTCGCAGACTAATCGAACCAATTTCGACCACAGGATTATAGCGCAACAAAATATTATAGGTGCGACGGCTATATTCTAAAAAATAATCTGTACTAATTTCTTTATTTTTATCTAGATTTAGGGAAGTTTGAAAACCTGCCCGAAATGGGCCATAAACTTGCTGCGTAATGCCAGCAGAAAGTACTCTAGTATCTACTAAACGGTCAAACAAAAACGGTGATTCTCCACTAGGAAAAAGTTGAGAATAAGTAATATTAAAACCTGTATAGTCTAGAAAAGGTCGGGAAAAATTACCAATCTGCCCTTCTAAACCTAAATTGCCACTAATCGAGTTTTGATTATCACCATTACTATAACCAGTAAGTACACCAGTAAGACCAGTGTTAAGTTTGAGGTAGGGAACTACAGGTTGTGGAGTGTAACGTAAACCTTCTTTTGCCGTCGCAGGTAAGCCAACACCTGTTAATAGTACAAAACCACGATTGACAGAAGCACTGGCTTGATAACGACTAAGGTTAATTCGATCATTATCCCGATTGGGTTTTAGTAAGTCGGGTTTATCTGTTTCAGCATTTATAAACTGCACACCCGCCTGATAGCTGGCATTAAAATCACGCCCTAAATTAAGTAACGGGGAAGTAACAACTGCACCCAGGCTACTTTGTACACGCTGAAAACCTAACGAACCATTAAATAAGCGATCGCGATAGCCATATTGCAAAGTAAGCTGATGCGGTAAAGTATTACCGATTGTCTGCTGCAAGCGCAGATTAGCCCGTAACTCATTCTCTATTTGATTAAAATTTAAACTTGTGATCTCTCCAGAACCCTCTAATCTGGTTCTAGGGCTAAGATTTGCTTCTGCCCTTGCCCTCAAACCAAAACTGGCTGGATCAATGAAACTTCCCTCTTCAACTGCTTTCTGAATAAAATACTGCGGAGTAATACTAAATCTACTTGTGGGAGTATTCAATAGTTCAAAAGATCGATCAATAAAAACACCACCACGCTCGTCTCGATCGTATCCAAAGTTAATTAAACCAGGATCGCTGGGTCTGCGATCGAGCGTCAGCCTATTACGAAACAGTGGTAATTCCAAATTTTGATCTAGCACCAAGCGGGGTCTAGAAGTGGTAATTTCACTCAATAGCGATGAAGTACGCTGAAACTGTGCTGTATCTGCCCGTATTTCCAACTCTGCTGGAGAAAAAGGATCATTTGTCAGTCGCACCTTGGTAGCTTGCAAGGTATTACCTTCAAAATTTATTCTTTCAGCTTGAAAGCGTAAGCGGTTGAAAGTACCACCTTGTAGCAAATCAGGTTGGTTAGGGATATTTCTCTGACTACCAACACCAATACCTATACTGCCAGGATTGGTAAGTTGTTGTAGAGGTTGATTAGCAGTAATGCGATCGCTTAAAGGTCTAGCAGGTAATATATTTGCACCCACATTCGCAGGTGATGTGACTGATAAATCTGAAGAGGCTGTCGGTTGAAAAAACTCACCACTAGCATTAAAAATTACGCCTGTATCTTGACCGAAATTATATTCAAAACGTTGACCGCGTAGCAACTGCTGTCCACGTCTTAAAGCAACATTACCTTGTGCGATCGCCAAGCGATTTTTTAAATTTACCTCAATGCGATCGGCATCCAGCACAGCTTCCTGAAAACGCATCACGACATTACCACTTGCCGTAATCACCTGTCGCTGGCTATCGTATTCCTGGCTATCCGCATTTAATTCAACTACTCCCCTAATCTCCATAGGAGTAGTTTGCGTAGACGTGGTAGTACCAGGCTGTTGTGCCTGTGCTTGTAAAATTGGGGGCTGAGATTGTAGCGATTTAACTTTAAGTTCCCCTAAACTTCCTTCTGCTGTAGTTTGTTCAGGTAGTAATGGTAACTGTAGTATAGGAACCTGAATTTGATATTCTTTACGGCTAATCTGATCTAAAGCGTTAGTACTACAACCTTGATTTTCAGCCAATCGAGTCTTACAACTGCGCTGCGCTGCCACAATTTTGATCGCCGTCAAACTTTTATTAGCTGCACTTAACTGTTGATCCTCACCGTCCGTCAAATCCTGTCCTTGAGAACCTGCTGCTGGTTGGATGGCATAGCCTACAGACATCGGCTTACCCAATAAGCTAGCGCTATGAGCCGCAGTTAAAAGAGACTGATCTTTATTTGCTAGTAATGCTTCAACAATAGCCTTGGGCTTTCCTCTTTTCTCTCCCCTCTCTCCTCCCTCCTCTCCTTTGTTTGCTAACTGCCCTTTATTTAAAGACTCAGTTGTTGATGTAACTTTTTGGGACGAGATTACTTGAACAACGGCGGGCATTGCAGGCTGAATAAATGAATAGAGCATTTTTTCTCAAAATCTTCAAACAAACCGCTCCCACACACAACGATAGCCAGCACAAATAATAAATAGGCGAGGCACGCCCCGCCACTACCAACGCTTGATTTAAAAACTCGTTGCTTTCTACTCCAAATCTCGGCGCTTGGGGTTACGAGCAGGGTCGTTAGACAACAAGCCAAAAATAAACAGTAGCGAAAAGAAAGCGACAACGATATAGACAGTAATCTTGAGGGTGACCATAATTTATTTCTCCCAGGGGATGAAGAGTTAAATTCTCTACATAAGAGAAGCTTTAACTTTCTTATCATACCGTTCATCTAGCTGATTTTTTCCATTTGATCTTTTACCCCTCACTTCTCACTCTGGGCTGCGCCCTGCTACTTAACACTCCTAACTTCTACAACAGCAGAATAGAATCGACAATATTGCCAACTCGACTTGGAGATTTTTTCAATGCAGCCGATTCGTACATTTAACGTTTCTCCGGCTCTACCAGCACAACTAGAACCTCTGCGGATACTAGCCTACAATCTTTACTGGGACTGGAATGTTGAAATTAAAGAATTATTTCGGCGCTTAGACCGCGACTTGTGGGAATCAAGCCGCCACAACCCCGTATTAATGCTAGGGAATATCAGCCAATCCCGACTACAGGAAATGGCAGAAGATGAAGGATTCCTAGCACACATGGAGCGAGCAGTGCGCCAACTTGATGAGTACCTCAAAGAGCGCACCTGGTATCGCAAACAGCGTTCAGCCCTCAGCCACCAGCAATCAGCTAATGGCGATCCCTCTACACATCCTCAAAAAGAATGTTTCGCCTACTTTTGTGCTGAATATGGCTTAGTTGATTGTCTGCCTATATATTCTGGTGGTTTAGGTGTCCTTGCTGGCGATCACCTCAAGTCTGCTAGTGATTTGGGATTACCTTTGGTTGCTGTTGGTTTACTTTACCAAGAAGGCTACTTTGCCCAATATCTCAATGCTGATGGTTGGCAGCAAGAACGCTACCCCACCAATGATTTTTATAATATGCCTCTGCACCTAGAGCGTAACTCTGATGGGTCAGAACTCAGGATTGCGGTAGAGTATCCAGGTCGCACAGTTTACGCCCGTGTGTGGCGGGTACAGGTAGGGGTTGTGCCTTTGTACCTGATGGATACCAATATTGAGCCAAATAACACTTACGACCACGACATCACCGACGAACTTTATGGTGGTGATTTGGATATGCGAATTCACCAGGAAATGATGCTGGGAATTGGCGGAGTCAGGATGTTGAAGGCTTTGGGATACAAACCTACGATGTATCACCTCAATGAAGGTCATTCTGGCTTTCTAATTCTGGAACGCATCCGAATGTTGATGCAAGAACAAGGACTGACTTTTGCCCAAGCTAAACAGGTAGCCCAATCGACTCAAGCTTTCACTACGCATACGCCTGTTTCTGCTGGATTCGATTTATTCCCGCCAGACAAAGCAATGTACTACGTGGGACACTACGCCCATACTTACGGATTATCTCGTGAGGAATTTCTCGGTCTTGGACGAGAGAACACGGGAGATTTATCTTCACCTTTTAGTATGGCGGCGTTGGCGCTGAAAACCTCCAGCTTTGTTAATGGTGTTGCTCAGTTACACGGTGAAGTATCACGGATCATGTTTCACAGCCTTTGGAAAGGCTTACCTATAGCAGAAGTACCAATAACGGCGATTACTAATGGGGTTCATGCTCGCAGTTGTGTAGCTAAATCAACTCAGGAGTTATACGATCGCTATCTTGGCCCTAGCTGGTCACAAAAAGGAGCAAATGATCCTCTATGGGAACGAGTGCTGTCAATTCCTGATGAAGAATTATGGCGTAATCACGAACGTAGTCGTTCAGAATTGGTAGTATTTGTGCGCGATCGCTTAGTCAAACATTTGCGCGGTCGTGGTGCTTCTCCAGTGGAGATTTCCCAAGCTCAAGAAGTTCTAGATCCAGGTGTTCTGACAATTGGGTTTGCTCGTCGATTTGCTACTTATAAACGCGCTACTTTATTTCTGCGTAATCTTGAGCGGATTAAACAGATTTTATCAAGTAACAAACATAAACAAGTGCAGTTTGTAATTGCAGGAAAAGCTCACCCTAAAGATATTCCAGGCAAAGAATTAATCCGTGAAATCATCCGCTTGACAAAGGAAAATGGCATCGCATCAAGCGTAGTATTTATCCCAGATTACGATATCCATGTAGCTCGGTTGATGGTTGCAGGTTGTGATGTCTGGCTAAATACACCCAGACGACCACGGGAAGCATCTGGTACGAGTGGAATGAAGGCAGCGATGAATGGTTTGCCTAATCTGAGTGTGCTAGATGGTTGGTGGGATGAAGCCGATTATGTTCGCACTGGTTGGCCCATTGGTCATGGTGAAACTTACGAAGATCCTGAGTATCAAGATGAAGTAGAAGCAAATGCACTATATGAGCTAATTGAAAAAGAAGTAGTGCCTTTGTTTTATGACCGCGATGGTGAAGGAATTCCTCGCCGTTGGATTGCCAAAATGAAAGATGCCATCCGGTTAAATTGCCCGTTCTTTAATACGGCGCGGATGGTAAGGGAATATGCAACGCGGGCTTATTTTCCAGCAAGCGATCGCAACTTCGTAATGACAGGTAACAATTATGCCCCAGCCAAGGAATTAGCTGCTTGGAAAGAAAGCATTTTTCAACATTGGTACAACATCAAAATCGTCTCAGTTGATGTTTCTGCAACCGAGCAAATTCAGGTTAATCAAAAGGTTTCTGTTAAAGCTTTAATTAACTTAGCAGGGCTCACCCCAAATGATGTCCAAATTGAGCTATATCAAGGCGCTGTAAATGCAGATGGTGAAATTACTAATGGTACAAGTCTGGTAATGCAACACCAAGGAAAAGATCAACAAGGAGATAGTATTTATACGGCTGATATTCTATACTCTGCTTCTGGTTTACAAGGTTTATCTCTGCGTGTGTTGCCTAAACACGAAAATCTCAGCAGTCCTCATGAATTAGGATTAATTAGTTGGGCATAATTTAGCTGTAGAGACGCGAGATCTCGCGTCTCTACAATATACAATTCATAAAAATGTTTTAACCGCAGATAAACGCAGATGTTTATTACGAATTAATTCTTTTTAGCATAAGATTTAAGAGCTAATTTCTATTCGGAATAACTATATATCCAGTAGTGCGATCGCCTAATACCAAATTACGCTCAACGCCCCAATACCACCAATGTGCAGCTACATACGCACATATAAGAGCATCGAGTTGATCTTCTAATGCTTTGAGTGCTGCACCTGTGGTCGGAAATTCTGAGATTAACGAACCACCAAAACGCAGAGAAGGTATAGAGGAGAAAGAGAGATCTAGTTTAGGTTGATAAGTGGGTAAAATATCGATAATATACTGGGATAATTTACACAATTCTATTCGACGATCTGCCAGTTTTCCTTTTTTATATTTCAAGATGCGATCTAAGTTAAATAAATTTACTATTGCTGCGTGGGGATATACTTCTATTTGATACCTTTCCAATTTTTGAGGTTCTATAATTGGTGCGTGAACAAATCCACGTACTTCTAATTCTAAACCAAATTGAACAGTTTTTTGAGCATAAGAACGTGCTAAACTTGCAGGATAGCAACCAGCGTGATATTTACCAAAATATTTATGACTGAGTTTATCTGGTAGGCGCATTCCTGTAGCATTAGGAATCAAAGTTGGTGCATCCACGGCAATTATTCCTGGTTCATCAGGTGATATCCAAGTTTCAAGCCAAGTAAGAATATCTACATTTGATTGTTGGCGGTCTAAATTTAAAATTTCTAATTGATTATTTCGCCATTCCAAACAGCATAATCCACTAGCGCCAGATACCCAGCCAAAATCAATTCCGATAAATTTCATTATTCAGCCACCAGATATCGCAAACGTACTATGTTATCTTTCATGTAATACTGCTAGTTAACAAATAATCAATTTTTGGTAGAGAGGCATGATAGAATTCGCCGCCATTACTTCCGTAATTAGTAAATATGCTCCTCAAGCTAGTCAACTGATCGTTAAACAAGCTCAAAAAAACGAAGCTGTTATCAAAATTTTACAAGAATTAAAACTTAATTCTACCCAAATTGTTGATGATATTGATACTGTTTATGGGTACACCCTCGTAAAATATGGCGTATTTAAACCTGAAGCAATTTTAAATTTATTTAGAGAGAAATTAATTAAAGATTACTTTTGGGAGGCTTACAGTAATAATGCTCCCTGGAAGTTTGTAGAAAATACTAAAAAGTTTCTTCATCAAAATAGCGAACTAAAAACGCAAATAGTTAATGTCAAAATTTACGTATTGCCTGAAATAGAAGAATTTGGCGAAGCTTTTATTGCAGTTGCTAAACAAACGAAAGCGTCAAAATATCAGCCTTATCCAGATTGGAACTTAGATGTTTATCCTAAAGAGTTTAAAGCCTTAATTTTTGAGAAGACTCGTTTATTCTGCGGTCGCGATTTTGTTTTTCAAGCTATTAATAAATTTTTCTCAACTCAACCCAAAGGTTATTTTACTGTGATTGGGGATGCAGGGATGGGAAAAAGCGCGATCGCAGCTAAATATATCTCAGCTATCAAATGTCCTTGTTATTTTAATGTATTCGCAGAAGGACGCAATAAACCAGAACAGTTTTTAGCTAATATTAGGCAACAGTTGATTAAACGATATTCTCTCCAAAATGCAGACAACGCGGATCTAAGAACTGTATTGCAAAAAGCAAGTGAAGAACTGGAAGGGAAAAAACTTGTTATTGTTGTTGATGCCCTAGATGAAGTAGAACAAGAAGGAAATAGTAATCTTTTAGATTTACCCCAAAACTTGCCGGATGGAGTTTATTTTTTACTAACAAGAAGACCTTACAACCAAGAAACAAAACGTTTAACTGTTTCTCCAGAGACTCCTGTAGATGAATTAGATTTAACCAAAAGTGATTATGCTGCTTTGATTCAGGAAGATGTCAAAGAGTATATTCACTTGTTTTTGAAGAATGATTCTAAACTGATAGATTGGATTAATGAACGCAATATTTCTGACGATAATTTCACTCAGGAGATAGCTATCAAGAGTGAAAATAATTTCATGTATTTACGTTATGTATTACCTGGAATCTCTGAAGGTAAATACAACGATCTAACTCTGAATGGATTACCCCAAGGTCTTCAGGATTACTATACAACTCATTGGCATCGGATGGGGATGGATAATGAATCCAATGAAAAGAAAGTAAAAATCCTTTATATCTTAGTAGAAAGAGGTGAACCCATATCTTCAACCATGATTTCAGAAATTCTTGATGAAGATGAATATGAGGTGAAATCCGTTTTAAATGATTGGGTTGAGTATGTGACTCGGAAAGTAAATGAAGAGGAACAAAAAACTTACTACAGTATTTTTCATCGCAGTTTTCTAGAATTTCTACAAGACCAAGATAAATTAGATAAAGATCGCAAACTCTTTATAGAAGTTAATAAAAGTATGGCTGATTATATGCTCAGAGAGATGAAATAAATGGGGAAGATTGCCACTAAATTAGCCTCAAAACCAGCAGAATTTCAAAATTTATATCTGGGGCAGTTCCCTGAAATCCAATTAAAAAGGAGTAACTCAGCAGAATATTATCAATGTCTCACGAATTTTGATTTTATTATTTTGAAAATTAAATATCCTAAATTTGGAGTAGAAGCTCTGATTAGGGATTATGCTTTGATTGATGACCCTGAGATATTAGAGAAATTAGAAAAATCCGAGAAACTAGAACCCGAACAAGTCAAAACTCTGAAATTAATTCAACGTGCGCTACAGTTATCAGCCCATGTTTTGAATCAAGACCAAAATCAATTAGTAGGGCAACTGTGGGGAAGGTTGCAGAGTTTTGAACAGCCAGAAATTCAAAAAATATTGGCAGATGCAGCAGCAAGTAAAAGTGAAATTCCTCGATTGCGACCCATTACAGCCAGCTTAACCACTCCCGACGGAAACTTGCTGCGTACCCTAACAGGTCATAACGACTCGGTAGAAGCAGTAGCAATTACCCCCGACGGCAAAAGCGCCGTCTCTGGTTCATCTGACTTCACCCTGAAAGTGTGGGATCTACAGACAGGAAAGGAAATCTCTACCCTGAATGGTCATAACGCCTGGGTACGAGCAGTAGCAATTACCCCTGATGGCAAAAGCGCCGTTTCTGGTTCATCTGACAACACTCTGAAAGTGTGGGATTTACAGACAGGAAAGGAAATCTCTACCCTAACTGGTCATAACGCCTCGGTACAAGCAGTAGCAATTACCCCCGATGGCAAAAGAGCCGTTTCTGGTTCTCGTGATAATACCCTGAAAGTGTGGGATTTACAGACAGGAAAGGAAATCTCTACCCTGACTGGTCATAACGCCTGGGTATGGGCAGTAGCAATTACCCCCGACGGCAAAAGCGCCGTTTCTGGTTCTGGTGATAATACCTTGAAAGTGTGGGATTTACAGACAGGAAAGGAAATCTCTACCCTGATTGGTCACAACGCCTGGGTACAAGCAGTAGCAATTACCCCCGATGGCAAAAGCGCCGTTTCTGGTTCATCTGACTTTACCCTGAAACTATGGGATTTACAGACAGGAAAGGAAATCTCTACCCTAACTGGTCATAACGACTCGGTATGGGCAGTAGCAATTACCCCCGACGGCAAAAGCGCCGTTTCTGGTTCATCTGACTTTACCCTGAAAGTGTGGGATTTACAGACAGGAAAGGAAATCTCTACCCTGAATGGTCATAACGACTCGGTATGGGCAGTAGCAATTACCCCCGATGGCAAAAGCGTCGTTTCTGGTTCATTTGACAACACTCTGAAAGTGTGGGATTTACAGACAGGAAAGGAAATCTCTACCCTAACTGGTCATAACGACTGGGTACAAGCAGTAGCAATTACCCCCGATGGCAAAAGAGCCGTTTCTGGTTCTCGTGATAATACCCTGAAAGTGTGGGATTTACAGACAAGAAAGGAAATCTCTACCCTGACTGGTCATAACGCCTCGGTATGGGCAGTAGCAATTACCCCCGACGGCAAAAGAGCCGTTTCTGGTTCATTTGACAACACCCTGAAAGTGTGGGATTTACAGACAGGAAAGGAAATCTCTACCCTGACTGGTCATAACGACTGGGTACGAGCAGTAGCAATTACCCCCGACGGCAAAAGAGCCGTTTCTGGTTCATTTGACAACACCCTGAAAGTGTGGGATTTACAGACAGGAAAGGAAATCTCTACCCTGACTGGTCATAACGCCTCGGTATGGGGAGTAGCAATTACCCCCGATGGCAAAAGAGCCGTTTCTGGTTCATTTGACAACACCCTGAAAGTGTGGGATTTACAGACAGGAAAGGAAATCTCTACCCTGACTGGTCATAACGCCTGGGTACGAGCAGTAGCAATTACCCCCGATGGTAAAAGAGCCGTTTCTGGTTCTGGTGACAACACTCTGAAAGTGTGGGATTTACAGACAGGAAAGGAAATCTCTACCCTGACTGGTCATAACGACTGGGTACGAGCAGTAGCAATTACCCCCGATGGCAAAAGAGCCGTTTCTAGTTCTCGTGATAATACCCTGAAAGTGTGGGATTTACAGACAAGAAAGGAAATCTCTACTTTTATTGATGACAGCCCTATCTGGTGCTGTGCAGTTTCCCCAGATGGATTAACAATTGTTGCAGGAGAACAATCAGGTCGTGTTCATTTCCTACGGTTGGAAGGTGGTTAAAAAATGAATAATATTGCCAAAAATACAATAAATATCCCCAGATACCCGCCAGAATTTGAGCAAATTATTACCGCTAAAAATCACAATTTCGTCGGGCGTGAATTTGTCTTTACTGCTATCAATAGCTTTCTCGCTCAATATGACCGAGGCTACTTTACTATTATCGGTGAACCTGGGATTGGTAAAAGTGCCATTCTTGCCCATTATGTTAGCCAAAACCCTGGGGTCATTTATTACAATGTCGAAATTGCTGGTGAAGATCCCCCCCAACCCCCCTTTTTAACGGGGGAGTGTGAGAACACACCCGAAGATCGGGGGGAGTATGAGGAATTTTTGAGTACGGTTTGCACTCAATTAATAGAAATTGCTCAAAATCAAGGTAGTAAAAATATTACATCTGATGCTACTACAGAAGGCGGTGGCTTTTTCTCTTTGTTACTGCAACAAATTAGCGATCGCTTGCATCCAGAAGAACGTTTAATTATTACTATTGATGGGTGCGATCGCATTGATATCAACAATCAGCCTCGCGGTTCAAATATTTTATATTTACCTCGCTATCTACCAGAAAAAGTTTATTTTCTCCTAACTCGCCGTCCTTTCTTACCAGATAAATCTGGTTTACTAATTGAAACACCATCTCAATATTTAGATTTATCAGCATACCTAGAACAGAATCGTGCTGATGTACAGGAATATATTAAAAATTATCATCTCCTCCACCCCTCAGAAATGGGATGGTTGAAAATCAACGAACATGAAACTAATTTTATGTACGCTAGCGAAATATTAAAAGCTATAAATCAAGACATTTATCCACAAGGGTTACAAATTTATTATCAAAATCACTTAAATAAAATGAATTTAATAACTACTAACCAGCAAACAATAGCTGGAAAGGTGCTAAATATTGTAGTACAAGAGCAATCAATATCAATAGAAACAATAGCGGAAAGATTAGACGAAGATGAATATGAAATCAAAGTAGTTTTAGGAAAATGGCGAGAATTTTTGCATTTAGAATCAATAGCAGCAGAAGTTAAATATAGCCTTTATCATCCTAGTTTTCGTGATTGGTTGCAGCAAAAAATGGCAGCTAATATTTGAGTTTTACAATATATAGCGGTCTGCACCGTCAGCTATCAGCAATCAGCTTTAATCATGCGCCTTTGCAATCACTAAATATGCAATTTAAATGTGGAACAGCTTAACTGCTAGAAAAGCTTTACTGTTCCTGCATCAACCGCAGATAATTTTTCCTTAGCTGCGCCAAATTCTCAATCATGCGATCGCTCAAATCTTTTTCCACATCGCACATCTGCTGCCAAAAAGCTGCGGAACGTCTTCCGGCGATCGCATCTTGCCAAAGTACATCCAACAGTTCAGCAGCTAGGGGGCTTTCAGCTTCCAAATTGCCACGTAATTGCTCAAAGGCTTGTTTGGCTTCAGCATGAGTAGCCATATCTTGCGCTAGAGAGATGCACTTTTTAAGTTCGGCAACAAAATTCTGTGAGGGAGATTGCGTCATAATAATCAGAACTAATACACGACAATTTGTTGATATTATTTGCTGGGCAGTTCAGCACGAATACTTAACCGAACACAATGGGTAAGCAGCGAGTTTTTTCTGGGGTACAACCTACTGGTAATCCTCACCTGGGTAATTATCTGGGTGCAATACGCAACTGGGTAGAAATTCAAAGCCAGTACGAAAATTATTTCTGTGTAGTAGATTTACACGCAATTACAGTGCCGCACAACCCTGCGACGTTGGCATCTGATACCTACAACACTGCCGCACTCTATTTAGCTTGTGGCATTGATTTGCAATGCTCTAACATATTTATCCAATCTCATATATCTGCCCATAGTGAACTTACTTGGCTACTTAACTGCATCACGCCTCTAAACTGGTTGCAAGATATGATCCAGTTCAAGGAAAAGGCTATTAAGCATGGGGAAAATGTTGGTACTGGTTTAGTAGATTATCCCGTATTAATGGCGGCAGATATTTTGCTTTACCAAGCGGATAAAGTTCCTGTAGGGGAAGATCAAAAGCAACACATAGAACTAACACGCGATATTGCTGCCAGATTTAACCATCAATTTGCCCGTAAAAAGCCTGTTTTGAAGCTACCAGAACCATTAATTCGGGCTGAAGGCGCAAGAGTTATGAGTCTCACTGATGGTACGCGCAAAATGTCTAAGTCTGATCCTTCAGATTTGAGCAGAATTAATCTGTTAGATTCACCGGAGGAGATTCAGAAGAAGATTAAACGTTGTAAAACCGATCCAGTTAAAGGTTTAACATTTGACGACCCAGAAAGACCTGAGTGCAACAATTTGTTAACTCTATATATGCTACTTTCTGGCAAGAGTAAAGAAGAGGTAGCAACTGAGTGTCAGGATATGGGATGGGGGCAGTTTAAACCTTTGCTTGCAGATACCGCAGTTGCAGCCCTCAAGCCGATTCGGGATAAGTATAAAGAAGTCATGGACGACAAGGGTTATCTGGAGTCTGTGTTGCGTGATGGACGGGAAAAAGCGGAAGCGATCGCATCTGACACCCTTGCTAAAGTAAAAGCAGCATTAGGTTACTCTGTGCCATTGTGAAAATCTTCACTTTCCAGTTTTAACCAATTTAGGATTGTAGACTAATCAAAAGTCCACAATATATCTATACAGTCAGTCCCAATTTCAGAATGAATAATTTTCGTGCTGCCGTCAAGGCTGGTGAATTTATAGTTACCGCAGAGGTAGCACCCCCCAAGGGAGGCGATCCTGCACTTATGGTGCGGATGGCGCAAACCCTCAAAGGCAGAGTCCACGCCGTTAATATTACTGATGGTAGTCGGGCAGTATTGCGGATGTCTCCTGTAGCTGCTTCTGTGATCTTGTTACAGCACGGAATTGAACCAATTTGTCAAGTAGCTTGCCGCGATCGCAACCGCATCGGATTACAAGCTGACCTCATGGGCGCACACGCCCTTGGTATTCGCAACATCCTTGCCCTCACTGGTGATCCAGTCAAAGCAGGCGATCATCCCGACGCTAAAAGTGTTTTTGATCTAGAATCAGTACGCCTACTGCAACTGATTCGCAAACTCAATCACGGATTCGATTGTAACGATAAACTCTTAACTGACGGCGCTACAGACTTGTTTGTTGGTGCCGCAGTCGATCCAGAATCTTCTAGTTGGTCTGGACTACAGCGCAGGTTTGAACGCAAAGTAGAAGCAGGCGCACAGTTTTTCCAAAGTCAGCTAATTTCTAACTTTGACAAACTGGAAAAATTTATGGATCAAATCGCTGCTGGTACAGACAAACCGATTTTAGCTGGTATTTTCTTACTGAAATCTGCTAAAAATGCCGAATTTATTAATCGCTGCGTACCAGGAGTTAACATTCCACAGCACACAATTGATCGTTTAGCAAGTGCATCAGATCCTTTACAGGAAGGTATTAAGATTGCCGCCGAACAAGTCCAGGTAGCGCGTCAACTTTGCCAGGGTATTCACATGATGGCAGTCAAGCGAGAAGACTTGATTCCCGAAATACTAGATTTAGCTGGAATTTCCGAGCAATTAACAATTAACAATGAACAATTATCAATGACCAATTAATAATGATTAATCACTAATCGCCAATCACGCCAAAAAACCGCAATCTCTGACCGTGTGCAGTGTAACGGAATTTACTTTTTCAGATTTGTTGCCAATAAATGTTTTCAATAATTGCAATATGAAACTGCGTTTACTAGCCATTGTTTTTGGTTTAATTATTCCCGTAACTGCTTGTAATAGTAGTAAGCAAGCTAATGCACCCACCCCTGCTCAATCGCCCACTTCCACATCTTCCTCTGTCTCTAATGTACCAGCATCACCTGCTGCATCTCCTAAAACAGCCGCTAGTTCTGATACATCTGCTGTCAGCAAAAATTGGTATAATTATTCTTCAACCGATGGAAAATATAGCGCTAAATTTCCAGATAAACCTAATGAACAAAAAAGAGCTTCTAAAGCCCAACAAGGAGAAATTTCTGGAACTGAAGTTAGATATATTGATAATGCCAATCAGCGTTTATATTTAACTGGTCATGTTAATTTACCTGCCCCTAAAGGAGCAAAACTTACTAATGTGAATGTTGACAAAATTTTAGATGGTGGTCGAGATAGTATGGCTAAGACAGTTGGAGCGACTGTCAAAAACGAAACAAAGATTAGTCAAGGTGAATATCCAGGCAGAGAATTTCTCATGACTCTGCCGAATGGTTTAAGTGCTAAAGCGAGGATATTTATTAACCCTAAAAACCTCAAAGCTTATCAAGCTGTATTTGCAGCCAAAGATGGCAAGGTAGATGCTCCTGATGCTAAAGCTTTTCTCGATTCTGTAAAGCTTAAGTAAAAAATCATTAAACCTACAGGACTTACGCAAAACTGTATTCTATACACCATCTGTAGGTGAACGCAATTTATTACTTCCGTGCTTGGTGAAGCGAGTAACATTTTGATTTTTGTAACACATCTATATAGGGTATAAATTCCATTCTTCTGCCAGGATAGTGTTTAGAACACTATCCTGAAGGTTGACTTGTGTGAACTCAGAAACATTAAATTCCGATATCAGTAAGACAGTAGATACCCTAATCTGTGCAGTAACAATCTACACAGAGCAAGCAAGAATCAGACGACGTGGTGTTGTAGCGCTGGATGGTCAAGAAAAAGAACTTATAATTTTAGGGTTACCAGCAATTCTCAATCCCGAATCTCTAAGGGTTAGCGGTGCGGGAACCCAAGCAGTACGGGTATTAGAAATTAGCACAAAACTTGTATCTCAGGTTGAATCTGTTGATCAACAACTTACTGAGTTAACTCAACAAATTCGAGAATTAGAAGCACAAGAACGAGGTATTCAAAATATATTAGCATCTGTGCAATTGCAACGGAATTTTATCCACTCCTTGAGTGAAAAATCTGTTGAGCGTTTCTCAAAAAGTTTAGCCAGTCAACAAGCAGGAATTAATGAAGCTAGAGATTTGCTCAACTTTTTAGGGCAGCACTATAACGATTATTCTACTGTCATTACCCAAAATGAACAGCAGCGTAATGACATTAACCAGCAGCTACAGATACTCCGCCAACAGTTGCAACAATTGCAAATACCTCGCGTTCAAGAAAGTTTAAACCTGATTGTCACAATCGCCCCTACTGCTGCTTGCAATTTTGAAATTGAGGTATCCTATGTTGTTAAGCAAGCTAGCTGGATACCACTTTACGATTTACAAATTAGTGACAACGGTGAACGAGTAAATATCAACTATTTAGCAGAAGTACAGCAACGTACTGGTGAAGATTGGATAGATGCGTTTCTTACTCTTTCCACAGCTAAACCAGAACTAGGAACATTACCACCCAAGTTAAATCCTTGGTATATCGATGTTCTCAGACCAAGAGTAGATTACCCACCTCCTCCGATGGCATTACCTAGCGCTCCAATGAATATGCCGAGGCAAAGGATGCTAAGGTCTGCTAATCTTCCTGAAGACTACGAAGAGACTGATGCTATGTTTGCAGTCGAAACTGTGGCAGCAGAAGTATCAACGCAAGGGGGTGTCGTTACTTTCCAACTCAAACAAAGCAGCAATATCCCCTCTGATGGCACACCTCATAAAGTGACGATTTTCAGCGACGATTATCCGTGTCGCAAAGAGTATATTGCCATTCCTCGGCTAGTTAGCTTTGCTTATCTGCAAGCAACTGTGACTAATCCTCAAACAGGTGCAACTTTATTACCTGGTAAAGCAAATATCTTTCGGAACAATACTTTTGTCGGTACTACCCAATTGGAAAATATTGCACCCGGTCAAGAGTTTAAACTCAACTTAGGTATTGATGAAAGTTTAAAAATAGAGCGCGATTTAGTTGAGCGTCAGGTAGATAAAAAGTTGATAGGTAGTCACCGTCGGACTACTTATGCCTATCGCCTAGTGATTACTAATTTACGTGACGAGCAAGTTACGATTAAACTATCTGAACAAGTACCACTCAGCCGTAACGAGCAAATTAAAGTACGCCTAACGCGCTGCAATCCCCAAATTGAAGCGGATAAGATGGGAATACTCGAATGGTCACTAATGCTGCCGCCTCAATCTAAACAGGAAATATATTATCAATTCCTAGTTGAGCATTCACCTGATTTAACAGTAGTTGGGCTAAATTTGTAAGCAACTCTGTTCAATTAACAATTATCAATTATCAATGACGAGGCAATATTATGATTTTACAAACAATAACTCAACTACCCATTCCTTCACACTTTGATGCTACTAAAGTTGGGCAATTGTGGCGAGTACCCTATCAAGAAAGGGCTGTTGATGCGAAAGATTGGGCGAAAAAGTACGAGATTCCACCTGCATCACAGGATAAAACTCGCATTTGCCTGTTATTAATTGATGTGCAAAATACGTTTTGCTTGCCTGAATTTGAACTATTTGTTGGTGGTAGAAGCGGTACGGGTGCTGTAGATGATAATGTGCGGTTGTGTGAATTTATTTATCGAAATTTGGGAGTGATAAGCGCGATCGCACCTACAATGGATACTCACACTGCTATGCAAATCTTCCATCCCATCTTCTGGATAAACGATGCAGGCGAACACCCCACACCCGCCGCTACCAACATTACACCCGCCGATATTAAACAAGGTTTATGGAAAGTAAATCCTGCTGTTGCTGATATTAGTGGTGGCGATTACTCTACATTACAAGCACACGCTTTTCATTATGTGCAGCAACTCAGTAATGCAGGTAAGTATCCCTTAACAGTTTGGCCTTATCATTCCATGCTGGGAGGCATTGGTCATGCCTTAGTTTCAGCAGTCGAAGAGGCATTATTCTTTCATAGCATTGCTAGAAGTAGCCAAACTAGATTTGAAATTAAAGGTGATAATCCTTTAACTGAAAACTATTCAGTATTGAGTGCGGAAGTTTTACAAGATGTTAATGGACAACCAATAGCGCAGAAAAATACCAGCTTTATTCAACATCTGCTGGAATTTGATGCAGTAATCATTGCTGGTCAAGCTAAGAGTCACTGTGTAGCTTGGACAATTGAAGATTTATTAACAGAAATAACAGCCAAACATTCTAACTTAGCTCAAAAAATATACCTTCTGGAAGATTGCACATCGCCAGTTGTAGTACCTGGAGTGGTAGATTACACAGAACAAGCTGATGATGCCTTCGCTAGGTTTGCCGAGGCTGGCATGAATTTGGTTAACTCAACTGCGCCAATCGAAAGCTGGCTATAAGCTGTTGTGCTTCGCGCGTTTGTTATTTGGGCTGAGTGGGAGATAGCAGGGAGGAGTAATTTGTCCTAACTGCTATAGCTGATTTTGTTACTTAAAATGTAACGGTGAAATCCGGCATCAAAAATTAACGCATACTAGCAACAATTGACTTAGTTTGTGCATCTTAAATCTATAACGCTCACAGTAGTTTCGTAACAAATTCGTTACGAAACTACTGCTGATAGCTTTGCTGTATCTAGATTAAGTCTACCGTCATCCTTTAATCAATTAGTCATGCTGCTACAAGATGCTCGTGATTATCAAATTTTATTTCTCTCTACTTTCCTAGTTTTAGGTATCAGTACTAGAGACTGGACACTAAGACCTGAGTTAATTATAACGGTGATAGCAACTTGTCTAATTACTCAATGGTTAGCTATCTCTATTTTGCCAGAAATTAACCAAAAAATTAGAGGTTTTATATTTGAAAATCCTAACGATTCGCCAGAAATCAAACCAAGTTTAACAACCAATGAAAAATTACTTTCTCTTAAAAGTGCTACCATCACATCTTTAGGTCTTAGCTTGCTTCTCAGAGCAGATAATTATCCCACAATGGTACTAGCAGGGGCATTAGCAATTTTAAGTAAATTTATATTTAAATTTAATCAAAAACATTTCTTTAATCCTGCTAATTTTGGCATTATCTGTGTATTGATGCTTACTAAAGATGCCTGGGTTTCCCCTGGACAATGGGGAGATGAGTGGTGGTATGCACTTTTATTTGCTGGTACTGGCGGAATAGTATTAAAACGAGTTGGTAGATGGGATACAACGGCGGCTTTTTTAGGTAGCTACGCTTTATTGGAAGCAATTAGAAATTTTTGGCTGGGTTGGACTTTTGATGTTTATTTACATCGGTTAATGAGTGGCTCATTGTTGCTGTTTGCTTTATTTATGATTACAGATCCGCGCTCCATTCCCAATGCTCGTATTAGTAGAATATTATGGGCTGTCTGTATTGCTGGATTAACTTTTATCCTGCGGAATCAATATTTTGTTTCTACAGCAGTATTCTGGGCTTTATTTGCTTTATCGCCCTTGAGTATAGTTTTTGATTTGATCTGGTCAGCGCCTCAGTTTAAATGGCTAGAAAAGTTGACAATTTTGCCTACAAAATTAGTTGAAGATGATTTAAAAGATGCTGTAACCGTTGAAATTGCCCAATCATAATTTGAAGAATTTAGATGAGGCTGGTATGAAGATATTAAAAATATTGAAAACGCTGTTAATAGCTTTAATAGCTGTGATTTGTTTTACCCCTAGTGCTTGGGCTTTTTGTGGATTCTATGTATCGAAAGCTGATACAAAGCTTTACAACAAAGCTTCACAAGTGATTATTGCCCATGAGGGTGATCGCACTATCTTAACAATGGCAAACGACTATCAAGGAAATGCCAAAGATTTTGCCCTGGTTGTCCCAGTACCCGTAGTACTACAAAAAGAACAAGTTCAGGTTGGCGACCCGAAAATAATCGAACGCCTAGATGCCTTTAGCGCCCCACGACTGGTAGAATATTTCGACTCTGACCCCTGTAACCAAAGATTTTATCAATCTCTACCTAGTGCGCCAGCAGCACGACTTGAAGGAGCAACAAGAAATCAGGCTGCAAGTGATAGTGCTTTGGGTGTCACTATAGAATCAAAATTCTCCGTCGGAGAATATGACATCTTAGTTCTCAGTGCTAAGGAATCTAACGGTTTAGAAACATGGCTTAACCGCAATAACTACAAAATTCCTCAAGGTGCTAACCAACTTTTAAAGCCTTACATTCGGCAAAACATGAAATTCTTCGTTGCTAAAGTCAATCTAGAAGAATTTGACAAATCTGGCTATCAAAATCTCCGCCCATTGATGATAGCTTATGAATCTCCTAAATTCATGTTGCCGATTCGTTTAGGGATGATTAATTCTACCAGTGAGCAAGATTTAATCGTTTATCTTCTCTCACCAAAAGGTCAAGCAGAAATTACTAACTACCGGACAGTAAACATTCCTTCAAATACAGAGATACCGCTTTATGTTAAACAGGAGTTTGGCAATTTCTACAAAGCTATGTTCCAAAATTCTTACAACAGTGAGAATAAAAAAGTAGCATTTCTAGAATACGCTTGGGATATGGGTAACTGTGACCCTTGTTCTGCCGAACCATTGTCACAAGAGGAACTGAAGAAAGCAGGTGTATTTTGGACAGAGGATGGAGGAAGATCTAATGTATTTATCACTCGTTTGCACGTCCGTTATACCCGCGATAAATTCCCAGAAGATTTAATGTTTCAAGAAACATCAAATCAAGAAGCATTCCAAGGTCGCTATGTTCTACGTCATCCCTTTACCGGAAACGTTTCTTGCCAAGCAGGTCAACAATACAAGCGGTCTTTACGTTCACGGTTTGAAAAGGAAGCACAAAATTTAGCTAAACTGACAGGATGGAATATTCAGGATATTCGTAAAAAAATGGATATTCCTGACAGCAAGTCAACTCCTTTTTGGAGAAAAATCTGGCCTTTATCTTTGCTTACGCCCTTGATTCTAATTATGATGCCTACAAGAAAGCGTCGCCGGAAGTAATTAAGTTATATAACCCTTTTAGAGACGTACCATAGTACGTCTCGACATTCATTTTTTGAGATTTCTCATCATGATTTTACTAATTCATACGAGGTTGCTATGAAGATATTGAGAATATTAAAAACGCTGCTAATAGTTTTGATAGCTGTTGTTTGTTTTACCCCTAGTGCTTGGGCTTTTTGTGGATTCTATGTATCGAAAGCTGATACAAAACTTTACAACAAAGCTTCACAAGTAATAATTGCCCATGAGGGCGATCGCACTATTTTAACAATGGCAAACGACTATCAAGGAAATGCCAAAGATTTTGCCCTGGTTGTCCCAGTACCCGTAGTACTACAAAAAGAACAAGTTCAGGTTGGCGACCCGAAAATAATCGAACGTCTAGATGCCTTTAGCGCCCCACGACTGGTAGAATATTTCGACTCTGACCCCTGTAGACCAGTAGCGTATGAAGCAATACCAATGCCTGTTCAAGCACCATCAGCACAAGCAGCAAGAGGAGGTGCTGCAAGTGATAGTGCTTTGGGTGTCACTATAGAATCAAAATTCTCCGTCGGGGAATATGACATCTTAGTTCTCAGTGCTAAGGAATCTAACGGTTTAGAAACATGGCTTAACCGCAATAACTACAAAATTCCTCAAGGTGCTAACCAACTTTTAAAGCCTTACATTCGGCAAAACATGAAATTCTTCGTTGCTAAAGTCAATCTAGAAGAATTTGACAAATCTGGCTATCAAAATCTCCGCCCATTGATGATAGCTTATGAATCTCCTAAATTCATGTTGCCGATTCGTTTAGGGATGATTAATTCTACCAGTGAGCAAGATTTAATCGTTTATCTTCTCTCACCAAAAGGTCAAGCAGAAATTACTAACTACCGGACAGTAAACATTCCTTCAAATACAGAGATACCGCTTTATGTTAAACAGGAGTTTGGCAATTTCTACAAAGCTATGTTCCAAAATTCTTACAACAGTGAGAATAAAAAAGTAGCATTTCTAGAATACGCTTGGGATATGGGTAACTGTGACCCTTGTTCTGCCGAACCATTGTCACAAGAGGAACTGAAGAAAGCAGGTGTATTTTGGACAGAGGATGGAGGAAGATCTAATGTATTTATCACTCGTTTGCACGTCCGTTATACCCGCGATAAATTCCCAGAAGATTTAATGTTTCAAGAAACATCAAATCAAGAAGCATTCCAAGGTCGCTATGTTCTACGTCATCCCTTTACCGGAAACGTTTCTTGCCAAGCAGGTCAACAATACAAGCGGTCTTTACGTTCACGGTTTGAAAAGGAAGCACAAAATTTAGCTAAACTGACAGGATGGAATATTCAGGATATCCGTAAGAAAATGGATGTTAGTGATATTCCTGACAGCAAGCAGACTCCTTTTTGGAGAAAACTCTGGCCTTTATCCTTGCTTACTCCCTTGGTTCTAATTATGATGCCTACAAGAAAGCGTCGCCGGAAGTAATTAAGTTATTAGCTAAGTACTAATAGCAATTCGGAAAATCAGGGCTACAAATATTTGATGTAGAGACGTATCATGGTACGTCTCTACATATTGCTTACTTCAATATCCCCCTAAATCCCTTTTTAAGGGGTACTTTGAAATTTCCCCCCTTTTTAACTCTGCTAGTTCGGATCTAGGTTTCAGGCTTTCGGTGCGTAAGTCCTATCTACTTTATTTCAAGCCCAAACCCTAAAATCTGGGGGTAATTGTTAATTGTTAATTGTTAATTGATTCTCGCTGTACATTCTAGAATTAACCTTTGATTTTCTATAGCATAAGGCTGTATTTCTAAAGCTTGACGAAAAGCTTGAATCGCAGCACTATATTCTCCGAGTGCAGCATAAGATAAACCTAGACCGTGCCATGCACCAAAATGCACTGGGTTAAGTTTTACGACCATCTCACAATCTGCGATCGCTTTCTCATACTCTCCAACCATATAATAAAGTACCGCTCGTCGGTTCCAAGCTTCTGCAAAATCTGGTAAGTCTGTAATTAGTTGTGTTAAAACCTCTTGGGCTTGAGAAAAATCGCCTACCTCTAGCATTGCTTGAGTACGCTGCAACATTTCCAAACCCACAACTCCCTTTTGTCCAAACCAAATGCGCCAAAGTTCTACCGTAGCTTGGTAACGAACACTTTCATCAGAGTTTTTTAAGTCAGCGAGTAACTGATTGATAGATAATTCATTCATCGGTGTAGGGCTATGTATAGCAATTAGCAGTTAGCTTTTACATTTTCATTGTTGTGTTTAGGTTTCACTCCTACAAGTAGTCAACCACTATGCTGAAGAGTGCTATATGCAGCTTTTTCTAGCTTAGAGTAATAATTTATAGTCTAGTAGTACAATTGTACATAGATAATAGCTACCTATCAGCAACAAGCATGATGCGCTGTAGCTATAATCACAATAAAATTAGGTATTTTAAAAAAATATATGACCTATGAGCGATGCAACATTATAGTGGGAATTATATAAAAAGCGAAAGCTATGTTGATCCACAAGTTGACTGATGCCTTAACAACTGCCAACTAAGTAAATTAATTTGTGAAAGTAAAATAAAACATAAGTTGCCTGCTGCACATAACGCAGTTGCTATTAGCTATTTTAGTAGAAAGCCATCTTGAGTTGTTCAATCTCTGCCTAAACAAAGGAACTCGCGTGAATACAATCAAACCTGTAAATTTTTGTGATCGTTGCGAAAGTTTACCTCAAAAAATCGAGGATTCTGGTAATTTATACCTATGGTTTCCATCAGGTCATAGCTTAATCAAGGTAACTCACTACCTGCGTAAAGCTGAACTGGATTACCAACTCAAAGATGAAGGGCAATGTCTAGCAATTTCTTTACAAGCAACTAAAATCGAAAACTGTCTTAACACCCTAGCGGGAATTTTGACTAAAAATGAGTTGCACAACACACAAGCGTTGTTCATGACTCATGCTGGAGAACCTAAACTTCGTGATATCTCTAGAACTACATTATTATCACGTTTTATTAGTCTCAAGCAGTCTAGTTGGGTACTAGATATGCTAGCCGCAGACCGTGTTACTAGCCAATTCCAACCAATTGTATATGCAGAAGATACATCACGTGTATTTGGTCAAGAATCATTGCTACGCGGGTTGGCAGAGGATGGCAGTCTAATTCCTCCTGGTAAATTTTTCCCATTAGCCGCAAGTGCAGGTATTCTTGTACAGCTAGATTTAATGGGACGGCGCAGTGCTATTCGTGAGGCAAAGCGACATCAAATTAAGGAGCGGATTTTTATCAATTTCTCTCCTACTTCGATTTATGATCCAGCTTCTTGTTTGCGTTCAACGATGAAAACAATTGATGAAGCAGGTATTGCTCATGAACAGATAGTTTTTGAAGTAGTAGAATCAGATCATGTCCAAGACATTAATCACCTCAAAGGCATTCTAGATGTTTATCGGGAAGCAGGTTTTTTGATGGCATTAGATGATTTTGGGGCTGGATATTCTAACTTAAATTTACTCCACGAGTTGCGTCCAGATTTAATCAAGTTAGATATGAGTCTAATTCGCAATGTGCATAAAGATCCTTACAAAGCAATGGTAACGGAGAAAATATTAGAAATTACGGGGCATTTGAATATTAAAACAGTCGCCGAAGGGATTGAATGTATCGAAGAATTTGAGTGGGTAAAAGAGCGAGGAGCAACTTTTGTACAGGGTTATCTAATCTCTAAACCGATGACGCTACCTGTAACTAAAACTCCTCAACTAAACAGAGAAAATTTAGTTGCTAGTTAATTTGAACTTGTACAAGCCCTAACTACTGAGAGCTAGTTGTCAACTGTCAATTGTTAAGTCTCTAACCAGCAGCTAAAGTCAAAATTATGTTTCATGTCCAAACCGCGTACTAATAACCGAGAAAAACTTGGGGAACTGAAGCAAGTAAAAGATTTAAACTTCAGTCAGCTTGTTGAACCTGAACAAGAATTAAAACGCCAAAATCAGTATTTGCAGTTACTGGGCGCGATCGCACTCAAAATTCGTCAATCATTAGAATTAGACGAAATTCTGCAAACAACGGTGACCGAAGTGCGGCAACTGCTAAACTGCGATCGCCTGTTGATCTATCGCCTTTGGGCAGATGGCACTGGTAGCGCCGTGTGTGAGGCAGTTATTGATGGTTTGCCACAGGTTTTAGGCATAACTTTTCCCCCAGAAATTTTTCCAGAAGACTATCACCAGCTATATACCCAAGGGCGCGTTAAAGCGATCGACGATATCCAAAAAGCTGAAATATCTCCGTGCTTAGTGGAGTTTTTGAGTTCATTTGGGGTGCAGGCTAAATTAGTTGTACCGATAGTTTTTAAACAGCAACTTTGGGGTTTATTCGTTGCCCATCAATGCCTCCAACCAAGAAATTGGAATAGCTTTGAAATTGATTTACTCAAACAAATAGCCGATCACCTTGGCATTGCCGTTGCTCAAGCGCAATTGGTAGAAGCATTACGTATCAGTGAACAACGCTATGCACTGGCAATGTCTGCTACCAACGAGGGAGTATGGGATTGGAATTTAAAAACCAATCAAGTTTATTTTTCTCCTCGTTGGAAAGCCATGCTGGGTTATCAAGAGGATGAAATCGGTGACACTATTGATGAGTGGCTCAATCGAGTACATCCTCTGAGCATAAATCAGGTGAAAACCCAAATTTATGCTTATTTAGAAGGATTAGTTCCCAACTTTGAAAGCGAACATCCCTTATTACACCAAGATGGTAGCTATCGCTGGGTGCTAACTAGAGGAATTGCTCAAAGAGGCATTGATGGTATTGAGCGTTTGACAGGTAGTGTTAGTGATATTAACGATCGCAAGCAAGCAGAACAGCAGTTACGACTACTAGAGTCGGTAGTAATTAACGCCAATGATGCCGTTTTGATAACGGAAGCTGAACCAGTTAGTAAGCCAGGCCCCAGAATTATATACGTTAACCAAGCCTTTACTCGCATGACAGGGTATAGTCTTGAGGAAATTAAAGGTAAGACACCGCGCCTCCTTCAAGGGCCAAAAACCAATCGAGCAACGCTTGCTAAGATTAGAACTGCGCTTAATTCATGGCAACCTGTCCGCGTAGAGATAATTAATTACTCTAAAGACGGCTCGGAGTTTTGGGTAGAGTTGAACATCTCACCAGTAACAGACGAAAGAGGTTGGTACACTCATTGGATATCAATTCAACGTGAAATTACTGAGCGTAAGAGATTAGAGGAATTACATCAACAGCAGGCAGAGCGAGAACAACTGATTGCACAAATAGGTCAACGTATCCGTCAATCTTTAAATTTAGAAGATATTCTTCAGACGACAGTAGCGGAAGTGCGAGAGTTTTTGGGGTGCGATCGCGTTTTGATTTATCGTGTCTGGTCAGATGGTACAGGTAGCGCGGTTAAAGAGGCAGTTGTTCCTGGTTGGGATGAAATTTTAGGTCGCACTTTCCCAGCAGAAGTTTTTCCCCAAGAATATCATCAACTTTATTGTGATGGCAGAATTAGAGCAATTGCCGATGTGGAAAAAGATGCGATCGCACCTTGCTTAGTAGAATTTTTGCATGAGTTACAAGTAAAAGCGAAATTGGTAGTCGCTATATTACAAGGGGAAAAACTTTGGGGACTGCTGATTGCTCACCATTGCAGTGCGCCACGATCATGGCAACAATTAGAAATTAATTTACTTTCTTCCTTAGCAACACAAGTAGCGATCGCTATTAAACAATCAGAACTTTATCATAAGTTACAAGGAGCAAACCAAGAGTTACAGTCTTTAGCATCATCAGATAGTTTGACTAATATTGGGAACCGTCGCTGTTTTGATCAAACTCTTGAGCAAGAATGGCTGAGGTTGAGGAGAGAGCAACAATGTTTATCTTTGATTCTCTGTGATATTGACTGTTTTAAGCTATATAACGATACCTACGGACATCAAGCTGGTGATTATTGTTTGCAGCAAGTAGCTAAAGCAATTAGTCGAGCAGCTAAACGCCCCCGTGATTTAGCTGCTCGCTATGGGGGAGAAGAATTTGCCATTGTTCTCCCCCATACCGACCTTAGAGGTGCGCTGAGAGTTGCAGAAGAAATCCGCTCTTTTGTTCAAGAGTTAAAAATTCTTCATGCTAATTCTGTCGTTAGCCAGTATGTCACCCTGAGTTTAGGAGTTGCTACCACAATTCCTTCTCTGGATTCTTCAGCCACCATGCTGATTGCTATGGCTGACGAAGCTCTTTATCAGGCAAAAAAACAAGGACGCGATCGCGTTGTTTACCTATAATCATCACAATTTTATACCCATAAAACTTACACATTTTCCCAAATATTTAGGCTTTGGGGACTGGGGACTGGTTAGCGGTAACTGGAAAGAAGTTTTAATTTTTTAAGCCTGCGTAAGTCCTAACCAAGTTAAATCTTCACGCTTCTTAGTGCGGGTAGCTTACGCGCATACCATTTTGCATCGGCTTTATTCAACAACATAATTATTTAATCTTTGGACAATAAGCCCTTATAATGTCTATACCTCTAAAGATTTATTTCTTGATTCGATACATAATCTAAATTTTAAATAATTTCTCTGCCAAAAGTATTAATGATTGTACTATGCAAGTTAATAATATAAATTCGTAATAGCTCAACCATAAATTAATCAGGTTATCCCCATGCCTACATATACGGGAATTAAAAGCGAAGCTTTCCGTCATCCCCTAGACAAGGAAGCTGAAAAAGCTTTACGCAATTTGCCAGGTTTTGATGTCGTTGCCCGTAAATTTGTGGAATTTGTCTACGAGAAACCGCAATTCGTCTTTTTAATGGGTAATAGCATTCAGGTAGGGCCGCGCCAGTATCCCACTATATATCACATATTTAGAGAATGCGTTCGTGATTTAGATATTTATCCACAACCAGCTTTGTTTGTTGCTCAAAACCCTCTAGTTAACGCTCAAGCAATCGGTCAAGAACAACCTTGTGTGATCCTCAATTCAGCACTTTTAGACTTATTAGATGAATCAGAAATTCGGTCGGTCTTAGCTCACGAATTAGGGCATATTAAATGTGGTCATACAACCTTAATTCAGATGGCACGCTGGTTAATGGAAGCCGCTTTTTTTATTGGAGATTTAACTTTTGGGATCGGTAACATCTTCAATAGAGGTTTAATTTTAGCATTTTATGAATGGCTACGAAAAGCCGAACTATCAGCCGATAGAGCTGCTCTCTTAGTTATGGATGATGTTAACCCAGTAATGCACTCAATGATGAAAATGGCTGGTGGAAGTGTTCGATATGCCAAAGAATGTAGCTTAGATGAATTTAAATCTCAAGCACAAAAATATCAAGAATTAGACGAAGATAGCCTTAATCAAATTTATAAATTCTTACTTTATAATAATATCTCTCAAGGCGTATTTACTACTCATCCATTTACAGTTGAAAGAATTCGCCACTTACAAGAATGGGCGAACTCAGAAGAATATCGCCAAATTAGACAAGGCAATTACCAACAGACTACAACCCAAGCGGTTAACGTCACCTCAGAAGCGTCACCAACTGATGTAGAAATATTGAAACGGCAAATTGAAAAATTACAACAAGAAATTAATCAAATTAAATCTCAATCCTTAGACGAATAAATCTTTAAATATAGAAAAGGAGTATAGCCAAAAAATGCTAGTCAGTAATCATGGTAATGATATTATGACCAACTCAAAAAATAACTTAGATTTACAAGAATCTCAGGAAGAAATTTATAGATTTTGGCTAGCTCTAATTAAGCAATGGTCGCCAGAAGACGTTTTGATCGAGTTTAAAAAATTATTTATTGATTGCCAACCCAACAAAATTAATACTGACGCTTTAAAAAGTTTAAATAAGTTAATATTTGCTAACGACGAAGCTGAATTTATAAACACAATCAAGCGTTCTTGTTATATTTTAATTAACAATTGGGATGCTTCCAGAAATTATAAATATATTAAAGAATTATTAGAATTATTTTTAGATAAAGAAATTAGTAAAAAAAGTTTATCCCTTAGTGTAAGTAGACTGAGAAGATGGTTGAATACCTTTGTGAATAGCAAGGATTATCAGGCATTACAAGTATTCGTGTCCAAATATGAAACAAATAATCAAACTCATTGGGCTAATAGATATACACCTTATCTGTTAGTTACACAGTATGCAGATCTCAATAATCCCATAGAACAGCGTGAGGCAGCTAAAGCGCTGTATAAAAAACTTAAAGAAAAGTTTAAATTTGATTTAGCAATGTATACAGTGCGTTCTCAATCTGCTGCTTGTAAGTATGATATGCCAGAAAATCCTACCAATTTAGGAGATGAAGTTTTACGCATTATTAAAACAATTGTAGGACAAAAAAATTTATTTGATTATACAAATTTATCACATATTTTTCTTGAGCAAACTGAGAATGTTTTTTATAGTTCTTTTAAAATTAATTTAATTAAATATTTAAATTTTGCAGGAACTAACAAAGAATTTGCGGAAATTTTAACGGAAAAACTAACGGAAAAATTTGCCCAATTATATGAAGAGTATGACGAAGATGTTATAGATGAAGCTTTAATACTTAGAACTTGTAATCGAGTGATTGAGTACATTACTACAGAAAATAAGCAAGAACCTACACAATTATTTGTGTTGTTAATTGCTCATGGTAGTCCTCTTAATTTAGTTATTGTTTTACTGAAAATAATATTAATTTGTCGTAATTCCCGAATCCACATGGAAAATTGTATAGGAAATTTAATTGAATATTATAGAAACCAACCTGAAGAAGATTGTAAATGGATAATCAGCTTTATGGAAATTTTTAATATTACCTTTGCAATTTATGCTGAAGATGTCCACTATAATTTAGTGAGCATGGAAAATGAGGCATCAGACACCCAATTAGATGAGCAGCTAGAAGCTTATCGGATTTTTGCTCAAATTAAGCCACAGAAAAAGATAGAACTCTCTCCTGAACAGATGACGAAGCTATTTAATCAAAAATAATTGCTCTGTTAAAGTAGCTATTCCAGCAGCGATCGCTTCTGCTAAAATACTGATAACACGGAATAAAGCAACAACGCCGATCAATAAAGCTGGGGAAAATTGTTGATCTAAAAGTGCGATTGCAGTAGCTTCAAACACTCCAATTCCCCCAGGTGCGCCAGGAATAACTAAACCCAACACCCATGCCGTACTAAACGCACTCAACAATTGAGGAATTTGGTTAAAATTCACAGGTGTTAACGCCATCAAAGTTAATAAAAAACCGTTCCCACGCAACACCAAAAAGCATAATTCTCCTAATAAAGGCAAAAACGGGTATTGTTTTAACTTAACTATGTCCGCGTCAGTTGCTTTTCCCTTGAAACGACTCATTAACTGAATAAATAAGTTTAAAATGCGCGGATGAATCCCAACGCCTACGACAATTAAACAAATAACTTGTAAAGTGCGACTTTCTGTGGATAGCTGACTTCCACTAACAGCCATTAGTAAAGCCGCCGCCGCCATTAATAATGGTTCGAGTAAAACACTTAAAGTAGCAGCACCTATTGTACCTCCGGCATTTGTCACCGCCACAATGCGACCATAAAAGTGCCAGACATTACCAGGTAAATACTTAGCAAGATTAGTTTTGAGGTAAACCGGAATTACCCATCCCATACTCACGGGTTGATTGAGTGAGTTTAAAATCCCACCCCAGACCCAGCCCGACCAAGTATGAGCGATAATTGTCACCAAAAGTGCGATTGCTAAAGTTACCCATCCTCCCCCATTAACTCGAATTGCTGCGACTTCTGAAGCATGATCTTTCAAAGCTTGGAGCAAAAAAAACAGCGTCCCGCCAATGATTACCCAACGCAGGTAAGGCTTGAAGTCTGACCAAACTTTCCTCATAACAGCAACTTAATATCTACCAAATAATTTTTTCCGACTGTTAGGATAACTACAATTACTCCTTACGTCTCAAGTTATATATACAAATCAGTTTAATGCTCAGATTGAACAGTAGCGGCTGATTTTAGCCTTCTACCAATTAACTTATAAAACTATCAAATAACACACAATTAATCGCACACTTATAATCCTTAAATTAATATCTGATATTCTCTACGCCTTCAGTCATAGTTTAAACCATAGTACCTTTATAGCCCTAGACGGATTCGGAATTTAGTATAAACCAATAATCTGATTTATAGATGCCTAGCTCAGTTTTATCAGACATTACAACTTATTTAGCTGCTGGCAAAAATTTTTCAGGCTGTAGAAGAGGAGAATCTTTTAATATGAAACGTACTACTTTATCAAAATTTGTCGGTGCTGGCGTTCTTAGCATGGGTTTGGCTATGGGAACCTTAGCTATGCCTAGTTATGCTCAAACTGGCAGTGGCACTGGTACTGGTACTGGTACTGATACCACCACTGGCACAACTCAAACTACTGTAGATAACACCCAACAAGGCGATCGCGATTTCGATTGGGGCTGGTTAGGTTTGCTAGGTCTACTAGGTCTGGCTGGTTTAGCTAAGAAAACAAATCATGAACCTACACGCTACCGCGAACCAGGCGAAGTAAATACTGGAACTGGAACTGGAACCCGTTACTAAAAAATAATTCCTAAGCATTCCTAAGCATTAGTGCTATTCAGCAGTCAACGGCCAGCCGTTGGCTGTTTGGTTTGTTTTTAAATGACCCATGACCAAAAAACAACCTAAAACTACAAATAAACTAGAGAGGGCTTGAAAATATCTATCTCAAGCCCTCTTTTATTTTTAGAAACATAAACTGAGCAAAAGAATACTTTTTTTAAACAATTCTTAAATAAAATTTTGCTATTAACTCTATGCAAATATAACTATTATGAATTATCTCTCTCTAGTTAGAGAAAAGTCATTTCAGTATGACTGACAATGTGACTTAGGCTAGATGAATCAATAGGCTTTTCATCTTTAATCTTGGATGGTTGGTTAGGTAATTGGAGGAAAGTGTGAAACAGTTAAGTAATTTATTCAAAAGAGTGCGGCTCCGTCAAATTTTAAGTGTATTTTTCGTAGGATTTGCACTATTTTTTACCAGCGCTTGCAATAGCGGCAATGCCGTAGGCGCACGCCCTGAAAACCCGCCTGTACAACTTGGAGGAGCCAACAATCCTCATAAGGGCGATGGTGATGGTTATACAAATTACAAGATGTCTACCGACCCTAGCGTAGGCGGTAAAAGCAGTACAAAGCGCGATCGCGCCGACTTACAAGTAATTTCTCCACAACTGATTGCTGCCAATAGCGACCAGTTACTTTACCCAGGTTCTGGCGGTAATAACAGCCAAAATCGTGAAATTACACCTGGTTCCGCAAAAGTACTACAAGCCCCACAAATTCCTGCTCAACCCCAACCCATCCTCAAACGCTCTGAGCCTGATGCCGACATCTTGGAGCGAGTAGGTGATACCTTCAAAGATGCTTCTGCCTTTATCAAAGACAAGGCTGATGAAGCAAGCGCAAGACCCGAAGCGAAAAGAAATCCTGCTTTAGAGAAATAATTACAACAGCAGGGTCTTAAGTTAACCTTTGAAATTTAACATCTATCATTTGCCAACGAGTACAATAATTGTTTTTCAAAATTTGTAGAAGTTGGCAGCTAAATTCACTCAAAAATCACAAAAGGAGTTGTTTGATGAATAAAATAACTAATTGGTTCAAAAATCTGCGTATAGGCAAAGTAATTACAGTATTTTTGTCTGCAATTATACTGTTCGTTAGTACAGCCTGCGGTAGCACTGGAGTAATGGCAAAAACTGCCGATCAAGTTAGACCAGAAGTACCTTCTGAGTCTCAAACTTCTCGCTATAAAGGTGGGATGAATGACTTTAGTGATGTTGATCCTCGTAAAGACACCTCAGAAGCTGCTGCTAAAACTAAGGGTCTGATCGATAATGCTGAAAGTAACGTTATTGATCAAAGCGGCAGTGTTGGAGGCAACACCAAACGTATTCTTGAGAAGAAAGCTGAAAATGCCAGAGATTTTAACAAGAACATTGATCGCAGTACTGACAAAGCAAAAGACAAAGCTCAAGGTACAGTAGAAGATTTCGCTCAAGGGACAAAGAAAGGAACTCAAAATATCAAAGAAAATACAGGAAATGCTGTAGAGGGAGCTAAACAAGCTGCGCCCGATACTGTTAATAATGGTTTCAATGCTGCTAAGAAAGGCTTAGACAAAGTTTCTGACAGTGGTAAAGAAATCGGTCAGAAAGTTCAAGCTCAAGATACAGTCGAAGACGGTTCCAGCGCTATTCACAATAAAGTTAAGACTAATGGTCGTTAAGCAAATGCGTGAATTAGAGCAAGTTTGTAATGGTATTGATTAATAACCAGTAGGTATTAACAAGCCTTTAGCAAGAGTTCCTAAATTCCAGTCAGGTTCGCCACAAGCACCTGGCTGGTTTTTTATAGCTGTCAGCAGTCAGCCATCAGCTTTTTTCCAAGCCCGTGTTGGCAATGGTTTCAGAATAAAAATTGTTGAGTGCTATCTGATGAATTTCGCGCCAAGGAAGTTGATTTACCCTTGCTAACTCTGCACAATCTTCATATTCTGGCTGGACATTTTGGATAGTTTTTTTACCAAGATGCTCACTCCAAGCAACTTTAACGCGAACCAAACCATATTCTGTCTGTACCTGCTGAATTTCTCGCTCTAAAATTGCTCGTTGCTGGGTAAAGCGTCTAATACCTAATGTAGTAGTTTCTTGGAAAATAACTGTTTCACAAGCAGACAATTTTTCTGGATGGCAAATAACAGTTAATAAAACACCAGGGCGAGATTTTTTCATCCCGATTGGTTGAGTAAATACATCCACCGCACCCACAGCAAATAATGCTTCAAATACATAGCCAATTGCTTGAGGACTCAAATCATCAATTTGGGTTTCTAAGACTGAAATAGTTTCTAAATGAGGTGATTGGCGATTGATATCAAGCTTAGTTTCCATTTCCGAGTTACTAACTGCTTCTCCAACCCACAGTTGCAGAATATTAGGAATGGGTAAGTCGCGAGAACCAGCACCTAATCCAATACATTGAATAGTCATTGCTGGCGGGTAACCAAATTGAGTTGCTAAAGTAACTGCGATCGCGGCTCCAGTTGGCGTAACTAATTCTTTCTCAATGCCATTGCTGTAAACTGGAACCTGCCGCGATTCATACAACTTTAATACTGCTGGTACAGGCACAGGCAATACACCATGAGCCGCCTTGACTGTACCACCGCCTGTGGGTAAAGCAGAACAGTATAACTGCTCAATTCCCAGCCAATCCAACCCTAAGCAAGTGCCGACAATATCAATAATTGCATCTGTAGCACCCACCTCATGAAAATGTACTTCTTCTGGCGCTACACCATGAACTGCGCCTTCTGAAGATGCCAAACGTCGAAAAATAGCAAGACTCCACTCTGCTGTCCGTGATGGTAAATTAGCTGCCTGAATTAGTTGTTCTATTTCTGGTAAATGTCTGTGACCATGAGAGTGATGGTGATGATCGTGAGAATGTTGGCGCAATAAATCCACATATACTTTCGTCGCCAATTGTTGATTACGATAAACTTTTTCTGCTCTTAATTGGTACTCAGACTCAATACCCAAACAGAGGAGCTTTTCAATTAAATATTCCAACGGAACACCGACATCTACTAGCGCCCCAAGAAACATATCGCCAGCAATTCCCGTTGGACATTGAAGATACGCTAACTTAATCATAGGACACTGTTAATTGATAATTGTTAATTGATAATTGTTAGAATGGCTACTCTTTACACAATTCATCCTGATACGCCCCAAACGCGCCGAATAGAACAGATTATTAATGCCCTGCGAAATGGCGCTGTGATGTTATATCCCACTGATACTGTCTACGCGATTGGCTGTGACATCAACTCCAAATCAGCAGTAGAGCGTGTGCGACGGATTAAGCAGCTATCTAATGATAAGCCCCTAACATTTTTGTGCCATTCGTTGTCTAATATTGCTCAATATGCCCAGGTAAGCGATGCTGCCTACCGCCTGATGAAGCATTTGATTCCAGGGCCATATACATTCCTGCTGCCTGCTACAAAGTTAGTACCCAAGCTAGTCCAAAATCCTAAACGCAAAACGACTGGCATTAGGGTTCCAAATCATCCAGTGTGTGTGGCACTGTTAAATGCTTTAGAAAATCCAATTATTTCTACTTCCGCCCACCTACTTGATAATGATGGAAATGCCCCTACATTAGGTATGGAGCGAGTCCAGCTATTTGACGAGTTAGATAAATTGGTCGATGTAATTGTGGACAATGGCACTGAACCTGCGATGGAAGTGTCTACTATTTTAGATTTGACAAGCGAGGAACCTGTGATGGTGCGTAAAGGTCTAGGTTGGGAGGAAGTAATGAATTGGGCGACACCAATCGGCAATCTCTAATCGGTCATCGGTTATTGAGAATTGGTAATTGATAATTGCTCGTTGGTCATCGGTTATTGAGAATTAGTAATTAATAATTGATTAAAAATTCTATTAAAAAACTATAGGTTATAAATCACCGACTACAGATGACTGACTACAAATAAATTATCAAGCCACTTCTGCTGAGTGTCCACTACCAAGCCTGTAAACGTCTTGGTGTTTGCAGGTATTAAGCGAGTTATTAACAGCCGGAATGCCTTTGCAGTCAAGGCTTACAGCTAGATATCGCATTTATGTTGCTGTAGGTGGTTTGGCGGAGCGTAATAGTTACTTAATATTTAGTGACACAAGCTCTGCCCAAAAAACATTTGTAAGGGCATACAGTCGAATTGTAGACAGTTGAGACGGTGAAACCTTGTGGAGGGCACCCACAATTGCAATCCCTCTCTGGTGTCGCTGCATTCGATAACTGTAGTCATCAGGGGCGCTACCATGAATACCAACACAACAAATTTACTCACTGAAACTTCCACAAGTAATACCGACCCTCAGCCATTATCAGTGAGGGAAACACAGATGCAGAACCTGACTGAGTTGTTGGTTGAGGAACTGCGATCGCAAATCGGTTCGGCATCCCGAATGCAGTCAGTGGCAAGCAGAATAGCAATGGAAGTGGATCGAATTTGCTCTAAGAGCGATCGCATTCAGAATTCTGGTGAGGTTCGTTCTTGGCAAATTTCCTTAGCACGTCATCGCTTGCAAAAGTGCTTATCTTACTACAACTTAGGCTCTAAACAAGGGCGTATTGAACTACACAGCATCCTCAGTGCTATAGTTTATCGTTATGTATCACCGCCACAATCCCATCTAGGTTTTCAAGCTCGCTACAGCTTAATTGAAGATTTTATGCAGGAGTTTTATGCGGAATCCCTCAAAGCTTTCCGCCGCGAAAATCAGTTACCTAATAATTACACTCCTCGCACTCTGCTAGAACTCTCAGAATATATGGCGTTTACCGATTTATACGCCAAGCGCCGGATAACTTTACCAAATGGGTATAGCCAGCAACTAATTGTGCTACGCGCACAAAGTTTTGCGAAACGCCAGCCCGCAGAAACTGCTATAGATATTGAACAGGCGTTTGAGTCTGCTAAGAGTGAGGAAGGTGAACTGCAACATCGTTCACCAGCAATGCAACAAGTGCGATCGCAGTTAGTCGCCTCGACTCCTGATCCCACTGATGCAGTATTGCGCGATCGCGTTGTCTCTGAATTACTGCAATACTTAGAATCTCAAGGTCAGTCTGACTGCGTAGATTACCTAGTCTTAAAAATGGCAGACCTCTCAGTGCCAGAAATTGACTCTATTCTAGGTCTGACACCACGCGAACGTGACTACCTGCAACAGCGTTTTAAGTACCATGTCGAAAAATTTGCCCGTGCTTCCCATTGGGAATTGGTACATCAATGGTTAGGCGCAGAAATCGACCAAAAGCTAGGTATGCCAACTCAGCAGTGGCAAGCCTTTTTCGAGCAACTTTCCTCCCAACAACAGCAACTATTGCAACTTAAACAAGCTCAAAAAAGCGATGATGAGATTGCTAAAACCCTCAAATGGACAGTTAAACAAGTCCAAAAACGTTGGTCTCAACTGTTGGAATTGGCGTGGAAAACCCGCAACTCAGAAATTCAAAAATAAAATTTTGAATTAGATAATCATCATAAAATAGCCTAAAAAACATCATTAACTTTGCGTGAGTGAAAAAACTTCTGATTTTAGTTTAGGGATATGGTTTCAGCGCTTGCTAGCCGCGATTCTTTTGGGCGGGCAGGTGCTAATTCATGTATTCACAGGAAAAATTAATCGTTACAACACCCTCGACCAAATGGCAGCAGTTGGCCCAGGGTCACTGTTAATTGCCATGCTAACGGCGCTTACCGTTGGCATGGTTTTCACTATTCAAGTAGCACGCGAGTTTATTAGCTTAGGCGCAGGCAACGCCGTCGGCGGTGTCTTAGCGTTAGCATTAACCCGTGAACTAGCTCCAGTACTGACGGCTGTAATTGTAGCAGGGCGAGTTGGATCGGCGTTTGCGGCTGAAATTGGTACGATGCGCGTTACAGAGCAAATTGATGCTCTCTATATTCTCAAAACTGACCCAATTGATTATTTAGTTATTCCCCGTGTAATTGCTTGCTGCTTAATGTTGCCAATTTTAACTATTTTGTCAATCATTATCGGCATGAGTGGAGGAGTTTTTATTGCTACCAATTTATACGATCTTTCACAAAAGACATTTCTAGATTCTGCACGTAACTTTTTAGACACTTGGGATTTATTTAGTGCCGTAATTAAGGCATTTTTCTTTGGCTCACTCATTTCTGTAATTGGTTGTAGTTGGGGCTTAACAACTACAGGAGGAGCAAAGGGAGTTGGTCAATCTACAACTGCTGCTGTGGTGACATCTCTACTTATGATTTTTATTTCTAACTTTTTCTTGTCGTGGATAATGTTTCAGGGAACTGGTAGCGCCATCACAAAAGGATTTTCGTGAGGATCACCTGTAGGGGCAATCCCCCTGTGCCTGCCCCTGCATTTAGTGTCTCCGCGTAAGTCCTGTTCTAACGGGACTTGAACTTCGTTCAAGCCCAAACAAGCCCTAAATTAGCCAGGTGTAAGGCGAATACGTCAATGTTTTCTTGAAGCCAGCTAACAAAACGATAAGATATAGCTGTTCTAAAAGCTGATA
>JAESGO010000075.1_pt1 | contig 64388 bp, 53 predicted proteins | sample 9269701 | NCBI WGS metagenome assembly JAESGO01 (sample SAMN15720690, study PRJNA650881) | algae metagenome | isolation source: Hormoscilla sp. CMT-3BRIN-NPC48 and co-occurring heterotrophs from... | place: USA: Clark Mountains Wilderness, California | collected 2010-04-18 | reverse complement strand
ATCTCAATAATGTTAACGAAACGCCCACAGATCTAAGCCTCAGCGCTACCAACGTTAATGAAAATGTCGCAGCTAATACGATTATTGGCAACTTCAGCACAGTTGACCCCGATACAGGCGAAACCTTCACCTACTCGCTAGTGACTGGCACTCTTAGCACAGATAACTCTAGCTTCAGCATTGTCAACGGCAACCAGTTACGCATTAATAGTTCTCCTGACTTTGAAACTCAATCAAGTTACAACATTCGGGTGGGGGCAACAGATCAAGGTGGCTTAACCTACGAAAAATCCTTGACAGTTAATCTCAATAATGTTAACGAAACGCCCACAGATCTAAGCCTCAGCGCTACCAACGTTAATGAAAATGTCGCAGCTAATACGATTATTGGCAACTTCAGCACAGTTGACCCCGATACAGGCGAAACCTTCACCTACTCGCTAGTGACTGGCACTCTTAGCACAGATAACGCTAGCTTCTTTATTAATGGCAACCAGTTAAGCATCAACACCTCCCCCGACTTTGAAACCAAATCAAGTTATAACATCCGGGTGCAGACAACTGACGCTGGTGGATTAAGCTATGACAAGGAACTGACCATCGCTGTTAACAATGTAAACGAAGCCCCAATTGTAGGGAATGCGATCGCCGATCAAAACACCACAGTAAATACTGTCTTCAATTATAATTTTGATGCCAATAGCTTCAGCGATCCAGATGGCGATGCCCTCACCTACAGTGCCACTCAAAGCGATGGCAACTCCTTACCCACTTGGTTAAGGTTCGATTCACTCACACGCACCTTTAACGGTACTCCAGGCATTAACGATGCTGGCAATCTCAGTATCAGAGTTACTGCTAACGATAATGGCAGTTTATCTGCAAGCGATAATTTTGTAATTGCGATCGCTAATCCTGGTCAAGGAACAGATGCGGCTGAATCTTTTACCACAACATCAGCACAAGACACCATTAATGCTGCGGGTGGTAATGATACTGTTACCTCTAGCGTTGCTAATCTGCAACAAAATGATGCTCTTGATGGTGGTACTGGTATTGATACCTTTGTACTCACAGGTGGTAGTAGTTCCGATACCATTAGTATTACTGCTACTAATACTACTAATCAATTAATTAGTGGTATTCCTGGGGCAGTCCTGAAGAATTTGGAAAATTTTGATTTAAGTGGTTTTGCAGGCAAAGCGACAATCACAGGTGGAACTGCCGCCGATATCCTAATTAGTGGTGTTGGTAACGACACACTTAATGGTGGTGCTGGCAATGATAGCTTAATTGGTGGTGCTGGTGCAGATACCATGATTGGTGGTACTGGTAACGATGCGTACTATGTGGATAACCTCGCAGATAGCATCAGTGAAAATGCTAATGAAGGTACAGACATCGTTGATAGCACTATCAGTTTCACCTTAGCTAACAACGTCGAAAACCTCGCATTACAAGGCACAACGGCTATTAATGGTACTGGTAATGACCTGAATAATACGATTACAGGTAACAGTGCTGCCAACATTCTTACAGGTGGTGCTGGTGCAGATATTCTCACAGGTAATGCAGGTGCAGATACTATGATTGGTGGTACTGGTAACGATGCTTACTATGTGGATAACCTCGCAGATAGCATCAGTGAAAAGGCTAATGAAGGTACAGACATCGTTGATAGCACTATCAGTTTCACCTTAGCTAACAACGTTGAAAACCTCACATTACAAGGCACAACGGCTATTAATGGTACTGGTAATGACCTGAATAATACGATTACAGGTAACAGTGCTGCCAACATTCTTACAGGTGGTGCTGGTGCAGATATTCTCACAGGTAATGCAGGTGCAGATACTATGATTGGTGGTACTGGTAACGATGCTTACTATGTGGATAACCTCGCAGATAGCATCAGTGAAAAGGCTAATGAAGGTACAGACATCGTTGATAGCACTATCAGTTTCACCTTAGCTAACAACGTTGAAAACCTCACATTACAAGGCACAACGGCTATTAATGGTACTGGTAATGACCTGAATAATACGATTACAGGTAACAGTGCTGCCAACATTCTTACAGGTGGTGCTGGTGCAGATATTCTCACAGGTAATGCAGGTGCAGACACCCTGACTGGCGGTACTGGCAATGATAATCTTTATATGGGTTTAAATGATAATGCCGTAGATATCGTTAACTATGGCTTGGGTGATGGTGCAGATACCATCTATCAGTTTGTGCGTGGTGTCGGCGGCGATCGCATTCAATTCACAAGTATTAATAATATTGATGTAGTAACATCAGGTACTAATACTCTCCTGCGAGTTGGTGATGGCATTACTGGTAATACTGGTTTTGGAACTGGTCAATTATTAGCGACATTATCAGCGACATCTGGTTTCACGAATACTGATGTCAACCAAAATCTGTTTGGTTCTAATTTCTTGTTCAGTTAACGCGCCTTAAAAATTTATCGGCTGAAGCAAGGTTCTAATATAACCTGGGAGAGGGATACGCACTCTCCCAGGTTATATTAGGCTCAAAGACAGTTACAGCAATATAAAACCTAGATTAACCTCAAAGTTTTTTGCTGACTCTTTTTGAGCCTATTTTATTAATCTGATCAAAGTAAATTATGGAGTATCAGCTACGCGCTTTACTTCTCATTCGTCTTGCTCACCTTAACGATTCGCGCCAAAATGAAGAAAAGTAAATATTGATATCCTCTTTAAAAAATTTTATTAACAATGGCGCTGTCACAGCTAAATAATACAGTCTCAACTCCACAACCCACCGCACCAGAGCTAAGTTTTGATTACGACTTAGCAATTGTGGGGGGTGGAATTGTGGGTGCAACCCTTGCTGCTGCCTTAAAAAACTCTGGACTAAAAGTAGCTTTAATTGAATCTCAACTTCATTCTGCTGCTGTAGCAAAAGGAAGAGCTTACGCGATTTCTCTGCTATCCGGTCGTATTTTTGAGGGAATTGGCATTTGGCAGAAGATTTTGCCACAAATCACCACATTTAACCAGGTTCAAATATCTGATGCTGATTATGCGGGTGTAGTACATTTCCAACCTCAAGATGTAGGTACTGATGGTGTGGGTTATGCAGCAGAACATCGGGTATTGTTAACCGCTTTGCAGGATTATCTCAAAGATTGCCCTAATGTATCTTGGTTGTGTCCCGCAGAAGTAATTAGTGCTGAATATCAAGCAGATGGCGTGGAATTAGAAGTGATGCAGAAGGGGAAGGGCGATATAACCCCCCCCTACCCTCCCGAAATTCAGGGGGGAGTTGAAGGAAAATTTAAAATTCGTACTCGTTTATTAGTAGCGGCTGATGGGGCGCGATCGCCAATTCGTAATGCTGCTAGTATTACTACACAAGGTTGGGCTTATTGGCAATCTTGCGTAGTGGCAACAATTAAACTAGAAAAACCCCACAATAATATTGCTTACGAACGCTTTTGGCACACTGGCCCAATGGGAGTATTACCTTTACCAGGCAATCGTTGTCAAGTAGTTTGGACTAATCCCCATGCAGAAGCTAAAGCTTTACAAGAATTAGACAAAGCTGAGTTTCTGGCAAAGTTAGAAGAATATACAGGTGGTTTATTAGGGCGTTTGGAATTAATTAGCGATCGCTTTATTTTTCCAGTACAGCTAATGCAGAGCGATCGCTATACCATCCCACGACTTGCACTAATTGGTGATGCTGCCCACTGCTGCCATCCCGTCGCCGGACAAGGAATGAACTTAGGTATCCGAGATGCCGCAGCCCTAGCCCAAGTATTAACAGATGCTCATCAACAACAAGAAGATATTGGTTCTTTAACCGTCTTAGAACGTTATGAAAGCTGGCGTAAGCACGAAAACACCACAATTTTGGCATTCACCGATTTTTTAAATCGAATGTTTTCTAATAATTGGCTGCCCTTGGTTGTTGTTCGTCGCTTAGGTTTATGGATGTTGCAACACATTCATCCTATTAAAACCTACGCCTTACAACTTATGACTGGTTTAAGAGGTCGTCCTCCAAAGCTGGCTTCTCGTTAAAAAATACTTCAGGCTGAAAAGGAGTCGCCTCTGTTTGATTACCATTAGAAAATCCGGTAGTCAAACTCTTAGCAGCTTGAACCACATCCGAAGGCAACATAATAATTGTTGTCGTATTATTTTCCGCTCCAATTTCTGTTAGCATTTGCAAACGGCGCAGCTCTAAAGCTGCTGGATTAGCAGAGATATTTCGAGAAGCTTCTGCTAACTTAATAGATGCTTCCTGTTCTGCTGAAGCTTTAATTATACGGGCGCGTTTTTCCCGAACTGCTTCCGCTTCCTTAGCCATTGCCCGTTGCATAGCAAGTGGAATTTCTACATCTTTCATTTCCACCCGCTCAATTACCACACCCCAAGGCTCCGTAATTTCGTCTACAATTTCTTGAACTTTGGTGTTAATTTTATCTCGGTTTTGTAAAACGTCATCAAGGATATTTTGACCAACAACATTGCGTAAAGTTGTTAAAGCTGTTTGATAAACTGCCGTGTTGTAATTTTCAACTTTATTTATCGCCTTAGAAGCGTCAATTAAGCGGTAGTATAGAACAGCATTAACTTTAATTGTTACACTGTCAGCAGTAATAGTTTCTTGAGGCTCAATATTGACAGTTTTAGTACGGACATCAACTTGAGTTTTTTGGTCTACCCAAGGTATAATCCAATACATTCCTGGCCCCATCACACCTTTAACTCTACCCAGTCGAAAGATTACCCCGCGTTCATATTCTCTGTCTAGCTTTATTCCTGATAGAGCTATAAACAAAGCGAAAGCAAAAACAGTACCTATAACAGAGCCCATATCTAGTTCACCTAATCTAGGTAACTCTATTCTATACAAGAAAAAAGATGGCTATGGCTCATCTGAGCTCAGACATTAACAACCTTAATATTTATTCTGTTTTCTCCTCTCTCTGGTGGTTCTAGCTATTTATTGATAATTGTTAATTGCTAATTGGAAAATACATCTTCTTGCTGGAAATTAAATATATAGTCGTAATCAAACATTAAAGAGTTGGGATGACGAATTATAGAAAATCCAAAATTAGTCACCATTTCTGTAGTAAAAGTGACTATTACAAGCTCTATTAACTTCTTTTGCGATATTTTTGGTTCTTGCACAAAATAATCACGCTTATCAAAAAAGCCTTTCTTAACTTTAGGTGTCACTATTCCATTAAGTTCATGAGTATGCTGGATTGGCTTAATATAAGTACTAAAAAACTCTTCTTGGTTTTTTTGAAGTTGATATAATCTTTCATGCTGCCACCAACTCATTTTAAACAACATTTTTAACAATTCAAAACCTAAGATATAATTAAATACATTATTTCGCTCTTTGGTATCACTTACTAATCGCAATGCAGATTCCAAATATAATTCTGGTTTTCTGCGAACATCTTGAGATGAATGAATAAAAAATTGTCTAATATAGCTCCTCAAAATACCTTCACTTAAATCGGTTTTCAAATAAAATTGTTGCAAATACTCGGTAACTTTTTTTTGAGTATCTCGATCTTGAAGGGTTTTTAAAACTAAACCATCTGCTGTATATTCATCTAAAAACTCTGCTTGCATCTCTGGAGAAGATGCACACATTAGGTGGCATAAAGATAAAACATAACTGCGTTGTTGCCAAGGTAAACTTTCTGCCCATTCTCTTGCTGGTGGCGGCAGTTGATCGAGAATAGTATTTAATTTTTTACGAGCAACAATACTTGATTTCTTTTGTTTACTTTCAGGCATATAAATAATATCTGCAATTAGATTCAACTAAATAACATAAAAATTAAGTAAATTTTTAATATTCATTGAATCTATTAGCCAGCAGTTTAATTATATTTTAACGTATATGCTTCGTTGTTTTAGTTGTATTGCTTTGGCGGTTACAGTAGTTGAATAGGGATTATATAAGTTTTCAGATTATACCTAAATGTGACTAATAAGGGGCGAGTGGTAAAACCCCCTTATTAGTCTGACGTTTTTCTAGGGCTATCACTGTTTATAGCGGTCAGCACTCAGCTATCTGCACCGTCCGCTTTTTAAAAGCCCTTGTTACCAAGGCTTTCGGAATATATTTTGTCCTAACTGCCTTGACTGTTGCTATACCTTCAGGCTAAAGGATACTACAGCGCGAATTACAAATCTAACCCCCTAGCCCCCTTCCCTGGTAGGGAAAGGGGGATTTCAAAACTTCTCCCCTGGTAGGGGAAGGGTAAAACCTGACGGCGTTTGGCTAAAGATTGGTTAACGGGCGATCGCCCTCTACTATTTGTTTAATCTGATTCAAGTTAATATCAAACTTAGCAGCAATTTTATCAATGATCTCTTGTTCTGCTGGTGTTGTGATACCTTCCGACTGGGCGATTCTGTAACATTGAGCCAATAAAGGCATAGCATAGTCGCGGGATAGTTGATTGAGTAGGCTATCTATTGGTTGAGGAGAATTAATGTTAGCAGCTATAGCCTCTAGAGATGCTGGACTAAAATTTAGCTTTTGCAACTCTGGCAGAATTTTTTCCCAAGACTTTTCGGGATGACTGGCAAGGATAGTATGAACTAAAATTTGATCCATCACAGCTTGTTGGGCGATCGCTTTCTCTAAATATTGTTCACTGCCTTCTTTGACATCTACCAGTGCAGTTTCCGTTGTCGCCGCATTCCCCCTCGCTTCATAAAATCGACAAGCCGCATATCCTAATGTGTACAAAATTACCGCATTAGAACTTGCACCAATCACCATCCCAGCTAAGGGCAAATTGCGAAGTAAAGTTACACCCGCCTTAAGTGCGCGACTACCACCCAGCGCCAACCCAAAAATTCCTAAAACTTCCCCTTTCCTCGCTGGATCTTTCAAATCCAATCCATAAGCAGCAGCAATTTGATAAACCATTTCTGCTTGCAACATGGTTGTAGTAGCTAAATCCACTGCCAAGAAAGCCATTGCTTGCCCTGGAACTAAGCTAGTAACTAGCCCCACGCCACCACCATACATAGCTTTTTCCACCATTAACCGATGGGCAATTTGGCTAGGTGTCTCCTGTGGATGTTCTTGCTGTAACTTTCTCACTGTCGCCTGGGCTTTTTCTAAATCAACGCGATCGGCAGCACCCATCAACCAATCTAGCCTTAAGATACCTGTTAACCTTTTCAGGAACCAATTATCTGTTAAAAAAGAAATTGTCTGCCCTGCGTTTTGGGTAGCTTGCTCGATCGCCCCCAACATTTGTTGCGCTGCGACGGTACTCATACCAGTAGCCGTATCCAGCATGATTTTTCCGGTTTGGGTAACGCTATTGCTAACTACTTCTCCCACACCTGTAGCTGTTGCTACAACATTTTTGCCAGTTTCAGAAGTTGTCTGAGATATCGCGCTACTAACATTAGTTGTTGTCTCTACAACTGCTTTCCCTGTTTGGGCAACTGTATGACTAATCGCCGAACCTATACCAAAGGCTGTTTCCACCACATTTTTCCCACTTTGGGCAGCCAGGGTAGCCGTTACAGCAAATTCTCCAACCCCCTTAATCACTGATTCAAAAATAGATGGCGGCTCAACTTTTGTTGTTGAGTTAGATGATATTTGTTCCTGTGGTTGTTGAGGGTGGTTGTTAGTCATGTTGCAATTCCAATTGCCAGGTTGTTAGTTGCCCATCTAATACCAAGTTGCAATTGGAACCTGTATGATCGTTTCCCTCTAGGGAGACATTTTTGTGTAGCGAAGGGGTAAACTTGATGCTATTTTATGAGTTTTTACTCACAACAAAGGATAAAAATTTCTCCTCTCTCCTCCCCCCTCCCCCCTCTCTATCTAGCCGCCGATGTGGATTGGATAATTTTGCTATCAAGCTTACGCGCTGCATCGGTGATCGATAAACTTGGCTGATCTCCGTTCATATACACAACTGCTGTCAATGCTCCAACTTTTTCCCGCCGAAAAACGCCTAAATCCATGTTGACTGATTGACCGATAATATTCACACCTACTTGCAGACCAGTTGAGGTAGTCGCCAGCTTATCCATATTGGCAAGTGTTTTGTAATCAACCACTTGCACCGGGACTTGCGGCATCAACTTGAGTTGCTCCTTCAGTTGAGCTACCATTTGTGCCTGAACTGCTGGTTTCTGCAAATCCTGCACACTAGCATCGAATCTAGCTTGATCTGTCTGCTGAGGAAGATTAGCTGTCATGCCGACAACTACTTGCAATGTATCTGGATTGATAAAGGCAAATACGTCTTCTGTCTTAATATTGGCGAGATTGAGCTTTCCTTTAAAAGCTTCCAACTGGGTAGAAATGATTGTAGCCACTTCTGGTGACAAGGGTTGAAATCCAGCAGGTAAATCTTGGACAGTTAGCTTGACACTTGGCTGGGTTTGTGTGTCTGTGGCAGCCAGTTGAATAGGAGTTGTAAAGATTTTAGCTGAACTCGCAGGCTGTGCGATCGCACCCTTAGAGTAGCTACCAGTTAAAACAATGCTTGCCAATAGAGATAAAAGCAAGGGTAATTTTTTAGTCATGGGGATTTAAAAGAGGAGGTAATTGATCACTTACTACCAGCATAGTTCTCACATACCTTGAGTTGCCACAAATAACATGAGATCCTGAGTTGAAGTTGTATTTTTGTAATACTATTTTTCGGAAGGCTTGTGAATGCTTGAATACATACTAGACGTACCAGGGTAAGTCTCTACATCAAATATTGGGAACTTTATGGCTAAATATCAGCAAACAAGGGGTAGATAATGTTATTTATACGACAAAAAGAACCAGCACTGAACTTGGTAATAGGAAGTGCGATCGCATTTTTTTTATTAGCCTTAATCTTCACACTGCATCGGCACTTTACCTTTTACTCTACCTACGATCAAGGTATTTTTAATCAAGTATTTTGGAATGGTATTCACGGTAGATTCTTTCAAAGTTCCCTGTCTTCCCAGTTATCTACTAACGTCGTCCACGCTGGCGAAGTTCCAGAAGTTTATTATCACCGCTTAGGGCAACATTTTACCCCAGCTTTATTGCTTTGGCTACCAATTTATGCCTTATTTCCCTCACCAGCAACTCTCACAGTTTTACAAGTTACCTTAATTACTGCTGCGGGTTTAGTGCTGTACGTCTTAGCAAAACAGTATCTTGAACCACCCCTAGCAGCAATGATTACAGTTAGTTATTACTGTGCCAACGCTGTAATTGGCCCAACTTTAGCTAACTTTCACGATATTTGCCAAACTCCCCTATTTGTTTTTACTTTACTACTAGCAATGGAAAAACGCTGGTGGTGGCTATTTTGGCTACTAGCAGTTTTAGTTTTATCAGTCCGAGAAGATTCTGGGGTGGAATTATTTGGGATTGGGTTCTACATGATTATCAGTAAGCGTTATCCTCGCGCCGGATTAGCTGTATGTACGCTGAGTTTCGTTTATATGATTGCCCTGACCAACCTAATTATGCCGCTATTTTCCCAAGATATTTCTCAGAGATTTATGATCGAACAGTTTGGTCAATATGTTGACGGAAAAGAAGCCTCCACTTTAGAAATAATTTGGGGAATAATTAGTAATCCTTTGCGTTTATTCATAGAGCTAGTTACACCAGTTTTCAAAACATTTAAATATTTATTTGCTCAATGGCTACCATTAGCTTTTATACCAGCAGTTGCCCCCGCGTCATGGATGATTGCTGGTTTTCCTCTGCTGAAACTATTTTTGGGTAAAGCACAATCTGCTTTATCTATTAATATTCGCTATGCCATGACAGTAGTACCAGGTTTGTTTTATGGAGCCATTATCTGGTGGTCATACCATCCCCAATTATTTAAAAAGTTATCATTTCGGCGCTTTTGGGTTATTTGCCTGAGTCTTTCGGTGTTATTTACCTTTATTTCCAGCCCAAATCGCACATTTTATTTTATCTTTCCAGATTCATATCAACCCTGGGTCTACGTTCCTTTAACTACACAATGGCAACGTGCAAAGAATATTCAATCCTTATTAGCGCAAATTCCGGCAAATGCCAGTGTTTCTGCGACGACTTCTCCAATTCCTCATCTTTCCAGTCGTCGGGAAATTATTCGCCTACCTGCGTTGCAAGTGCGTAACGATCAAGGACAAGTTAATAATGTAGACTATATCATTGCTGATCTCTGGCAGTTACAGCAGTATCAAGTAGCATTCACCAATGATCGAGCGCAATTAAAGACTATAGTACCCCTAATTGAAAAACTCAGCAGTAATCAAGAATACGGCATCATTGGCTTTAAAAATGGTGTGATCCTGATGCAAAAAGCAGTAGCTTCTGATCCTGGTTCCCTGTCAGCTTGGCAAGAGTTTCGTAAACAGTTAGAGCCAATATTTAACATCAGTCAAATTTAAGTGAAATTGCCTAGACTGACTTTGCGAAAATATGTCAGTGTGTATAAATATGTCAAAGATTGGTGAAGCCGACCTCATGAAGATTTTGGTACTGAGTTGGGAATTTCCGCCTCGGCTTGTAGGGGGGATTGCTCGGCACGTGGCAGAGTTATATCCTGAGTTGGTCAAACTGGGGCATGAAGTCCATTTGATCACTGTGGAATTTGGTCAGGCACCGCTTTATGAGGTGGTAGAGGGTATACACATTCATCGAGTACCTGTAGGGCATAGCCAAGATTTTTTCCACTGGATCGGTAACATGAATGAAAGCATGGGACGACATGGTGGCAAGTTACTTCAAGAAGAACAGCGATTTGATTTAATTCATGCCCATGATTGGCTAGTAGGAGATGCTGCGATCGCTCTCAAGCATACTTTCAAAATTCCCTTAGTTGCTACTATCCACGCTACTGAATTTGGTCGCCATAACGGTCTTCATTGTCATACTCAACACTACATCTGTAATAAAGAAAAGCAACTAGCTTACAATGCTTGGCGCGTTATTGTTTGTACCGACTATATGCGCCGAGAAGTAGAGCGAGTGCTAGAAAGTCCTTGGGATAAAATTGATGTAGTTTATAACGGCATCCGCCCAGAGAAAAAACAGCGTCATCAAGAATTTGACTATTGGAACTTCCGGCGGCGGTTTGCTACCGACGATGAGAAGATTGTTTACTATGTAGGTCGAATGACTTACGAAAAAGGTGTTTCAGTCTTAATTAATGCTGCCCCAAAAGTGCTTTGGGAAATGGGCGGTAAAGCTAAATTTGTCTTCATAGGTGGTGGAAATACCGATCATTGGAAGCGTCAAGCTTGGGATTTAGGCATTTGGGACAAATGCTACTTCACAGGTTTTATGTCTGATAGTGATTTAGATAAATTCCAAACAATTGCTGATTGTGCAGTATTTCCTAGCCTTTATGAACCATTTGGAATAGTTGCCCTAGAAAGCTTTGCAGCGCGTGTACCTGTAGTTGTATCTAATGCAGGTGGTTTACCAGAAGTAGTACGACATACTAAAACAGGTATTGTTACTAATACAAATAATCCAGAGTCACTTGCTTGGGGAATGTTAGAAGTATTAAAAAACCCCCGTTACGCTTGTTGGCTAGTGGATAATGCGTATCAAGATTTAGAACGCCGCTTTAATTGGGCGAAATTAGCCCAGCAAACCGAGGCGGTGTATGGTAGGGTGTTGCATGAGCGATCGCAAGTCCTTTGGCAGTAACACAATTAACAATTAACTATTTGTAGGTTGGGTTAAGCGCAACCCAACCCAACCGAGTGTTAATCTACAGGTAACAAGTATAATCCTGGTTTTGCGGTTTCATCAAGTAGCAATTCTTTACTACTTTTAACGCCTTTACTTTCACATAATACAGCGAAAGTACCAAGCTTGCTTCTGAATGTCACCTTTCTAGGGTGATCAGCTTGGTATTCTCCATGTAAATGTAGTGATGTAGAATCTAAGTGAGAATATTTAGTCGTTATTTGATATCTTTTAATGGTATCTAAAGCAATCAATAAGAATAATTCACTTAATCCAACTCTATACAATTTATCCATTGTTCTGCCCAATTTATCATCATTTAAATCTTCTGCTTTAATTCCCTCCCAAGCGCAAATGAGCCAAGGATTTTCTACATTAGAGTTATCAATCTCTAATGAAACAATTTCGGCTTTTTGCAACGCTTACTTACAACTTGATTGAGTTTTGTTAAAGCTTCTTCCTTTGTAGCGCCTTCAGCTTTACACTCTGACTAACCTAATATTGTTGCTGCATAATTACCTAAGTCAGCTTATTCAATTAGGACATCGTAAGTTAATTTTGAAGTATTCTTGCTAGTAGAGGTCACCACTTCAGTATTCATAAGTTTATTGACATGATTTTATATAACTTATGATAACTTTTATAGCAGATCTACACGCTAATACAGGCAAATTCAACTACAAATCCTCAGCTTTTAACAACCAAAATCCGCTATAAGTTACACCCGAATCATCAGGCTGTACTAACAAAAAGTGTAACCCTTTACTTAGCTGCTTGCGCTGTTCATACATTTGTGCTGATTTCACAACTTCTTGGTCTTCAAATGTAGCGACAACCCACCTATCTACTAACCCAGCTTCTAATACTAATCCTGCGGGTTCACCAATTATAAAATTTAAAGATACTGGTTTTGCTTCTTCTAACCAACGCGCTAATCGCATTGATTGTCTGCCACCATAAATAATTACACCTGGAACTGCAATAGTTGATGCTAAACCTAAGTTAATTGGTAATAAAGATTCTGACATTTCTATAACGGGAATTGGACGTTCTGCAAATGCTTCTACTAGCTCACCTGCGGGTAAGGTTGCAAACCGCCATTGTTCCCCTAAAAGATTTTCTGGTAGTGGTGTTGGAGGTGGTTTATCTAAGGCAAGAGGATTATAATTTTCGCCATTAGTAGAGTAATATTCTGCTTTGTCTTGCAATAGTTCTTTCAAGGCATAAGTGTGGCGGGTTGCTTCTACTTTAATATTTAATTGTTTCCCAGCTAGTTCGATTAAGTTAAAAGATTGTGGGCGAAATACTTGGATAATATCTGGTAAATGTTTAGCATTTCCAGCAGCTTCTTGGAGTTGGGAAACTATCCAAGTAACATTAGCTTCTGATTGACGGCATTGTACTTCATAAGTAAAACTGCGGGTGCGTAGGCGTAGCCCGTCGTAGACATCGCATATTACCAATTCCCACCATACCTCTGGTTGCTGATTTTTGAGAGGGCGACGATAAAAATCAACTTGCCAAATTTTCATATAAGCTTCCAAATAATCATAAATTTCTATAGCTTGTCTGCGTGGGCTGTAGTTATTAGATTTATTGCCAAATTTTTTTAGAACGCAGATGAAAGCAGATTAACGCAGATTAACGCAGATATTTCTTAAAATTTTGTCGGTTCTGCCATAGGGATATAAAAAAATAAGGTGGGGATTGCCCACCTTACTTTTAGCTTAAGCTCTAGAAATGCTGCTTATGCTGTAACACTAGCGAGAATTGGTTTGACACCGGATGAACACCCAGGAGCGTATACCTGAGTCACATAGTCGGCAACCATGCGGTCTGTATTGAACAGGGGCGCGTTGATTTTAATGGATGCTTTCATCATTTTAATCCAGCGATGGGGAACGCCATTCGCATCCTGGTCGTAATACATTGGTACAATTTCTTCTTCCAGCAATCTATAAAGTGCTTCAGAATCAATCCGATCCTGTAACTCTTGATCGCTGGTGTTGGCATCTTCACCAATTGCCCAACCGTTAATACCTTTGCCGTTGGCATCTGCTTGATAGCCTTCGCACCACCAACCATCTAAGACACTGCAATTAATCCCACCGTTAAAGCAGACTTTTTGTCCACTTGTACCAGATGCTTCCAGTGGACGACGTGGGTTGTTCAACCAAACATCTACGCCTTGGACGAGTTTTTGCGCGGTGTAAATGTCGTAGTCTTCAATTAAGGCAACTCGGTTGAGAATTCTTGGGTGTTTACACCATTCCATCAACCGTTGAATAATCCGCTTGCCTTCTTCGTCTTGTGGGTGTGCTTTGCCAGCAAATACTATTTGTACAGGACGATCAGAATTGCCAAAAATTCTTAAAGCACGTTCCGCATCCCGTAATAGTAAGTCACCTCGTTTGTAAAGACTGAAGCGACGGGCAAATCCGATAGTTAGGACGTTGGGATCAAGTAATTGATCTACCGAATCAATGCGATGTTGATCTTCGTGCCGTTGTTGCCGTGCTAGTTTCAGCTTGTAGCGCGTATGAGCAATCAAGCGTTCTTTGAGAACTTGATGCCGCCACCAAATTTCCTCATCGGGAATATTTTCTACTTTCGCCCACATTTGGGGATCAACAAGATTATTCAGCCAATCTTCACCAAAGTACTCTTGATACAAATCAGCAATTAATGGCGCTGTCCAAGTAGGAGCATGAACTCCATTGGTAATGTAACCAATAGGTACTTTGTTTTCGGCACGTTCCGGGTACAGAATTTTCCACATTTTTCGGGAAACTTGACCGTGCAATTCACTTACGCCGTTAGCGGTGCGACACATCCGCAAAGCTAAAACAGTCATGCCGAATGGTTCCCAGGGATCACCCAGACGACGTGCGCCTAATGCGAGGAATTGTTCGCGAGATAATCCGATTGTCGGCCAGTAGTGAGCAAAGTAGGAGTCCATCAGGTCGGATGAGAAGACATCGTGACCTGCGGGTACTGGGGTGTGGGTGGTGAAGACGCAGCGATCGCGCACTGATGCTTCAACGTCATAAAATGATTTGCCAGTACGCTGAATTTCATTACGGGCAATCTCTAAGGTACAGAAGGCGGCATGACCTTCATTCAGGTGATGAATAGAAGGATTGATCCCCACTGCTTGCAACGCTCTGACACCGCCAATTCCTAGCAATACTTCTTGAGCAATGCGAGTGTCTTGATTACCACCGTAAAGATGTCCGGTTAACCAGCGATCAATGGGATCATTATCATCCCGATTTGTATCTAATAAGTAAAGCTTGACACGACCAACTCGTGCTAACCAAATTTGAGCATTAACCATCCTTTGGCGAACTTCCACCTTAATTGTCAGGGGTTGCCCTTGCTCATTTCTAATTAACTCTACTGGCATCCGTTCAAAGGGATTGTCAATATAGTTTTCTTCTTGCCAACCACTTTGATTTAAGCGTTGCTGGAAGTAACCTTGACGATAACCCAGCCCAACAGCTACCAGAGGTACACCTAAATCTGATGCCGATTTTAGGTGATCCCCAGCTAAGATACCCAAGCCACCAGAGTAAATTGGTAATGACTCGTGGATGCCAAATTCTGCACAAAAATAAGCAATTGGGCTTTCTGGCTTAATTTGTGGAGCGACTTTACTTGCCCAAGTATTTTTTTGCTCCATGTATGCGTGAAACTGCTGTGCTAATGCTTTTACCCGTTTAATGTAGGTGGGGTCTTTTGCCATTTGGGTAAGGCGCACGTAGCTGGCAGATTCTAGTAACGCGACTGGGTTGCGTCCACAACGCTGCCATTCTTCAGGGCTAATGCTTTGAAATAGGGAAATGCGATCGCTTGTCCAACTCCACCAATAATTGTAAGCTATGTCTGCCAAGGGCTTGAGAGGAAAAGGGAGTTTGGAGCGTAGCGTCTCAACTGTTGTCATTATTTCTTTAATTTGCTTAATTACTTCGATGTTTAGGCGGTTTGGGGAAAGACCTACTTATACTAGCTAATCCTGATTAATCTACCCGTTACTTTTTGCAGTTTTTAGCTGAATGCAGGAAATAAGAGGTCAGAACTATCATCCCATTCGTCCTAGTTTATAGCTTGACAGGCTTCTCACCAAAAATAGTGTTTTATTACACTTTTTACAGATTTCCAGGTTAAATTTTTTAAACTGGTAGGACAATAGAAGAACGGTTAGTGCGATCGCTATTCAATAGCTGTTAATCTACCTTTTGTCAACCAGTAAAAAATCTATTTGCTTAATCCTATGAACCCTGCCCTTACTCAATTTGGCGATAAAATGTCCCACTTAACTGGAGTGCGGGCAATTATGAAAGATATTAAAGAAACCCTACAAGCAGGTGTAGGACAGCAATTTATTAATCTCAGCCCTGGTAATCCAGTAATTTTACCGGAAGTAGAAGAACTGTGGCGAGAATACACTACAGAATTGTTAAATGGTCAAGATTTTGGTAAGGTTGTTTGTCGCTACGGTGATAGCCAAGGTTATGAACCACTGATTGAAGCTGTAGTTAATTTTTTCAATCAACGCTACAAGCTGAATTTAACTAATCGCAATATTCTGATTACCCCTGGCAGTCAAAGCCTTTACTTTTACGCTACTAATGCGTTTGGGGGATATACCAGTAGTGGTAAACTCAAGCAAATTGTACTGCCTTTGAGTCCAGATTACACAGGTTATGGTGGTTTAACGTTATTTCCAGAAGCATTGTTTGCTTACAAACCTGCTTTAGATATTGATACTGCAGGACATACGTTTAAGTATCGCCCAGATTTTAGCCAGTTAAATATAGATGAAAGCACAGGTTGCGTGTTGTTTTCCCGTCCCTGTAACCCTACAGGAAATGTGCTTACTGATGACGAAGTACGCAAGATTGCAGCACTAGCAGAACCTTATGATATACCTGTGTTAATTGATTCTGCCTACGCGCCGCCTTTTCCTGCGTTGAATTTTACGGAGATGACTCCGATTTTTGGCGGTAATATCATTCACTGCATGAGTTTATCGAAGGTGGGATTACCAGGGGAAAGAATTGGGATTGCTATCGGCGAAGAAAAATTTATTGGGGTGTTAGAGTCATTCCAGACGAATATGTGTATTCATTCGTCACGGTATGGACAAGCGATCGCAGCCCGTGCAATTGAAACTGGTATGCTGGCAGATATCGCTACATCAGTTATCCGTCCCTATTACCAGAAAAAGTTCACTGTTGTAGAAAGTACCTTAGATGAGGCAATGCCTAAAGATTTGCCTTGGTTTTTACATCGGGGTGAAGGCGCTATATTTGCGTGGATTTGGTTTAAAGATTTACCAATTACTGATTGGGAGTTATACCAAGAATTAAAGCAAGTTGGTGTAATTGTTGTTCCTGGTAGTTCTTTCTTCCCTGGTTTGCGTGAAGATTGGAAGCATAAGCAAGAGTGTATTCGAATTAGTTTAACCGCAACTGATGAGGAGATTGAAACCGGAATGCGGCGATTAGCAAAAGTAATTCAGGACGTTTACAAAGGTGGCAATTAGTTTTTGATAATTTTCGTTTACAAATTTTGTAAATAATTCCTACAAATATCTGAGTGTAGAGACATTGTTTGCAACGTCTCTACATAAACAGAAGTTTGATAGCTCTGTTTTAACCACCTTCAACGTACAATCTTTCAGTTGTCCCTGGATTGTATTTCAGGCGAATATGAGTGAATTTTTCAGCATCCCATTCTAAATTTCCTTTATTTGATAACTGGTAAACTCCAGTTTCATAACTTTCGGCAATTGCTAACATCATTGTTGCCAAACTGTTGAATGCTATGCTGATTCCGCAACCATCACCAGCAATATGAAATACAGGCGCAGTTTCGACTTCGGTTATATTCCCTTGTACAGCAAAAAACTCTCCCTCCAACTCGAATATAGGGAATAAATAGAGAGGTTCACCTGTCTGTTTTCGCTCTTCAATCAACACAGAATCGTTCCACCCAGCCTAGAGATGCAAAGCTGTATCCAAATCCAAGAAATAGTGGTAAACAAAAATATTAGCTTCTGAATTTGTTCCATTGCGCCATTGATATAATGCGTATACTTCTTTCGGCAATTTAAATGGTAAATCGCTAACTCTTTCCTCTATTTCTTTAAAAGATAAACCTGGCAGAAATTCGGCTGCGGATGAAAGAGAATTTTGTTGTAGCCAATCTAAAATTCGTTCTAATGAATCTATCATCACGGCTTTTTTCAGTTGTGTAAAATGTTAGGATGGAGAATTATCAACAAAAATAAAATTTCTAATGATTTGTTTAATTTTTGGTTTTTCTGGATTTTGTAATGTATAAGCTGTCCATGAATCTGAAAGTGATCCGCTTGTAATACTTGAAAGAGAATATTCAGATTATATTCTATCCCTAACCCTTGATAAATTCGATCAAATCTAATTTTTGGGGTATTATATTTTATATAAAGGAACTATATAGACGCAGAGAAGACAGATAGAGTAAAAGATAAAATTAGCATTTTTGTATAAATTATTGATATTTTTTCTGTGTTTCATCTGTGGTTAATTAGCTCAATGTGAAATAATTTAACATTGTTCCAATTATCACACTTATTGCATTTTTTTTTAGAACGCAGATGAAAGCAGATAAACGCAGATGGACGCAGATGATAGATGAAATTAATTGACTTTTGCAATAGCTCTACCAATTTCGCTAATGTTCACTTATTAACTTATTAACTGTGCAAGGTTTCTTAAATTTAAACAAACCAGCAGGTTTTACTTCCCATGACTGTGTGGCGCGGGTGCGTAAGTTACTGCGTCTGAAGCGTGTGGGACATGGAGGAACTTTAGATCCTGCTGTTACGGGTGTATTACCTATTGCTTTGGGTAAAGCTACGAGATTATTACAATATCTACAGCAAGATAAGGCTTATCGTGGAACAATTAAGTTAGGAATAACTACGACGACTGATGATTTAGCAGGGGAAATTATTTCTCAACAACCAGTTAATGATTTGAGTGTAGAAACTGTTACAGCGGCACTACGACAATTTCAAGGAATTATTCAGCAAATACCCCCTAATTACAGTGCTATTCAAGTACAAGGTAAACGATTATACGATTTAGCGCGGGCTGGAGAAAAAATTGATGTACCAGCGCGAACGGTGGAAGTATATCAGATAGAGGTTTTAGACTGGCGAGGTGGGGAGTTTCCAGAAATAGATGTGGCGATCGCTTGTGGATCTGGTACATATATAAGAGCGATCGCACGCGATCTAGGTATTGCTCTTAACACTGGTGGCGTACTCGCTTCCTTAATCCGCACCGCCAGTTGTGGATTTAATTTGGCTGATAGTATCTCTTTTGAACAATTAGAAGAACAGATTCAGCAAGATACATTTCAACCAATCTCACCAGCAACCGCTTTAACACATTTAACATCCGTAAATTTATCCGCAGCAGATGCTAAACGTTGGTGTCAAGGGCAAAAAATTTTAAATGCTCAATCTTCTATTTTAGACTTAGCAGAAAGCGTAGAACAACAGGGTAGAGAGCAATTATCAATTCCAGCGACAAAATCAACCAGTTTACTGCGGGTTTATGATGAAAGTCAGCAATTTTTAGGCATTGCTAATTTAACTGGTTCAGATCAAGGAAAAGTGTTAACACCGCAGATGGTTTTTGAGGCACTTTAGCGTAGATAATCTAAAGAGAGAAAATATTCAACTGTATTGGACAATCATGAGGTATTTTAAAGTACTGGTAGCGTTAGTGTTAGCATTCATCTTTCTGTTATCCCCTGAATCAGCTTTAGCGGCTAGGAAAGCTAAAGCCAAACTAGATCTTAGTGGGAAAGATTTTTCAGGTCAAATATTAATTTCTTCTGAATTTGTGGAAGCTAATTTAGATAACACTAACTTTAACAATGCTGATATCCGAGGCGTAGTTTTTAACGGTTCTTCTCTCAAAGGTAGTTCTCTACACAGTGCAGATTTTACTAATGGGTTAGCTTATGCTGCTGACTTTTCAAATGCAGATCTCAGTGATGCAGTTTTTACCGAAGCAATTTTGCTAAGTTCCAAATTTGATGAAGTAAATATTAACGGTACTGATTTCAGTGGTGTTGTATTGGATGGAACTAACGTTAAAAAACTTTGCGAGGTAGCAGATGGCGTTAATTCCAAAACAGGAGTTGCAACTCGCGCATCATTAGGTTGTAAGTAAATTATAATATTTGGGGAAATAATATTTTTTAGTTATTAATTTCCCCGCTAAATCATTCAAAAATATGCTTATTTAAAAAATAAAACTTTTGATAATTAACCACAGATTAACACAGATAAATATAGATATACGCATAGCTAAACTATAACTGGACAGATGGTTTAATTTACTTTTGAAAACACCTGATGGTATGAAAATGAATCAACCACAAATAGCACCATACGGATCTTGGAAATCTCCTATTACATCAGATTTAATTGTCTCTGCAACAATAGGTTTAGGGACAGTTGTTCTTGATGGCGATGATATCTACTGGATTGAAATGCGACCGCAAGAAGGCGGGCGGAATGTACTTGTTAGGCGTACCCCAGATCATCAAGTTACTGATGTTACGGTTGCGCCTTTTAATGTTCGCACTCGCGTAAATGAATACGGTGGCGGTTCTTTTTTGGTAAATCAGGGTACAGTGTATTTTTGCAATTTTGCAGATCAGCATCTCTACCGTCAAACCTTAAATGCTGAACCGCAACAACTTTCTCAAGGGCAGCCAGGGGGAGATCTGCGCTATGCAGATATAATTATAGATCCTCTGCGCGATCGCTTAATTTGTGTACGCGAAGATCATACAGGAGGCGGTCACGAACCAGTAAATACATTAGTTAGTATCAGTTTGCCAGATGGAAACACTCAAATCTTGGTTTCTGGTAGCGAATTTTACTCTTCACCACGTATCAGTCCCGACGGTACAAAATTAGCATGGCTGAGTTGGAACCATCCAAATATGCCTTGGGATGGTACAGAATTATGGGTTAGTGAAATAACAGCAGATGGTTCTTTAAATACACCTCAGTTAGTTGCTGGTGGCGTTGATGAATCTATATTTCAGCCTGAGTGGTCGCCAGATAACGTTTTATACTTTGTTTCAGATCGTACTGGTTGGTGGAACTTCTATCGCTGGCAAAATGGTAATGCTGAATTACTGTGTGAAATGCAGGCTGAATTTGGACTTCCTCAATGGGTTTTTGGAATGTCTACATATAGCTTTGAGTCTGCTAATCGCATTATCTGCACTTACACCCAAAATGGTATTTGGTATTTAGCCAGTTTAGATACAACTACTAAACAGCTACAACAAATAGAAACTCCTTACACTGAAATTTCTTCACTCAAAACAGCGCCAGGTCGTGTTGTATTTAGTGGCGCTTCACCCACACAATCAACAGCTATTGTAGAGTTAAATTTATCCAGTGGCGAGTTGCAAGTTTTACGGCGGTCAAGTGAGATGGAAATTGACCCTGGCTATATTTCCCAACCGCAACCAATTGAATTTCCGACAGAAAATGGCTTAACTGCATACGCCTTTTTCTATCCACCCAAAAACCAGGACTATAACGCACCTACTGGAGAAAAACCGCCAGTTTTAGTCAAAAGTCATGGTGGCCCAACAGCAGCAACATCTAGTCAGTTAAACTTGCGGATTCAATATTGGACAAGTCGCGGTTTTGCTTTCTTAGATGTAAATTATGGAGGGAGTACAGGTTATGGACGAGAATATCATCAACGCTTAGATGGTAAGTGGGGTATTGTCGATGTTGATGATTGTGCAAATGCGGCGCGTTATCTTGCTGGCCAAGGTTTAGTTGATGGTGAGAGAATGGCGATCGCAGGTGGTAGTGCAGGCGGTTATACTACCCTTTGCGCCCTCACATTCCGCGACGTATTCAAAGCAGGTGCTAGTTATTACGGCGTTAGTGATTTAGAAGCTTTAGCTAAAGATACCCACAAATTTGAAGCGCGTTATCTGGATAGATTAATCGGTGCTTATCCAGAAGAGAAAGAGATTTATATAGAGCGATCGCCTATTCATTTTACTGATAAACTATCTTGTCCCGTAATCTTCTTTCAAGGACTTGAAGATAAAGTTGTCCCACCAAACCAAGCAGAAATGATGGTGGAAGCATTAAAAGCAAAAGGTTTACCTGTCGCTTATGTCCCCTTTGAAGGAGAACAACACGGTTTCCGTCGCGCTGAAAATATTAAACGCGCTATTGATGGCGAATTTTATTTCTACTCGCGGGTATTTGGTTTTGAACCAGCCGAAGATTTAGAACCAGTAGAAATAGACAACCTTTAATCGCTTATTTTGTTCTAGCATTTCTAACAAGCCTAGTATTAAGTTCTAGGCTTGAGCGTCAATATGTTTGCTATCAACTCTTAGTTATTCCATCTGTGTTTATCTGTGTGCATCTGTGGTTAATTATCTAAACCTTTGCTTATGGAAGAAGCCTATTATTTAAACCTGCGTAAATCCTATAGTTGTTACTGTAGAAGCATACTCATAATAATTTCACCCAGAGGCAGACTAAGTGAGTAGAGATGATTCAAAAGCGATCGCCCGTGAATTAAAAAGCCATGCCACAATCTTAGGTGGTGCGATCGCCATCATGTGGATACTAGAAATTGTGGATATTTTCTTCCTTAGAGGGAGACTTAATGCCTACGGTATTCGCCCTCACAGCATCATTGGGCTAAGAGGAATACTGTTTGCGCCATTCCTTCATGGAGGTTTGGGTCATCTAATTGCTAACACCATACCTTTCCTCACCCTTGGCTGGTTAATTATGTTACGAGAAACCAGCGACTTTTTTATTGTCACAGCCATAACAATGATTGTTAGTGGTTTAGGCGTATGGCTATTTGGAAACCCCTACTCTCTCCATATTGGCGCAAGTGGTGTAATTTTTGGTTATCTAGGCTTTCTGTTACTACGTGGCTACTTTGAACGCAGTTTTATAGCAATTTCATTGTCCCTCATTGTCGGATTCTTCTATGGTGGTGTTATTTGGGGAATTCTACCAACTCAGCCAGGAGTATCTTGGGAAGGGCATTTATTTGGATTTATTGGTGGCATACTAGCTGCACGTCTGCTTCCACGACGTAAAAAAACTTCGTAGAAAATATTTTGCTGAGGTAGGTATAATTAAATTTTATTATAAAGACGTAAATTCTAAGTATTTAATTATTTAAATACTTTAAATAATATGGTGTTTAAAAATTTTTGGCAAAGTTCTTATTTTACTATCCTCAGCATTTTACTATTACTGATATTTGTACTTTCAAGTTGTTTAACTAATTTCTTTAATGAATCAGTTTGCCAGAGTTGGTTAAAAGATTTGTCTTTAAACCTCGTAGCTGAGTTAATTGGGATATTGATGGTTTTATTTTTAGTCAACCGCAGTATAGATATTCAGCAAGAGCAAGAAAAATCACGTTTTAGAAAAATTGCTTGCCGTCAGTTGAAACTGGTATTAAATAAACAATTTTACTTGCTTTTTAATATATTTAAAGCTGCCATTGAAAATAAGCCAGAAAAAGACTATCAAACTATTGAAGATTTATTTGATAATTTATACTTTGAAGAAGTAGGTTTTCTCGATTTACTCCAAACTGCGCCTGTATTATCAAGTAACGGAGAAGAAATAGATTGGCTTGATTATTTATTTTTGGAATTGTCAAGCATTAGTTCTGTAGTAAATAAAATAGTAGATAGGTACTGTTTTTATCTTGATGCAGAAGTAGTAGATTTACTTGAAGAATTTGCTGATGCCGATTTCATTAGTTTTGTGACAGTACTTAGAGAAGCAAAGCAATGTAATCAAAGTTATTTGAGAGGGGATTTACTTTCTGAATGCCAACCTTTACTCAGAGAATATACAATTTTATTTGTCAGAGTACTAAATTTTTATAACCAGAGCGTTGAGGAAAGATATAAAATTAATATAGATGCGAATAAGTGGCATCAATTGTGGGATAATAATTTAAAACCTCACACTGGAGATAGTCGCACAAAAGCTGATTTGTATTAAATCTTTTTATTTAAATAAATTAAATTATGCCCAAAAAACAAAAATTTCCCTATTTAATTAATTCTAAATGGACTGCTAAACAAAAAACTTGGGGTTGGAGACACTTTCAAGTTGTTAACCGCAAAAACGAAGGCAAGTGGGTATTTGCGGAAATGGTGGCAGCTTGCGATCCTAATGTGCGTTTTTGGATCAATGCTAAATCGCTTAAGGATCTTAATCAATGGCAAGCTGGTTGGCAGTCATTACAAGAATTGCAAGAAACTAATGATTCAGATCTAGAAATGGAGCTAGTTTTTTATTAAAACAATTAAAGTACAAATGTGTTACTACGCTGTGTAATAGCACATTAGCGTGGACTTTGATCTTTTATTTGTGTAATTAATGCCTCTAGCAAGTCAAATTGAAGCCATTCTTTATTTAAAGGGACAACCCCTCGACATCACAGCAATTGCTGAGTTTGCGGGATGCGATCGCGAAACTGCCGAAGACGCTATCATTGAACTAATGGCAGACTACGCTCATCGAGATAGTGCCTTAGAAGTAGTGGAAACACAATCTGGCTACTGTTTGCAGCTTAGATCATCGTTTCAACACTTACTACAAACAATGGTTCCTGCGGAGTTGGGTACAGGTGCATTACGAACTTTAGCTGCGATCGCTCTCAAAGGTACAATTAGCCAAACAGAACTTGTTGATTTACGCGGTAGCGGTGCTTATCAGCACGTCCAAGAACTTGTAGAAATGGGATTTGTCCGTAAACGTCGGCAACCAGGCGGGCGGTCTTATGTTCTACAAGTAACTGACAAATTCCACCAACGCTTTGAATTAGAACAACTACTGCCATCCATAGAGCAACCATCCCAATCTTAACTGTGTCGCAGGATTCATCATTAAATTCATTACTGAGTTCCTGCTAATGACATACCCTAGTTGTTACACCTTGGGTCTACACAACCTCTGTCAACAATCGTTTAGAGTAGAAACTAAGCCAATCAATTATTAGAACCCCAATGGCATTTAACCACGAATTCTCCAACGCCCAGACTGAAGAAGCACAAGCAAACCAACTTCTCAAATATCTTCAACATCAACCCCCGGAAGTCTTAGAGCGGGTTGCTAAATCTGCTAGTCCTCAAATTAAACAAATTATCTCCCATAACGTTCAAGGTTTAGTTGGTATGTTACCATCCGAAAACTTTAACGTGCAAATTACTACAGATAGAGAAAACTTAGCTGGTATGCTTGCTTCAGCCATGATGACTGGCTATTTCCTGCGCCAAATGGAACATCGCATGGAGTTGGAGCAAACCTTAATGGGATCACTATCCTTATCTAACAAACCTGCTAATGGTGAAAATTCAGATTCCTCTAAACAATCTGACTGACAATTAGAGGATAACCTCCCTATGAACACCAATAGGGGTAACATATTACTGCGGCAACCTGCACTTTGTGCTGATTCTTAAAGAGGTTGCCGCAAATTTTATTTTTGTTAAGCGCCGTTTAAAATTTCACCCTTCAATTTAAAGTTAAATATTAGGGAGTGATTTAGCCTCCAGCCGCAAAGGCAAGCATGACGAAAACTGAAAGTGCCAGCCCAGGAGTGAGTAACAGCACTAACATTAACAAATCATGTGGATTCATAAAGCTTAACCTCCTAACAACTGAGTTTTTAACTCAATAACTTAATTTTTACTGTTTGTCAAATGAACAATTTATTGCAAATTGCTTACTGGTTCATTCTAATCTATGCAACCCTAACTGCACTCGGTGGCGTTATGGGATATATGAAAGCTAAAAGTAAAGTATCGCTAATTATGGGTTTGGTTAGTGGTGCAGTTTTATTTGTTGCTTGGTGGATTTGCGGGCAAACACCTGTATTAGGAATGGGATTAGCTGCATCAATTGCATTATTTTTATTGATTGTTTTTGTAAATCGCTTTATCCGCACTCGTGCTTTGATGCCAGCCGGATTAATGACGATTTTATCAGTTTGTACAACAGTACTATTTTCTGTGGCTTGGCTATCAAGCAGTGGATACTTATAATAACACATAGATTCTGCACGGTAAGAAATTGTGCTTTTTGGCGGGAATTGGTCATTTGTTAAAATTTTTGACTAATAAAGCCCAAAATAAAATGCTCATTTTCTAACCGAGCATTGTCTAAGTATTTTTTATGCAAGATTTTAGGAATTTTCAAAAAATATTTATTTGTAGTTTTAAATTAGGCTTATAATATTAAATATTAAATTTATTCTTGAGCAAGAATAACAAATAAAATAAACCCTTAAATCATTCTTTAGATAGACCAAATTTCATAGTAGGCACATTCCTTAGATGGAAGTTGGGTTGAGCAATAATAGTTATCTTAATTAAAAACATAGCAATAAAAATTTTGTTGATGAGCAACATCAGCAGATGCAAATTTAGCAGAATAATTAGATTTCATGCTTACTAACATAGTTGAGTTTCCTAACACTAGATTCGAGGTAAATAGTAGACAAGCTCATCAGCTAACAGCCATTAACTATCATCAGGCTGAACAGCAATTTATTGAATTGCTGGAATTACCAGATTTAGATCGCAAAGTAATTGCAAAGCCAGAGATTGTCAGTGAATTTGAAAGCGCGATCGCATACGCGATTAAAACAGCTTACAAAGAAACAAACAGCGATGATGCCGCGCATTTATTTCTACAAAGAGTGCTTTATCGGATTAATCGCTTAAACTTATTTTGGTTTGATGATCTGCGACGCTATACTAACGAACGTTCCAACTATTTAAAAGTCATCCGCGATCACATTGAGGAAGCTTGGCAGGAGTGGGAGTTAGCACATTTCGATCTAGAAGAACTGCAACAAGCTAATGTTAAACAAGCAATAACTGAACGTGGTGCTGCTGATCTCGATCCACCTTTAAGTGATGATAGCCGTTACTTACGAGAACAAATGACCGAAGCTGGTTATCGTCGCGTACTAGCAATTGGTTCTTTTGATGGCTTAGTTGAAGGTAGTCGCCTTTCTCGTATCTTAGGTGGTGCAGCTAATGATATCCAGTGTATGTTGACGCGGGTGCTAATGGAAGAGTATGGCAATGGTCGTCTTTCCCGCAAGCATTCTACCTATTTTGCTCAAATGCTGACTGAGTTTGGAATGAACACCGAACCAGAAGGCTACATGGATTTAGTACCTTGGGAAGTCTTAGCTTCTGCCAATCATAACTTCTTGATGACTGAGTGCAAACGCTATTACTTACGCTACAACGGTGGACTGACATATTTTGAAGTCGCGGGGCCTGCTGCATATAGAAATTATCTCGCAGCAGCGCAGAATTTAGGATTATCAGAAGCAGCAATGGGTTATTGGGAGTTGCATATCAGAGAAGATGAGCGTCACGGTCGCTGGATGTTGGATGATGTAGCTTTACCCTTGGCAGATATGTATCCTGAGCAGGCGTGGGAACTGTTACTGGGGTACGATCAAGAAAAGCTAATGGGCGATCGCGCAGGTGCAGCAATCGTGCGATCGGCACGGGAAGCTGAACAAGCTGAATCTTCATCTATTAAAGCGGACAAACAATCAAAAGTTTTGCTTTCATAGAGCAATAAATTGGTGTTCCACGCATCAAAGGGAAGAATTATTAATTCTTCCCTTTTTACTTTTTTATATCAAGTCTTGCTAATTAGATCTGTGTACGGGCGGGTTTATGACTATTGTTGCTCTCAATAAAAGCAATTCTTTCAACCCGCCCCTACTTTCAATAAAACCATACACACATATTGGTTTTTATTGTAAAATTTTTAGGCTGGGTTAAGCGCAGCGCAACCCAACACAAAAATAATCATATATGCAAGATGCTACTTCATAAACAGGTCATTAATTGAATCAATTCGGGAGATAAATCTCCTGTAGCTTGATGTTGCTTAGTAAATAATGCCCCTGCTAATAAATACATATTCTCTGAATAAAAAGCCATATCTTTCTGTCTGAGTTCTTTGATCGTATCTTTGACTTTTGATTCTGAACTGTAGTAGCCAAAGGGAACAGGATAAACTATAAAATTAGCAACCGAGTATCCTTGTGACTTAGCATATTTAATTAACCCTTTGGGATTAGAGTAGCTAGCAACTAAAAGCAGTACATTTTGATAATTTAGGGATAGCAGTTTTCTAGAAATTTCGCTACCATCTACCCCGCCATGTAACAAAGGCTGAATAATATTATTGTCCAAGGCAGGTAGGTAGGGAGGATTTGATATTAAATATTTTGCTTCAGGCTTAGGTAGTTCAAAAAAAGAACCGTTAGAAACTACATATCTCTGATCTAATTGATGTTCTTTAATCGTAGATTGTGCCAAACGCCATGCTAAATTATTTAATTCGTATCCATATATAGTTCCATCAAATTCAGATTTTATCAAACAGTTAATTACTGGGCTGCCATCCCCTGAGCCAAATTCAATGATTACTTCAGAACTACTACAATTACTTAATACTAATGTTTCTAAGCAGTGTGAATAAAAATTAGATTCTTCAGGGCAGAAAAAAACATCTTTTAACAGTTTTGCTGAAGTAACCATACAAATATTAATTTGACAACAAAACCAAAATAACGTTTAATTAAACGTTTTAGTATCTACCCCAAGTTGGATAGAATAAAAGTATTTACATATACTGTTTTGATAGTATTTTGTAAATTTTCACATCAATCGTAAGATATATATAACTTTTTGGTTCGCTCAGGATTGGATAATAATTAAATTACTACTAAGCAAGGTTTCTAATTATTAATTAAAGCCAATTTAAATAGCAAAAATATTTTAAATCAAATTTAGAAATGATTGATATTGATAAATAAAAGCTCTCTACCGATATGCTATCTCTCTTTGGGGAGTTGAGCGATCGCACAATTTCAATCTAATTTAATAAAATACCTCTTTAAGTTGATTATCTACGAATTACTTAAGTTTATTTAGCTCTAGAGGTTATCCTCCAGTAAGATTAATTAGGTCTGAGCAATGATAGATTTTAGTTTAGCCCTACTAAATAAAATTGACACGATTGTAAAGCAGTGGGTTGAAGCAGTTCGTCAAGATGACCAGATTGAGACTGCTAAAAAGCTAACATATAAAGCTGTACGTGATAGCGTCCCCATTGTTTTACAGGCTATCTCTAAAATGTTGTCTCCATCTGAAGACAATGATATTAAAACAATTGTCGAAAAAGGCTTAGAACATGGTACTCTTCGAGCTAAACAAGGTTATGATGCTGAAGAAATTGCGCGAGAATATCGCTTATTACGTTGGATAATATTTGCTAATATAGAGCCTGATTTAATTAAAGGATCATCAAAAGAAGTAATTAGAGCAGTTCGTTTGATTGATACAGCCCTAGATGAAGTTATTGCTAGAGGGTTTAAAACTTATACACAAGAAAGATTGCGAGAATTAGAAGATTTACAAAGCCAATTAAAACTTACTAATCAAGAACTTACTCGTTTAGTTCATGCAAGTAAAGAAAACCTATCTCATTTAGCTCATGAATTAAAAACTCCCCTAACTTCTATAATTGGCTACTCAGATTTATTTCTCAGACAACAAAAGCAGAATTCTGAGATTAAAGATTCCCTTCCCAATATCGGACACATTGAGCGCGTATTAAATAGTGGCAGACAATTACTACACTTAATTAATGATGCGCTGGAAATCTCTCGCTATGAAGAGGGAAAGATGAAGCTACAGCCAGTATCAACCGATGTGCAGGCTTTAATTAATAACGTTGTCGATATAATTAAACCTTTGGCAGTAGAAAAAAATCTTCAATTAGAAATTGATTTAGATGATGCGCCTAAGCAAGCTTTAACAGACCCTTTGCGTTTACAACAAATTGTTACTAATCTGCTCAGTAATGCAATTCGTTATACAGAATTTGGAAATATCAAATTAGTTTCGCAGTTGTTATCTGATGAATATTGGTTAATTGCCGTCATAGATACGGGAGTTGGCATTAATGAAATAGACCTAGAAAATATTTTTGACCCTTACTTTCGAGTAGTTGGGAATAACCAATCTTTTATTCCTAATAGTACAGGCTTAGGACTAGCTATTGTTTCGCGGTTAGTACAGCTACTTCAAGGCAAAATTGAGGTAAGTTCCCAAGTAGGTGTTGGTTCAATATTTAGGGTGATTTTGCCATTGAAGGTTAAAGTTTTAGAAGAAAAATGTAATCTCAAGATTTAGCTCTATCAACCATCAGATTAGTTAAAAAATTAAATTTATTGCTCTCAATCACAAGTTTTTATATATAGCAGTAGCCAGGGAGGTTAGGACGTTTAAGAGTTCGGAAACCCTTGGTAACAAAGGCGCATGATTAAAGCTGACAGAGGGATAGCTGACTGCTGACCGCTATAATATAAAACTTTGCTCCCCTCAACAGGCAAGGCGTTGGGGGGCAGTTTTATATTTGTTACTGTTATCTTCTATTCCTCCTGTTATTTTTATTTGGTTTAACCATCTGAGCCAATTGGCGAGAAATACCTACAACCGCACTGAGTCCTATCAGAATCGGGTTTACTGATTTTTTTTGATTTCTCCGTTCTCTAACAGCAGTAGACGTTCTGGAACCCTGGGGATCATCTTGTTCAGCAGCAGATTCCAACTCCTCACTGTGGGGTATTCCTAGATTTGCCCTAGCTCCCTCTGTAAGTGGGATAGCATTCTTAGCTGGGCGTATTTGCGAACCAAATTTATTAGCGTAAACTTGGGTAAATTCTGCACCAAAAAACAAAATTTGCGCTGAATAATTTACCCATAATAAAAAGACAACAAAAGAACCAGCAGCACCATAAGTAGAACCAACGCTGCTATTACCTAAATAAAGCCCAATTCCCCATTTACCAATAGAGAACAATAGAGAAGTAATTGCTGCGCCTAACCAAACGTCACCCCAAGCAATTTCTACATCTGGTAATACTCTGTAGATCATCGCAAATAACACTGTGATCACAGCGAAAGATATCACCAAATTGGCAATTCTAGCAATTAGAACAACATCAGGCAGATAATTACCAAAATAATTGCTTACTCCTACCAAAACACTACTTAAAACGAGTGATACCAGTAGTAAAAAACCAATACCTAGTATCATGGCAAAGGATCTAAAGCGACTTTTTACGGCAGCTTTTACCCCTTGTCCTGGCTTGGGTGCGACTTCCCAAATAGTATTGAGAGAATCTTGTAACTCAGCGAAAACACCAGTTGCACCAAAAATCAAGATGACAAAACTGATGATAGTGGCAATTATTCCCTCTGTTGGCTTGCGGGAATTTTTAATCATTTCTTGAATTGCTTCTGCACCCTGAAGCCCAATCAAACCTTTAAGTTGATTGACAATTTCGCCTTGGGCTGCATCTTGACCTAATACTAAAGCTGCGACCGCAATTACAATAATTAACAAAGGAGCGATCGAAAAAGCGGTGTAATACGACAATGCTGCCGCTAACCTTGCAGCTTTATCTTCCTGCCATTCCTTAAGTGTTTCTTTAAATAAACCTACAATATCTTTTGGTTTCATAATCCCAACACTCCTAAACTTGGCTGTTGCAGCCTATCTTGAGTGTTGAGCTATTAGCTTGGCATTACAAGGATCTAAAGTAAGAACTCAACTACTACTTAAGTTAAGTTCAAAGAACTTAGTGAGCAAACTGCATTGTATTTCTTAAAGTAGGTGTTCATCAAAATCCTGGCTAGTCCAAATAGCACCAGGGTGCAAACCTGGTTGCGGTAGTGTATCTGAAGAAACAACTGAAACTAAACGAGCAACGGGAGTGCTACCTTGTGTCAAAATAATTTCTGTACCAATCGGCACTAGAGATAATAATTATGGCAAGTTTGTTTGCACTTCACTAACATCAACTGTTTTACTCAACATAATCCTAATCTCTAAAATACCCGTTGTTTTTTCACCTTACCTAGTGCATTCTCCGCCGCTTGCTTCTCCGCGTCTTTCTTACTGCGCCCCCTCCCTTCTCCATATACTTTCTCACCTACAAACACTTGAGAAATAAATTGAGGGTCGTGCGGCGTTCCTCCCGCTGAGACAGTAACGTATTTTGGAGGCGTGGGAGAAATATTCGTCTGTACCCATTGCTGAAAACGATTTTTAGAATCTACAGTAACAACTGACAAAACAGAACTTTCTGGTACTAAATCAAACAAAGGTTCCACGCAAGCGCGGACTGCTTCAATATCTGAATTGTTATCTAAATAGTAAGCACCAACAACAGCTTCAAAAGTGCTACTCATTAAATTAGGATTGTGATAACCACCACCTAACATTGCACCTCTTCCCAACCGCATTCTCAAATCTACACCTACTTCTATCGCAAATTTTGCTAATTGTTTCTCATCTACTAATGCGGAACGTCTACGAGTTAATTCACCTTCTGGCATTTGGGGATGACGACGATAAAGATACTCGCCACTTAAAAAAGTAAGTAACGCATCACCCAAAAATTCTAGCCGTTCATTATCTTCACATTCTCCAGGGTTTTCGCTCACATAAGATCGGTGAGTAAGCGCACGGCGCAATAAATTGTCATCTTGGAATATTAGAAGTTTGTGCATTTTATCTCTGTTTTGATTGTTAACGTAATTTCTTGTAAAGACTCTAAAAACCGCCATAAGCGGTTTCGGTAAGAAAATTTTATTGAATGAACTAGATTTGATGTTTCTGTTTAGCCCTTATTCCCTGGTTCTACCAGGGAATGAGTTTATCAAGGCTCCGCCTTCATTATCTCTAATCCAATTAAGCTGCCATTTTACATTCCTCAGCCAAAAATATCTCATTATTTTCCACGAATATTTTTCCATCTTTTACGACAGCATTGATAAACTTACGAAACCTTGAAAAATTCTTTCCATCAGCTTGGCGGATAGAGGCAGATCCTGTGTAATTGGGAAATTGTTTATCATCACACATCAGATTACTGATTAAACGAAATCCTGTCTTTTTATTTTGACTCATCGCTGTTTTGATAGCTGCGTTTAAGCACTCAATAGCATCCTCGTAACTAATAGTAGATAGAACACCATCTGTATTAAGTTCAACTTGACTTGCTGGTGGCTGAGGTAATTCATCAATAAAATGAAACTTATCTGCTAATTCTGTTAGCATTTGTTTAACATTTCCTCTTTTAGCCAAAATAATGACCTTTCTCCCTAATTTTTTGAGGAGACGAACTAATTTAGCAAAATCTCCATCTCCTGAAACTATGATCACTATATCGCCAAGTAATCCTTTATCAAGATCATCAAGACAGTCAGAAATTAATTGATTGTCTGCACTATTTTTTAGAGAACAAGGAACATCAATCCAACTAAGCTTCAAAGCTGATAAATTATTTTTTAAATCAGCTTGATTTTTACAAAGTGAATTATAGTAAGTTCTTGTGCAATTCCAACATCCTTTTGATTTGGTAAAGTCTAATATCCAATTTGCTTCCTGCTCATTTAAGCAAACATTCTGATTATCCACATAAAGGGATACTGAATCTTTATGCTGGCTACTTTTTCCAGTGCAAGCGACTTGATTGTCTAGCATTGTCATATTTCCTGAGATATGGTTGACTAGACAGCATCTAATATCAACATATCTAGCGGTAGCGAAAAATACCTCAGAAGCTTCTTAAAGAGAACCTTGTCTAAGAATAGGATTGCTACCTTAACATTTATTTGGTTTCAGTCTCAGATGTAGGATTTTTCTTATCCTGTAAATCGTCAGATTATCCATTTGGATGAATACTTAGCTAAATGTCTACTTAGACACTAGGAAAGCGCATTTAATTTAATAAACACCCTTAATGCTAAATACCTTAATCATAAATACTCAGCCAAAGGGATAACCTGGCAATTTGCAGGATAAGAAAAATACTCAAATTGAGACAACTACCAACATTTTGCTTTTGATATGGTAAATATTTTTGCTGCCTAAGTCAATTATATACTTATTTTTGAACTGTCAAGGGCTGGCGACTGGATTTTTAAATATTTTTTCTGAGGTCAGCGCGATCGCACTGCGTTAGGCACGGTTGACACTATTGATTAGTTAAAAGATTGAATTATCGCCCGTGTCTAACACACCCTACAGTTAGATAAATACTAGAGAGACTCTAATATGTAAATCATTTAGCATTAATAAACCCTGATTAACTAAATTAATCAGGGTTGATACCAAACAGATATTGCTAGTTATCATCTAAATTTTGACAGTTACTTTCTTTTGCTTGCGTCGCAATAATAAACCTACACCTACAGCACTAAATGTAAGTAATGCTAAATTAGTGCTAGGTTCAGGAACACTGCTGACGGCTATTCCCTGATAGTTACCAAAATAACTATCCCCTTGAGCAGTTACAAAATACAAATCTAAATTTCCTCCAGTTCCAGGTGGTTCAAAGGATAAAACACTACCACTAGCATTCCTGAAATCAATTGAACCTCCCTCTGTACCAGATCCGAACCCATTGATATTGCTAAAGTTAACTTCACGGGCAGAAGTATTGGACGAAATAATCGTTAAAACTTCATCTATAGGCGTAGTAATATCGCTAGTGGTAAATACATCACCTGTATTCAACTCAAAGTTGAAGTTATAGTTGGGGAGATCTGATAACGAAAATGTTCCATCTCCTGGATCTCCATCAAAATTAAAAATTCCAGACCCTACTAAAGGAGAATTTACTCCGCCGTCATCAGTATTGTCAAAAATGAAATTAAAAGTTATAGCATTAGCAGCCGATTGAAAAGTAGCTATGCTAACTACAGCAGCGATCGCCGATAATAGTTTAAACCTCATAATATCTAATAAGTAACTAGGTGTAAATTAAACCAAAATGATTTAGTCAAAGAATAATTTATTCTAGTTAATGTGTCAACTTCTTGTATACATTTAATTAACCAAAACTAAAAAACTACAAACAGCCCAAATTACTCGTTAGTTTCAACCCTAGTTTGAAAAGATTTGTGTACTTCTGTGTTGAAAAATAAGGCTTTTTATTCCAATCCCTAAGCAAGCTTATTTCATACCTCTTCCCCCCTCTCTCCTCTCCCCTCCCTCCTCTCCCCTCCTCAACCCTCCCCAGACTTGGTATGCTGAAATACTGGACTAGCTAAAATTACAAAAATGCCTGCCCCTACTACTAACCCTACAATTACTGCTTTTCCCTTAACTGCGGTTGTGGGACAAGAAGCCATTAAAATAGCGTTGCTGCTAGCAGCAGTTGATCCAGGGCTGGGAGGGGTGGCGATCGCAGGTCGTCGCGGAACTGCCAAATCTGTGATGGCACGCGCCCTGCACTCATTACTCCCTCCAATCGAAGTAGTCAAAGGTTCCATTAGCAACTGCGATCCTAATAACCCTAGTGAGTGGGACGATGACCTGTTATCACAACTTGGTCACAACTCCCCCCCCATCAACGGAGAGAGTAATGAAGTTGACCTACCCACAGAAGTTATCCCTGCCCCCTTTGTGCAAATTCCTTTGGGAACCACAGAAGACAGACTAATAGGTTCTGTAGATGTAGAAAAGTCTGTCAAACTTGGGGAAACAGTATTTCAACCAGGATTATTAGCGCAGGCAAATCGTGGTGTTTTATATATAGATGAAATCAACTTATTAGATGACCAAATTGCTAATTTGCTGCTCACAAGCTTAACTGAAGGGCGTAATCAAATTGAGCGGGAAGGCATTAGTTTTCAGCATCCCTGCAAGCCGTTATTAGTTGCCACTTATAACCCAGAAGAAGCCCCACTGCGAGAACATTTACTCGATCGCATTGCCATTACACTTTCAGCAGATGGTGTATTAGGTTTGGATGAACGAGTACAAGCTGTAGATCAAGCAATAGAATACTCTAGATCTCCCCAAGCATTTTTAGCGCAATACGACGAAGAAATTGATAACCTCAAAACCCAAATTGTCTTAGCGCGCGAATGGCTCAAAGATGTCCAAATTACTAGCGATCAAATTGCCTATCTAGTTAATGAAGCAATTCGTGGAGGTGTGCAAGGACATCGTGCAGAATTATTTGCTTTGCGGGTAGCGAAAGCAGCAGCAGCTTTAGATGGACGCAATAAAGTTAATGCTGATGATTTGCGTCGGGCTGTGGAGTTGGTAATTGTACCTAGAGCAACAGTTGTACAAACACCGCCAGAAGAAACACCCCCACCACCTCCGCCACCACCACAACCGCAAGATCAATCTCCACAAGAACAAGATCAGCAGGAAGATCAAGAAGAGGAAGAAGATAATTCTGAACAACAAGAACAAGAAGCGCCTGATATTCCCGAAGAATTTATCTTCGATCCAGAAGGTGTGATTATTGATGAGGATGTACTTTATTTTGCCCAGCGATCGCAAAGACAAGGCAAATCTGGTAGTCGTAGTTTAATCTTTTCTGAAGATCGCGGACGTTACGTTAAACCAGTATTACCTAAAGGTAAAGTAAGGAGAATTGCTGTTGATGCAACTCTCCGCGCTGCTGCACCTTATCAAAAATCTCGCCGTCAACGTCAACCCAACCGCAAAGTTATTGTTGAACAAGGTGATATCAGAGGAAAGCGGTTAGCTAGAAAAGCAGGTGCGTTAGTTGTATTTGTAGTTGATGCTTCTGGTTCAATGGCGCTTAACCGGATGCAATCAGCGAAAGGTGCGGTAATGCGACTACTAACAGAAGCTTATCAAAACCGTGACCAAGTAGCATTAATCCCATTCCGAGGAGAACAAGCAGAAGTACTTTTACCCCCTACTCGTTCTATTGCTTTAGCTAAATCACGTTTAGAACGTTTACCTTGTGGCGGTGGTTCACCTCTAGCGCATGGTTTAACGCAAGCGGTGCGCGTCGGAATGAATGCTCAAATGTCTGGTGATGTTGGTCAGGTAGTGATTGTGGCAATTACTGATGGACGAGGTAATATTCCTTTAGCTCGTTCTTTGGGTGAACCAATACCTGAAGGAGAAAAGCCAGATATCAAAGCAGAATTGTTAGATATTGCTACAAAAGTTCGTGGCGTAGGCATTCAGCTTTTAGTAATTGATACGGAAAATAAGTTTATTTCCACTGGGTTTGCTAAGGAATTAGCGAAACAAGCAGGAGGTAAGTATTACCACTTACCTAAAGCTACTGATCAAGCGATCGCACAAGTTACTATGGGTGCGATCGCGGATTTAAAATCTCGCTAAGTAAGCTGTCAGCTTTGCGATAAAAAAGCCGTGGTTTTATTTAACCACGGCTTGAAATTTTAACCTGAGATTACCCAAATCTCCGCATTAGATACAAACGATATAATTTGTTGACATTTAATCACGACTATTGATAGCAATTAATAACCGCAGAATAAACACAAACAAATTAATGTATGTCAAATACATTGATAGAGCAGCAGGCAAATACTGATCATCACGATAGGTACGGGGTAGGATGTAAAAATCTACCACAGCCACACCTGCAAACAGAAACACACCAAAACCTGAAATGGCAATTTCTAACCAGGTAGGAGTGTAGATGCCAAAAACGGAAAATAGCAGTTGACCCACCAAAACAACCAGCAAGGCAATCACACCAAGCTGTATAGTTTTCGTCAACGCCATACCGTCTTGATCGGACAAATTAGAACCAATCGGTCGCGCAAGGATAAAGGTAACGCCACAGCCAAGGGCAGCTATAGCAATTCCTCCAATACCAACGCCCCTAGTCCCTAAAGCAACAAAGACTAAACCACTCAGGGTATAGCCGGATAGTAAACTGTAGGTAGCCAGAAGGGGTAATGCAACGCTGTTTTTACCGCTTTCGGCAACGCCACGAGCCACGAAGAACAGAACGAATTCTGCAATCAAAGCAACCCAAAATGTCGGGAAGAATATACTTGGGTTGTTAGCAATGACATTAATCCCGCCGTAAGTACCTAGAGCGGTTAATACTAAACCACCACCTACATAGGGGAGGGCATTTGCTATGACGTTACGACCAATTATCGACTGGCTTCTCGCGTCACGAATCGCTTCACGGAAGTTGCTGCTATTACTCATTTGGCTTCCTCGGAAGTTTACAAAAAGTTAACAAAAAAAACTTACTAATCATCTTGATTTTGACGTATATCCTTGCCGATTCGCTAGTGATGAATCAGCGATCGCTATTTTAGAGCAACTCAAACACCCATGTTTACTCAACAACTTAACTACTTAAATCAACAACTCTAAAGAAAAATTTCCCGATTGTAAGTTGTGTTTTGTATCTTTTTTTATCAAGTGCGTACTATCCCATTATAATTTACTTTTTTTTAGTTTGCTTGACTCTATAATCTGCCTTTTGGTTGATGCTTCCAAGCCTAAAATTATAGAATTAAGAAGGTCAAGGTAATTAAACGTAAAACTCAATTTGCGTATTTCTACGGAAGTTTATAGCCTGAGCTACGCTTAATTCAGTAAAACGACTATGGCATATATCTCTAGACATTCAGAGAATAAATTTAGACTCAAAACAAATGATTCCGCTCTTTCCTAATTCTTAAATGAAGTAGGTTCCGACCCACAGAGGCATTTTGATGATGGCGACTCAATCCCCTTCCCGCTCTAACTCAATAAATCTTTTGATTGCTTACCACCAAAATCCTTCAGTTGCACTTCGCAATCGGTTGGTGTTGATGAATGCTGGGCTGGTGCGCCAAATTGCTCATCGAATCAGCTATCAATGTGCGGAACCTTATCAAGATTTAGAACAAATCGGTTATTTTGGGCTAATCAGAGCAATCGAGCGGTTTAATCCCAATCAAGGCTGTGCTTTTAGTTCTTTTGCCGTGCCTTATATTCGTGGCGAGATTCTGCATTTTCTACGCGACAAAGGTAGTGTAGTCAAAATTCCTCGTCGTTGGCAAGAACTGCAAAAAGAAGGTCAAAAAGTCCGTCACGAGTTATTTTGTAGTTTAGGAAGAGCCCCTAGAGATGCGGAAATTGCTGAAGCACTGAATGTATCTGTTCAAGAATGGCGTGAAAGTAAGTCTGCCGCTCAAAATCGTTTACCTTTAAGTTTGGATGCTACGATTGGTCAGACAATGGATTATCCAGTGACTTTAGGAGAAACACTGCCTGATCCCCATGACCAAGCTATGCGGCATTTTGAAGAAGATAGACATCAGTTGGAAGGTGCTTTAAGTCACTTAGAAGAAAAAACTCAAGCAGCTATTGAGTATGTGTTCTTGCGTGAGTTACCTCGCAAGGAAGCAGCAAAGCGGATTGGTGTAAGTCCGATGACAGTAACACGCCATCTGCAAAGAGGAGTTGAGCAGTTAGTAACGCTTTTGCAAGCTCCGAATGCAGAGCGTTTGGCTAGTTGAGGTGAGCGATCACTTAATATAACTCTGGAATTAATTATGGTTGTCAACTGATTATAATATTTATTAACAAATTACAAATCCCAAAGCTTAAAGCTTTGGGATTTTGGTTTAAAAGTTTAGTAATTAAGCTTGCTTTATACACGGGCAAAATCTGATCTTGCACCGATGGTAGATTGATTCTTCGTCAACAAACGAGTTGACTATCAAATGCTATTTAGGCAAGTTGGAAATGGCGCTTTTTTCGTTGTTCTAGATCTCGCAAAATTTCAACGACCAGTTGCGCCTGTTGTGGGGTGAGTTTATTTACTGCACTACCCCAAAGCCTGATTAACTCATCCTGGTGAGTATTATTGCTAGAAACAACAGCCATAGTTGACTACCCACTATGATTCATTCCTTCAGCATACATCACCATCAAAACGTATGCCTACGGATATATACTTAAAAAACCGCTTATGATGTATATATTTGCTACAAAAATTGAGCCTCCATAGCCCACCTTTCTTAGCCTGGGGCTGAGATTTTCTTCACCGTGTGCCACTCCAAGCAATGGGAGGGCTACAGTATGAAACCCACGATTCAGCACTGGCAGTGGTGCGTGTTTCTTCATCAAGAACTTTAACAACTTTGTTATAGATGTCTTCTGCCTGCTGTAGTGAATCACCAATACTGGTTAATCCCAATTTACCAAACTCAGATAAGCAACCCATTAGATGAAAAACTGTACCTGTTTCAGTACTGGTATCAAAGTGCAATCTGTGGTGTGCAATGATATCCATCAAATCATTAGGCAACAAACCTCGATAGCGTTCTTTGTGCAAGTTATCAGAGGCAACATAATATTTGGGACGACCTTGTTGGCTATAAAACAAACCAGTGGAAAGGTCATAACGACCATTAGTTAAAAACTTTAAAGTCATAAACGGATGGGTAGTGCCACCTTTACGCAGGTTGATTTCTATAGCTTGCAGATCCCAGTCTGTATTACCCTGTTTATCTGTATGACGCACCGCCATAAAATCTATACCGAAGCGTTCTAAAGCACCTTTTTTAGCTAAATTTCGCCCAATTTGTAATCCTAAATCTTGTAAGCGTAAGCGGTAAGTTTCATCGGCTGGAAATTTACAACCGAGAAAAATTTGACCATCTGGCCCACCTAATATTTGGTCGTGAGTTGAAAGAATTTCAACTTCTCCTTGAGGTGTAATGCGACCTTGTACACTAGGCGATCGCTTTTCTTCTCCTTCAACAAATGCTTCTACAATTGCTCCTAATTCTGGTATCCGACTAGAAAAATTTGACCAAGTTTCTGCTTTAGCTTGAAACCCTAATTGATGGAAGCGATCGCGGATTGCTATTACCCGTTCTGCATGGTTAGCTTTACCTGGAACTAGGTTTTCTAGCGGTCTAAGATCCAGAATTGCATTTCCTTCACCAGAAAATCCTTCGTTAAGTTTAACTACTATTCGCTGCAAGTTTGGTTGGCGTTCCCACAAATCTGCTGCTGCTTGGGCTAAATCCTGTTCATTCCAAACTCTCTCGCTACCATCAGGAAGGGGAACACCGCACTCAGCAAAAATTTGGCGACTGCCACTTTTAGTACCCCAATACAACAATTCTGGATCAAGTGCAAATAAAGGTACTTCCAGTTTTACTGCCAAATCTCGCTCTAATTCGGTAGAGTTATAGCAAATCATGAAAGAATTATCTGGTCGTAATGCTTTGCGTATGCGCTCCATTAAGCGGGGACGCTCTAAAATTTTTTGTGTTAGTGGTTTGAGAGAGGAATCATAGGTAGAAAATAGCAGCAAGCGATCGCGTGCATGGGAAAACGGAATTCCTGGTAATAGTTGTAAATAGTAATCAATTACTATTGGTGGCAAAGGCTGAGAAGTAACATAAATTAGCCTGGTGCGGGGATTCCACAGGCGAATTAAAGAAAACAGTAACCTTTCTTCATAATGAATTTGACCCTCAATTTTTCTGAGTTCTCGCTGATCTAAACTCACCGAGGGAATAACTAAAATATCACCGTCACTGTCTTCTAATCCATCAAGGCTTTGCCAGCGATTGCGTAGCTGTGCTTGCAGACGTTGAAACTGTTCCACCTGTTGAGAGGAAGAATGACTCAAAACTTGCTCAACCATGTTCTCCCCCTTATACAATTAACAATTAACAATTAACAATTAACATCAAGCTTAAGCAAAATTACAGAGGCTTAGTGTTCCATCTCCTGCACCGACTTAGGAACCGCAGCCGTTAATACTTCATTGCCTTCTGCTGTTACTAATACATCATCTTCGATCCGAATACCAATTCCTCGCCAACGCGGATCAATCTCCGGTTGTCCTTCAGCAGGTTGTAAATCCAATCCAATATAAATACCTGGTTCTACAGTAATTACATTACCAGGTTGTAAGGTGTACCAAGTTTCTTCCCCATGTTTGTATACACCTGCATCATGGACATCTAAACCTAACCAATGTCCTGTACCGTGCATAAAGAATGCTCTATGTTTTTCCTCTTCGATTAACTTGTCTATTTCACCAGCAAGAAGTCCTAAATTAACTAAACCTTCAGTAATTACCCGCACAGCAATTGAGTGAACATCCTTATAAGTATTACCAGGTTTAACTTGTGCGATCGCACTAAGCTGTGCTGCTAAAACAAGCTCATAAATCGCTTTTTGTTCTGGTGTAAATTTACCACCTACAGGAAAGGTGCGAGTAATATCGGCGTTGTAATAATCATAAGCACAACCAGCATCAATCAGTAGTAAATCCTGATCTTTTACCTGACAATTGTTTTCAATGTAGTGCAGTATGCAAGCATTCGCACCAGATGCCACAATTGAAGGATACGCTGGCCCCATTGCCCCCCGCAAGCGGAAAATATGTTCTAATTCTGCTTGAATTTCATACTCATAACGTCCTGGTTGGGTAAATTCTCGTGCATGATTGTGTGCTTCTACTGAAATAGCCGCAGCTTTACGCATTAAATCTAACTCGGCATTTGTTTTTACCTGCCGCATTGGGTGGAGAATTAATGATGTATCTGCGATCGCAATTGGGCCTGTCCCACGCTTAGGATAACCTGCCAGCAAGCTTTGCCAGTGTTTGATGATCGTATCGTTGAAAGTGCGATCGCGTCCTATATGGTAGTAAATCTGATCTGCCTTTTCTAAATACTCAGGTAACTTTTCATCTAGTTCCGTAATCGGATAAGCTTCATCTGCACCAAAAAATTCCTTTGCACCTTCCACACCAACCCGATAACCAGTCCAGATTTCTTTTTCCCGTTCCTTGGGTTGGACAAATAAAATAAATTTGTGTTCTTTATGGTGAGGCGCTAAAACTGCTACTGCTTGCGCTTCATTAAAACCCGTCAAGTAAAAGAAATCACTATCTTGGCGAAAATTATACTCAACATCATTGTGCATCACAGCTACAGGCGCACTGCGGAATATCGCAGTTCCGTTGCCAATTTTAGCCATCAACTGTTCACGACGCTGGCGGTATTCTGTTTGCATAGCTACTAAATTTTTATTTTGAACTGTCAATTTTGAATAATGAGCCTAAATAATTCAGCTAACTCCAGCTTATTAATTTATTAATATTACTGTTAAGTAGATAACTTACAGCACTTTGCATCTCAATGTAGTACACCCCTGTCAAACAATCCAGCAACTTCGGAGAGTAGGAAAGGGCAGTGCAGGTGAGGTATTTATATGCTCCTCCTCCTCTCTCCTCCCCCTCAGCAAGGGCAACGCGGGTGGGGTATTTTTTTACTTGTTGACTAAGCTGCAATCTGCTGTAAGTTGATTTTTACCCACCTACTTACTAAAATTTGTAACTTAAAACTCGAATCACTGTGCCATTCTTAGGTAAATCAGTTGGCTTAATTGCGAGCTTGTCACTATTAACCTGACGGACTGAAGTTTTATCCCTCAACTGCAAGAAATTATCTACCGAAGCAAGATCGCAACCATTGGCATTAGCCGCTTTTGTCAGGTATTGAGTAGGAATTACTACTTTAGGATTGAGTGAGGTAATTGTCTGATTTGCCTCTTGAGGATTATAAACTTTAATACCTCCTCCAACTGGAATCAGCAGTAAATCTGGGCTACCCATCAAAATTTTCTGCTCATCATTAATTGGTGCGGCGGCTCCTCCCAAGTGTAAAATATTAATTCCTGCTTGTTGCCAGCGCCATGCTACATTGGTGCCAAACTGCCTACCACCAGTGCGATCGTGGTCAATCCCAATACCTTGAATTTGTATGCCCTCAAACTCATAGGCTCCAGGTTCATATATAATCTTGGGATTTCCAGGTAAATCTTTTACAGATCCTTCATCTAATAGCAAACTGCTAATTAGTACCAAATCAGCAGCTACTTTAGCTGAACGATATTTAGCCGTACACCCCAATTTCTCAAAAGGATTTACTAAAACTCGCTTACCATTGCTAGTAAACAAAAAGCAGCTATGCCCTAGCCATTGGACTGTAAGAAAATTATTTGTCTGCGCTTGATAAGTCTGTAATCCAGAAACCAAGCCTGTCCCTACTACTGTCAGCAAACTTGCCCCAGCATAGCGGATCAACTGTCGCCGTTTCATCATCAGTTGTAAGTTGTTAAAGCAATTAGTAACTAGCAATTAGCCATTAGCTTGAGCAATCTGTAATCTACCATTTAATGTGATAATTACAATCAATTGAGGCGCTCTTGCTAATAATTAACAGCTAAGAGCTTATTGCTGGAACTGGGAGTGATTCCAAAAAATTCCGCAATAACAGTTTTCCTGAAGAAGTCAGGATACTCTCTGGATGAAATTGGACTCCTTCAACGTGCGGATAGTTCCGGTGTCTTACACCCATAATTGTGCCATCGTCAACCCAAGCAGTGATTTCCAGAATATCTGGACAAGTTTGCCGTTCAATTACCAAACTATGATAGCGGGTAGCAGTAAAGGGATTTTCTAAGTTACGGAAAACACCAACATTTGTGTGATAAATTTCTGAAGTTTTACCGTGCATTAAAATTGGAGCAGAAACCACTTTTCCGCCAAATACCTGACCAATACTTTGATGCCCCAGACAAACACCTAAAATCGGTACTGTTGCTCCTAATTGTTGAATTATCTCTAGGGAAACACCAGCATCTTCTGGACGACCTGGCCCAGGAGAAATTACAATTCCATCTGGTTGCAGCTTCCGAATTTGCTCCAAGGATATTTGATCATTACGGTAAACCTGAATTTCACTAGCAACAGGCAACTGATTACCCAATTCTCCTAAATACTGTACCAAATTGTAGGTGAAGCTGTCATAGTTATCAATAACAAGAATCAATTATTCTAACTCCTTTGGCAATCTGCCAAAAAACTAACGGCTAATTGCTTTTCTATTGTTAAATTTATCTAGCACTTGTTTCATACAAGTTTAAGTTTAAGAGAATTGTTGAGCTAAAATTAGCCTTTTTAATCTTTTTATATTAAAATGCCGATTTGATCGCAGTTAACAGTGGTGGTAGCAGCAGTGAACCTGCTACTAGCAAAGCTGCTAATGCTGAAATTAGCACCGCACCTGCGGCACAGTCCTTAGCAATTTTGGCAAGTTCATGGTATGACTGCTTAACTGTTAAGTCAACAACAGACTCTATTGCTGTATTTAATAATTCTAGTGCCAGCACAAGTCCAATTGTGATCCCAATTATAGATATTTCTATTGGTTTTAAATGCAAAACTATGCCTAAGCTAATTGCCACCACGCCAATTAAGGTGTGTATCCGAAAATTACGTTGTGTGATAAAGGCATAGCGCAATCCAGCCCAAGCATATTTAAAACTAATTAGTAAGTTGGGAGCAATTTGCCATGCTAAATCACGGTTGGGTGTAGCCATTGATTCAGATAGCTCTGAGGTAAAAATTGAGAGTTCTTCAGATATATCAGGTGTCTTGATAGATGTAAAAGGAATGACTGACTGATCTAGCTTCATAACCATAAACCGTACCTCCAGTAGTAATCAAATAATTTGTAATAAAACTTATCGTACAAATTGTAGCTGAGATGTCTATAGAAATGAGATATTCAACCCAACTGCTGAGAGCAAATTTTCTTGCTGATTTAACATTCTGAGCAGGCTAGGTTCATCAGGATGATCCCAGCCGATTAGATGCAGCAAACCGTGAGCAGCTAACCATGCTAATTCTGTTGTTAATGAATGCCCCTGTTGTTGAGCTTGCCGTTGGGCAGTATCAATTGAAATCACAATGTCGCCAAGGTATAGCGGCATGGATTCCAACAACTCAATTGGCAGTTGAGGGTAGTCTACTTCCAGAGCAGCAAAAGCTAAAACGTCTGTAGGCTGATCTTTTTGACGATACTGGGCATTGAGAGATTGAATTTCTACATCATCAGTTAAGCGGAGGCTAAGTTCATAACCTTTAGCTGCTGGTAATTCTGTATACAAAGTTTCTAGCCATTGTTGAAACCACTTTTCCCAATTTTCATCTGTAATAACGCTGCTGGATGTGTCAGAGCTAACAGTTTCCAATGGAAAATTTTTGTAGAAACAATCTTGTACAGTAACTTCTACTTCCACCATTTTGAGTCTCCCTAGCTTAATGCCCTGTGGCTAACGAGTAAGATAGGCTAGACCGATAAGGACTGTCAAAAGACCAACGGTTGTCAAAAAGAAATGAAACAGAGAGGTGCCACGCTTACGCACCATGTTTCGCATTGCTAATTTGACATAACTTGCTTGGGGCTGTTGTGCCGCTGATTCCGATTCAGTAGTTGTAGCATCAGAGGTTGATGGTGTTGTTTTAGATACCGAGGATGAATTGCTCATAAATAATAGGGGACTGCTTGATCTCAAAAAATTGTAGGAGTAGCTGCTGTTATTAAATTACTTTTTAGAAAAAATATTTGCTCAACCTGTTGTTTTGGTGGATGTTGGGCTACAACTGCGCCAACCAAACCTCAGACAAAATTAGGCGTTGAACTATTAAGTAATATTTCCCTAACAAAAGTAGTTTGGAGTTGGTTTAAATAACTACTCATTTAATGTAACAGCTTGTATCAAATTAGTTGGTAGGGGGGTGGGTATTGCCCCCCCTAAAAGCTTGCGATTAAACATCTCGTTTCAAACAATGTAGAGACTTACCACGGTACATCTCTACAAGGGTTATAGGCAAAGCACCTTTAATTTCTGGAGGTGCCTATTAGGTTAATTGATTTTCCTGACGCAGGTAGGCTTCAATAAATAAATCGAGTTCGCCGTTAAGGATGTCTGTAACAGCAGTGGTTTCCACACCAGTGCGTAAGTCTTTGACTAACTGGTACGGATGGAAGACGTAGTTACGGATTTGGTTACCCCAAGCTGCTTCTACCATGTCGCCTCGAATTTCGGCTACTTCTTGAGCGCGTTGTTCTTGGGCAATGATGAGCAGTTTGGCTTTCAGGATAACGAGGGCTTTTTCTTTGTTTTGCAGTTGGCTACGTTCTTGGGTACAGCGCACGGCAATGCCTGTGGGAAGGTGAACAATTCGCACGGCTGTTTCAACTTTATTAACGTTTTGTCCACCCTTACCACCAGCACGGGAGGTAGTGATTTCTAAATCTTTATCAGGAATGTCTAGTTGCACTGAGTTGTCGATCAGTGGCATGATTTCCACACCTGCAAAGCTGGTTTGTCGCTTGCCGTTGGCATTAAATGGTGAAATCCTGACTAAACGATGAGTGCCTTTTTCTGATTTGAGGTAGCCGTAGGCGTAACGTCCATCTATTTCTAAGGTGGCAGATTTCAGCCCAGCTTCATCTCCTTCAGAAATTTCGGTGAGATGGACTTTATAACCGTGCCTTTCTGCCCAACGAGTGTACATTCTCAGCAGCATTTCTGCCCAGTCTTGAGCATCTGTACCTCCTGCACCAGCATTTATAGTTAGCACTGCTCCTTTGGCATCGTAAAGACCTGATAAAAGCTGTTCTAACTCCCAACGCTCAAGCTCTTGGTTTAAGTTGGTGATATTGGTTTGGGCTTCTTGTAGGAGGGATTCATCGGCTTCTAATTCCAGCAGTTCGATTACGGCTTTGGCATCATCTAAGCTGCTTTTCCACTGCTCAAATTGCTGGAGGTGGGATTTCAAATCGTTAAGTTCTTGCAGCGTTTGTTGGGCTTCGGCTTGGTTATCCCAAAAATCTGGTTGCGCTGCTAACTGTTCTAGATCTTGAATTTTAGCGATTAGGGCAGGAACGTCAAAGATAGTCCTGGGTTTTACCCAGGCGATCGCACAACGTATCGACTTCTCGTTTAATATCTAGTAGTTCAATCATAGGTCTGGGCTATGCAAGATGTCAGATCACACAGATGTAGATCTTAATTTTTACCTGTATTGGTTCATCTTGTGTAGAATCTAGGAACTTGTATCTTGTTCTGATTGTGCCTTGTGTCTGTTGCTAGTGCTGCCCACTGCATCAATCCCGATTGTTTGCGTCCCAATGCCCAGCCTTGGGGTAACAAGTTTTGCAATAGTTGTGGGGCAGCGCTAGAACTAAAAAATCGCTACATTCCTCTTCAGCTTTTAGGTTCAGGTGGATTTGCTACTATTTATACTGTTTGGGATTTGAAAACAAATACCGAGAAAGTACTAAAGGTATTGGTAGAAACTGCTCCCAAGGCATTAGAACTTTTTGAACAAGAAGCGGCTGTTTTAGCTAGTTTGCGACACCCTGGTGTGCCTAAAGTTGAGCCTGATAGCTTTTTTATCCAGACGCTTTCACATCCACAGGCGCGTCAGTTGCCTTGTTTAGTGATGGAGAAAATTAACGGCCCTACTTTGGCGGATATGCTGGATCAGTATCCTCAAGGTTGTCCAGAGGGGTTAGTTTTTAACTGGCTGAAGCAAGCGGTGGAAATTCTTCAGGAGTTACATAAACGTAAAATTATTCACCGCGACCTCAAACCCTCTAATTTGATGCTACGCCAAGATACACAACAACTGGTAATGATTGATTTTGGGGGGGCAAAACAAATTGGTTGGGGTCATCGTGGTAAAGGGGGGAGTTCAACACGCTTAGTTTCTCCTGGTTACAGTCCACCAGAGCAAATTTCTGGGGGAACAATTGTTCCTCAGACAGATTTCTATGCACTGGGCAGGACGATGATTCACTTGTTGACGGGTAAGTATCCTGCTGATTTGGAAGATCCAATTACTGGTAAGTTACTTTGGCGCAATCTTATTCATATCAGTGGAGATTTTGCTGATGTGCTGGATGAAATGGTACAGGCTGATGTCCAAAAACGTCCAGCTAGTGCTGCTCAAATTCAAAGAAAATTAGCTGGTATTTCAACTACGAATACTATTCCTAGTTGGGCAGCGCAAAAAGTACCTTTATCTATTTATCAAGTTGTTAGTAAGGTAATTAGCAGTTGTTGGAAACTGCTATGGGTAGTTTTTGCCTTTTGCAGCAAAGCGCTAGTAAAGACAACTTTATGGTTTTTGGAAGTTATTGCCAAATTTGTTTTAGCTTGTTTGGATACAGTTTGGGAAATGTTTTGTGGAGGAATTGGTGCATTGTTAGGTGCAAGTGCTGGGTTTGCTTTTGGCGATCGCATTTCTAATTTCATCACTCAAACACTACCCCCTGATGTTTCACAAACCCCGATAACAGTTCAACCACAGATTATTTTGTTTGCGTTAGCTGGATTAGGAACGGCAATTGGTTTAACTCTGGCAGGTGGTTTTGGGCAGCGGCGGCGTTTGTTTGAATCTGCTTTAGTTGGGACGATCGGTTATGCCTTGGCGTGGTCTATTTGGCAGGCTTTGGGGGTTTATGAATTAAGGCTATCTTTAATGGCATTGATTGCTGTTGCAGTAACTTTTTTGACTCTTGGTTTAGGTTTAATGAGTCATCATTTTGTTCATGCTTTGGTAGCGGCAAGTGGCACAGCTACGTTTTTTTATGTGTTGGTGATTTTAAAGAAGGAATTAGCAGTTCTATTGATTAGCTGGTTGTCGGTTGGTAATATTGACGGTAAGCTAGAGTTTTTTATTATAAGTATGATTTTTTTCGGATTGTTGGCAATTAGTGTGGCTTTTTGGTTGGGAATTAGTTATTACGTTTTTGTGCCTTTCTTGCGTTGGTTGGGATGGCGTTAAGAATTAAGTAAAACAACCTTAAAAAACATTAAAAATAACCCCACCCCCAGCCCCTCCCCGAAATTCGGGGAGGGGAGTTTGTTTTACGTTTAATTATGTTGACTTACTTATCAATTTACATTTTTATATAACAGCTTAATAAACCCAAATTAATTAACTCGCAATAGTAGACATCCAGAAGTGTTGAATGATAGTAAATAAGGGCAAAAAATGACCTCCAATTTGATAAACTGGAGGTAACAAAAAATTAAAAACTATTAATTTAATGATATCGAATTTCCCGCGTCTCGTCAAAAAATATTTGAGACATCTCCCAAATGATGACTATCCAGTAATGAATTCATTTTTATTTGTCTCGACTTGGTTAAGTTTTGCTCTAGATCAAAGCCAATCGAGTATGCGTTGCCTATTTAAACGACTCAATGTGCGAGGAATAGATGTAGATATTTCGACTTTTTCCAAGGCGAGTAAAGTTCGAGATCCAATGGTATTTTTTGAGTTATTCAAAAATTTAAGAAAAGAATTACAGATTGAGCAGAATAGCAATAAAAATAATCTAGCTTTGTTCCCGCTAGATTCGACGGTTGTCACATTAACAAGTAAACTTTTGTGGAATCAAGGGTATCACCAAGTTAAATTATTCAGTGGCTTAAATTTATTAACAGCAGAGCCTGAAGGAATTTTCATTCATTTTGGTCAAGGTCACGATAGCAAATATGGGAGTAATACGATAGAAGCAACGCCCAAAAATGGAGTCGGTATCATGGATAGAGGATTTGCGAGTTTAGAAAGAATTAGAAAGTTATTTACTATAAAAGACCGTTATTTTGTCTTAAGAATTAAGAATAATAGCAACTTAGAAATGCAGGAGAATGGTAACTTTGTCATGGGTGCGGGAAATGATAAATTTGAAGTTAGAGATGTGAGTTTCTGCGATATAGAAGTTCATCATGAATTTCGGTTTGTGACTAATTTACCCGTTGCCGGAGAATTGGGAATTAGTAATGAAGAAATTAGCGACTTTTACCGATGCCGATGGCAGATAGAATTATTCTGGAAATTCTTAAAGATGCATCTTAAGCTTGACCGTCTGATTACCAAAAATGTCAATGGAATTCAAATCCAAATCTATACCTGTTTAATCGCTTATGTTTTACTGCAACTGGTGAAAATACCAAAAGAGTTTGGTGAAAAACTATTAGACAAGCTACGTTATCTCCAAGCTTTTATGTGTGAAAATATCAGTTATGTTCATTGGTTCCAAAAAATAGTTTTCTGTTGACAAATTTGGTCTTTTGTAGGCGTAGTGTATCTAGTTTTAGGGATAGATTACCTGTACGTTCAACATTTCTGGAGCTTGACATATACGACCATCTTAAGTTAAGAAAGGAGAGTTACCATCTGTTCATGCTTGTCATATGAGCAGGTGAAGCAGTCACACGACTGGTATAAAAGGACAAAAAATCATGCCTTCACAAAATAGTGGCGCTGACATTCAGGGACGCTCACCTAAGCCTTCTGTTGACCTCGCTACAGTTGTAGATTTACTAGCTTCAGCTATTTCTCCCAGCAATAACACGGGTAAGGTTGATGATCCAGACCCCAAAAACAGACAGGCGTTTATTTTCGATCCGCAAAAACAACGCTTAAGGGTCTGTACTTCAGCAGTTTTGAGAAGGTTGTTTGCAGACAAAGACTTTCAACAAGCTTTCGATTTATCTCAAAATGGTGGGTTTATTCAAGATTTTTCCCACCCTGCATTCGGAAATAGAGCCAAAATTGGTGGATGTTTAGCTGAGGATAATGCCAAAAGGCTACCTGCTGCTACAGATAAGTTAATTTCTGCGATAGACGAAGCACTCTTATCAGCACTACCAGAAGAAACTTCATTAGCAAAACTGCTATTAGATCAACCAGTAAAGCATCTCAATCAACTTGCAAAAGTTGCTGGTACTGCTTTCAAGGATCAAGCTAATACTGCTAACCTGATACCGATAGCCTTCCCCAATCCAGATATTCAGCCCAATAATCAACCCAAATTTGTAGCCAAAGTAATTTCAGCATTAGAAACAATCGAGGCTAATAATTATTTTGAGCAAATGTGCAGTGCTGTGAGGACTCATGCAGAAGAGCAGCTTGATTGGGATGAAGATGATATTGAGAGTGCGATCGCTAGTTTAACAGGAGAAAAAGAAAAACAAGACAGTCAGCTTAATCGGTTTTTAAACTTCTTAGATGATGAAGCATTAGCGCGAGTTAGGCTGAATACTACCTTCCAAATAATGGAGGAGATTGCAAAGTCTGCCCAAACTAGCAAAGAACTGAACCCTCAACTATTGGCAGAATACGTCAATCGAGTAATTCATTTAGTTACATCTGCAAAACAAAACGGATATACAGTCAATTTAGCGGCTCACTTTGGGATAGCTGCGGAATTTGAGTTGCAAGATTACTTAAGCAAAGCAACTTTTTATTATTGTCTACCAGTTTGGGCAGAATCTAAAACCCAACTTTTTGAAAAAAAAGTCAGAAATCAAACAAGCAACAGTTTTGGTGTTGCCCGTGAAGTTACTTATCGCTTTCGTGTTAATGGCAAAAATCCAGAATTTGGTAAACCAGCTTTTGAAGCAAGACTTCAAAGAATTAAAGACGAGTTACTCCCAGAGGAAGAAACAACAACTCAACAACCAGGAAAAATCTGTCGCTGTTTGGCAGAATTAATCTTTCTAGCTATTGTTGTACCTGGAAATAATCAAGAAACCATACCCAACTCAACGCCTGAACTTCTGGCATTCCTAAAGTCAGAAGGAAGGGAAGGTATCCGTCAACTTATACAAAATTTACTGGAACGAGCCGAATCAATGGAAAAAATTGGTACAGCTTTGATTTCCATACTTCGCACACAAGGTCAAACAATAATTGCTCAAGTTCAACGCCGTTCCACTCAACAATTTATCTGTGTGAAGCGAAGTGTTATCGAGTGGTCGCGGTTAGAAGGTGCTGAACCAGGAGTGCGAGATCTACTGGTAGGTGCGTCACAAGGTGGGCGCGAACAAGTGGAATGGTTCAAAAATATTGAAATTTGCGATAAGCCAGAAACACCAGGACTATTATTTTCTGTCAAAGTAACAACTGAAATTTCAGAACACAATCTAGCAATTGATGGAGACGCTTATAAAATTCAGGCACAGCGATTATTACCAGAAAAGCTACTCCAAATTTGTTGGGTTCCATATCATTCCGAAAAGAGAGAAGATGGACAATGGACATATAAACCATCTGTTAATGCGTTGGTAGCTAAAGGGTGGGTTTTACCAGCAGCAATTCAAATTGAATATGAAACCAAAACTCTGGCAACTACAAAACAAACTGATCAAAGTAAACAGTTACACGCCGCCGCCGTATCAGCCTTTTCTGTATTAGTATACTGCTGTTTATGGCGAATTATTCATACACTGAAACAAGGCAATAATGGTGAAAGTATTGACTTTACTACTTTGATGCTGCGACTGCAAGAAACAGGTAGAGAAAGTGAAGAAAATAGTAGCGGCGAATCCTATGTTTATGCTGCTGCCCAAACGTTAGAAGCCATCCTAGCTGAAGAGACCAGTATCAGAATGCAAGGTATTGTCCTGGGGAATATCGCTAAACAAACTAAAGAAACACCCTGGATTAAAAAAGGCATTTTTAATGCTTTGTTAAGCGCATTTCCCCTCATCATTAGTACGCAAAATACTCCAGCAGAACCCAAGATTGGTTTAATTTCTTATGCTACTCGTCCTTGCAATGAGACAACATTTCTAAATGAAGATGAAAAAAGTTATCTTTTTCTGACTCAAAGTTATATTGCGACAGCCGTTAATGAACCATTTTGCGGGTATAAAATTCGCAGTGAGAGAATGCAATCTGATGTGATTGATTCTCCTGAACAGTTTAAGAAACAGCGATTAGTACAAGAAGAAATTGCTTATCTAAAATCGCAAGGTTGCCAGCACATTATTTTACTATCTCATGCCTATGGAGGTCGGAGAATTAATCGAGTTGCCGATTACAATTCCTCTTTGAATCCAAAAGAATTTATGGAAGAGGTCTATAAAAATTTTCCTGATCTGACTATTTACACTATGTTACAGGATGTATTTCCAGCAACAAGATTGCACTCGCGCGATCTCAAAAATGAAGAATCTGGATTTGAAATCCCCCGTGCCGAAAATCATACAAGCTTCGTCAATTCCTTGAAAATCATACGCGATCGCGATATTATTCCGGTATATACTTTTGCAACACTTCATGCAATTGAACAGCAAAATCGCCCGCAATCAGGTTTTTGTGTCTATTTCTTAGTCTCAGATAGTCGAATTAGCAGTATTAACTGGACTGAACGCGCTCGTCAGCATTTAATTAATCCAGAGCAAGATTCTAGTATTCATCCCTGCTTAATTACAGTATTGCGAGGATTGCATTTTATCGAAGCTGAACAAGGTGTTAAAGGTGCTAAAAAAAATGTCACAGATGGACAACTCATGCCAGTATTAGATCCGTTTAGTTGGATTTCGCCTACTACTGTTGAAGGTGCTGGAGAAGTTTTAGTTTTAAAAAATCGCCGCAAGGGAAAAGTATTACTTAGCTATCCTGCTTTACTTACTCATGTTTCTCAAGTCTTGCATCGGAGGAAATGATGCAACCGTCATTTTTAGAATGGGCATCCATTTGTGGACAAGTATTTGAAGTTGCTGTCAAACGGGGCGTTCTCCAAAATTTAATTCATCAAAAATTACTTGATAATCAGCATCCAGTTCTACAGCCTTGGCAAGAAACCAAAAATGGTCAAATATCTCATCAAATGCTGAAAAGCCTGAATCTGACAGATCCAAATGCCAGAGAATGGGCAGAAACAATGGTGCGTCATCTTTTGGTATTTGGGTATGGTTTAGGCTGGACTGCAATGCAGGAGTGCCTCAAGCAAAATCGGGTTCGCCAACCTAAGCTAGAAGCAATTTGGTGTCCGTTGACGCTGCCGGGGCAAAAGATGCAACAGGATGAAGAAATTCAGGAAACTGCACAAGCATTTAAAGCAGCTTTTAACTTATCAGGGTCGCCAGACGCTGCTTTACTAAAACAAGGACAACCTGCCAGAGCAGATTTTCTCCTGTGGTTATCCAGTGAGCAAAACGTAGAAGGTATTTCTACAAGAGAAGTTAGGAAAAAAAAACCTCAAAAGTTTGCCAACTTCATTCTCTGCTTGGAGTTTTCTTATAATGCACCTGCAAAACTGGCAGACTTTAGTAGCGAAACTGCCCATAGAGAAGAAATTGCTCGTTATGCTCGCTATATTGATTCGCGGGGAGTTTTCTCTAGAGTTTGTGCTGAGGTAGAAGGGGAGGAGTTTTCAATATCTTCAAAGCTGGCGGGTCATCTATTTGCATTCAGTGGCTCAGATAAACCATTATTCAAACTGTGTCAGGCATCATCTTATACTGAACGCTTAATACATCTGCTGCAAACTTGCGGGCGTTTGCAGGAAGCTTGTAGCACCAGAGCGATCGCAGTTACATCTAATGGCTTTGAAAGCCTAGCAGCTTATTTTATCGGACAGCAGCCAGAACCAGACCCCAGAGCCAGGTTGATGAAATCATTGGGCGAAGCATATCAAAAGGCTAAGAAACTGGGTGATGATGGCTCAAGTGAACTGGAGCAAGAAATTGGTGTAGTTTTTAATAAATTGCTGGGAGGGCTTCCTACCCATTTTAAGGAGCAAGCCAAAATTCTTCGCAAATTACCGAATATAGGCGGACATCTTCACTTTCTGTTTAAAGAAAATGTAGAGGGATTCTACAACTCAATGCAGGGTGTGCCACGGGAGGATGCGATCGCTGCTATTGAGGAAACAGCAGAACTAAAAGAGTTTTTTGGCTCAAATCCTCGATTTCATTTTATTGAAGCTCTCAATGAGCTTAAGTTAAACAAAGAACAAATTCCGTTGCGAGACGTACATAAAGCAGCAGTTGTTGCTGGTTTAAATTCTGCTCAAACAGGTAAACTGAATGCGATCGCCTTAGAGGGAAACCCTGGGATTGGTAAAACGACTGCGGTGGTAGAGTTTCTCAAGCAGCAGTCTGAGGGATTTATGTTTCTTTATCTCAGTCCGCGAGTAGTGATTAATCGCAACGTCACGGCGGAACTTGCTAGAGAAAACGGTAAAGCTACTGGTATATCGACCTTAACGAGTAATTCTACTTTAATTGCTTCAGCTTCCGAGTGGTATAAACAACAGGTAGAAACAAACGGCTGGAAAAATCGCTTGATTGATAGTGCTGTGGTAGTGGATGGGGTAGAAAATATCAAGCATCCTGATTGCAGTACAGTGTTTGTCACTCCTGAGCAAGAACGTCAAATCGAGTGTGATTTTCCTTACTCAAATCGCTTTAAGCGATCGCTATCGGAACGGGAAGACAGTTTGCACTCACCCTCACGTCCAGGGGTATTACGTACCTTAGCAACTTCTGCCCGCAAATTGCTGGAAGTCAACCCAAAAGTTAATCGTTTGGTCATTACCGCCGCTACTCAAGGCTACCGCTCACTTGACCAAAAGACTACAGTTGATTGCCTCAAAAATTTGTTTAGTAAGAAAGCTAATACAGCACCTGGAAAAAATGAACGTTTAGCTTTTGGAGCCAAAATTCCAACTATTATTGCAATGGTTGATGAACTAGCTGGCGATGGTGCAGGCGCACTTTTTGTACATGAACTCGCTAATTTGCTGCACGAACAGTTTATTGAACCATTTCAGGGTAGTCAATCTCCATTTAAAGTTATTCTCATTGTTTCAGATGCTTCACTAAGTAATGAAGTAGTTCTCAATAATTTTCTCAATTCAAAAGATAGTGAGCCTGACAAAGTATTAATTAGTAAAAGTCAGGGTGAAGCAGCATTTCGGGTAACAGGAACTTATACAAAAGCTGGGTTAAAAAAATACCCAACGCTTCACATAATGACCAATAGTTATCCCGCCTCTAAACTTGATATCGACTACAGTATTCGTCTTTCACCGATTACACCAGGATTAACCAGTGATGGTAAAAAGCAGAGCATTCGACAAGCAATTAGAGAGCAAGTAGAAGATGAATTACTAAGCAATGCTTATCAAGAAATTCAACACGGGTTAAAACAGGGAGCGGAGCAATTAATTTTTTTTGCTCAGGATAAAGCATTCCTGCGTCAACTAAGAGAAAAGTTAACAACTGGGAAAGATGCTCTTTGCCAAGGTAAAGAGGTAGCAGTTTTAGATCAAAGCGTACAACCTCATCAGCGATTAGAACTGGTACAAGAACCACGCCGCGACGAAATTAAAATCTTCCTGATGACTTCTTCAGGGTCGAGAGGTGTTTCTTTTCCTAAAGCAGATTGGATTATTGCTGCAATTCCTCGATTTAATATTGAAGCTGCTTTGATGGAAATTGCTCAACTAATCTATCGGGGGCGTGGAATGTATACACATCCAGAAACCGGAGAAAAAGTTTCTGGAGATAATAAAGCTAGACAATTGGTAATGCTGATCAATGATTTCATCATTATAGATGAGGATATCGACCGCTCAAGAGTATGGTTGCGTCAAGCCAGCGATTTATTGACTTTGCTGATGATGCTACGTTCTACAATTCACACCCGTATTAAAGGTGATGCTGGACTCAAAAAAGCGCGAATTGCATTTGTCCCTGTGGGTGCTATTGAGGCTGAAGAATTAATTAGTTTAATGTCGGATGATGCTCGAACTTTTTTACATGAGGCTCAAGTTTTTATTCGGGACGATCACTCTAAGGATGCTAAAGGAATTGTGGCTAAGGCAGATCAATTAATTACTCAAATTTTTTCTGGCTTAGATTTACAGGGTTTGGCAAAAGATAGAAAGGCTAGATCTTTTGTGAATTATCAGACACTAGCCGCACTGGTTACAAATGTTTCTCGAAGTTCAAGTAGATTATTGCCATCTTTAAACGATGCGCTAATTATTCCAGATTGCCTAAATTGTATCGGGCCATTTTGGATAGAGGACTGGAGCGATCGCTCATGCCAAGAAGCATTTAAATTTGAGGGATGGAAGGTTAATATTCAGGATAATATCCGCCATCTTTTAGGGCTACTGCGACGCATTTATGAAGATAAAAAATTTCCACCAAAACTTAAACGTTCAGCCAATGAACTGTATAAAGTTTTAATTCGTGAAAAAGAGCAATTAAGCGTTGAATATTCAACATTTCATGCCTTAAAAACCGAAAATTTAGCTATTAGCTTACCTCTAGATTATCCCCATTTTTGGCGCGAACAATTAGAGGATGACAGCCGAGAGCAGGTATTAGAAGACCCGCAAGCTTGGCGAACTGCTTTAGGGCGATCGCTCACTACTACTGGCTTAGTTATGCCTGTTGTACCAAAATATCGGGCATTTCCTTGGGTAGCTGTGCCAGGTCAGCAGATATCTGCGAACTTTAAAACAATTTTTGACGAGCGCTACTTTATGGCATCTGGCGAGTTGAATCTTCTCAATACTATTCTGCTTGAAGATGAACCTGAGTCAAATTTATGAAATTGATTTGATTCACTCAAATTAATCTCATGCTCTGGGATACTCACAGGATTAGAAATTTGCAGCATAATTCAACAATTGCCCAGAGATAATAGTTGGTCAGATTTTGTTCTGAGTGCCTTTACTAATTATCAAGGAAGCAGACTGAGTAAGGAAAATAAGCCGATGGATCGATTGAATTTAAATGTTCTCCAGCAGTTTTGGGCGATCGCCAAATCCTATTGGTCAGGAAATGAAAAATGGCAAGCTAGAGGGTTACTGCTAGGGGTTGTGCTGTTGCTGCTGGCTTATACGGGGTTGAGTGTGTTACTCAACAACAAGCGAGGGGCGTTGATTTCATCTCTTTCTGCCCAGGATGAGCCGCGTTTCTGGCAAACTGTGATCGTTTTCATCGGCGTGTTAGTAATTTATGCGCCTCTGTTAGCAGGATATACTTATTTGCGCGATCGCCTGAGTTTGCAATGGCGGCGTTGGCTTACTCATCGGTTTTTAGATAACTATTTTAGCGATCGCGCTTACTACAATCTGCATATCTTAGATACTGAAATCGACAACCCAGATCAGCGAATTGCGGAAGATGTTCGCAGCTTTACCCAAGAATCCCTCACTTTTTTGTTAGTGCTGGTAGAGTCTGTGTTGTCGGTAATTGCTTTTAGTAGTGTACTTTGGGGAATTTCTAAACCTCTGGTATTTTTTCTGGTATTGTATGCCTTGATTGGAACGTTGGTGACAACGGTTATATTTGGTAAACCGCTTGTCAGACTTAACTTTGAACAACTGAAAAAGGAAGCAAATCTGCGTTTTAGCTTAGTGCGAGTTCGGGAGAATGCAGAAGCGATCGCTTTTTATCGAGGAGAAGAACGGGAATCGAATCAGGTCAAAAAGCGATTTTTGGATGTGTTTGATAATGTTAAACGACTGCTGGTTTGGGAATTGAACTTAAATATGCTCACCAATGCTTATGAGTTCATTCCCTTCGTTTTGCCTGCATTAGTGGTAGCGCCTGCAATTTTTGCAGGAGAAATGGAAGTAGGGAAAGTGTCTGAGGCACAGGGGGCTTTTATCCGCGTCTTTTTCTCCCTCAACCTTGTGGTTGCCCGTTTCCAAGCTTTGACCACCTTTGGAGCCGGAATTAACCGTCTCTATACCTTTGCTCAGTTTTTAGAACAGAAAGAGTCAAATCAAGCATCCGAGGAACAACCGAAGATTCAGACAGTTGAGGCAGATCGCCTCGCAGTCGAACACCTCAGCTTGCAAACTCCTAATTATCAACGCACATTGGTAGAAGATTTATCAGTAGAGTTACCTGTTGGGCAGGGACTTTTAGTGATGGGGGCGAGTGGTTGTGGTAAGAGTTCACTGTTGAGAGCGATCGCCGGATTGTGGAATTCTGGGAAGGGTGCGATCGTTCGTCCTGAACCAAACCAGATTCTATTTCTGCCGCAGCGTCCTTATATGGTGTTGGGTACTCTCCGCGATCAATTGCTCTATCCCAATACCCACCTTGAGGTTGACGATCAACACCTGAAGCAAGTTTTAGAACAGGTAAATTTAGCGGATTTGGATGAACGATTTGGCGGATTTGATGCCCAACTGGATTGGACAGATGTTTTATCTTTGGGTGAACAACAACGGTTAACCTTCGCGCGATTGCTGTTAAATAAACCCAAGTACGCCATTTTAGATGAAGCGACGAGCGCACTGGATTTGAGCAATGAGGAAAAGTTATATCAACAATTGCAAGCAGTTGGAACTACTTTCTTAAGTGTGGGGCATCGCTCTACGTTGGCGAACTATCATCAGTCTTTGCTGGAACTTTCTCAGGATAAAACTTGGCAGATTAAACAACCTGTGGCTATAGGAAAAGAACAACCGGAATTGTTTGAACTTCCATCAACTACCTGATATTTTAAAGTGATCTGCTGAGATAACTGTTAGGAGTTGGAAAATTTTAGCAGAGATCGAAGCTATAACTGAGTCTGTATAGAATTGAGCGAACAAACAGGAGTGGGCGATGGCACGAGATCAAGTATATCGAGAAGCCGAACAGCGCATCGAAGCAGCACGCCAAGCGGGAGCCACGGAACTCGATCTCAGCCATATGGAACTGACGGAACTGCCGGAGGCGATCGCATCTTTAACCCAGTTGCAAACGCTTGACCTCTCCCACAACCGATTGACGCAACTGCCGGAGGTGATCACATCTTTAACCCAGTTGCAAACGCTTGACCTCTCCGACAACGAATTGACGGAACTACCGGAGGCGATCACATCTTTAACCCAGTTGCAAACGCTTGGCCTCTCTGACAACGAATTGACGGAACTACCGGAGGCGATCACATCTTTAACCCAGTTGCAAACGCTTGGCCTCTCTGACAACAAATTAACAGAACTACCAGAGGCTATAGATGCTCTTTTTCAGCTGAAATCACTTGACCTTATTAGTAATCAATTAACGATACTGCCAGCTTCATTTAAGAATCTAAAAAGCTTAGAAAAATTACACCTAGCCAACAATCGATTTGAGACACTACCTCAATTAATTCAGGAACTAATCAACCTGAAATGCTTAAACTTTATGGATAACAACCTAATAACGCTTCCCCAGGAGATTAGCAAATTACATAATTTAGAAGACCTTTATATTGCCGATAATCACATAACTGACTTACCTTACTCGCTAGGTAATTTGCAACGCTTGAAGAGATTATTACTGGGATGGAATGGTGGTAATCCACTCAAAGTACTCCCGCCTTTCATTCGTCACCTCAAAAAACTTGAGGATCTGCAAGCTAACGAATGCGAGTTAGAGTTTTTACCTGACTGGATAGGAGAACTTAAGTCCCTAAAGATATTAAATGTATCTGAAAATAAATTAACTGATTTACCAGTATCGTTAGGGCTACTTTCCCTGGAAGGATTTCAATCTTCTATAAACCCCTTTAACTCCGATCTTGCTGCTGCATGTGAACAAGGCGCTGAAGCTGTCATGCAATACCTGCGGGCAAGGATAGAGGGAGAGGTCACGCTGAATGAAGCAAAACTGATTTTAGTGGGTGAAGGAGAGGTGGGTAAGAGTTGTTTATTGGGAGCGTTGCGGGGGGATGAATGGGTGGAGGGTCGCCTCACGACCCACGGAATTGAGATTAAGCCTGTGATTGTCACCGCTCCCGATAACAGCACAGAAATTACACTGAATGGTTGGGATTTCGGCGGTCAACGGGTTTATCGACCTACACACCAATTATTTTTCAGTGCGCCTGCGGTGTATCTGGTGGTGTGGAAGCCACGGGAAGGGCCCCAACAGGGGTTTATTAAAGAGTGGATTACGCTGGTCAAACATCGAGAACCGGATGCCAAAGTGCTGGTGGTGGCAACCCACGGCGGCCCCGGACAGCGACAGCCCGATATTGACCGTCAAGAACTGATTGACCTGTTTGGCAGAGATACCATAGTTGATTTCTTCCATATCGATAGCAAACCCAATCAGGACACCCAGTGCTGCACTGGAATTGGGGAATTGAGAGAGGCGATTGCTAAAATTGCCGCCACCTTACCCGGTATGGGGCGAACCGTTCCTACCAAATGGCAAAGCATTCGGGAACTGTTGGATGAATCAGGCAAGACCCATTTACCTTACGAAGAGGTAATTGCTCTGTGTGAAGAACAAGGTCTGGAAGGATTTGCCGCTGAACTATTTGTCCGGGTTTCTCACACGCTGGGGTATTTAATCCATTACCACTACGACCCTACCCTGCGCGATATTGTTATCCTCAAACCCGACTGGTTAGCCAAAGCCATCAGCTTCGTGCTAGATGATGAAACCACCCGCCGCCGCAATGGTTTAGTAGAGTTTGACCATCTCAGCCAGTTGTGGAGCCATCCCCCATTTGCAGGTGAGCAAGGCTATCCCAAAGCACTCCATCCGGTGTTTACACGGTTGATGGAACGATTCGATCTGTCTTACAAGGTGGTGCTTGACCCAACTCAACCCAGCACCACCAGCCTAATTGCTCAACTCGTTCCCGATAATCGCCCAGAACAATTGCCCAATTGGGGCGAACAACCAGAAGCCGGAGACAGACAGCAGGTGCAAATTTGTCGCATTGTGGACGAGCGCGGACAGCTTGCCCCAGCAGAAGGGTTGTTTTATCAGCTCATTGTTCGCCTACACAAATACTCCTTGGGACGTGCCAACTACGAAAACAGCGTCCACTGGCAACGGGGATTAATGCTTGACAATGACTACAACGGTCGGGCATTGCTAGAACAGACTAGCACTGAGGTCAAAATTACAGTAAGAGCTGCTTATCCTGAATTCTTTCTCTACGAACTGACAAAAGAAGTGAAATGGCTAGTCGAACACTTTTGGGAAGGTCTGCGGTGTGAGGTGATGGTGCCGTGTATTGAACCCTGTGGAAGGAAGCAGCCAGGAACTGGATTGTTTGAAGTCCAGAAACTCATCGAAAGCAAACGCCAGGGTATGCCCAAGTTTCCCTGCATGATTTCTGGCTGTAATCAATGGCTAGACATTGATGAGTTAATGCGAAATGCTCCAACCTCACGACAGGCTCCATTTGAACAAATTCTGATTACAGGAATTGAAGAGCTAAAGTTGAATAGCGATAACCTTAGAAAGCAAATGAGAAAAGGCTTTCAGGTATTGAATGAGAATGATCGCCGCATCTTGAGCCAAGCAGATGAACGGTTTGCAGTACTGATGCAAATGCTCACCGATGAAGCCAAAGATGGGCCTCGATTGTTTAGCTTTAAGCCAATCGAGCCAGGATTTTTTGATCGCCCCAAATGGATCAGCGCTAAGTTTCAAATTACCCTCTGGTGTGAACATTCTCGCCAGCCGCTACCTGCTTTAAATTCAGCCGGAAGCAAGCAGGGAGTCTATGAGCTGGATCTGCCCCGTGAGTGGTTTGTCAAAGCAGCGCCTCTACTCAAAACCATGTCTGTCACATTGGGATTGATCTTGCCAGTCGCAGGTTCTGCCACCAAACTGATGCTGGACACCACCGACAAAGGTATTGAGGAACAACTAGATTTGGGGCAAAAAAGTCTTGAATTTGCCCTGAAGGGCAGTGATGTTGCCGTTGATTGGCAATCTAAAACCGATACTCCCGATTTAGAACACGGTGAAGCGATTCGAGCGCAAGGTGCAGTATTGCGAAAACTTCACACCCTGCTGAAGGAGAAAGACCCTGGTTTTGGCGGACTGCTGCAAGTGCAAAACAAACGCCGCGAGTTTTTGTGGGTGCATCCCCAGTTTGTGGATGAATATTAAATTTGGGGTGTTGCTCTTCAACCTGCAACCCCTCAACCCGCTCAAATTCCCGTGTACTGTGAGTTACCAGGGTTAAGTTATTTACTAACGTGATCGCCAGTACGAGCAGGAATAGTCATGGCAGCAGAATACGATTTTAGTCAAGGTAAACGAGGGGCAATTGAGCCAATCTCGTCTGGAAAAACTCGCATCACAATTCGGTTAGATGATGATGTGTTAGCGTGGTTTCGCCACCAAGTTCATTTAGCAGGTGGAGGAAACTATCAAACGTTGATTAATGAAGCGTTACGTCAACATATCCAACACAACCAAGAACCTTTGGAAGAAACTTTACGCAGAGTTGTCCGAGAAGAACTTAAGCGCATTGAAAAGTAAAGTGTTTGCAAAGGGCTAACACTTCACAGCAATGGAATCACTATTGAGCCAGAATTTGTAATTGAAACCATTGGTTCACTGATAAGAGTTGCGAAGCCCTACGGGCGCGCTAGCGCTATCGCACATATTCTCTATCTTAGGCAAAGCATTACTGATTAAATTGTTTTAATCGCACATTCGTAGTATTGAGAAGCTAAATGGAAAATGTCGCTTGGTTGGATCTAGCATTAGGAGGATTCGCCCTAATTATTTTGATTAGTGGGCTAGTAATGTTGTTAAGCGGCGTTTCGGCTTTGGGTAATAATAAAGATAAGTAGCGATCGCTCACGCCTCAATTTCCCCATCCTCTACTTGCAAATCCTCAACCCGCTCAAATTCCCGTGTATTGTCAGTTACCAGGGTTAAATTATTTACCAGGGCGATCGCTATCATGGTTAAATATTCCCAAGAGAAACCATGATGAAATGGCGTGTTGGGCTTGAAGCCGATACTGAAACGGGAGGCTGGTCTGTTTGGTGTCCAGAATTACCTGGTTGTGTTTCGGCTCTCCGAAACTGAAGAAGAAGCCTTAGAAAATATTCGCTCGTGCGATACGTGCTTCGCACAGGCTACGCCAACGCACTTTATCCCTAGTTTGTCACTCTAAGCGGATGAAAATGAGTGAAGAGGATTTAATTTAGTCCTTGTTAAACCATTAGCACAGAGATTAACTAGACTAATTAAAGTATTAAAGCTACTCAATAATAGTGGA
>JAESGO010000074.1_pt1 | contig 65862 bp, 51 predicted proteins | sample 9269701 | NCBI WGS metagenome assembly JAESGO01 (sample SAMN15720690, study PRJNA650881) | algae metagenome | isolation source: Hormoscilla sp. CMT-3BRIN-NPC48 and co-occurring heterotrophs from... | place: USA: Clark Mountains Wilderness, California | collected 2010-04-18 | reverse complement strand
GATAAGCGCAGGGGAATAGTAATATCCCACTCCAGCCGACGAACACGAAGCGATCTCGCTTGAGCCAGTCGTCTAGTGCGTCAAACCATCCCCGTTCTGATGGCACGCGTCCTACTGCTATTGTCATCTTAAAACCTCTTGGTTTGAATCAAATCCTCAATCTTTAAGGGGAACAACACCTTATACCAGAGGAGTTAACATTTTATATTTGGCACTACCAATCCCATCCATGTTCAAGGATAGGATTTTTAGGAAGGACTCAGCTAGTGTTGCCATTAGCTAATTGCCTATGGCTATTACATCCTAGCCAATTTAAAACAACCATAGTCACGCCCTGATATATTTAACCAATATGCAGTTTAGTGGTTGTGTCCATAAGCTGCTTTTCTGTGGTTGAATGAGCGTTTTCTAGGTCTAGGCGTTGCCAATAGTCTTGCTTTTGTACCTTAATCAGACCTAATCCATTCTCCTTAAAATTAGAAATGCGAAGAGGTCAGAGTCTCAGGTTTATTCAAGTTTATTTATTGAAAATATCAGAATTTTTACAATTTGACACGTACCATCTCATAAAACCCTGGGTTAGTTACTTAACTTAACGCAGTAGTTTGGATGGCTTATTTTAGGGACAGGACTGATTTAACAAATAAATCATAATTATGCCTAAAAGCTAGTATTTACGCCTATTTTTCTCTCCTACTCTTTGTCCCCTACCCCACTGCATTGGTTATTTCACTGTTGAAATGCGTAAGTTTTAATTGGACGGAGGGTGGGGATGTGACCCTTCTCTGGCATAGAATAGTAACTAAATCTGGTAAGCAAACGCAGATGTTCCACTAATCCCACCTGCTCAAATACGTGGGAGTATCAAAGCAATTTTTACTCAAATTTACGTTGGATTTAACTAAAATTTCATGGCTGCACCGACAATCTCTACAGATAACCCTGTTCTTAAGCAACCGATTTTAGGCTCTCGTCGGTTCAGTAACTATTGGTGGGCTTCAGTTGTATCTGTGGGAGCAACAGGCTTTTTCTTAGCTGGAATTTCCAGTTATCTTAAAGTAAATCTTTTGCCTTTTAGCGATCCCACTCAACTGCTATTTATTCCCCAAGGGCTAACGATGGGGCTTTACGGTACTGCTGGCTTACTGCTGGCGCTTTACCTGTGGTTAGCGGTCATCTGGGACATCGGCGGCGGTTATAACGAATTTAATCAGGAAACAGGGGAAATTCGCATTTTTAGATGGGGATTTCCTGGGAAAAACCGCCGAATTGAAATTAACTGTAAGGCAGAGGATGTCCAAGCAATTAGAGTAGATATTAAAGAAGGGCTAAACCCACGTCGCGCTCTCTATCTACGTGTCAAGGGACGGCGGGATATCCCTCTATCCCGTGTTGGTGAACCGATTTCGTTGTATGACCTAGAAAGCGAGGGAGCTACCCTGGCTCGTTTTCTGAGTGTTCCTTTGGAAGGACTATGAGAGGTGAGGTTGCAGTTTGTACCGTTTGATAATAGGCAGGCGGTAGGGCGCAGGGGAGAAAGTTGTTAGAAGCGGTTCACTCTACCTGTAGTTGACTGTAATCTTCTCCCTGGCTTCTTGCTTTTCCGCTCCCTACCTTTGGAGATCTCTGCTTATAATTCAGTAGCTCTGGCTAGATATAGGTAAAGTAAAAATGCAGATAGAAATCCGACGCTGGCTATTATTATTTTTAGCCGTTGGTGGTTTGATCATAGGTGGATGTGATACCCAACAGGCATCCACGGTGAATTCAGCCAGTCCTACAAGTAATCAAACTACGTCTGTTCCTAGTCCTGTGGCTAGTAGTCCACAACTGAGTAATTTACCGCGACTTGAAGGCAAAGCCACGGTGGTTTTAACAGTTAAAGGGTCACCAATTACGATGGAAGTGGATGGAACTAATGCCCCAGTTAGTGCTGGTAATTTTGTTGATTTGGTTCAACGGGGAGTTTACGACGGGCTAGTGTTTCACCGAGTAGTGCGGGAACCACAACCTTTTGTCGTTCAAGGGGGTGATCCTCAAGGCAAAGATCCAAAATTTCCACAGGAGCAGTTGGGAACTGGTGGTTTTATTGATCCAGCTACGAATCAACAGCGTTATATTCCCTTAGAAATCAAGCCAAAAGGGGCAACAAGTCCAATTTATAGCCAAACTTTCAATAGCGCGGGTATTTCTGATCCACCAGTGTTGAAACATACACGGGGGGCGTTGGCGATGGCTCGTTCACAGTCTCCAGATAGTGCTTCTTCTCAGTTTTATATTGCTTTAGCAGATTTAGCGTTCTTAGATGGCGAGTATGCTGTGTTTGGTAACGTTACCGAGGGGATGAACGTAGTTGACAAGATTCAGCAGGGCGATCGCATTGAATCTGCTAAGGTCACTAAGGGGATCGAAAACTTGAAGAAAGGACAGTAAATCAATTAACAATTATCAGGTCTGAATGTTTACTGTTAATTGTTGATTGATAAAAATTAATTTTTAGAGGCAGTTGGATTTTTTACTCAATTCACAATCTAAAATTCAGAACCTAAAATGCGGTGATTGAGGTTGTTGTTACTGGTGTTGGCTTAATTTCGGCTTTAGGCAATTTGGAAAGTACTTGGAAAAGTTTAATTGCAGGTAAATCGGGGATTATCCTACGCCAATTATTTCCAGAATTACCAACATTTCCTATAGCGCTGATTGGTAACACACCAAATAATCTCACAAATATCACTGAGTTGGTGGTAGCATCAGCGTTAAAAGATGCTGGTTTGCTGCCACCATTAATTAATTGTGGGGTAGTAATTGGCTCAAGTCGCAGTTGTCAGGCATCGTGGGAAGAGTTAGCCCGAAAATTTTATATTAGTCGTCAGCAGCAACTAGGATATCAAAATTTAAATTCAACAGTTTATTTAACTTCCCTTGTTCAAGAAAACACAATAAAATTAGAGCATTGGTTAGATACCTTACCTAACAGAGCGGCGATCGCAACTGCTCGTCAAATAAGTTCTACTGCTTCAGTATTAGCGCCGATGGCAGCTTGCGCTACAGGAATATGGGCGATCGCACAAGCTTATAATCTTATTCAAACTGGGCAATGTCAGCGTGTTATTGCTGGTGCGGTGGAGGCAGCTATCACACCCCTAACTTTGGCAGGGTTTGACAAAATGGGTGCATTAGCTAAAACAGGCGCTTATCCTTTTGACAAGCATCGATCAGGTTTAGTTTTGGGTGAAGGTGGGGCAGTATTTGTTTTAGAGACAGCCGAGTTAGCACAGCGTCGGGAAGCAAAAATTTATGGTAAAGTTTTGGGTTTTGGCTTGACAGCAGACGCTTATCATGTATGTGCTACTGAACCAATAGCTAGAAGTGCGATTTCCGCCGTTAAGCAATGCTTAGAACGCAGTAAACTTTCCCCAATGGACGTTGATTATATCCACGCTCACGGTACAGCTACTCAGCTTAACGATGAGCATGAAGCACAGTTAATTAAATATTTATTTCCTCAAGGTGTTCCGGTTAGTTCAACTAAAGGCGCTACAGGTCATACTTTGGGAGCTTCTGGAGCTTTAGGCGTAGCTTTTTGTTTAATGGCGATGAAATCAAATTTGTTACCGCCATGTGTAGGTTTAACTGCACCAGAGTTTGATTTAGATTTTGTCACTGTGGCACAGTCGCGTGAGGTGCAGAAGGCGCTTTGTATGAGTTTTGGTTTCGGGGGTCAAAATGCTGTAGTGGCTTTGGGTAAGATGTAACAAACAGCGAAAACGAGCAATCAATTCGTAATTTTACAGATAAATTTTGCTGCTACAACTACCAGGGCGATCGCTAGCACTAATGCTATAAGATTGTGCAACAGTTCTTCCTTAATTCCAATACAAAATAAGAAAGGAACTGAAGAATAGGATAATACCTAAAATCAGTTCCATACAGGAATTAGCTATTCTACTGTCCCAACTTACTGTTTCTACTTGGGTGTATTCATCCAACATTAATTTATGCTTACTCTTGCCTTAATTTATTGGCAAGTATAAATGCGGACGTTATCTAATAGCCAACCGTAACCTCCAACACTCGCATCGTTAGCTTGACGGAAGCGGAAACGGACTACCTTACCTGCTAATGAAGCTAAGTTATAGCGAGTAGAAACGTAATTAGAGCCGTTGTAGGTACCGCTAAAAGCTGTGCGTCCTGCAATACGACTGCCATCAGTGCTAGAGATAGTATAGTTGTAGTTCTGACCCGCTTGAAATAAAGGTTTTGCGTCTTGCCAAGTGTTGGTAGTACCTATGCTGTACTCAACAACACCACCGTCATAACCATCTTCCATTTGGAAAGCGTGCTTAAAGTGTAACAATGCTCCTGATGGTATTGTGACTCCCGTTTTCATCGCTGCTACGGAATCAGTCGGGCCGTTACTGCTATCATCTACAGCTAATGCCTTTTTATCATAAGGATTGGGATCTGTATAGTATAGCCAAGAGTTCACGCCTACCAAGTTCTGGAATTGCCAATTGGTACTTGCTTCCATATTGTCAAAGAACACATCCTTAGAATTCTTACCAACTGGACAGACAGATGCTTCAGGTTGATAACCAGTGTATGGCTCCTTATCCATCTCCACAGCCAGAGTGGCATTAAGTACCTGTGTACAGTCAGTAGCTGTAATTCCTGCGATACCAATTTGGCTACGGCAGCTTTGGTTCAAATAGTTGTAAAGATCGTAGTAATCTGAACCAGAGGTAAGTAAAGAAGTTGCAGCTTTGTAGTAAATTTTGGCAGCTTTTGTAATACCAATTCCGGTGATAGTTTTGCCATTAAAAGTGCCACCATCAGTCATCAAGTAGGCAGCTTTATTATTAATACCACTGTTAGTATGCACTCCTCCATTATCATCACTACCCAGGTAATGATAAGAACTCGTCATTTTGTCTGGTTGCTGATGCAATGGTGGATTTTTCATATCCCGAATTGGGCCACCAAAAACACTCGTAGGAATGTCTTCCCCTAGTTGCCACCTTACTGTCGCCGCATCATTACCTTTATTATTGGTCAAGTCGATAAATTCACCAAACACATCGGATAATGATTCGTTAATAGCACCAGACTGATAGAAGTAGTTCAAATTAGAAGTATATTGCGTTATTCCGTGAGTAAGTTCATGACCGACAACATCATCGGCAACAGATAAACCATCGCCATACACCATTTGCCTACCATCCCAAAAGGCATTTTTATAATTAGTGGCGTAATGTACCGAGGATACAATTGCCATTCCAGCGCCATTAATGCTATCTCGCCCAAAGTTATTCTTGTAGAAGTCGTAGGTATCCCCTGCAAAAATATGAGCATTCTTGGCATCAGTATCTCCATTGCTACATGTGGGATTGCTTTCGGCGCATACTAATGTACCGGGTAAGGTTGTGGTATTTCTTGCCGTAGAAGTTTGCCTTGTTCTAGCATTAGGACGATTGTTGAAGTTGAGAACAACTTTATCGGGTTTCTCAGCATTAATTAATACTAATTCCTCGATTTCACTAGGGGCTTTTGGAGTTACTTTAACTAACCATACTAATTGAGGTGAACCAGTCTGAGGGCCAAGGAGTTCTGGTGAATAAATGTTAAGTTCGGGGTCGGTACTATTTAGATCCGATGAATTGAGTTTATATTTTTTTTCTACGACTCTTAAAGCAGTTTGTTTTGCCTGTCCAGCAGGAACTTTAGCTGTCGTATTGGCTTTAATGCCTGGGGTTGTTTTACCACTAATAGAAAGTAAGTTACCCTGTTGGTCAAGATTAACGTTTAATTCACCTGATAGTACTGGAATACCGTTGTAAACTTGTTGATGTTTAACTGTATCCTGCCCGTCAAGTTTGAATGACTTTTTGACTTTCAGTTGTGTCTCAGGGTTGTCTATACCAAAAGATGAGCCATAAAATTTAAGAAAGTTACGAGCTTGCGCTTCAGGATTACCTACTTGATTGCGAATATTGCCAGGTAGGGGTAAACCTTCAGGTCGGTTACTACCAATTAAAGTAACTTTGCCGTTTTTATGCTTCTTGACAACAGGTTGAGTATTTTCTGGTGCTGCGATCGCAAAACCTGATTGTAAAGACAGTATTAAGGCTGTTAGAAACACAGAAGGCTTGTGTAAGAAATGTTTAATGTTATTCATTGTTCAAAAAAATAAAAAATTATGAGTAATAAATGGCTATTACCGTTTAACTTAACAATTATTGTTTTAGCTTAATGACAAGAATTCAATAATTTAAAATTAAAATTATTGAATAGTTATGTGTTCAAGGGGGAATTTATTAAAAAGAAAAGTCCATATAGGATTTACTTCAGGATTGCTATTGAAGCGTCAACCGTTATAGATGTTGAAATTGTCAAAATATTTAATTATCCTAAATTTGCTATTAAATAGTTAAATGTAATTAACTCTCACTTTATGACGGTTGAAGACTTATAGTTGTTCCTAATAAATTAGTTAAATCTCAAAAAAGTTGCCTCGTGTTTAGCTTTGACTTGATCAAGTGGTTACTTGGTTAGCCACAGTAAAAGTATAGAATTTTCAGAAAATCTACTTCTTCCTAATCACAGTGTTAAAAAATAATGTGCTAACAGCATCTACCAATGGGACGATCCAGTAAGTTAATTTTTTTGTAAAATAAATTCTTATGAATCAAACCGCAGAAATTCTATCGCAACTACCAGGAGATGTGTTAGGAGGGCTACGCCGTGCCGATAGCCTTTGGCAAGCAATTAAGGAAAATTCTTTACCAATACCTACGGTAGTTAAAGAAAGCCAGGTACCTTTGGAAACTGTAGAGTTAGATATTGTTATTTGCGGTGGCACACTAGGAATTTTAGTGGCGGCTGCTTTACAAATACAGGGCTACCGTGTGGCTGTAGTTGAGCGTGGAATTTTACGCGGTAGAGATCAAGAGTGGAATATCTCCCGCAAAGAACTAGAAACTTTTGTGGAATTAGGCTTACTTTCTTTATCAGAATTAGAGAATGCGATCGCTACCCAATATAACCCTGCTCGGATTGCCTTTCCTAATACTCCTGATATTTGGGTGCGAGATATTCTTAACATTGGTGTTGACCCAGTTTTTCTCTTAGAAACTATCAAGTTAAAATTTTTGGCTGCTGGTGGTCAATTATTGCAACAAACACCTTTTGATGCAGCGATAGTTCACACCAATGGTGTAAGGGTAGAAGCAGGTGAAAAAGTTTTAAATACGCGCTTATTAATAGACGCAATGGGGCATTTTTCTCCTATAGCGCAACAGGCGCGACAAGGACAAAAACCAGAAGGAGTTTGCTTAGTAGTAGGTAGCTGCGCTCAAGGATTTCCAGAAAACGAGACAGGCGATTTATTTGTCTCTTTTACACCCATGCAGCATCACTGCCAATACTTTTGGGAAGCATTTCCAGCAAGAGATGGCAGAACTACTTATTTATTTACCTACATGGATGCTCACCCAGAACGTCCTAGTTTAGAGTTTTTATTTGAAGAATACTTACGTTTGTTACCAAAGTATCAAAATGTAGAACTTTCTCAACTGAAATTTCAAAGGGCATTATTTGGTTTTTTTCCTTCCTACAAACAAAGCCCATTAAGAACACCTTGGAATCGGATATTGCTTGTGGGAGATAGTAGTGGTAGCCAATCACCTGTAAGCTTTGGAGGCTTCGGAGCAATAGTAAGACACCTGAAGCGTTTAACAATAGGAATTCAGGAAGCTTTACAAAGTGATGCTCTCAGTCAGAATGCTTTAGCACTGCTGCAACCTTATCAACCTAATATTGCTGCAACTTGGATGTTTCAAAGAGCGATGAGTGCTGGTATTGAGCAACAACTTAAAGTCGATCAAATTAACCAGTTGCTTGCAGGGGTGTTTCAGTCGATGGCGCAGTTAGGAGACGATGTGATCAGACCATTTTTGCAAGACGTTGTGCAATTTTCAGGTTTATCAAAAACGCTATTGAAAACTGCAATAACTCAGCCTGCGATCGTGTTACCAGTCATTCCTCATGTTGGATTAGAAACGCTACTGGCTTGGATAGTGCATTATCTTACTTTAGGAGGATATACCGCGCTAGATCCTTTAGGAAAAATGATGATGCCCCTAGAGAAAATGTTACCACCTGTACAGCAATACTATTACCACCGATTGCTTGATGCTTGGCGATATGGATCTGGAGCAGATTACTAATAGCTCTATTGCATAAATTGAAAAAACCTTAGTTAGTTTCTGTACTTATAAACAAAAATTATACTATACTTGTTGTTTAAATTAATGATTAAATCAGTGTTTTATCTGTGGTTGATTTTCCAATATTTGACTATTGCAATTTTTTTTAAAGAGTCCTAGTTGTATGAACTCAGTTTAAAACAACAGAGAAAAATTTTATCCGAAAATCAACTTTAAAGCTACAAGTATTTATTTCATGCTTTTGATTAATTTTTAAATAATTTTAAATCATAAAAATATGAACTTTAATTTAGCGCGGCAATATTTTTATCAAGAAACTCAACAACCTGACCAACAAATTGATTTAGCAAAGTCAGCCCTATACATTGCCAAAGAAGAATATCCCACTCTCGATCCAGAGGAATATCTCAATGCCATTGATACTATGGCAACTGAGATCCGAGACCGTTTGCCAGAACAACACTATCCATTGCGAGTACTTCAAACTATTAACAAATATCTTTATGATGACTTAGGTTTTACGGGAAATAAAAAGGATTATTATGATCCGCGCAACAGCTTTTTAAATGATGTAATTGAACGTCGTAGTGGCATCCCAATTACGCTGTCGTTACTTTACTTAGAAATTGCTCGAAGGCTGGAGTTTCCAATGGTAGGCATTGGAATGCCTGGGCATTTTATGATTCGCCCAGAATTTGAAAATGTTGGTATTTTTGTTGATGCTTTTAATCGCGGCGAAATTATGTTTGATGAAGATTGTGAGGAAAGACTGAGCCAAATTTACCAACAACCAATATCAGCAATTCCTGCCGAATTGCTGCAACCTGTAAGTAACCGCCAATTTTTAGCACGAATGCTGACAAACTTAAAGATGATTTATTTAAGTCGGCGTAATTTTAGCAAGTCTGTGGCGGCAGTTGAGCGGATTTTGTGGCTATTTCCTGATGCTGTAATGGAATTACGCGATCGCGGTTTGCTTTACTATGAATTAGAACGATGGGAAGAAGCTTCTGATGATTTAACAAATTACCTCAATCGCCTTCCTGATGCTGAAGATGCTGATGTGATTCGACAAATGCTTAGACAATTATCAATTAACAATGATCAATTACCATAAAATTAAAGTTGTGGACTGGAAATAACAAATAAAATTTTTATTTTATATAACTCAATGTGCAAAGCCAACAGGCTTTTTAATTATTAATTGTACTCTGCTACTCTTTTGAGACGCTTTAACTGTGCTTGCATATCCTGTTGTGTCCACTTAGCAGCAAACATATTGAAACCCCAACTAATTAGGAGATTGGGAGTTTCAAACTCAAAGCAATTGAGTAAAAGCGTTCCTTGAGCATTTGGTTGACATTCCCAGCGATCGCGTCCCTCAAAAAATCCCTCAAACCCCCAAATTATTAGCCCTGGCTCCCTCTCAATCACCACACTATTCAGGGTGGGCTGTAATACAGGGATTTGAATCACAAAACGGCTCTTACTACCAACCTCAGTACTCCACTCCCCTACAGGTTCACAAACCAGCATGGGATTAAGCCATCGGTGCATTAACCCTAGATCTGTAATGCAACGCTCAACGATTGTGGCGTTGGCGTTGATTTGGATAGATTGTTCAAATACTTGAGGCGACATAGATACTAATGCCGTGTTTTTCAGGGGCGTGTTAGATAACTTGAGGTTTAAAAATATGCAAATCAGCTACTTTTAAAGCTTATTTCACTATAAAGGAAGATTACAACCTGATAAAGTGGCGCATAATGTTGTCCATATTGCTCTAAGGGTTATTTCAGGGTGGAATTGTGAGCATTGCAGTATATACAACAAATTCCCCAGATAATCCTAAAGCAATTATGGCTACTGCCAAAAACCCAAGTTTATTTTTACCTGTAAAGTCGGGAAGGGTTTCCTACCAACTATGAATGAAGTTTGGTCAGTAATTACACAAAGCATAGGCGCTGATGATCCGCTGTTGTGGTCGCAAATATTAGCACAGGCTGCCCCAGCCAAACCTCAACAAGCAATTGAAACAGGTGTGAGCGGGCTTTCCCAAGGTCTAGGTTTCAGCTTAGGCCCCTCTCTGCTCAATTTGGTGGCAGCGATCGCAATTTTAGTAATTGGTTTGATAGTGGCGCTCGTCGCCTCTGCAATCACTAATGGGCTATTGAAGCGTACTGATATTGATAATCGCCTCGCGGCTTGGATCACTGGACGTTCAGATAGTGCTGATACTCCACCCGTAGAAAAATGGATCTCCAGCATTGTCTTCTGGTTGATCATGATCTTGGTGTTGGTCGCGTTTTTAGACCAACTTAAACTGACGGTTGTTTCTCAACCTTTAAATAATTTCCTTTCTCAAATTCTGGGCTTCTTGCCGAAATTAGGCGGCGCTGCAATTTTGTTAGGCATTGCCTGGGTAATAGCTACAGCAGTTAAATTATTAGTAACACGCACTTTGCGTACTCTGCGTTTAGATGAACGTTTAAATCAACAAGTAGGCTCATCTGGTTCATCTACTCAGCCTAACCAGTTGTCTTTGAGTGACACGCTAGCAAATGCGCTGTACTGGTTCATCTTTCTGCTATTCTTGCCTTCTGTTCTGAGTACCTTAGAGTTGCAGGGAACACTGCAACCAGTACAGACGCTACTAAATGAAGTACTGGCAATTCTGCCAAATATTTTAGCTGCTGTGCTAATCGGGTGTGCAGGCTGGTTAGTGGCACAGGTAGTACGTCGAATTGTGACAAATCTGTTAGCTGCAAGTGGTACTGATCAGCTAGGTCATCGCGTTGGGTTGAATCAACCCGCAGGTGGAAAATCTCTTTCTTGGATTATCGGTACGTTTGTCTATGTACTGATTTTAATTCCAACAGCGATCGCAGCTTTAAATGCTCTGAGAATTGATGCGATTTCTGATCCAGCAACTTCAATGTTGCAGCAGATTCTCAACGCCATTCCCCAAATTTTAACAGCTGGGCTAATTTTGGCGTTAGCTTATTTCTTAGGACGATTTGTCTCAGATTTAGTAACAAACATCCTCACAGGGCTTGGGTTTAATAACATTTTTTCTTGGATAGGATTGCCAACAAAACGCCCGAAAGCAATTCTTCCTCCTAGCAGCGCACCCGAAGCATCATTTTCTACTAATACAGAATTTGATTCTATTAATAGAGAATTTGACCCATTAACCTCACAGCAAGCAACTGTTATTCAGCCAACACCAACTATCACTCGTACACCTTCAGAACTTGTAGGGATTGTTGTACTTGTTGGGATTATGTTGTTTGCTACAGTAGCAGCAACTAATGTGTTGCAAATTGCAGCACTTACTGTATTAGTAAGCGGCATTGTTGTAGTACTAGGTCGAATTCTTTCTGGTTTAGTGGTGTTTGCAATTGGTTTGTATTTAGCTAACCTTGCTTACAGCTTAATTACCAGTTCTGGATCTCGCCAGTCCCGAATTTTAGGTCAAACGGCTCGGATTGCCATTATTGCTTTAGTATCAGCAATGGCACTGCAACAAATGGGCATTGCTAGTGACATTGTTAACTTAGCTTTTGGGCTACTACTGGGAGCAATTGCTGTTGCGATCGCACTTGCCTTTGGTTTGGGTAGCCGCGACGTTGCCGCAGGTCAAGTTCAAGAATGGCTAGATTCGTTCAAACAACAGAGATAGCTTGATTTTAAGAGGCGAGGAGTGAGGAATGAGAAGTAAATTAAAAATATTCTGATTTAAATCTCCCTCATCTCCCCCAAAATTAGCCATTTGTCACTCGACGTAAATCAATCTTGGCAGTTAATTCATCTTTAATACGATTAATAATTGAGGCTTCATCCAAGTTTGATAAAATACTATTTACAACTGCTTTTGGGCCATCTGGCCCCCAAGAAGCACCATTAGCTAGATAAGTTTTAGTCACTTGTCCAATTACATAAGCAGAGACACCAGCAACACCCGCCTGAGTTACCGCTACAGAAAGATAAGGAGCTAAAGATGCTCCACCCGTTGCTGGTGCAGAAAGACTTAGTAACCCTTTAAGAGAACTTAAACCTAAATTTGCTAAAAGTTCACTAGCAGTAATACCACCCATACTCAGGGCAATTTTTTGCAGCAAACCTACAGCGCCTTGCTGAGTCATCTGAATGCCGTAGAGTCGGGATAAAGTTAAAATTAGGGAAATATCAATTACTGCGCCACTAAGTAAATCTACGACCGTTACAGGATTAAGTGCGATCGCTACTGCCTTAGTTATTACTGCTTTCCAAATCAACTGATTAGCACTTTCATCCCGAATCAGCATTTTCCTTTGTACCAACTGGTCATTGATATCATCGGCATAAAGCATAGTATTCAAGGCAACTAAAGATTTACCTTCTCGATCTAATATTTCTAGAATTTTTAGCTTTAATTCCTCTACTTGCGGCGATCCTTGACGGCGTTGTATTCCTCTGCTGCCATCTGGTCGTTGCACAGCTTGTGCTACTAACGGTGAAGCAGCCACCATCACAATTTCTGAGGGTTTAAGCAACTGCCGTACCCGTTCATCTCTGATTTTGCGGTAAATTGCCTGTCGGTCTGCTTCTGGATATTGATCGATTTTATTAAAAACTAGCAACATCGGTTTACCCGCTTCCCGTAGCTGCGATAGCGCTTCGTATTCCACCTTAGTCATGTCACCAGCAATGATAAACAGAATTAAATCAACCTGGGTGGCAACCTGACGCGCTAAGATTTCTCGTGCTTCGCCATCAACTTCATCAATCCCCGGTGTATCAATCAGTTCTACCTGAGAATTGCCTACACTTGGCAGTGTGACTCTTAAAACATCAGCAGTGCGATCGGTATTTTGGGTAGATAAGTTTTGACTTTCTACGCGCCAACTACTACTTTGACTTGTACGGGTAACACCGTGAAGTGGGCCAGTTTCAAACGCCTTTTGACCTAATAAGGCATTCAGTAGCGAAGATTTACCTCTGCCTACCATGCCAAAAGCTGCAATCTGCACTACAGAGCGTTCTAACTTATCTAGCATGGTTGCTAGTCCCTCTATCTCCGAATCTAATCCCTCTCTTTCTTGGGGCTTTAAGTCGAGATTGTCTACCAGTTCTCGCAGTGCGTCAGTCGCTTGTTTATAGTTCAGTTCTGCCTGAATCTCTTTAAAGCTGAAAATCGCGCTATCTAGTTCCTGATCTAGATTAGTAGAATTTAAATTATCAGGATTAGAGTCCGACACTAAATTCGTCAAAACCGCTCCTCCTCTTACTCATTTTGATCCTACTCATTTTGGAGACAGTCTGACTGCTAAAGCAGCTATTACAAAACGTTTGCTATCGTGAGTTTTTAAAGGTTATTAACATCAGACTTATTGTGAGTTCTAAGTATCTGCCAGAAACCATTGCCCATGTCAGGATTACCCAACATTCCTGGCAACTAGGAACAATCGAAGGTGAAGTTAGCGCGGGAGAATTTGTTTGGGAGTTCTACTGGTGTTTCCGCCAAGATGAACTTGTGGTAAAACCCTCTATGGGACGAGCTTTAATTCAAGAACCTTTGGGTAGATTTTTAGAGCAGCAAGATTACCAGCTAGAACCAGGAGGGGATTATGCTTTTACTATCCGAGCGCAACTTTAGAAAAATTATTTTGGGCCTATAAACATTTTTGTAGCCTGTGACCAGATCTATATTTATGATGTATAACATTACAAATTTAATTTTTATTTGCTATTTTTAGATATCTTTCAATTAGCAAAATAGCAACAATATCATCTATTGGTCGGGGAGGTTGCCTAAATCCTTGTGGTATTAGGCTAGTAATACCTTTAGGCGGATACATTTGCCAGTAGCGATCACGTGCTTCTAAGCTGCTGTAACGTTCATCTACCATTACAATCGGAATTGATTCTAATTCGCTAGTGAGTTTCTGTTTCCAAGTTTTTGCTGTGGTTTGATCTCCCATTACTAAAGTAGAAATGGCAAATTTTTCACATAACGTTTGGATAGTGGCGATCGCACTCGCTGATGACACAACTTCATGGTAAAGCAGTTTTCTGTCTAACCCCACAACAGCTAAACCACACTTGTCTTTTCCTGGATCAAAACCCAAAATCATAGCAATTAACAATTATCAATCTTTTACATTGTGCAGTTTTGAAGGATCAAGTACTAAAAAGAACTTGTCCATCCTTAATAGCTACCAACTTAATTTTTAGTGGCCCTGATGTGTAAGTATCCTCTGCGGTGATCGCTTTAAGATCTACAGACTGCTTATACTGCTTTACTTGTTCTAAAAATCGGATAAAGGTTGTAATTCTACCATCGCCAATTTGCAAGATAGTATCACCCACAATTCCAACTCTACGGGCGCGGAACTGCGATGCTGTCAGTAAAAAGTCAATTTTTTTGCGTATTTCTACCTCTGTCATAGTAGCAGGTTCAGCTTCGGTTTCCGCGACAGTATCACCTGCTTTGAACACAACTTGATTTAATGATACGTCAGCAAACACTTCAACTTGCTTTTCTCCAACCACATAATTTCCAGCAGAAAAAATGCGTACTACATAGTCGCGCCCATCCTTGATTTTGTTAATTAACTGTTCGACTTGCGTTGAAGCAATTTGCACTACTCGCTCGTTAGTTTTCTTACCACCAGGTCGAGTTGATTCAATGCTTGTGCGGTTAGCTTGACTCAACAATTGATCAACTGCTCGACGCGCTGCTGATGGTTCAACAACCCGCAGGACAGCAGCAGCAAGGACTTCATTGCGCGATAAAACAACGTTACCTTGACGAAGTACTAGATAATCTTGTTCTAGCTTTCCTACTTCTCGCTCTAGAAATGCTAGTCGTTGCTCTCGTTGCTCCAGTTGTGATTCTAGTTGTTTAAGTTGTTGGTCTCGTTGGGTAAGTTGTGTCTCTATTTGTTGGAATTGTTGATCTAGTTGTTTAAGTTGCTTATCCCGTTCACTAAGTTGTATTTCCCCTTGTTTAAGTTGTACTTCTAGTGTTTTGAGTTTTTGATCTTGTTCATTAAGCTGTGCCTGCCGTTGTTGCAGTTCTTGATCCCGTTGTTTAAGTTCTGCTTGTCTTTGAGTTAGTTGAATTTCTCTGTTTTTCAGTTGTTGCCCTAGCTGATTGAGGCGAGTTTCACGTTCGGAAATGCCCTTTTTTAGCTGTTTTTCCAGGTCTTGTCTTTGGGAAATTACTCGTTCACTTTGGGCAATAGTTATGTCTCGTTTAGCAATTTCGCGATCGCGCTGATTAATCTGCCCTTTTAATTGAGCAATTTGACCATTTAGTTGATTAATTTGACCACGTAGTTGAGCAATATTACCTTGCAGTTGACCGACTTGACTATTAAGTTGATTAACTTGCTCTTTAACCTGATTGCGTTGCTCGATTAAATCTTGTCTTTCTCCCTGTAATTGTGTGATTTCCTTACTGAGAGCAATTTTTTGAGAGGAAACAACTCCTAGCTGGCGCTGAGTAGTATTAAGTTGTTTAGCTGTCAAAGATTGTTTGGCGATTATTTGTTTCAAAGACTGATTAATTGTATCAAGCTGTGTCTCTGCTTGATATCGCTGAGTTTTAGCTGTCGTTAATTCACTTTCTACTTGATTTTTTTGCTCTACGACTACAGTTAGCTCTTTGCGAGTTTTTGAGAGTTTCTTTTGAATAACCTTGAGATCAAAAAGACCAGTTCGTAATTGTTCACTAGCTGCAATTAAAATGCCTAAAGTTAAGGCAGCAATCAAACTACCAGTAACTATTGTGACTAAGGTGGCAGTTTGCTTAGGACGCAGCTTAAATAAGCTTAATCGTGCCTTCCCAACGCGCGTGCCAATGCGATCGCCTGATGCCGCAATCACACCTCCTAATATTAAAATTGCCACGATCAGTATATAACCGCTTGACATCTCCCCATACCTTCTGCTCAGATACAGCCTATCTCATACCTATGGAGGTTGATGCCATTCTTGAACAGAGTAGCAGATGCGGCAACTTACATTTAGCGATCCCACTGGTTAACCCAAAGCAGATTTAAATCCCCACACCCTATGTAAACTGCTGGCTTAAGGCTACTGGGTTGTGTAAGGTAATTTTTTTCTTTTGAATAGAAATCATTTTATCGTCCCGTAGCTCTCCGAGTAAACGGGTGACAGTGACACGGGTAGAACCAATTGCTTCAGCGATCGCTTGATGAGACAACTTCAAGTCAATGGTAATGCCATCTGAGCTAGGCGTACCAAAATCACGACACAAAATCAGCAGAAAACTGACTAATCGAGAACCCATATCTCGGTGCGCTAAGGTTTCAATCATCATCTCGGTTTGTAAAATCCGAGATGACAACCCCCGCATCATTAACCAGGAAAGCTCTGGGTTATCCCTTAACGATTGCTCAAATTTATCAATCGGAGCCGAGAGCAGTTCTACTGGTGTAAAGGCAACAGCGTGATAAAAGCGATCAGAGCGATGTCCCGTAATCAACGACAGCACCCCAAACACGCTGTTCTCTCGCAATAAGGCTACTGTAATCTCTTCGCCTGCTTCGTAAACTCTCGATAGCTTTACAGCACCTTTAAGTAAAAAATAAACCCTTTCAGCCGGATCTCCAGGGAAAAAAATCGTCTTACCGCGATCAAATGTTTCCACCACTGGGGGAAACACACCACTTCCGACTTGACGAAATACAGATGCTAGAGGTCTATCTTGCGTCACGACCATACCCATTACTTCTTATAGATAACGTTTTAACGACTAGGTGTTGAGCTATTGCCTTTGCGTAAATTAGTCAGCAATCATGCTAAACCCATAAATAAATTTGGGTGCTTATATGTGTAGCTGATAGCTTTTTGGTCACGCTTTCAAATCACCAGCCAATTGTTAGCGATTAATGACTATAGAAAGAAAACTTAATCTTAATTCCTGAGACGTTTTTGTGCTTATTGATACAAAACTCCCTGATTTGCAAGGCTTTAACCGTTAATAAAAGCTTAATGCACAAGCTGTTTATCTGCTACTAAACAACAGATAACTGTAATCAAAGCTGTAAAATTACTTTACCCTTTGGGAACTATTAGCAGTAAATATTCTGCTGAATGAGCGATTGAATCAGGCTTCAATTACGTTTACAATAGAAAACCATGCTAAATTTAACTGGAAAAAACGCCCTGGTTACGGGCATTGCTAATAATCGCTCAATTGCCTGGGGCATTGCCCAACAGCTACATCAAGCTGGAGCTAATATTGGTGTAACTTATCTCCCTGACGAAAAAGGTCGCTTTGAAAAGAAAGTTGCAGAATTAGTAGAACCTCTGCAACCAAGTTTATTTCTACCCTGTAATGTCCAAGACGATGCTCAACTTCAGGCGACGTTTGACACTGTTAAGGAAAAGTGGGGCAAGCTGGATATTTTAATTCATTGCCTTGCTTTTGCGAATAAAGAAGATTTATCGGGTGATTTTAGTGCTACTTCTAGACAAGGTTTTGCTCAAGCTTTGGAAATTAGCACTTACTCGTTAATTCAAATGGCAGGAGCAGCCAAACCTTTAATGACGGAAGGTGGCAGTATTGTAACGCTGACTTATTTGGGCGGTGTCAAGGTAATTCCTAACTATAATTTGATGGGAATTGCTAAGTCTGGGCTGGAAATGAGTGTCCGTTACCTCGCCTCGGAAATGGGACAGCAGAATGTTCGGGTGAATGGGATATCGGCTGGGCCTATCCGCACGCTGGCTTCTTCGGCAGTTGGCGGGATTCTAGATATGATTCACCATGTTGAGGAAGTTGCACCCTTGCGCCGTACTGTCACTCAGTTAGAAGTGGGTAATGCTGCTGCTTTCTTGTGTAGTGATTTAGCTAGCGGAATTACAGGGCAAATCCTGTATGTAGATGCTGGTTATGAAATCATGGGGATGTAAACCCCAGCCCCAACTCCTCCCCGTCAACGGGGAGGGTATAAAAGCCCACGCTGTCCCGCTAGGGTAGTGTTGGAGGGATGTCACGATGTCTACCTATAAACAAAATCCGATACCATAAAGAGTTAATAGTAGAAAATAATATATTGACTGCTAGGTTGAGGATTTTTTACATAAATTTCTATGCAAATTAGCGATCGCTCATTCCAAACTTCTTCTAACTTAGAACAGTTGTTACCTAGTCGGACTGCTTCTGTCAGCCGCAAAACTGGGGAAACTGATGTTTATGTCAGCATTAATTTAGATGGTCAAGGACGTTGTAGCGCAGCTACTGGGGTTCCGTTTTTAGACCATATGTTGCATCAAATATCCTCCCACGGGCTGATTGACTTGGAAGTACGGGCAACTGGTGATATAGAGATTGACGATCACCACACAAATGAAGATGTCGGGATTACGCTAGGACAAGCTTTCGCTAATGCGTTAGGCGATCGCAAAGGTATTGTTCGTTTTGGTCATTTTGTTGCGCCTTTAGATGAAGCGTTGGTTCAAGTCGCCTTAGATTTTTCTGGTCGTCCTCATCTTAGTTATGGTTTACAGATTCCTACACAACGAGTTGGAACTTATGATACTCAGTTAGTGCGGGAGTTTTTTGTTGCCGTAGTGAATCATAGTCAGATGACGCTGCATATTCGGCAGTTGGATGGGATTAATTCGCATCATATTATTGAGGCGACATTTAAAGCCTTCGCGCGATCGCTCAGAATGGCATTAGAAATTGATCCTCGTCGTGCAGGTGAAATTCCCAGCTCTAAAGGGGTTTTGTAAGCAAATGTGGGTTGGTTAGAACGAAGTGAAACCCAACATTAGTAAACGTTAGCCTTAATTCCCAGGTTCAATCTGGGAACGCATTAAAAAATTTGATGTTAATAACTTCTTCAACAGAATAAATGATTCAAAGTCTTACTTCTGCTAAGAGTTTTAGCCTAAACTCTAACTTTTGTTTATTTAGTTATAACAAAGTGCGAATTTCTTTACCTTGATTCAAATCCCACAACTTAATAATATTTCCCCACGCACCACTAGCCAAAATTTGCCCATCATTACTAATAGCAATTGATTCAACAATACTAAATTGTCTAGGAAATGTCCGAATTTCCTGACTTGTTTGTAAGTTCCAAATTTTAATTGTGTTATCTAAACTGCCACTTACAACCGTTTTTCCATCATTACTAATAACTACTGAACTTACTCCACCTGCATGACCTTTCAACGTTTTATTCAGTAATCCTGTATTTAATTCCCAAATATTAATTGTATTGTCGCCACTACCACTAACCAGGATTTCCCCATTAGGACTAATAGCTAAAGAATTAACTCCAAAGTTAGGACTGCTCAGAGTCCTAATTTCTATACCTGTTTTTAAATTCCAAAGTTTAATATTGTCCCAGCTACCGCTAGCTAGTGTTTCTCCATCTTGACTAATAGCTAAGGAATAAATACTGTCTTTATGCCCTGTGAGTGTATGTATTAAAGTACCAGTTACTAAACCCCAAACTTTAATAGTTTTATCGCCACCAGTACTAACTAATGTTTCGCTATCAGGACTGAATGCGATCGCTTCTATCCATTCAGTATGACCTGTAAGTGTACGAATCTCTTCTCCAGTCTTCAAATTCCAAATCTTGATAACTTTATCATGACCAGCACTAGCTAGCAATTTCCCATCACGACTGATTGCTAAAGAGAGAATTGGTAATTTATGCCCATAAATAGTGCGAACTTTCTCTCTAGTTTTTAAATCCCAAAGAGTAATCTCGTTTTCATTACTAACACCCGCAAGCGTTTTCCCATCTCGACTAATAGCAACAGCCGCGTGTCCAGAAAGAATGCGGGCGAGATGGGAAGATGGGGGGATGGGGGGATGAGAAGATGGGGAGATGTAACCTAGCGATGGATATGAAATAGCAGGTTTAGGTAGTATTAAAATCAAAGCTGCAAGGATAAAAATGCGGTAAGACATAATAGAAATTAAGTTGGTTGAAAGGAAAGTTAGTTATCAGGGTGTACACTTTAGAAGACTTCTTGCAGAAGTCAAATTTTAGATAATTAACCACAGATGTAAGACAGATAAACACAGATGGTATAACTGATTTTTGCAAGAAGTCTAGTCGTTATCCCTCACTCCTACTCTGCTTCACCGACTAGGGTAAAAGCTGCCCAGTCGGAGGGGTGGGGATATTTTTTCATGGTAGTTAGCATTGCTTGCCGTAGTGCTTGTGCCTTATCAGATTTTTGCTCAATTTGCTTATAAAATTCTGTCATTAAAGATGATGTGGGTGCATCTGGAATTGACCATAAAGACACAACTACACTGGGAACACCAGCACTAATTAAAGATCGAGATAAACCAACGACACCATCACCAGTGATGCGCCCTCTTCCTGTGTCGCAAGCACTCAAGACCACTAATTCTGAATTCAATTTTAAGTTAACAATTTCGGAAGCAGTGAGTAAACCGTTAAACTTTTCAGTGGAATTGGGATTTGGTGCTAATGCGATCGCGCCTGGTATACCCAAACCTGTAAAATCATCTAATAACCCATGCGTTGCTAAATGCACTATTCTCGCTTCGGGTATCTGTTGCAAAATTGCTGATTTTGTCGCATCTTTGCCTATAAGTGCATTTGTTTTTAGTAATTGAGCAATAGATAAAGCTTCTTCTTCAGCACCAGGTAAACTAACTAACTGTTCAAATCGTTCTCCAGCTTTGCTAGGAATACTAGGCATAGTAGGATTACCTACTACTAAAGTACTTTTACCAGAAATACGCTGTCGCTGCTGACGAGTTAAATCTAATACCTGAATTGCAGGGGATGTTAAAATTGTATATTTTTCAATCAAATATTTTCCCGCAGAATCTTGTAGGGCTGCAAAAGGCACTAAAAACAAAGATTCTTGCGGTATAAAAACAACACGCGCATTAGCATCTTTGGGTAGCAAATCAGCAATTGGCTGAATTAATAGTTTATGCAATTGTTGCGATTTAGAAGTTGCAGTGTTACTACTATTTTCTTCTGAATTAGAATTGCTACTATCTTCACTACTATCACGTCCTCTAACACCCAATTCTCTACGATTATTAACGACTAAGTCTGCTAACGTGGTATTTGGTCGTAAAACATCTTTAACATCAACTTGGCGAAATCCAATTTCACCTGTAGGTTTAATCACCCAAATCAACAGTTTTGATTGCTTAGGTTTTACCGGAACGGGAACTTGCAAATCGTCATAAACAATTGAATATTCTACCAGGGTGGCATTTTGTTGTTTAGCAATTTGTTGAATTTGCTTGATATTGGGCGGTTGAACTTGAGATTGAGGAGATATTTTTGCAAATAATAATTCTACAAATGCTCTTGCCCTACCTCGTTCTGTAATTTCTAAAGCTTCATTAGTTTTATTTTGAGCAATTAAAGCTGTTTGTAATAAGCGGTAAGTAGCAGCTTGTTCTTCAAAGATTGATATTTTATTGATGTCATTACTGCCTAAGTCAGCGCGAATTGATTCCCATACTTTGATCGTATCGCGCAAGCTAGCTTCTGCGGTTGCTGGATTACCAGATTGCAAGTAAACTCTTCCTAAAGTGTTAAGAATTTTTGCTTCAACTCTGCGATCGCCAATTTCTCTAATTAGCTTTAAACCTTGTTGTAAATATTCTGTTGCTTTAGGATAATCTTTCAAAGCATAGTAAAGCTGCCCTAGTTTACCAAGGGTACTTGCTTCCTCAACCTTGTGACCAACGCTACGAGAAAGCTTTAGGGTTTGATTATAATAATCAAGAGCTTTTTGATTATCACCCAAATCAAAATAAACTGACCCAATATTACTCAGCACCGTAGCTTGTTCAAAGCGATCGCCTAATGCTTGTAATATCGGCAATGATTGATTATAGTAATCGAGTGCTTTGGTATTTTCTCCTAAGTAAGAATGAACTGTAGCCATGTTAGCTAATGTCGTAGCTTTCTTAGAGCGATCGCCTGCATTTTCCTCAAGTGACAAAGCTTGATTAAAATATGAGAGCGCCTTTTGCGGTTGACCTAAATAGAAGTAAACGGTAGCAATATTGTCAAGTGCGATCGCTTGTTTAAATTTTTCTTTACTATCATGAAAAATTGGTAGTGATTGATTATAGTAATCTAAAGCTTTTTGATACTCACCTAAACTTGCATAAACTAAACCAATATTGTTAAGGCTAGAACCTTCTTTCCCAGGATCTTTAACATCACGATTTATAGTTAGTGCTTGATTATAATAATTTAGAGCTTGCTTATAATCACCTGTTGATAAGTAAATGCCACCAATATTGTTGAGTGTTGTAGATTGTCCAGATTTATCTCCAATACTGGTTAACAACGGCAAAGCCTGTTGAAAGTATTGCAGCGATTGTTGTTGTTCACCTAAATCTGAATAAGTTGAACCAATTCCTACAAGGGCAGTTGCTACAAATAGTGGTTGATTTAATGTTTTAGCAAGTGACAAACCTTGATTATAATAGTCAATAGCTTTTTGTTTCTCACCCGACTCACTATAAGCTGTAGCGATACCTAGAAGTGTAGTAGATTCTAATAACCCATTTTTAGAAACACGGAAAAAAGCTAAAGCTTCTTCATATTTAGCGATCGCTTGTGGTAAAGATTCTTTAGTACTTTGCAGCATTAACCGCTGCCCCTCTTTGACAGCTTGTAATCCCAACTCAGTTGGATCGCTTACCGCAGTATCAGTTGCTTTCCCTATCGCTGCAAGTTGTTGCTGATACTCCGCAACTTTCGCATCTTCTCCTAATTTTTTGTAAAAATTAATTAAGTTTTCCAGAGTTTGTACTTGTTTTCTTGTATCTGGAATAGCTTTGGCAACTGTTAAACTTTGTTGATAATAATCCAGTGCCTTAGCAAAATTTTTCAAAGAAAAAAAAGTTCCTCCTAAAGAATTTAGTGTATCCCACTGTTTGGGTTTATCGGCAAGTGATTGTGCGATCGCTAAACTTTGTTGTAAATAATCAGTACCTTTAGCATAATTGCCAGTACTAGAGTAAATCAACCCTAAAAAATAAGCAGCAAACCATTCGCCACTTCTATCTTTAATTTCTCTGTATATAGTTAATGCTTGTTGAAAAGATTTTGATGCAGCTTCAATTTGATTGCTAGAAAACTCAGTAACGCCTTGATTTAGTAATTCTTGTGCTTTTGCTTTGCGAGAATCCTGAGTTTGTGCTAGCACCTGGGATGTCACTAATGGTGCTGGCATCATCAGCAAAGGCATGGAAAGCGTTGTAATATAAGCAGCAGTACCTATCAAATTTAATAAGTTAAATTTTTTAATGATTTGAAGTTGCACAGCTAGTAATTAGAATTTATTGGGAGCAATTACTGTTGTAACTTAAAGTTGAATACAGTGTCCATTAATCTTTACAAATCTCACCTTGTATGGATGGCGATCAAATTTTTGTTAACATCTGCGTTTATCCGCGTACATCTGCGTACTAAAAAACAAAACTTTTTATTTTTGCGACAAATCTATTTTTAACTAAATCTTCTGTATAGCTTGCTAAAAGCTAAAAGCTGACAAAAAACCAGCCGCTTCTCGTGGCTGGTGTTAATTGCTGTGTTGGGAGGAGGAAAACCTGATGCCAAGACGATAGAGATATGCCGAATAAATAAAAATAAATATAGGCAACGTCGAGGTGTAGGCACTTCCTGTAAATAAATGTAACAACTTTGCCTCAAAGTTGCAACTTTTCTTTACATTACAAATTTAAGGTAGCGATCGCACTATAGAACCCATTTGAGATCTATTCCTGAAACTAAAAGCCTTGCAGCTAGCTGGTTTTATCCCTGTTAAGAGCAAAAAACAGTCGAGTTTAAGCAGGCTCTATCATTGATCGCAAAGTAACGGCTTACTTCAAAGCCAAGCACCCCAGCAAAAGATGTCAAATGGGTTCTATAATACTTCCTCTACCAAAAGCTCTAAGCTAATAGCAGCACAAACACTATTAGTCAACCTAAGATTGAGTAAATAACCCAAACTAGGGAGATAATTCAGATGTCAGTTGAGGTGACGGCTGAGACAAACCCCCAAATTGTAGATGCGTTGGACTGGGAACCCCCCATGCCGCCGACTGACTTAATATTTGATGATGGTGAACCCTTGGAAAGCAACCGCCACCGTATAGCCATGAATGTCTTAATTAGGTCATTGCAACAAGCGTGGAGTAACCGCAATGACTTTTACTGTGGTGGCAATATGTTTATCTACTACAGTAGCGCCCAAGCACGTAATCGCGACTTTCGAGGGCCAGATTTTTTTGCTGTATTAGACGTAGACGGTAACAAAGAACGTCTTGGCTGGGTAGTTTGGGAAGAAAACGGGCGTTATCCAGATGTAATTGTGGAATTAATGTCACCATCTACAGCGAATGTAGATACAGGCGCTAAAAAAGATATTTACGAACGGATATTTAGAACACCAGATTATTTTGTCTATAACCCTTTTAATCCTAATTCCTTACAAGGTTGGCATTTAGATAGTTCTCAGAGATATCAGCAACTAGAACAAAATGATCAAGCCTGGTTGTGGTGTGAAAGTTTGGGTTTTTGGTTAGGAACTTGGTCTGGCACAATAGATCGAGAAACGGCTGTCTGGTTACGTTTTTATGACCCTGACGGCAATTTAGTTTTATTGCCAGAAGAAGCAGCACAGCAACAAGCACAGCAAGCACAGCAACAAGCACAGCAAGCACAGCAACAAGTAGAACAAGCACAGCAGCAAGTAGAACAAGAACGCCAACGTGCTGAACGTTTAGCTGCTAAGTTACGAGAGTTAGGAGAAGATCCCGATGCGTTATAAATAAATCTGAGTAAAACAATGGGATATAGATTGTCAAATTACTTTAATGTCTAGGTGTTAAGCTCTTGTGACTTTTTTATGCGTCGATGGGCTTAAGAGCGTTATTTGCTTCAGTAAGCACTAAACTTTTATTTAAAGGAATACTAACTTTGAAAGTTGTTCCTACTTTGAGTTTACTCTCTAAATCAATTTGACCTCCGTGTAGCTCTACCATCTTTTTAACAATGGATAAACCTAAACCTGTGCCTGGAATTTCCATAGCATTACTTGCCCTATAAAAAGAATTAAAAAGAAGTTTTTGATCTTCAACGGGTATACCAATGCCATAATCAGTTATTTTAAATATTAATTGTTCCGACTGTTCCTCTATCTCAAAATCAACCGTACTCGCTTGGGGTGAATATTTGATTGCATTAGATAGCAAATTACTTAAAATGTGGCATAGTAAATTTTCATCTACATAGTAATAGTAAAGATCGGGAAATTTTTTACTATTAAATATGATTTTATGGGTGTTGCTAGTATTTTGTATTTCTTCAACTATCTGGTCACATATTATTTTGAGATTTAAATATTTAGGATTGAACTGTTCAAAAGGAGATTCTGCTTTACTAATTACTAAAACATCATCAATAAAATAGCTAAGAGATTTAATTCTAGTCTTCATCCGATTAAATGTTTCATTTCTTTTTTCTTCACTCCAATTTTTACTAAATTTTTGCATTAGTTCAATAGACAACATAATGCTAGTAAGCGGAGTCCGAAACTCATGAGAAGCAATTGAGATAAAGCTTGATTTTAGTTCATTAAGTTCCTGTTCTTTTTGTAAAGCTTTAATAAGTTCAACTTCTGCTTGTTTTTTTTCAGTAAGATCAATCCCATTAGCTAGAATGTAAGCAACCGAACCGTCAGGGTTGTAGATATTGATATAAGACCAACAGATGTATCGAGACTGACCATTTTTTGTTTTCCAAAAGCATTCGTGTGTGTCACCATGTTTACTAGCGTTAATCTGTTTGAAGGCAATTTGCAGTTGGTCTATATTTTCATCTAAATCAAATATTTCCCAGATGTATTTGCCTTTAATTTCAGCTAAAGAGTAAAGTGTAGTTTTAGCAAATATCGGATTACAGTTAAAAATTCGCCCTTTTGGATCTAAAATAACTACTAAAGTACTAGGGAGATCCATTACTGCTCCCACAAAGTTACGAATTAAAGTATCAGTTGTATCTAAAAGATCATTAACTAAGCATCTTTCTCGCTGTAACTCACCCTCTAACTCAACAACTCGCAGATGCGCTGCTGATAACTCCTGAAGCAGTTGTTCTTGCTTGTAGTCTTCTGGTTTGATCATCTATATTACTTGATAAAAATACACAATTTCTCTAGAAGAGGATTGTATAAACTAATTTTACATCTATCTTTATGCGTATTTTATAAATTTTTAAAGAGAAGAAAAAATAACTTATAGGGATTTTCTATAAAAATGAACTTAATAAATCATCAATTAGCAAAGAAGGGAGTAATAGGCTTTAGCCTATTACTCCCTTAAATTTCTGCATAGGTAGCACAATAGTTCTCAACTTAGCTGTAGTTTTTGATACAAAACTTGCAAAATCTCTCTTCTTGTCCTCTGCGCCTAAAGTGGTTAGTTAAAATAAGTTTTATTTTCAAAGCGGGCTAAAAAGCCCGCAATCGAAACATTATAAAGCAACAAATTCGGAGCTTGAACCAACAGGCGCGATCGCGCTTAACCTTAAATTAGGATTATCTTCCTGTACTTGGTGCATATTCCAATCATTCTTAAACAGTAAAACTGGACGACCCCAGTTATCTTTTACTGTCACCGTGTTAAACAAACGTCCTGCTTTTTCTAAAGCTTCCCAACCATCAACAACCCAACGAGCGACAGAATAAGGTAATGGATCTAAGCGGGTTTCTACACCATATTCACTCATCAAGCGGAACTGCACAACGTCAAATTGTAACTGCCCTACTGCTGCTAAAATTGGATCGCGTTTTGCCTCATCCACAGAGTACATAATTTGCACTGCACCCTCTTCACGCAACTCCGTTACACCTTTATGGAATTGCTTAAATTTAGAAGGATTGGGATTTCTGAGATAAGCAAATAATTCAGGGGAAAAACAAGGAATTCCTTCATATTCCAGTTTTTGACCTGTGTAAATTGTATCCCCAATTGCAAACGCACCTGGATTATTTAAACCAATTACATCACCAGCATACGCTTCTTCAATTGATTCCCGATCTTGAGCAAACAATTTTTGAGGTCTTGATAAACGTACAGTTTTACCAGTACGTGCATGATTAACAATCATGTCTTTTTCAAACTTACCCGTACATACCCGCACAAACGCAACTCGATCTCGATGTCTCGGGTCCATATTTGCTTGCAGCTTAAATACAAAACCAGAAAATTCGGGATAAGTAGGTGCAACTTCTCCCACTGATGATTGGTGAATACCTGGTTTCAATGCGTAGTCGAGGAAGTAATTTAAAAATAGTTCGACACCAAAATTGGTCATCGCACTACCAAAAAATACAGGTGTCATTTTCCCTGAACGAACTTGATCTAAATCTAGTTCTGCGCCCACACCATCAAGAAGTTCTAATTCTTCTTTGAACTGATAGTAAAGGTCTTGTTCTAATAACTGTTCAATGCGAGGATCGCCTAAATCAACCACAGTATCAATAGCTTCTTTGCTACCGTGGGCGCTGCGTTCAAATAAGTGAATTTGCTTACTGTGGCGCTCGTATACACCCTTAAAGCGATCGCCCATTCCAATAGGCCAGTTTACCGCATAAGTCTGTAATCCCAATTCCTGCTCAATTTCATCCAGCAATTCAAAGGGATCGCGTCCAGGGCGGTCAAGTTTGTTAACAAATGTGAAGATAGGAAGCGATCGCATCTTACACACTTCAAACAACTTGCGGGTTTGCGGTTCCAAACCCTTCGCAGCATCAATCAGCATCACCGCATTATCTGCTGCGGCTAAAGTGCGATAAGTATCTTCACTAAAATCTTGGTGTCCAGGCGTATCTAATAAGTTAATCTGACAATTATGGTATTCAAATTGCAACACCGTCGAGGTAATCGAAATACCTCTTTGCTGTTCCATCTCCATCCAGTCAGAAGTTGCCTTTTTTTGCGCCCGACGCGCCTTAACAGCACCCGCTTCATGAATAGCACCCCCGTACAGCAACAGTTTTTCTGTTAGCGTCGTTTTACCTGCGTCGGGGTGAGAAATAATTGCAAAATTGCGGCGGCGTTCAACTGCTGCCTCTAAATCAGTCTCAAGTTCAGTAGACATTCAAAAAACTTTAGGGGTTCAACCCAAATTATATTTAGATTCAGGGCTATCCGGTAGGCTTTCGGATTTAGATCAGGTTGAAATTACTAACATTATCGGTACGGAAAGCCTCCTTTAGGGAGTTTAATTCTACCTGCGATCGCGTGTTAGAGTCGAGACAAGTATAAAGAATTTACTCAAACAGGGGGTTTGGATGTACGACCCAGATAAACGCAAGTTATTATCAGCACTGTCTCACGGCTCGATATTTTTTAGTCTTCTCGGTGTATCAATTGGTATACCGATTGCAATTTTGTTTGTCTCTGATGATCCAGTTGTCAAAGAAAATGCTAAAGAATCACTTAACTTTCACTTGAATGTTTGGCTTTACGGAATTATCTTTGGGGTGTTGACATTAGTATTAATTGGCTTCTTGTTGCTGGGTATTTTACAGCTTGTCAACATTGTTTTGCCAGTTCTGGCAATTATTCACTCTCTAAGTGATACAGAACAGCCTTATCGCTACCCCTTCATTTTTCGCCTCTTGTAAGTTGAAGTTATTTACTGCAATAGCAATAAATTTAAGGCAATTTCACTTAACTGTTTTGATTAAAGGGGTTCGCCTATTTAGGCAAACACCCCTAAATAAATTAACTTCGCCAGCGCAACACTTGTTCCTTCACAGGGTTAACAAAAGGTCTACCTTCAGTTGTTGCGCGGGCGAATTCTGTTTTTAACTGGTAGTACCAACGCGCTTGGGTATCAGCATCTTTAATCAGCATCAAACTGGGGTTGTATTGCAAACCAATCTGCTGCTTAATCACCACCTGACGATCTTGATCTAAAAAGTTTCTTGCTAGTGGTTGTATAAAAGGTTTCAGTAAATTTAACCAAGGCGTATGCCAATACAACATTGTATGTACTTCTGTCTCTGTTTCAGAGATAGGAGTTACCGCCGTAAGATTACATACATTGTGCTTACCAACAATTAAATGTTCAATGCGAACACCTGGTAAATAAAAGGCAATTTCTGTTTCTGGTTCACCACCACCAAAAATACGATAAGCACGAGGTACGGCTGGAATCTTGTGTCGCCGCATTGTAAAACCATAAGGCGACGGATCGAAAGTTTTAATTTCTTCAACCAAAGGTCGGTTTAACTGCCACCACCAAGCGCGATGCACATAAGGCGAGTGTGCAGGATCCATCAAACCAACAACTGCATGGTCAACGAAGCAGGGAAAGTGCAGCCTTTGCAGCAAATTATAAGTGCGATCGCCAAAGTAAGGAACTTCTGGAATTTCCATTTGTGGCGTAGGCAAATCAACCTTGTCCTTATCCGCCATATAAATCCAAATATTGCCCTGCAATTCCCGCACAGGATACTGCTTAACGCGGAAACGGCTAAAATCGAGTTCTTGATCTTCTACTAAAGCCGGAATATCAGTGCAGCGTCCATTGCTATCAAAGCGCCAGCCATGATAACAGCACTCTACCTCATTACCATCGAATCTACCGCAACTTAACGGCACAGCCCGATGAGGGCAGATATCGCGTAAGGCAAATACTTTACCTTGACGAGTGCGGGCTAGTAATACTGGTTCGCCGAGAAATTTTTTAGCAACCATCGCCCCAGGTTTAAGTTGCTCACCTGGTAGCGCGTAATACCAAATATTGCGTAAAAAGAAGTTTTTGTTTTCTGCCACAGTTACTCTATTTTTTTCAGCTATCAGCGATCAGCAAGAAGTTTTAGTCTACCGGATTATTCCCCTATTACTAACACTTACATATATTTATTTACTAGATATATTAGTATGTTTGACTATCCAAATTAATTCAAAGTTTCTCAAAATAAAATTTTATTACCTCACTTGTTTTACACGAAGTTGTCAAAAATATTCTTCAACAGCAAAATTACACGACAATTTAATTAAAAGCCGCTCCCCATAATATAATGGGTCTGTGTTTCGGTTACAATCACAAAACCAAGACGCTCGTAAAGACATTTGGCTGGATTTTGTTTCAGAACTTGTAAGCGTACAGGTACGCCTTCAGTACTAGCATCCTTTAACACGCCTTTAATAACAGCAGAACCAATACCTTGATTTTGAAACTCAGGTAAAATTACAAGATCGCCTAAATATAATTCATCTACCTGTTTCTTCACTGTCACCATACCAACCTCAATACCATCAGAGATAATCACTTGAGTAAGCAATGGATTAAATTTCTGACGAAAAAGTTCGGGTTTCCAAGTGTAGATTCGTTCTACGTGCTTTTGCAAACCAAGTCTATAAATTGAGTCTAAAAACTCAATGTCTGCTTGAGTTGCTTGTCGAAACAGAATTTTCACTGTTTGTATCTAGCTATTTTCGCTCTTTTGCTACTTTTGTAATCTAACCCAAAAACAAGTTCTATAAAGCTGAGACCTAATCGCGAACCGCGAGCTTGCTAATTACTTTGCCACTGATACCACTGAAAAGTTAAGATCCTACTCTGACCTATTAAAATTTTGTAACCCGTCCGATGGCAGAAACACTCTTGTTTAACGCTCTCCGCGAAGCTATTGATGAAGAGATGGCTCGTGATTCCTCTGTATTTGTGCTTGGTGAAGATGTAGGTCAGTATGGCGGCTCTTACAAGGTCACTAAAGACCTATACAACAAATACGGTGAATTCCGAGTTCTCGACACTCCAATTGCTGAAAACAGCTTTACAGGTATGGCAGTTGGCGCTGCCATGACGGGTCTGCGTCCAATTGTTGAAGGCATGAATATGGGCTTTTTGCTACTTGCTTTCAACCAAATTTCTAATAACGCTGGAATGCTGCGTTATACTTCTGGCGGTAACTTCAAGATTCCCATTGTAATCCGTGGCCCTGGTGGCGTTGGTCGTCAACTAGGTGCAGAACACTCCCAACGCTTAGAAGCTTACTTTCAAGCAGTTCCTGGTATTAAAATTGTTGCTTGTTCAACACCTTATAACGCTAAAGGTCTGCTGAAATCTGCTATCCGTGATGATAACCCAGTACTGTTCTTTGAACACGTTCTGCTATATAACCTAAAAGAAAATCTCCCAGACGAAGAATATTACTTACCTTTGGATAAAGCTGAAATTGTTCGTCCTGGTAAAGATGTGACAATTTTGACCTACTCACGGATGCGTCACCATGTGATGCAAGCAGTACCAGGTTTAATTAAAGAAGGTTTTGATCCCGAAGTAATTGACCTGATATCTCTAAAACCACTAGATTTAGAGACAATTGGCGCTTCTATTAAGAAAACCCATCGGGTGATTATTGTGGAAGAGTGTATGAGAACTGGCGGTATTGCAGCAGAATTAATTGCTTCAATTAATGACCGCTTTTTTGACGAACTCGATGCCCCTGTACTAAGACTATCTTCACAGGATATTCCCACACCCTACAACGGTACTTTAGAACGCTTAACAATTGTACAGCCAGCACAAATTGTGGAAGCAGTGCAAAAGATGATGGCATTACAAGTTTAGCTATCAGCAATTAGCGGTTAGCAGTTAGCAGTTAGCGAAAACGTAAATTACTATTCATGGCTGATAATGTGAAATACCATCATCCTTCTGAAAGCTAAAAGCTAAAAGCTAAAAGCTAATCGCTAAGAAAACCGATTATCATAACTATTTGTCGCGGCGGGTCGTTGGAATGCAAAAACAGCGTTCAGTATTAACCCTGATTCTAGTCCTAGTGATTGCTGCAATCACAGTACTTGTGCGGGTGCCTATCCGCTTAGGGTTAGATCTTCAGGGTGGTTCACAGCTAACTATTCAGATAAAAACTACACAAGAAGTTAAGGAAATTAAACCGGAGGACTTAGAAGCAGTTCTAAGGGTAGTAGAAAATCGGATTAATGGTTTGGGTGTTTCTGAGCCACTGGTACAAACTGTAGGTAATGACCAGATTGTGGTGCAATTACCAGGTGTGAGTGACCCAGAACAGGCGGAACGGGTACTAGGAGGGACAGCGCAGTTAGATTTCCGTGAGCAAAAGCCAGGAACAGAGGCGCAGTTGCCCATTGAATTACAGGTGCGGCAGCAACTTTTGGCCAAACAAGAAGAGTTAAGAAAGAGTGGTGATAAAGAAGCGATCGCCAAAAATCAAGCATCTCTCAACAGTAGTAATGAAGCGATCGGTAAACTATTTACAAAAACTGGATTAGCTGGAAAAAACCTCAAAGATGCCCGTCCTGAACCTTTGCCAAACGGTCAAAACTGGAATGTAGCTATCCGCTTTGACGCTGAAGGTGGCGAATTATTTGCCAAGCTGACCAAAAATTTAGCTGGTACTGGGCGTAGTATTGGTATTTTCTTAGATGAAGCTCCGGTTAGTACTCCTGTTGTTGGTGTTGAGTTCGCTCAAACTGGCATCACTGGTGGTGCTGCGGTAATTACAGGTAACTTTACCACCCAAACGGCTAATGACTTAGCAGTGCAACTGCGAGGCGGTGCTTTACCTGTACCAGTCGAAATTGTAGAAAACCGCACTGTAGGAGCCACATTAGGACGAGATAGTATCCAAAGAAGCATCTATGCAGGTGGGGGTGGTCTGCTATTCGTGTTGGTTTTCATGGGTGTATACTATCGGCTACCTGGTTTGATAGCTGATGTGGCGCTAGTGATTTATTCACTCTTAACATTAGCTGCGTTTGCACTACTAGGTGTTACCTTAACCTTGCCTGGAATTGCTGGTTTCATCCTCAGCATTGGTATGGCTGTAGATGCCAACGTGCTGATCTTTGAGCGCACACGGGAAGAATTAAGAGCGGGGAAAACTTTATATCGCTCTGTTGAGTCTGGTTTTTTCCGAGCTTTTTCTAGCATTTTAGATGGTAACGTTACTACCGTTATTGCTTGTGCGGCGCTATTCTGGCTAGGGTCAGGTTTAGTAAAAGGCTTTGCCTTAACACTCGCACTGGGAGTAATTGTAAGTATGTTTACCGCAATTACTTGCAGTCGTAGTTTTATGCTATTGCTAGTACTTGGTTTTCCAGAATTGCGCCAAAAACCCCAACTATTTGCTCCTGGTGTAACAACTACAGCAAAATAGAAATTAGCAGTTAGCTATTAGCTTTAGTGTTAGTAAATAAAACATGAGTAGTTTAGCTTTGAACTAATGGTTTATGGATAGCTAATAGCTGAACGCTAATTGCCGAGGCGTGATTTTGAAGAAGATTCCCTGTCAGTTGGATAATCAAATTAATCCTGTTTTTTATTTTTACTAAAAGCTCACGAGCTTTTAGTTAACAGTTTCAAATTATGAAAATTAGTGTAATCAAGCATCGTAATTTATGGTGGACGGTTTCTGCCGCCATCATTCTCAGTGGTTTAATTTCAATGCTCATTTCCTGGCAACAGCTAGGAACGCCTTTGCGTCCCAGTTTGGATTTTGTGGGTGGTACACGGTTACAGTACGAATTAGATTGCTCTAAGCCTGGTAACTGTGACAAACCTATTAATGTTGCCGTAGTGCGGGATGTATTGTCGGAGCAAGGTTTGGCTAACAGCAGTCTCCAAGTTGTTGGTCAAGACCAAAAAGCTATATCAATTCGCACAAAAAATTTAAATGTTGAGGAACGCACTAATTTAGAAAAGGCTTTAATTGAAAAAATTGGAGTTTTTGATCCTGAAAAAACACAAAATGATACTGTTGGCCCAACTCTGGGTAAACAGCTATTTACTTCTGGGCTATTGGCGATAATTATTTCATTCCTTGGCATCCTAATCTATCTTACTTTCCGCTTTCAATTGGACTACGCTGTTTTTGCGTTTGTGGCTTTATTCCACGATGTATTCATCACTCTAGGAATGTTCTCAATTTTGGGTTTAGTACAAGGTATAGAAGTAGATAGCTTATTTGTTGTTGGCATCTTAACAATTATCGGCTTCTCAGTTAACGACACAGTGGTCATTTATGACCGAGTGCGGGAAGTCCTAAGTCTGCATCCAGAACAGCACATTAACCAGATTGTGGATGATGCTGTTAATCAAACACTTACACGGTCGATTAACACAACATTAACTGTACTACTGACTTTGTTTTCACTGTTGTTCTTTGGAGGTGAAACGCTAAAAAACTTTGCTCTGTGTTTAATTATTGGGTTTACTGCTGGTGCTTATTCAAGTATTTTCATTGCTAGTACGTTATTAGCTTGGTGGAGAGAACGTACTGGTATTAGTCAATCAATCACAAGACCTCAAGTTTCTGATGAGGTATAGAAGGTTGGCTATAGCATTCTTCGCAAAACGCAGTTGAATGGAACATCCTGAAGATCAGATCACTGAAATAGAACCGACCGATCTCGATCCTACGTTTAAGGATCAAGTACACAGGTTATACCGCCTAACTTTCTATGGCAGGTGGCTAGTTGTTGGTATTCTGTGGCTAAGTGTCGGTTCTATAAGTTTGTGGGGATTACGCTATCCCCTTAGTCTCATGCAGGAATATTTTACTTGGGCGGCTGTACGATACGGAATTGAATTTAACTTTTTGCCTGCATTAGGTTTAGCGATTTGTATTGGTATGACTTTGGGTGTTTTAATTTGGCATACTCGTAATGTTTTGTTTGGGCTGCCACAGGATGAACAACGACGCTTAGAACAGCAAGTATATAGAATACGCCAGCAAGGAAGCAGCCATCCTCTGTGGAAGTGGGTTTGTCAAATAAAATGAACCACTTAATATCAAGGGAAAAGCTGAAAATTAAATTTCAGCTTTTTTTCTAATTAGTTTTACCACCAAAAAAGCGATCGCTTAAAAAGTGCTGAAAGACGCGATCGCATCCTTCATTCTGGCAATTACCTCATCAACTGGTATACTCCCCAACTCTCCAGAAGCACGAGTCCGAATGCTAACGCTATTCGTCTCAACTTCCTTGCCTCCTACAATTCCCATCACCGGAATTTTATCTTTTTCAGCATTGCGAATCAGTTTACCCAGTCGCTCATTACTAACATCAGCCTCAGCACGAATACCTAGCAGTTGCATCCTCTGAGCCACTTCTTGAGCAAAAGGCAGGAAATCATTACTTACAGGTAATAACCTAGCTTGCACAGGCGCTACCCACAGTGGAAAGTCCCCAGCATACTCCTCAATTAAAATTCCAATCAACCGTTCTAAAGAACCAAAAGGAGCGCGGTGAATCATTACCGGACGCTTACGAGTACCATCCTCAGCAACGTATTCCAAATCAAATCTTTCTGGCAAATTGTAGTCTACTTGCACAGTACCCAATTGCCACTCCCGCTCTAAAGCATCACGGAAGATAAAATCTAATTTGGGGCCATAAAATGCTGCCTCGCCAATTCCCTCAAAATGCTCCATCCCCAGTTTTTCTACAGCACGGCGGATTGCACCTTGAGATTTTTCCCAAGCTTCATCAGAACCAATATATTTATCAGAATTAGGATCGCGGAAACTCAGACGCGCTTTAAAATTCGTCAGTTGTAAACTCTTAAATACTGACAGAATCAAATCTACAACATTGAGGAATTCCTCGTCTAATTGTTCTGGAGTAACAAATAAGTGGGAATCATCCACCGTAAAGCCACGCACCCGCGTTAGTCCGCCTAACTCCCCTGATTGTTCATAGCGATAAACTGTACCAAATTCAGCCAAACGCATTGGCAAATTGCGGTAAGAACGCAATTCATTTTTATAAATTTGGATATGGAAAGGACAGTTCATCGGCTTAAGCACAAAACCTTGCTCTAAAGCAGCAGTTTCCTCATCCTCAGCCATCAAAGGAAACATATCCTCTTTATATTTCTGCCAGTGTCCAGAAGTTTTAAATAAGTCTACTCTGGCAATGTGAGGCGTAACTACTGGTTGATACCCACGTTTGAGTTGTTCTTGCTTCAAGAAATCTTCCAAAGTTGAACGCAACACCGTTCCCTTTGGTGTCCACAAAGGCAAACCAGGCCCTACCAAGTCAGTAAAGATAAATAATCCTAATTCTTTTCCTAAACGGCGATGGTCACGTCTCAGTGCTTCTTCCTTACGCCGCTTATATTCTGCTAATTGTTCAGGCGTTTCCCATGCTGTACCGTAAATCCTCTGTAACTGCGCTTTTGTTTCATCCCCACGCCAATAAGCCCCAGCAAGACTTTCTAGTTCAATTGCTTTGGGATGCAAATCGCCAGTATTTTCTAAATGGGGGCCAGCACACAAATCCCACCATTGCTCACCGAGATGATAAATGGTGATAGGTTCAGATAGCCCTTCCAAAATTTCTAGTTTGTAAGGCTCATTAATTTCCTTAATCCGCTTTTCTGCTTCCTCACGGGTGACTTCTTCCCGAATAACAGGCAGTTTGCGGTTGATGATTTTGATCATCTCTTTTTGGATTGCCTTCAAGTCTTTCTCGGTAAAAGACTCTGGATGATCGAAGTCATAATAAAAACCATTGTCAATCCAGGGGCCGATGGTGACTTGCGCTTTGGGAAACAGCTTTTGCACCGCCATCGCCATGACATGACTAGCTGTGTGGCGAATCTTTTGTAATTGTTCAGATTCGCTGGTGCGGGGCAGATTGATTTTCTGTTGCTGTTCGGTCAAATCTTTAACTTCTGAAGCGGACATCGGCTTTTCAGGATTATTATCTAGTTTTTCCATTTTAAGGGTGAGAAGTCAGGGCTGTGAGCGTACCGCCTTAAAAACCTCAGCCTATAGGTTCTTTCCGTGAACGAAAAAGTTAATTTTATTAAATTTATTGTCAAAAAATATTACGGAATGTAAAAAAAGTTAAGATAAGCAGATATATCAAAATTGAATTTAACATCAATGGAAAATTCGCCTCCTCCTGAACAAGAATTGCTGAAAACCTTACTAAAACCATTGTTAGAGGATTTTCAATATTGGTTTGGGCGATCGCGCTCTTTTTTAGAAACAGAACGAATTTCTTTTTTAAGCACTGAACAGCAATCTGATCTCTTAGCGCGAGTAAAGCAAGCGCAGCAAGAAGTTCAGACCGCGCAAATGCTATTTCAAGCTACTGATGGTCAAGTTGGGATTGAATCGGCTACTCTCATGCCTTGGCATCATTTAGTTACTGAATGTTGGCAGATAGCTATGCAGTGGCGCACCAATAATGGGTCGCTTGGGTAACAGAGGGCTTTAATATACAAGAATAAGGAATAATTAAGTTAAGGATAAGAGTCTCGTCAGTAATCCCATACAGATGCCGTATTTGACAAGAAGCACTATTATGACGGATTGTCAAGCTTAATTTCAAAAACCTTTAATAAATCTCACAGTAAGTTTCAGTATTGAATCAGGCTGATGCGACTTCTGAAGTAAAAACTAACAAATACCTAATCGCATGGAGGAAAATATGATGTTACATATACTATACCTTGTTGCTTTTACTGTACTGGCGGTTATAGCGATCGCTAACTTAATCCGTAGCTTAATTGTATTGAGTAGAGATTCTCAACGCAGCTACTCACCAAGGGGTATGTCGGCGGCTGTTGATCAATCAGGATTTCCTACTTCTAGATTTAGATCTGTACCACATCCAGAATTGCTTGATGATACAGGCAATATAATTAATGAACCTCTGCTAGTCATGCGTTCCATTAATGTAGAAGATGCTCGTGAACAATTGGATGCCTTATTCAAGTCATCTCCAGGGAATAATGAAACCGAAGAAGAATAATCTACCTTCGTGTTTTCATCTAAAACATCACATCATCTTGGACACTCACTAGCCTCAAATCTCCGATGCAACGGGATACGGCAGTTTTAACTGCCGTTTAATTGATATAAATTGTTAATACTTTCTCATATAGATTATTCTCTGAATAACTTTTATTTAGTTCTGCGTTTTGAAGCTTTGGTTAGTTAAACTATCAGCTTATAGAATATTTCTTTCCATCAGCAATATATCAGCGTCTTGCTAAGTGCTGATTGCATATCCTAAGAGAGGTTATGGTCTATTCCGGAAGGTGGTATTCTCCACTGTAGTGTGTTGTGTGTGGAGTCTTTTTAATTTATGGTTTCATCTCCTATTAAAACTCAGCCAGTTAGTGTTTCAGAAACAACAGTGAAAATATTGGAATCTGCCCAAACTACCAAACAGACAAATATAAGTTCTAGTTTAAATACAATTGTTTTGCCACCAACTCCCTTGTTTGGCACAGACGGAATCCGTAGCAGAGTAGGGGATTTGTTGTGCGCTGATTTAGCAGTACAAGTTGGTTTTTGGGCAGGTCAAATACTACGACAGTCTTTATTAACACCAGGCCCAGTAATTTTGGGGCAGGATTCTAGAAACTCCAGCGATATGTTAGCGATGGCGTTATCTGCTGGGTTGACATCTGCTGGGCTAGAGGTGTGGAATTTAGGGTTATGCCCAACCCCTTGTGTAGCCTATCTTACTGGGGTTACTAATGCGATTGGTGGTGTGATGATTTCAGCTAGTCACAACCCACCAGAAGATAATGGCATCAAGTTTTTTGGTGCTGATGGCATGAAGCTATCAGTAGCTTTACAACAGCAAATTGAAGCTGGTTTAAGGGGTACTAATGGCATTACTTGCTTTACTGGAGTTTGGGGCAAGCACTACCATAGACCAGAGTTAATTGCAGATTATGCTGATTCATTGAAACGCCCGTTACCAGAAGTTGATTTGCGAGGAATGCGGGTTGTTTTAGATTTGGCTTGGGGAGCTTCAGTAAAGCTAGCACCACAAGTATTTGCAGCAATGGGTGCAGAGGTAATTTGTTTACACAATCAAGCGGATGGCGATCGCATTAATGTTAATTGTGGATCTACCCATCTTGGTGCATTAAAGCAAGCTATCCGAGAACATTCGGCGGATTTAGGCTTTGCATTTGATGGCGATGCTGACCGAGTGATGGCGATGGATGCCCAAGGTAGAGTAGTTGATGGTGACTACATTCTCTATTTCTGGGGTAAAGCTTTACGGCAGAAAAGCCAGCTACCCGAAGATTTGATTATTGCTACTGTGATGGCAAATTTGGGCTTTGAGCGTGCTTGGCAACAACTAGGAGGAAAGCTAGTTAGAACTGCCGTAGGGGATCAATATGTGCAAGCAGAAATGTTAAGCACTGGTGCAATGCTAGGCGGCGAACAGTCAGGACATATCCTTTGCAGACACTACACTTTTACAGGTGATGGTTTGCTAACGGCGTTACATTTAGCAGCTTCAGTGCATAGTACTGGTTTATCTTTAGCAGATATGGTGGATCAAAGCTTCCAGACTTATCCACAGATACTAAAAAACGTCCGTGTAGAAGATCGCGATCGCCGAATTAACTGGAAAAATTGTGATGGGATTATGAATGCGATCGCCCAAGCAGAAACGGCAATGGGAGACCAAGGACGTATTTTAGTGAGAGCATCTGGAACAGAACCCCTAGTTCGCGTGATGGTAGAAGCGGCTGATGCAGAACTAACTCAATATTGGGCTTCACAGTTAGCTTTGGTTGTACAGCAACATTTGCAATAGATTCAGTATAACTACCTTAAAACACATCAAAAATCACCCCAACCCCAACTCCTCCGGTGTCTAGACAGGGCAAGGAGTTGGGTTTTATGTTGAATTTTGTTGACATTACTTATTAGTAAATCCGGATCATATTGCTTCCCATCTCCTCATCAATCTAAAATTGACCTATGAGCAAAAATGAGCTACCCCATTTGTGTAAATCTCGTGTAGCCTCTGGCAACGCTGCACGTACATTTGTGGTTAATTTTTATTAAATAAAACTTATTCAAGAAATTTAATGAGTGCTCAAAGAGCATAAATAAAGTAAGTTTGATGTTCCACAATCTAGGAGATGGGCAAGCATTGTAGTGCCACTATGCCAAAATTACAGAAAAAATCTCACAAATCCCAAAAATCAAAACAGCAGACCAAGGCTTCAACTCTTAGTCTCAAAGAAAAGTTATCGCAGAGGCGCAAACTTGCTAATGCACGTAAAGAATTTACTATTGTATTGACTGCAACCATATTTTTCTCTGCCTTAATTGGAATATTGATATTCCCTATCGCTGGTTTACAGGCAGCACTAGCAGGGATGTTAGGCATAATTTGTATAGTTCTTTCATACAAGTATCCGCGCCAAGCTTTGTGGGCATTTCTAATTTATATGCCTTTTGGGGGTACAGTAACTTATGCGATCGCGGGAGGTAATCTACTCTTCCAGTTAGCCAAAGATGCCTTTTACATTCCATCTTTACTATCAACGTTTCAAGAGTGGCAACGTAAGCGTTTACCAATAGTTATTCCCAAAGAAATTAAACCTGCCTTAACATTTTTACTAATAGTCACTTTCTTTACTTTATTTTTGGTCAATGGGTATCAGCAAATTACAAACAAAACAGCAGGAGAATTGCCCTTCCTCTTAGGAGTCTTAGGTTTAAAAGTTTTGCTAGGCTATATTCCTTTAATTACTTGCGCCTACTATCTCATCCGTAACAAGCAGGATTTACTTTTCCTGACTCGTCTCCATGTGGTTCTAGCAATCATCTGCTGTGGGCTGGCATTTATTCAATATTATTTCTTAGCAACTGGCAGATGCGAAGGAACCCGAAATTTAACTGGTGAGTTGTTGTTCACAACCAGTCTCCAAGCTCGTTGTTTTGTAGGTGGCTCCTTACTATATACCCCCCAGGAAGGATTAATCCGCTTACCTGGTACATTTGTTGCACCTTGGCAGTGGGGTTGGTTTCTGATTTCTAATGCTTTTTTTACCTTTGCCACTGCTTTTAACGACCCATCAGCCTTGATATGGCGACCGTTAGGCTTGGTTGGTATGGCAGCCGTTTTCATTATGTCCTTAGTTTCTGGTCAAAGGGTTGCATTGGTAATGGTTCCAATTGTTACCTTGCTATTGCTAATTATCACTGGTCAAATTGTCAAGCTCAAGCGGTTTATACCTATTGCTCTGGGACTCACTCTGATTTTGGGCATCGGCATGATCATGTACCCAGATATAGTGCAGCAACGGATAGAAAGTTTTGTTGCTCGTTGGAATGCTTCCCCGCCAAGTGAGTTTATTACTCAACAAATCAACTTTACAGCTAATGAACAAAGTGGATTTTTTGGGAATGGGTTAGGTAGAGCAACAAACTCTGGACGCAGTTTTGGTAAAACTGAACTAATCGAAACTTACTATCCAAAATTGTTCTATGAAATTGGGCCACTAGGGGTAATTGCATTTTTGGCAGTTGTAACTACCTTAACAGTCGTTACTTTCAAAGCTTATCGCTCTGTACGGGATTATAATTTACGCAGCTTTGGTGCTAGTTTTTGGGTTTTTGTGTTGGTAATTAGTTACAACACTTACTACTATCCTTTGGATGTAGATCCAGTAGCGGTTTATTACTGGTTTTTTGCTGGAGTAATTCTTAAGTTACCAGAAATTGATCGGCAAGAACAACAAACTACCCCCTCACAACAAAAATGTCAGAAGAAACGTAGCAGAAAAGTTAGATTATCCTCTGTATAAACCTAGAGCCTATCAAAAAAATCGACTCACTATCTGCTGATAAGTAACTGGGTGGAAATAAACGATCTTAATCAGGGTTGGTAATTGTTAATTGTTCCGTATATGCTTTTAATGTGAAAATATAAGTATAAATAATGGCTGTTCCTGTAATTTCTGTAATTATCCCCACCTACGAACGTGAGGAAGCGTTACGGGATACCCTTGGCGATCTAATTGAGCAAGATTATCCTGCTTTTGAAGTGTTGGTAGTTGACCAAACAAAGGTGCATCAACTAGAAACGCAAGAGTATTTAGAAAAACTAGCAAATACAGGTAAGATTCGCTGGTTTAAAGTTAATTGGGCTAGTTTACCAGGCGCTCGTAATTATGCAATACGTAGAGCTATTGGTGAAGTTATTTTATTTATTGATGACGACGTGCAACTACCAACAGGATTTTTATTGGCTCATGCTCGTAACTATCAGGAACATCCAGAAATTGGAGCAGTTGCAGGGCGAGTTTTTGATCGGATGAAACTTCAAGAAAAACAAGCGATAGAAGTAGCATCTAGCTTATCCCCTGCGTACACAATCGAAGATTTACCACCAGAAGCAATGGATGCTGGAATTGCTTGGTATTACATCGACTTAGTACATACAATCAAGCCACAGCGCGTCTTGACGGCTAGGGGTTGCAATATGTCTTTCCGAAGCGAAATATTTACTAAGTATAAGCTTCGTTTTGATGAAAGATTTAAGGGTAGTGCTGTTAGGGAAGAGTCGGATTTTTGTTTACGCTTAAGAGAAACTAATTTGCATATTTGGTATGACCCCGAAGCGTATCTTGTGCATTTGGGAGAGGAAACTGGGGGATGCCATGATATTAGTACTAAAACTGCTAAGTATCAAGTAAGTTTGTATCACAACCACTTTTTGATGGCTTTCAAAAACCTCACTACCTTTGAACAATTTAGGCTATGCTGGCGGTTATTTGATTGCCAAGTTTTGGGACACCCGCCTTGTAACAAAAGCGGCTCACCCCTAAAAACTGTAGTGAGAGCAAGTTTTTATATAATAGGTTTTATTAGAGCGATCGCTACGGTAATTCAATCAGTTTGGGATGATGCTCAAATTTATAGTGAATTAGATGAATTAAAAAATATTTAAAGACAAGTTTTTAAGAATAAAAAAATAAATTTAATCAATAAAATATTTAATAATTTATGAAAATTCTCGTAGCAAGCCACACTTATATTGTAGATCTTAACTGCGAAAAGCTGCGAATTTTAGCACAATTAGAACCAGGAATTGAAGTAACGGTGATTGTGCCGCGTCGATGGCGACCTGGTGGCGTACAAAACAAAACAATTGAAACAAAACAATGGCAAGATAAATCCTTTAGAGTGATACCTATTTCTAATTTCAGCCAAAACCATCAAGGCTTATTAACTTTTGGCGCAGACATTATTTCGTTATTAAAAGAGTTTAAACCCCACATTATTCAAGTAGAACAAGGTTCTAGGGCTTTAGCTTATGCTCAAATGATTACACTTAATAAAGTATTAGGGCTAAAAGCTAAAAATGTATTTTTTACTTGGTGGAACTTACCATATAAATTAAAGTTGCCAATTTCTTTACTAGAATCTTATAACATCAGCAACAGTGATGGAATTATTGCTGGTAATCAGGATGGTGCTGATATTTTGAGACAGCATGGCTATAGTGGTTATATTAAGGTTATGCCTCAGTTAGGTGTTGATGAAAATTTGTTTCAACCTCATTTACAACCAAAATTAGCTGAGGAAATAGGTATTCAACCGAATGATTTTGTTGTGGGTTTTGTAGGCAGGTTTGTTGAAGAGAAAGGTTTATTAACACTTTTACAAGCATTATCTGGTTTACAGGAATATTCTTGGAAATGGTTATTGTTGGGACGAGGAGCGTTGCAGCAGACATTAATAGAAAGAGCAACTCAAGAAAATCTGCAAGAAAGGTTAATCTTTGTGGAAAGCGTACCTCATGAAGATGTATTTAAGTACATTAATTTAATGAGTACTTTGGTATTGCCTTCAGAAACAAATTACAACTTTAAAACTTTAACTGCTGCTGGTTGGAAGGAACAGTTTGGTCATGTATTAATTGAGGCAATGGCTTGTAAAGTACCAGTAATAGGCTCTAATTCTGGGGAAATTCCAAACGTGATTGGGGATACTGGTTTAGTATTTCCAGAAGGTGATGTATCGGCATTACAGAATTGTTTGCGATCGCTAATGCAACAACCCTTAAGAAGTAAGTTAGGTCATTTGGGTTATGAACGAGTAATGAAGCACTATACAAATAAAGCTTTAGCTAGAGAGCAGTTAGATTTTTATCAGCAGTTACTTTTAAAAAGTGAGGATTGAAAAGATTAGTATAAATTTAAATTTAATGTTAGTGGATAAAAAATTATATAAATAAATTGTGAGCCAACCTTTAAAAATTTTACAAATAATTCCTTCTATTTCTTTGGTGTATGGAGGCCCTAGTCAGATGGTACTGGGGTTATCGGCGGCGTTGGCACGGGAGGGTGTGGAGGTGACGGTTTTGACGACGGATAGTAATGGAGATGTAGGTCAACCACCTCTTGATGTACCGCTTAACCAAGCTGTAAAGCAGGATGGTTATGATGTTGTTTATTTCCGTTGTTTTCCTTTTCGTCGCTACAAGTTTTCGGTTGATTTATTGCGTTGGTTAAATAAACACGCAACCCAATTTGATCTTGCTCATATTCATGCGTTGTTTTCACCAGTAAGTACGATTGCTGCAATGGTGGCGCGATCGCAAAAACTACCTTACCTATTACGCCCTCTGGGTACACTTGATCCGGCTGATTTACGCAAAAAAAGACGCTTGAAGCTTCTTTATGCCGCTTTGCTAGAAAAGCATAATTTAGCAGGTGCGGCTGGTATTCACTTTACAAGTGTTCAAGAAGCCAAGATTTCAGAACGTTTTGGAACATCAACACCGAATTTTGTGATTCCTTTGGGTGTGGAACTTCCACAGCCAATGCCTGAACCCGATCTATGTCGTATCAAGTTAGAAATTCCACCAAATGAGCCTTTGGTGTTGTTTATGTCGCGAATTGAACCAAAAAAAGGCTTAGATTTACTTATCCCAGCACTAGAAAAACTATTAATTGAAGGTGTAAATTTTCATTTTGTTTTAGCTGGAAGTAATCCGCAAGACCCTGATTATGAAAATAAAATTAGAGAAATTGTGCAAGCTTCACCTTTAGATAAATGCACGACTCTTACTGGCTTTGTTTCTGGTGATTTTAAAGCATCCTTACTACAAGATGCAGATTTATTTGTTTTACCTTCTTACTACGAAAATTTTGGCATTGCGGTAGCTGAAGCGATGGCTACTGGAACACCTGTAGTAATTTCTGACCAAGTGCATATTTGGGAAGAAGTACGTGATGCTGAGGCGGGTTGGGTTTGCACTTGTGATGTCGAGTCTCTTACAGATAAATTGCACTCGGCACTTGCAGATGCTTCCCAAAGACATAGACGGGGATTAAATGCCCAGGAATACGCCCAAAAAGTTTATAACTGGAGTGCGATCGCCAAACAAACTATCCAAGTATATAAAAAAATCCTGGCAACGGATGATATGACAGATTAAACGGATGATTTGATCCCCAACTAACTAAATCCTTCCCCCTAACCAATAACCCATCCGTTATATCTTTTAGAAAGAAAAACATCGAAGTATTAAATCATCCGCTGCTACATTTGTTGCCTAGATTGCTGCATGACCTAAAGCTAAACCAGCAACCAGCATTCCTAATACTAGAAACGGTTGGGCGCTAGCTTGATACTTAACATCATTTTCCAAAGGATTACGCAAGAAATACATATCTTGGAAGGTAATTTGAGGGATAACTAACAACACCAAAATTGCAGCGTAGAGATTTTGATGAATACTAACTAAGTAGCCAGCAATACCAAGCTGAAAAATATCGATCATCAAAACGCAAATCAATGCAGCTTTGTCTATACCAAACATAACTGGTAGTGACTTTAAACCAAGTTGGCGATCGCCTTCAACACTCTTAAAGTCATTTACTACTGCGATTCCTAAACCAGCCAAACTGTAAAACAAGGTCAGAACTACAATTGTCCAGTTAAGTTGTCCAAACAAAGCATGACCAGCCCACCAAGGTAAGCTAATATAACTAGCTCCTAAAGCGTAGTTACCCAACCAACCATTTTGCTTGAGCTTTAGTGGTGGCGCAGAATATATAAAAGCTAAGAAAGAACCGCCAAGAGATAAACAGGTAATGATTGGGAAATCATGACCAGCCCACTGATCAAGAGTGTAAGCAATACCGATTCCACCGAGTAGTAGCACTACAACTTGGGTAACAACTTGGGGAATGGAAATTGCACCAGAAGGAATTGGGCGATAAGGTTCATTAATCGCATCAATTTCGCGATCATAGAAGTCGTTAATCGTTTGAGTATAACCTGTTAGCAACGGGCCTGACATTAACATACAAGTCGCTGCTTTGAGGACATTTTCCAGCGTCCAACTATATTCACCAGAAGAAGCCGCACCGCATACTACCCCCCAAATTAAGGGAATCCAAGTAATCGGCTTCATTAGCTGTAAGCGGATTTTCCAAATTGAGCTTTCACCAGGGGCAGCGCCTTTCATACCCAGCATTTGCCGAGTTTTGGCACTGCGATCTTCTGGTTCGAGAGAAGTAGGAGACGAAGGAGGATTAGACATAAAACTAGGTACTAATACTAATTTCAAAAATGTTGGCTACATCTACAGAGTAGGGGGAGTATGAAATTGGTATTCAAAGCAAAAAGTTTTAAGTTTTTAACTAAATTAATTGAACTTAACTCCTTACTCCTTAGCCCTCACCCCTTACTCGTGTTAAAAAGAAATCGTTAAGTAACTATTCTGGAACTTAGCACCTTTGACTGACTGACCGCTGAGTTGCGGTGGTAGCAAAATGTTGCGCCTTTGATCGCCTGCTTCAATCGTGACTTCGGGGCCAGACTGAGTTAGTTTTACCTGCTTTTTGTCAAAACCTGGTAAATACAAACGTACCTGACGCGCAGCCATGTCAATAGCGATCGGTTTGGGAGCTTGGGAGGCCAGACTAAAATCTGGTAATGCGTCCATCAAGGGTTGCCAATCTTGATTTTGGCAACTAGGAATGGCACTTACTGATAGGGGGTCAAATTCAGCAGTCAATGCTTCCGTTACCGCATCTTGGTTCAGCAGGATACCTCCTACTGTTAAGCCAATTTGTTGTGCGCTACCCCAAATATATTTTGCAGTTGCGATCGCAGCAGCGTCATTAGTACTCACTAGGTAAGCTGCTACACGGTTGGGATTAGCTACCGCCGCTTTGCCCTGCTCTAGTAAGTTATTCACATCTTGCGTTGGTTGCTGGGCAAAGTTTTCTCCTGTCCAGCTAACGTTCAAAACAGCACTGCTCACAGGTTGAATAAACGGAGAGACAGATTTCCAGACATCGGAATCTTCCACTACTTTGCGGAAGCGACGGATGTACCAGCTTAAGATTTCTGGTAAACCTAGCATCCGCAGGGTGGCTTGATCTCCATCACCGTCGTAGATGATCACATCATATTTGCCACTGGCTTCGTACTCCCGAATAGTATTGAGAGCCAGTGCGCTGTCCATTCCTGGTAAGACACCTAGTTCTTGACCATAAACGTTATTCAGCAGGGGAGTCCGCAAATACTTAGCTTCGAGTTTTTTAACTTCTTCCCAATTACGCTCTAGTAGTACAGTGCTTTGAAACTGTACTACCTGGAGATTGGGTGCTATTTCCATCGGATCAGATCCTATGGAGGTTCCCAATAATAGTCCCAAGGCAGGGCCAGGGTCTTGTCCTGCCAGTAGCACTCGCTGACCAAGGCTAGCCAGCTTTTTGGCGGCAGCGATCGCGATCGTGGTGCGACCTGTGCCACCTTTGCCCAAGAAGGTGAGAATTAGGGGCATTTTTAGCTTTCTACAACTTTCAGTTCGTCTTCAAAAAACCAGGTAGCAGATTTATCATCAAACTGGACAACGATGCCGACACCACTGCCGTCTGTCATTCTGAAATCTTGAATCGTGCCGACTTTACCGAGTTTGCTGGCGATCACGGGAGATACACGATCTCTTAGGCGGTAGACTTTAACTTTTTGACCGATTTCCATTCCGATTATTTATCCGACTTAACCATTCCACAGTGTAGCTGAATCCGCAACCATACAATGAGGTTAAGCGGAATTAGAGCGATCATATTTCTGGTATGGGGTAGATTAGCCGTCTTTGAGGTGTGCGATAGCGCAAGCGCTGACTTGTCAGTTCGCACCGTTATTTCCTACCTTGTCTAGATTTAGCTAAATTTCATTTTTAGCATTAACAATTAACAACTTAAGTTTAATTTTGCCAATCTACTTATTATTTTCATAACCACAAAATAGATAAAATCCGTTCATTTATATCTTTGGAATTATGTCCAAAGGCAGAAAAGCGTGAAAATCAGCGTAAAATACCTAAAAAAAAGTTTTTTAGGGTAATTTTAGCCTTGTTAGTCAAAATATTTCTAGATAACATGAAATTAAGCCCTAATAAGGTAGTAATTTTGCTATACCATTAATTTGTCATGGATATTCAATTGATTAATATTGGTTTTGGTAACATTGTCTCTGCAAACCGAGTTGTGGCGATTGTGAGTCCAGAGTCTGCACCGATTAAACGCATCATTACTGATGCCAAAGATAGAGGACAATTAATTGATGCTACTTATGGACGGCGTACTAGAGCAGTGATTATTACAGACTCTAGCCATGTAATTCTGTCTGCAATCCAGCCAGAAACAGTTGCTCATCGTTTTGTTCTTGGTAAAGATAGTCATGTTAGCAATAGCTAACGAGGATAACTACTGATGAGATTAACCGAATGAATGATCAGAAGGTAGAAGGAAGACTGATTGTTTTAACTGGGCCAAGTGGTGTGGGCAAAGGAACCTTACTGCGATCGCTAGTGCAGAGTCATTCAGAACTATATTTATCTGTATCTGCCACAACTCGCGCCCCTCGTCCCAAAGAAATTAATGGTAAAAACTACTATTTTGTCAGCCGTCTGGAATTTGAACAGATGCTCAAGGCTGATGAACTCTTAGAGTGGGCTGAGTATGCTGGTAACTATTACGGAACTCCTCGCCAACAGGTAGAAGAGAAAATCCAGCAAGGCAAGTGGGTGATACTAGAAATTGAACTTGAAGGGGCAAGGCAAATAGCTAAATCCTTCCCTTCTGCACTAAAAATATTTATTTTGCCGCCTTCTTTTACTGAACTAGAAAAACGGATGCGCGGTCGAGGTCAAGATGCAGAAGAAGCGATCGCTAAACGTCTAAGCCATGCTAAAACTGAAATTGCCGCCGCCGATGAATTTGATCTCCAAATTATCAATGATGATTTTGATACAGCGCTTCATAGCATTGAAGAGGCAATATTTAGCAGTACTCAATTTTAAAATATTGTAATACGCAAAAACGCCAGAGGAACCTTTACGTCCCTCTGCGCTACTAAGTGCGATTTTTGGCGTTTTAAAAAATCACTATAACAATCGCATCTAGCCGTTAGGACATTATACTTCTTGCTCTCAATCACAATTTGGTTTTTTTATCGCAGATGTGAGCAGATAAGCGCGGATTACGCAGATGTTAATCAAGATTTGAGCGAGCAAGTTTGTCTATCTCCTGATAGATTAATTTAACAAAGCTTGTCCTAAGTACCTTGGCGATTGTTATAAATGCAACAACTCAAGTAAACATATCTAAATCCAAAGCTTTTGAACCGCCACGTTCTAGTTGAGTTAAAACATTACGCAGTTGCCACCAAATTAATAAGCCAATAAAAATTGTCAGGGGCATCGAGATAGCATAAGATAGCCAGCTAGGAAAACCAAAAATTTCTAACCCAGCCGACAGAAACATCACAACTCCGCCTGCCATACCTAGAAATGGCAATTGTAATTGCGATCCTTTCATTTCTGCTAAAGTGCGGCTAGAGCGATGTTTTGACCACTCTCCTACTTTTTGTTTTAAAGTTGCTTCAAAGGCAAGTCCAGAGGTCATGCCAGCGAACAAACCAACAACGAGTAAAAAATATGGCGGTTCAGGTAAGTAATACACTAATAACTCCTATTGATCTAGATACTGGCAGATTTTACAGAAAAGTGAACAAAAAACCCACAGGCATAAACTTGTGGGAGTGTTAAGTATATACGATTGATCAGCCGACAAATAGTTTATTGCTTATTACCAAAAGGCTTGTTGATAGCTACGCTTGTTGGTATCGCAGTAGCAGTGCCTACACTAGAGAATTCTGTTAATGCACCTAATGCCACGTTAAACAGTCGTGCAGGTTTCAATTCATCTTTTACTAGATTCCAGAGGCGTTTTACTTCCTCAGTATGTAGGCGGTCATCTTGTGTTAAAGCTATTACTAGCTGATTACGCAGAAATTGACCTTCATTTGATAAAAGATACTGTAAACCTAGCTGTGCTGTGGGTAGTAAGTCAAAGTTACCATCAGAACGTGCGATCGCAATCATGTTCTCTAGTCGTTGCCACTGGAATTTACCATCTTTGAACAACACTTCAATCAAGCGCAGCCGCAATTCTGGTGTTTCTCCAGTTAGTAAACGCTTTGCTACATAAGGATAGGCAACTTCCACAATCTTAAAATCAGGATTGATGCTGAGTGCTAAACCTTCCTGTGTTACCAAAGAACGAATAATTAAGGCAAACTTAGCAGGAACTCGGAATGGATATTCATACATTAAATCCGAGAACTTATCTGTAATTGTCTTAAAGTTAAAGTTTCCAACACTTTCGCCAATCGCATCACCTAATACTTGTTCTAATGCTGGAACAATGGGCATAATATCGGTATCTGGTGTCAGAAAACCGAGTTTCACAAAGTCACCAGCCAAGTCAATGTAGTCTTTATTAATTAAATGAACTACTGAAGTGACTAAGGTTTCTTTGGTATCTTGATTTAACTGATCCATCATACCGAAGTCGATATAAGCCATGCGACCATCAAGGGTAGCAAACAAGTTACCCGGATGCGGGTCAGCGTGGAAAAAGCCATGTTCTAATAACTGACGTAACCCTGAGTTAACACCAATTCGCACTAAAGCATCGGTGTCTAAACCTGCGGCTTTAATCCGGTCGGTATCTGTTAATTTAAAGCCGTTAATCCACTCTAAAGTAAGGACGCGGTTGCTACTATAGCGCCAATAGATAGCCGGAACTTTAACTGTAGGGTCGTCGCGGAAATTAGTGGCAAATTTTTCGGCGTTGCGACCTTCATTGAGGTAATCAATTTCTTCAAATAATTTGCCGCCAAATTCATCTACAATTAAACTCAAGTCATGACCGAGATTTAAAGGTAGCAAAGGCGCAAATAATTTAGCAGCCCAGCGCATTAAGTACAGGTCAAGTGTTAAAGTTGGTAATAAATTGGGTCGCTGTACTTTAACTGCTACTTCTTCCCCAGTGTGCAGACGTGCTTTATAAACTTGACCCAGACTAGCGGCTGCAACAGGTAAAGGAGAAATTTCTTGATATGCTTCTGCTACAGTGCGTCCTAGCTGAGTTTCAATAATATTTAAAGCGATCGCATTATCAAATGGCGGTAGTTCGTCTTGTAATTTAACTAATTCTTCTAAAAAGTCCTTGCGTACTAGGTCGGGGCGTGTCGAGAGTGCTTGACCAACTTTAATAAATGTAGCGCCAAGTTTGGTTAGTAGTTCTCGCAGTTGAGTAGCCCGTTGATATTTATTCTGCTCAACTTGATTGCTCCATTTATCCCACTGTAAGCCTAAGATAAACCCAACAAAAGATCCAATTATAACTAGGGTACGCCAGATAGCTAACCAGGGACGAGAGCGATAGTATTGGGCGATCGCTTCTGGATCATAGCGCCTCAACTGAGCAAGTTGATGCTGACTCACGCTGTTTCTTTGCCTCTCAAATTATTAAGTTTTGTAAAGTAATCAGCTAGTCGTTCAAGGGCAAGAAACTTTACCAGATATTGACTTTATAGATAGGGATTTGCGGGTAGTCTTTGATAAATCTTGCCTGACTCTGCTGGTCACTTTCTTCTCTTTTCTTAAATATAGTATATAAAACTACAAACTTTCTAGCATTTACCGCTTTGGTTTATGTTTCGCAAGTAGTTGACATAGGTACTATGGGTTTAACCACTCCCCTGCTTACAGACGGGGAGTTTTGTTTAATCTTGATAAGACATCTGTAAATTTGCACAACAGTTTTTATATCATCAAAGACTTTATAAACCTGTCAATGTTAAATTTTCAAAGGAGATAATTCGTGATTAAAACTATTGGATACGCCGCTCAAAGTGCTGCCGCGCCCTTGGGTTTGTTCAGTTTCGAGCGACGTGAACCAGGCGCAAACGACGTGCAGATCGAAATTCTCTACTGTGGAGTGTGTCACTCTGACCTACACACAGTCCGTAACGAGTGGAAAAATACAACTTACCCCGTCGTACCTGGACATGAAATTGTTGGGCGTATAACCAAGGTTGGTAATGAGGTAAAAAGCTTTAAAGTCGGCGACCTTGCTGGTGTTGGCTGTATGGTCGATTCGTGCCGTACTTGTCCTAGTTGCCGTGAGGGGGTTGAGCAGTTCTGCGAAAACGGAGCTATTTTTACCTACAACAGCCCAGAAAAGCAAACTGGGAAGATTACTTACGGCGGTTACTCTAACCAAATTGTCGTAGACGAGAACTATGTTCTTCACGTATCTGAAAAACTTGACCTTGCTGGCGTTGCACCTTTGCTGTGTGCGGGCATCACCACCTACTCACCGCTACGCCACTGGCAGGTGAAAAAGGGTGACAAAGTTGGCATCGTCGGCTTAGGCGGCTTAGGACACATGGGGGTCAAGTTTGCTCATGCTTTTGGCGCTCATACTGTGTTGTTCACGACATCAGCAGACAAGAAAGAGGATGCTTTGCGACTTGGTGCTGATGAGGTGGTAGTGTCAAAAAATGAGGAGGAAATGAAACAGCACCTCAATAGTTTTAACTTCATCCTAAATACAGTAGCAGCACCGCACAACCTAGACGCATACACGGAGTTGCTCAAGCGCGACGGCATAATGTGTTTAGTAGGAGTACCTGGTACCCCGCATCCCTCGCCAAGTATTGAAAACCTGATTTTTAAGCGCCGTCAGCTTGCTGGGTCATTAATTGGCGGAATCAGGGAGACGCAAGAAATGCTTGATTTCTGCGCTGAACATAATATTGTTTCGGACATTGAATTAATTCCGATCCAAAAAATTAATGAAGCTTACGAGCGGATGCTTAAAAGTGATGTGAAGTATCGTTTTGTACTCGATATGGAATCACTAAAGCAAGAAAGTTGAGCGACTGTAGCTATTAAAGGGTAGCTTCGGACAATTAATAGCGGCTAGGTATTTAGTGAAAAGTTATTCGGTAGACAAATTACTGATATTCCAAATGCCTAGCCCTATCACTAAAACGTCCTAATCTTTCCTTTCGTTAATATATGTCTGGAAATTTTAAGGCTCGTTTGAAGATCAAATTCAATTTCAAAACCCTTAGTTAATTGAAACCTATATTTTAAATTAGAAAAATGAGCGTTGTTATTCCTGATGATATTTTACAATCTGCTGAAATGTCAGAAGTAGAATTAAAGCTGGAAATAGCAATTATGCTTTTCCAACAAGATAAAATTTCTCTTGGTAAAGCTCGTAGTTTAGCAGGAATGAGCTTGTTAGATTTTCAAAAGGAAATTGCCAGTAGAGGTATTTGCATTCATTATGATATTGACGAGTTTGAAGAAGATATTCAAACTCTACGCTCGATGGGAAGACTATGATTGTTGTTAGTGATACTTCGCTGATTACAAATTTAGCAGCAGTTGGACTCCTTAATCTTCTCCATCAACTTTATCAGCAGGTCATCATACCCCAAGCAGTTTATGATGAAATGGTGAGTTTAGGCTATATAGTACCAGGTACAGTTGAAGTCCAAACGCTACCTTGGATAAAAGTTCAAACTGTTAGTGATATTCAACAAGTGGCTATACTACAAAGTAAATTAGATATTGGTGAAGCAGAAGCCATTGTTTTAGCCTTAGAGTTAAAAGCAGATCTATTGCTACTCGATGAAAGACGTGGTAGAAAACTCGCGTCTTCTTTAGGAATTAATCAAATAACTGGATTATTAGAATTATATCTGCTAGAAAAGCGACTAAGAATGAAATTAAACAATATAGGAGATAAACTAATGCAGCCTGAATATGATCTTTCAAAGATGAAAAAAAGACCGAATCCTTTTGCTAAACAGTTAAAACAACAAGTCACTATTCCCCTAGTAATTGATGTGATTGAATATTTTGAAACTATGGCTAAAGAGATAGGTATATCTTCTCAAAAATTAATTAATCTATATTTGCAAGATTGTGTTGCCAATAAGAGAAAAATATCTGTAAGTTAGGCTATAAGTTCACACAAATAGCGTTCGGTTTAGACTGATAGCCGTTATATGCCAATTGTATATTAAAACTCCCCTGACTGCGGGCGGGGAGCTATGGGTATGCGGTTTTAGATTACTTATTGCTAACTACTTTCGCTTTAGCTTCTAGGTTCTCTATGCGACTTCTGAGTTCCTGATTTTCTTTTTTCAGGAGATCTAATTCTTCTCGCATTTGTTTAACTGCTTGATCGGAACCTGCTTTTTTCTGTACGGTAGAAATAGCTTCTTCTGCCATGCGGCGTACTCGTCCATCAGGAGTTTGATCGGCTAGAGATTGCAATATTTCTATAGCTTTAATTGTCTCCATTTGTCCTAGCGCCGCCGCAACTGAAACTTGTGTTAAAAAGAAGCTTTCTTTAGAAAATTCCTCTAGTTGCTCTAAAATCCATTCAACATTGTTGGGGGTTTGACCTGTAGAAATACTACCCAGTGCGCGAATAGCTGAAAGCCGTAACGATTGCGGAATACCTGGGGCAGTATACTCAAGAATTGTACTTAGTGCAAGATCAGAAGTTTTTAGTTGACTTAAACCTGCGATCGCACCTGTACGGACAACTTCATTCCAACCAGTTTTTTCCCTCAAAACATGAGTCAATATTTCAATAGTCTCATCTTGCTGATCTTTGAGATTAGCTGATACCATACCGCCTAATGCTTTAGCAGCCATTGACTCAACATAGTAACTAGCATCACCATTTTGTACAACTTGTTTGAGCGCGTTGTAACTTTCTATGGTTTTGATATTACTTAAAGCATCAACTACTGCTCTACGCACTAAAGGATTTTCATCTTTTAAACCTACAACCAAACTTTCAAAAACTTGATCTAGTTTTATTGAAGCTAGTAGTTTTGTAACTTCCGCCCGAACTCCCCAGAATGAATCTTCCTGGAGGGCTTCAGATAATGCTTTTATTGCTTCTAATCCGCCTTTTTTAGCGATTGCTTCAGCCGCATAGATGCGAGAAACAGGATCGGGGTCATATTTAAGTTGGGCTTTGAGTTCTGGAAGTGGGTATTCTAAAGAAACAGTTTTTAAGGTATAGTTACCAACATCAAAACTCACAAATTGTGGTTTTTCTTCTAAGGGGAAGTAAAAACTTTGTTCTCGCTGGTTGCTTCGTACCTTAAAAGTTTTAGATTGAGTGTTTGACTCTTGCTGGCTATAACCAAAGCTGATAGGTATTTTGAGATCAAATAAATATTTGCTACCATTTGTATCGGTTTTAGCTTGAGTTTGGGTGACAGTGACTTTGGCTAGTTTACTATCTGCATCCCAGGAATAAGCAACTTGAAAATCTGGATGACCACCACGATAAACGTATTGATCAAATAAGAATAACAAGTTGCGTCCGGTAGCTTTTTCAATTGCCCTTAATAAGTCAATTGTTTCTACTGTTTTATAAGCGTTATCCTGAACGAATGTATGAATTGCTTTCCAGAATAATTCATCACCCAACTCGGCGCGAATCATGTGGTATACGCAAGCGCCTTTTTCGTAGAGGTGGCGATCGTATAATTCAATTGCTTCTCGATAAACATGAGTAACAATCGGACGGCGATAGCGAGAAGCATCTTCTGCTAAATAACTACGTGCTTCATTTAGGATGTAATATGCAGCATCATCTTTGCCATATTCTTGATCTGTCCACATTACCTCAGAATAAGAAGCCATTCCTTCTTTAATCCAAGCGTGTGACCAGTGTTTAATTACTACTAAATCGCCAAACCATTGATGGGCGAGTTCATGGGCAACTAAGCTTTCTGTACCACGATTATCTAATGCTGCGCGTTCATCTAGTAAACATCTATCTGTTAATAGAGTTGTAGAAGTATTTTCCATCCCTCCAAAAATAAAATCATCTACGCATACTTGCGCGTATTTAGGATAAGGATAAGGGTAGCCGTATTTTTCACTGAAAAACTCGATCATGCGGGGAGTTTTGCCCATGCTACGGCGGGCATCTTCCTCACGATCTTTTTCTACATAATAGGTGACAGGTTTACTCTTCCACTCATCTTTAATTTCAGCAAAGTCACCTACTGCTAAAGTCATTAAGTAAGTTGGGTGTACTTGTTGTTGTGACCAGTGGTAAATTTTATTTTCACCAGTTTCTTCTGTATTAATTAATTCTCCATTAGAAATAGCGATGAATTTTTTAGGAACTTGCACCCTAATTTCTGAGGTTGCTAATTGTCCTGGGTAGTCGAAACAGGGGAACCAGAAGCGAGAGTCTTCATCTTCTCCTTGTGTCCAGACTTGCGTGGGTTTGTTGGGGTAGTTTTTATCTGGGAGGATGAAATAGAGACCGCGTTGGGGTTTTTCTACAGAATAGGCGATCGCAATTTTAATAACTTTTCCAGCTTGAGTGGGTTTTTGCAGGTAAATGTGTAGTTGTTCGCCATCATAATCAAATGTTTGTGGCGTTTCATCAACCTGGACAGATGCAATATTGAGATTGACTGCATCTAGCGTCAACTGGTTAATCCCACTACGCACGGGAGTTAAACTAATGGTGCAAGTCCCTTGGAAGCTTTGATTGGGAATATTTAGGGTTAAATCTAAGAAAATATGTTCTACTTGTCCAGGGCGATCGGGGTTGTAGTGAGGGTGTGCGCCTGGTAACTCAAAAGACTTGTGACCGTTATTATCTGAATCAAACAGGGAATGAAACTTCATTATAGGGTAGAGCTTTTGTAAGAGTATAGGTATCGCCTGAACCGATTAAGGAAAAAGCGATTCGGTATCTTTTCCAGATTAGCGTTAATCACTTATTACATCTGTGTTTATCTGTGTGCATCTGTGGATATCTGTGGTTAATTATCCAAAATTTTGCTTATGCAAGAGGTCTACTAATAATCACCTAATAGCGCATACTGCTAATGAAACCCTTCTAGAATAGTTAAGATAAGCAGCTATCCGTCTTATTAGTCCCTTTTGTTAACCAGTTTTGTTTCTTCATGGCATTCTCTTCTATTATTCGTGCCTTGGGGCGATCGCCTCTCACCAGTGAATTCCTCTCTAAGTTAGATCGCCAGCAATTTGTGCGATTAACAGGCATTCCTCGCTTGCCTAAAGGGCTTGTAGCGTCTGCAATGGCACAAACAGAGGAAAAAAATTTGTTTGTGGTGACGGCAACCCTAGAAGAAGCTGGACGTTGGGCTGCCCAATTAGAGGCGATGGGTTGGCAGACGGTACATTTTTACCCAACTTCGGAAGCGTCGCCTTATGAACCTTTTGATCCTGAGTCGGAGATGACTTGGGGACAAATGCAGGTGTTAGCGGATTTGGTCATCGGTCATGGGTCATTGGCGATCGGTAATGGAAATGGTGCTAAATCAGCTAAAATGGCGATTGTGGCAACTGAGCGATCGCTTCAACCTCATTTGCCTCCGCCTGATGCTTTCAGTCCTTTCTGTTTGAGGCTTAACCAAGGGGAAACTTGGGAGTTAGGCGTTTTTAGTCAAAAATTAGCGCAACTAGGCTACGATCGCGTTCCTCTGGTGGAAATGGAGGGGCAATGGAGTCGGCGCGGAGATATTATTGATGTGTTTCCGGTGTCGGCTGAACTTCCGGTAAGGTTGGAATGGTTTGGCGATGAGTTGGATCAAATGCGGGAGTTTGATCCAGGTACTCAAAGATCTTTGGATCAGATTAAGCATTTGCTTTTGACTCCAACTGATTTTCGTCCAATTGTTATAGATGTTTTAAAGCAAACGAACGCGCAAGAGGCAGAAAACGCAGAAAAAGAGGAGAAAAGCGTCAGGCAATTATTAGGGAAGGCGTTTGAAAATGTTGCTTCCTTATTAGATTATTTGCCTGAGAATACTTTAGTTGCTATTGATGAAGATGACCAGTGTCGCGCTCATAGCGATCGCTGGGTGGAACACGCGGATGAACAGCTATCAGCTATCAGCAGTCAGCAATCAGATGTACGCAGATTGCATCGTAGTTTTGACGAGTCTATTGGGGAAATAACTGCTAAGTTTAAGCATCTTTATTTGTCGGAGTTGATTGATGAAAATAGTGGGATTAATTTGGCTAGTCGTCCACTGCCTACAACTCCCCATCAATTTGCCAAGATAGCAGACGTTTTGAGAAAGGAACGCGATCGCCGTTTCGGAGTTTGGATTGTTTCGGCGCAACCTTCTAGATCTGTTTCCTTGTTGCAAGAACATGATTGTCCAGCGCAATTTGTTCCTAACCCCCGCGATTATCCTGCTATTGATAAGTTACAAATTCAACATACGCCTGTAGCTGTAAAATATTCCGGTTTGGCAGAATTGGAAGGGTTTATTCTGCCTACTTTTAGATTAGTTGTAATTACAGATCGGGAATTTTTTGGGCAGCATTCTTTAGCAACTCCTAGTTATATTCGCAAGCGTCGTCGTGCTGCTTCTAAACAAGTTGATCCGAATAAGTTAGAAGCGGGTGATTATGTGGTTCACCGTAATCATGGGCTTGGTAAATTTCTGAAGTTGGAAAGTTTGACGCTCAATCATGAAACTCGTGATTATTTAGTTATTCAATATGCTGATGGTTTATTACGGGTAGCTGCGGATCAGGTTGGTTCTTTATCTAGATTTCGGCATACGGCTGATCAAGCACCAGCACTTCATAAGATGTCTGGTAAAGCTTGGGAAAAAACTAAGGGTAAAGTCCGTAAGGCGATTAAGAAGTTAGCTGTTGATTTGCTGAATTTGTATGCCAAGCGATCGCAACAAACAGGTTTTACTTACCCGCCTGATTCACCTTGGCAAGAGGAATTAGAGGATTCTTTCCCTTATCAACCAACACCAGATCAGTTAAAGGCGACTCAAGATGTGAAGCGGGATATGGAAAGCGATCGCCCAATGGATCGTTTAGTCTGTGGTGATGTTGGTTTTGGTAAAACTGAAGTTGCAATTCGCGCTATTTTTAAAGCTGTTACTGCTGGTAAACAAGTAGTATTTTTAGCACCAACGACTATTTTAACGCAGCAACATTACCACACTCTTAAAGAACGGTTTGCACCTTATCCTGTTAACGTTGGTTTACTTAACCGTTTCCGTTCTGCTGAAGAACGTCGTAATATTATCCAACGATTAGCAACTGGTGAGTTAGATATAGTTGTTGGTACTCATCAGTTATTAAGTAAGGAAATTAAAGTAAAAGATTTAGGTTTGTTGGTAGTAGATGAAGAACAGCGATTTGGTGTTAATCAAAAAGAAAAGATTAAATCCTTAAAAACTCAGGTAGACGTGCTTACTCTTAGTGCTACTCCTATTCCTCGTACTCTTTATATGTCGTTATCGGGAATTAGGGAAATGAGTTTAATTACTACTCCCCCCCCATCCCGTCGTCCGATTAAAACTCATCTTTCTTCTTTCGATCCTGAAGCGATTAGAACTGCAATCCGTCAAGAATTAGATCGTGGTGGACAGGTATTTTATGTTGTACCGCGAATAGAAGGAATTGAAGAAACTGGTGGGAAGTTGCGGGAAATGATTCCTGGATGTAGATTAGCGATCGCACATGGTCAAATGGATGAATCAGAATTAGAAGCAACAATGTTAGCTTTTAGTTCAGGTGAAGCAGATATTCTTCTTTGCACTACTATTATTGAATCGGGATTAGATATTCCCAGAGTTAATACAATTTTAATTGAAGATGCTCATAAATTTGGATTATCTCAGTTATACCAATTGCGGGGGCGTGTAGGACGTGCAGGTATTCAAGCACACGCATGGTTATTTTATCCTAAGCAAAGTAAATTAACTGATGCTGCAAGACAACGTTTAAGAGCAATTCAAGAATTTACTCAATTAGGTTCCGGTTATCAATTGGCAACGCGAGATATGGAAATTCGCGGTGTTGGTAACTTATTAGGTGCGGAACAATCTGGACAAATGGATGTGATCGGTTTCGATTTATATATGGAAATGTTGGAAGAATCTATCCGTGAAATTCGCGGACAAGAAATTCCTAAAGTTGATGATACGCAGATTGATTTACAACTTACTGCGTTAATTCCTGCTGACTACATCCAAGATTTAGAGCAAAAGATGAGTGCGTATCGTGCTGTTGCTGCTGCTAATAGTAAAGAAGAATTAGCAAATATTGCCGCAGAATGGAGCGATCGCTATGGTGAAATTCCTAAAGCTGCTAAACAATTATTATGTGTTATGGAACTAAAACAAGTGGCTAAACAACTCGGTTTTAGTCGTATCAAACCAGAAGCAAAGCAACACATTGTTTTAGAAACTCCAATGGAGGAACCTGCTTGGAATTTAATTTCTGCTAACTTACCAGATCATCTGCGATCGCGTTTTGTTTACTCTCCAGGTAAAGTAACAATACGTGGTTTAGCAGTCCTCAAAGCTGATAAACAGTTAGAAAGCTTAATTGATTGGTTAGGCAAAATGCAAGGTGCGATTCCAGAAGTAGCAATGGTGTAGAGACGCGAAATTTCGCGTCTCTACAGTTTAATTAGAATTAGAATTTAATAGGTTGACTACTGCTAAAGAAATCAACACTAAAATAATTCTTACTTTGCCGCCGATTTAACGGTTACATTTTAGGATGTTTAAATTATTTGTAGTGTTAGCTTTGGTTATCTGGCAGAATAATTTCTTGTTCATATTGTGCGATCGCTTCTTCAATTATTTCATTACTAACATCAGATATATCCGATTTGGAATAAATTGTAGTGAGTATGATTCCTTGAGCAGTTTTCAGATAATAAATAACTCGATAGCCTCCACTTTTTCCTTTTTGAATGTTGCTATTTTTGAGACGAACTTTGAAAACCTGATGTTTAACTCCAGCAATTCTATCTCCAGGGATTTCACCTGCTTGAAGTTGCTCGATTAAGGGTTGGAGATCGCTACGAATTGAACGATAGCGCTTAGTGAGTTCTCGTAGATCCCTTTTAAAACGAGGTGTAAGAGCGATTTGGATTGGTAATGGTTCACTCACCCCTCAATTCCTTCCCACATTTCTGAGAGGGGTATAGTTTGTCCAGTTAAAGCCTCGTGTAAACCTTGCCGAATTCCTTCTATAACTATTTTTGTGGGCGTTTCATCTGTGTCTGTTTCGTCTTCTTCGGAAAGTAAAACAATAATACGAACGTGCTGTGGTTTGGTAACTTCTAGCGATTTATCTAGTTTAAGTTCCCCGTTTTCATTAATTGTGGCTGTGGTTTCAATTGCTTTCATAAATGCTGATAGTGGTGTTAAATATCGAGCTAGTTCAAGCTATTTTTAGTCTAGTACAGCTATCCCGCCTTAATGCTAACTTACCATACACTTTAAATTAGAATTAGGATTTAATAGTTTCACGACCTACGTTTATCCATTTTTCACAATTATATTGTTCTATCCATCTAATTCTGGTATTCCCCAAATTTTAATACTTCCGTCTCTATAACCAGTGATAATTTGTTTTCCGTCTGGAGTAATTGCAAGACAATAAACACAATTATTTCCACTGTGATACTCTTCTATAGAATGAATTTTTTCTCCTGTATTAATATCCCATATTTCAATCACAGATCCATAATTACTTATTTCATCTTCTAAATCGCTATCTACTATACAACCAGATGATACAAATCTTTGGTCATCTGGCGTAACCGCTAAAGCATAAACTTCTTTTGCACGACTTTTTAAACTAAATAAAATTTTTAGATGTTTTGCCTTTAAATCCCATATTTTAATTTGTTTTTTATGGCTACTAATAAGCTTTTTCCCATCTCGCGTCATAGCTAACGAATAAGTAAAATTTATTTTTGGTCTTAAATTATTTACGATTTCTCCGGTCTCTAAATCGTAAATAGTTAGAGTTTTTAGAGCAGAAATTATTCTCTTTCCATCTGGGGTAATAACAATACGCTTATGCCACCAAGAAGGATGGATATAATCTTCTAAAGAGCTTCCCAGATTTTTCAATAGTTCTTGATCATTTAAATCCCAGACTTTAATAACGTTATTTGTGTCTACACTTACAATTTTTTGCCCATCTGGAGTAATGGCAACTAAAACAACTGAATCTGCACAATATATAGAGTGTAATAAGTTACTGGTATTTAAATCCCAAATTTTAATGGTGCTACCCCAATCAGCACTGACAAGCGTCTGTCCATCTGGAGCAATAGCAACACATTCAACAAAGCAAGCTTCTAGCGTATTAAGTAGCTCTCCCGTAGTTATATTCCAGATTTGAATAGGCTCGTGCCAGCTACTATTAATAAGTTTTTGTCCATCTGGTGTAATAGCCAAGAAAATAACAGATTCTGAATGACCGGGGAGAACTTTAAGACATTTAAAATATTTATAGGGATTAAATTCAACCGCTAAAACAAAGACATCCGCAGAAGCACTTAAGTTAGCAGTTGCTTCATTCAAGCAGAAACAACTAATAGATTGGAAACAACGAGCTATCAGTTTTCGCAGCTTTTGAGCTAACCACCCTTCTAAAGCTGCTTGAAAGTCTAATATGTTCGTCTCTACAATAGAATTAGCTGTTGGTGATTCATTTAGCTTTACATCTAGCCCTTCTTCCGCTTGTACTATAATATTTGTTTCTTCAGTTGTCTCTAAATTTACCTCAAACTGCGTTTCATCGAGTATTGAATTATTGAATTGTTTTTTATTATCGGCTGAAGTGAAATTCAGCCTCAACACATCTGTTATAAGTGTTTCATAAGAAATAAACCAAGATATTAACCTACTATAAATCCCAATATATAAAAGCACCGCTCTTACATTCTGGGTATGCTTCGGAGTTGAAACAGATGTTGTATTTACTTGAAGATAGCCTTGGTTACTCTGAGCAACGGTGAAAGTACCATCTTGTTCAATTTGACCTCCAGTTGTTTCCCAATAAACGTTTCCTGGTTCAATTTCGTTTCTGAATTGGTCAAAGCCTTTTACGGCAAAAGTTTGCTGCTCATAGGGTTTAAGATAAACAAAGCTGGGATAGATTTCTAATTTTCTCAAGACAGGGAGAAGAGTAACAATAGCCATATCACTTATATTGTCAATTTTGGCAGTGACAGTAACTTCTCTCTTTGTGTAACCACCTTGAAAAACTCCTTTACGACTAATTGCCCCACCTATTGTAGTTGTCCACCCAACATTTTTTAGTTCTATAATATCGCCTGTTTGATCAAATCCAGTTATAGTAAAAGTCAACTCTTCTTCTGGTTTAAGCTCTACCTGTTCAGGAGATATTTTTAGCTTTCTTACAACAGCAAGAACATTAACTTCAGCATTAGCAGTTAAATGTTTTACAGTTACAGTTACTTGAAAATTGCCTTTGTCACTATGAGCAACAGTTAATCTACCATCTTGATCAATTTGACCTCCCGTTGTTTCCCAATAAACCTCCCCTGGATCAAATTTGTTTTCTAATTGAGCAAGGTGTCTGACTAACAAATGCAATTGCTCTAAATCAATTTCATTTCCTAATTTATCAAAGTATTTAACAAAAAATTGTTTCTGTTCGCCTGGTTTAAGTTCAACAACGCCTGGGTGTATTTCTATTTTTTTCACCACAGGAATGAGAGTAACATTAGCTATATCGCTAATATCCCCAACTTTGGCAGTGATAATAATTTCCCGATTTTTGTAACCGCCTTTAAAAACTCCTTCATTGCTAATCGACCCGCCTGTTGTAGTTGTCCACTCAACATTTTTTCTGGCTAGGCGAGCGCCTGTTTGATCAAATCCAGTTACAGTAAAAATACACTCTTCTTCTGGTTCTAGACAAACATACTTGGGAGAAATTATTAATTTTTTTAAGACAGGTAAGATAGTAACAATAGCCGTATCCCTAATATTCCCAACTTGGGCAGTAACAGTAACTTCACGTTTTGTGTAATCACCTTGAAAAACGCCTTGATTGCTAATTGAGCCACCTGTTGTAGTTGCCCAACTAACACTTTTTATTTCTAGAGGCTCACCTGTTTGATCAAATCCAGCTACTGTAAAAATACACTCTTCTTCTGGTTTAAGTTCTACCTCTTCAGGAGATATTTTTAGCTTTTTTAGAACCGCAGGAACAGTAACTTCAGCTTGAGCGGTAATATGCCCTACAGTCGCCGTTACTTGATAGCAGCCTTTTTGAAAGGCGGTGGTACGAAAAGAACCAGATTTATTAATTTGGCTGTTTGCGGCTTTCCAGTTTATATTGTTAACAGATATTTCTTCATCTCGTTGATTAAAAGCAATTACACAAAACTGTTGCTTTTGTTCTGGCTCTAAAATTACAGATGACGGTATAATTTGTATTCTTGTTAACTCAGAAGGTTCAATAATAGTAATTGGAATAACTTGACGCATGAAACTAGCTAAAGCAATAACTTCAAACTTTCTTTCCTTACTTTCAGCTTTAAATTTGCCATTTTGATCAATCGTTCCACCTCCATTTACTTCCCACAGTACATTTACCTGTATGGGATTGCGTCGTTGGTCTAATACTTCTGCTAAAAATTGTTGAATCTGTCCAAACTCTAAAGTTACGGTAGAAGGAGTAACAGAAAAATGAGCAAGTCTGGGAGGCTCAATAATAGTAATTGGAACAGAAGCTTCAAAAAAGTCTACTTTAACTTTAACTTCAAACTTTCCTGCACATTGACCAGCCTTAAATAAACCTTGTTCAATTTGACCTCCGGTAGCTTCCCATGTAATATTTTTATTTTTAATATTTATATTTATATTATTTTGGTCTAAACCTTTAACAGTAAATTGTTTATATTCACCATAAAATATTTCTTGGTAATCTTCAGTAATAACAATTTTATTTAATCTTTGATATGAGCATCCTTTAAAAGGATCAAGCACTTTTTTGGTTTGTAAATCTAACAACGTCACCCAGTCTCTACCTGCAATAGCCAGAGTTTTTCCAGTAGCATTAATTACTACGGAGCTAATAATAAAATTAGATTGCTCTGGTAGAGTATACAGGTGGCTAAGTGTTCTTAAATAAAATAATTTAATATTTTTGTGATGACCTACCACAAGTAGATTGTTATCCACATCAGAACATAGAGAATGAATTGCGTCTTGATCTTTGTAATTCTTAGTACATTCTAAGGTCTTAAGAGGTAGTGTATAAGAACTGCCTTTAGCTTGTTTAGTAACAATAAGTCTAAATAAAACCCAAATTCCCAGAGCCACAAACCATGCTACTGAAGTTTTAAATATAGCTAAAGTAGCTCCTACGTCTAATAAACCTGTTAAAATTGTCAACCAAACTGAAATTGATTGCTTTGACGACTCTTGATTAAGTTCAGAATTTGACGGGGTGACAACCCCGTCGAAACTCGCTCTGCGCTTCGCGCAGAGCATTGTATGGTAAAAAATATCGGTCTCGATTAGTGACCAAGACCGAAAAAGACATTATGTTACCTGAATTTTATCA